>Ga0307377_10005124_pt1 | contig 14134 bp, 20 predicted proteins | sample TR3MG_FD_202535 | JGI IMG/M metagenome (GOLD analysis project Ga0307377, IMG submission 202535) | Soil microbial communities from Risofladan, Vaasa, Finland - TR-3 | ecosystem: Environmental > Terrestrial > Soil > Coastal area > Acid sulfate soil | place: Finland: Risofladan, Vaasa | collected... | reverse complement strand
TTTCAAGGTTTCTGTCCTTAACCGCCCTTAGAACCTTTTCCAGTCCTTCACCCTTGATAGCTGCCTCACCGCTGTTATATCCTAACTCCCTGAGTACGACCTTTAAGTCTTCCGACGGCTCCATAAGCCCACGCATAATCCCGGCGAGCTGTGTATTGACTTCCGCAGCCTTTCCCGTCGTACCCGTACCCGTCGCCATAACAGCGAACAGTTCTTCCTGGGAAACTCCCAGGGCAGCCGCAAGAGGGGCCGTGCGGCCTATTGAAGCGGCAAGCTGGGGAAAGTCAGTAACACCCATCTTGACTGTCATAAAGGCCAGGTCAGCGGCTTTCTGGACAGCCTCGGCGCTTGTATCTCCATAGCCTTTTGTAACTGCATTTAAAAGATCAATAGCCTCGGTCGTTGTAGCAGCTCCAGCCGTTGCAGCTTTTGCGGATATTTCAAGGATTTTAACCGAGTCAGCAGTATCACCGAAAGCAGAAATAACCTGATAGCCGCCAGCCGTTATATCCTGGGCGCTCTTGCCGACTTCAATAGACAGGTCTGAAAAGGCATCCCCGAGCTCATTGATCCGACCCACCTGTCCCGGGATAAGCGTTTCCACATTGCCCAGTTCTCGGTAGAAGTCCATAGATTGCTTCGTCATTCCACCGATAGCGGCTCCAACGGCAAGACCAGCCCCACTTAAAATGAGTCCGGCTTTTTGCAGCTTTGCACTATTAGTCTTGATTTTCTCCGTTGCGGTTTCAAAGGACTGGCCAGCAGTTTTCATGCCCTCAACATACTGGCCCATTTCTGCCTTGACCCGGATAATCAGGTTTTTCGCAACCATATCAACGGCCATTGTCCCCCCGGTTATTTCGAGCTTTTTTCTACCACTGGCAGTACTGCGGCTGCTTTCTCTGCCGGTGTTCTGGCTTGATTGCAATATAGCTTGAGTGCCTTAAATCCCTGCCTTCGCCTCTGAACCTGTTCTTCGACACTTATTGGTTCACCAGATTCAATCTGTGCCGCCCGTTCTGCAATCGCTATATCAAAGTCTAGAGCGATCGCGACGTCGGTTATTCCAAGCATTACGCTAGGCCTCACGCTGTACAGCCTTGCCGCCCCGAATAGTTTTGCTACGAGTCTCCGGTCGTTGACGAAAGTTCTGCAGCTCAGCCGCACCACCTTTCACATCTGCGGCCCAGATAGTCGTCAGGTCATCAAACAGTATATCTTTAACGTCCATCTCGCCCTTGCCCGGCTTAAAGCTCAGAACAGGCTCGACACAACAGGCCACGGCAATACGTCTGTACATATCAAGCATTTTGAGCACCTGCTCTTCCGTGATATTGCCCCACGGAATATCATTGTCTCGCAAATTCACCGGCCCGGCAAGGCGAGCCGTATCGGCGACAACGCTTGCTACAAGATCAAGCCCCATATGTCCCAGGGCAGCAGCCTCCATAACTGTCAGCTGCTTGACCCTGACAGAAATTCCACTTGGTAGAGTAATTAGCTTGATCACTACCGCAGCATTTTTCCACTCCTCGGCCGTTGCGACCTTGGGCATAACAGGCTGTACGGCCTCTGGCTCTAAGGCCGGAGCTTGTGCCTCCGGCTTTCTTTTCTTACTCTTGCCACCGCCACCGCCGCCGCCCACCGTTTTAGTCGCTTGAGCCATTCTAAAACCCCTTAATCTAAAGATTAACTTGCAGTAGTATCGCCAAGGGTAAACAGCTGGTTGCCGGAGCTTTTACCCGTGTCAGCAATACCGTGGAACTCAACCGTTATAACCCGTGCCTCACCCAGGGTATAGGACTTTTTAAGCTGCGGAACCGGAAAAGCCTTGTGTACCGTAATCAGCTCATTGTCATCACTCCCAATAGTTAGTGCCCCGTCAGACAGTGGGATAATGATCAATTCTTTTGCATCCGTACTTGAAACCTGATGTCCCCCGATCTCAATCTTGCGCTTCGTGCTATCCGCAGTTCTCGATCCCGTAGGAATCAGGCTATGCGAAGCACTTATCAGGCTATCAAGCGTTGTCTGCAAGAGTGGTACAGTTACTACAAGGCGTTCAGTTTGCAGCCTTTTATCAAGCAGCATAGTGCTCTGATCGGCCTCAAAATCATAAAACGCCGGGGTATATTCGAATGACACCCCGCCCTTGAAATACCCCAGATCAACCGCATTGAAAGTAACCTGACACGGCCCGATCTCAATATTGCCAACTGTCCCCGTCATTGTACTCATCGTAGCACCCCTTTATTTCAGCGAACTCTGTAAAAAATCAGACAAAACCTCGATTAAATCCTTTAAACTCTTGTCAGCCCCCGATCGCATAAACGGGCGGGCTGGCATAAGTGTTTCCCCGGCAGCATTTTCCGTGCCGAACTCTACATGTTGCGCATATTCCTCTATGCTCTGAACGGCCGATACAAGCGCCTTGCCCTCTTTTACGGCCTTACCCGTTGCCATTGTACCCTTCATTAGCCGCGTAGTTCGCTTGTACCCGCTCTTGCTCAGGGGCTGGCTATAGATCATCCGATCAAGCTCCTCAAGAATATGCTCTGCAACCACATGCGCCCCATCAACTACAGCCTGCCTTGCTTCCGGTGTATCGGGTAGTGCAGCCGCCTCTTCTATCCAGGCGCCCAGGCCGTCAATATCTTCAATTTCAACAATCACTTCCACCGTTCGGCCCCCATTATTCTATCGGCACGAGAATCATATCATACAAAGTATAATACCTGACGAGCTTATTGTTCGTACTATCTACCCGTTCCGGCCCGGCATTGCGCTTGCAAGCCATCATCCTGACCGTACTCGTTAGGTTTTTTCTGCTCACCCGATGCAGTACCATATCAACGTTCTGCATAAGCTGAAAAGCGTCTGATGCATACTGGTGACGGCACCAAATCCGAATGCTAGGACTGTCCATGCTCGGTACATCCTCATCACCTGGCAACCCGCCTTCCCTTGTCAGCATCAAACAGCAGGCCTTACAGCCCGCCGGATACCGGTCTACATAGATAGGCAAGTCTCTATCCGGATGCCCCGTGAGCAGCGTCTGGAGCGCGTCAGATTCAAAGTATTCCTTTAGTGCCGCCACTGCATTTAGCATTTCAGTCCCTTAGTCTAACTTTTTGTAGCAAATTACAACCGTTAAATCTGTAACTGTTGTAGCCGTCCCAGGCGTGGCGAACTGCAACTCCAGGGTTTCGCTTGAAGTCAGCTTACCCCACTGCTCGTTGATCTCTCCCATATCATAGAGATACCCGGCAGTCATATCAACAGCAGCCCCATACGGCCCGTGGATATAATTCTCTACTACTGTTTCATCCGAATCATGCCTGACATAGACCTGCAAATAGTTAGTATCCGCATCAGCAGCCGCCGTGCCTGATTGCCCGAAGTAGATTGCTTCGATCTGGCAAGTGCAATGAGGCTTGAAGATCGGGACTTTTTTGGTCGTATCCGCGTCTAATATGTCCCCGACATTGATCACGTGATAGTAAAATTGATCTGGCGCCGTACCATGCATTTTACCATCAAGATCGACGTTTAGTGTCTCAACGCCCCGGAACCTTATGCTCATATGGTCCCGGATAAGATGATCAGATTCAATCAGCCCGTCCGTAGAAGCGCCGCCGCCGATTATCCGTATCACATTATCGTCTGCCTGGGCTGCGCCACAAGCTGCAACTGGCCGATCAATAGTAAATGCGATACAGATCGTTAGGCCGCTGAGGGCAACCCCGTCGCCTGTTGCAGCGATTGAAGCGTAAAGAGTCGATCCGGCCTTAAGTTTAACTGCCGTACTGTCCAGGGAGGCGAAAGCCCGATCCTCTTTCAGCGTGAAAGCAGTCGAAGCCGTTGTCAGCGTACTCAGGGCGGTCGTTACCTCACTATTAAACACGCTCAGGGTAACGTAATTTGTCCCGTTTGCAGCCGCCGTTGTATCAGTCCCGGCATATATATTTGTAATTGTTACATCGTGCTTGCAGCGCAGGAGCGGATAAACCAGCTCGCTATCAGCCGCAACGTCACCGACATTGACCGAAACATAGCGGTATTTCCAGCCACTGGTGGTGTAGATAAAACCATCCCGGCACAACTCGAAAACCTTTGTGCCGTTCAAGTAATGGGCCATAATGCTGCGGTCATTATTAACATCCATAATAATAGCAGGATCAGAGCCGAATGTATCTTCAAAATCAAGTACTGGCATAATCTCTCCCTTCCTCGCTTACGCCGAAACCGTGTATTCGATCAAGATGATAAGATTGCTTAGAGCCAGCCCGGACGATACCTTTGACGGAAGCAGTTCAAGGCTGTTTCCCGCAGCGATCGTAGTACTATCAAGCACCCCGACCGTTGTCCACGTTGCAGCAGCGATGCCGGGATTATCAGCTGCTGTTGTAAAGCTCGCGATCTGTGTATCGTCGTCAATCTGGAAAAGCAAAGTCTGCTTGTTGGTTGACCCATCTGCGGTATCCGTATCAACCGCGATGTAGATATTGGTTAGTGTACAGGCAACGACCCAGGTAGCGAGGTAAAATTCAAGGGCATCAGAATCAGCGATAAGATCACCGAGTCCGACCATAAGTTGCCGCTTTGCATCCCCGCCCCCAGGATCAGGCAGGCCGTTATAGTCAACGCTAAAAACTTCCGAATTGTTTTTCTGGAAGTTAATAAAGTCAGCTGTTGCCCGTCCTGTTACGCCCTGATCAGACCGAATAATTGGCCCAGCGCCTGGCGGGTTTACTATATTCAGATTCGCCTTCGGATTCCCCATTACAGCACCCTATCCTTCCTGCCCTTAACTGTTGCTTTCTGGGCTTTTAGTTCTGCTTTCTTTAGTACCTCGGCGCCCTGGACCATGTGAGGGAATTGCTTTGCCTGCTTCGCCTCCTTAGCATCCAGCGTGCCGTTAGCTAACCCCCTGATCAATCTTAATCGGCTCTTCATTATCCAACCTCCCCTTTGCCACGCTGTAAGAATAAAAAGCGACATTGCCAGCAACCGGATTTTTCATATCCTTGCGCTGCACGATCCAGTATTGAACATCCTTGTATCTGAGCCGGTTTTCAAGATCAACTTCCTCGGCCGTAACGATATCACCTTCAATCACTATATCTCCACCGGTATCGCTCTTTAGTAGCTTGCCTACCTTTGGTGCGAAATACCCTTTAATATCCCTTACCCATCCCCAGGTTTCGCGACTATGTGCATTATCCAGGATAACCCTTTCAAGCACCCCGAATGTCTCAACGAATAACGGTGTTAGCATTTTATAACCTGCCCAGTGAACCAAAAGACTGAGGCTGAGGAACTAGACTCAAGTATTCCCAGAATACATTTACTTTGTCGGACTTGCTAAAGGACAGTTGAGCGCCCGGTATTCCTAGCTGTGCCATAAGCAGCGGATTCTTTTTAAGATGCAGGGCGATCATAGCCTCCGCCATTCTTACCCGGGAAATTGTTTCCTGATAAAACAAGTCCGAGCTCTGCCAGCCATGTTTGTATGTAACAACCAGATTGTCAAATCCGGTCGGCAGCCCATGATAACTAAATAATTCCCCTATCGGCTTGCGTACATAAAAGTCCGTTTCCTCTGTCTGCGTAGACGCCGTTCCTGATCCAAAATCAATCGTAAAACTGGTAACTGAAATTATGGGAAAGCTCAACCACAGACTAGTTCCCTCACCCCGCCCGCTGAATATGTCCACCTTGCTTGTACTCGCCCACCGATATTTTGTATACCCATGGACAACAGACTGCCCTAGTTCAAGCAATTCTGAGGAAATTTCTTGCCCTGCCAGGGCAAGGGCCGATGCTTCTGTATTATAAGCCGCCATGCCTTGCTCCTGTTATTATTAACTGAGCATACACTCGGCAGAGACCGCAGGGGATCCACCTGCCTTCGTGGCCCAGAAAATACGCAACCTGCTAAATGAACTAGGGCGATTTGTGCTCAGTAAATATGTCCCGTTCTTTGTGATCGTAAGCGCCTGGACAGTAACCCAGGCAGTTGACATTTTGCCCTCAAGCCGTACCTGGATGTTCTGGCCAATGCCGGTAACCGCTAGACTGAAATTTGCTTCCCTACAGCCTGCCGTTGTGATCTCAGTTCCTGCTGTATTAAACGAAACCGTACCGTACGAATAAGGTCGGCCCCGGCTTGCATACTGATACCCCTCTATGATCGTTGCCATTACGCCGCCCCTTTTACTGATATTGTAAATGTAGCCAGCCGATAATAAATTGCTCCCCCGCAGCGATCTCATCTGCGTCTGCGAGGATTGTATTGATTCCGTTTATCGGAAAATCATGGTGCATTATGCCCATACCATTGTTTGCATACAAAGTTGTATCCCATGCACTTGGTTGTCCCGGTGGTGCTATTGACAGCGAACAAGCGAAAACAGCTCTATCAACACTATCAATGGAAACTACCGTCATGATCCAGGTCCGATCCTGGCCGAATAGAACACTATCCGCCTCATATGTTCCATCCGTTAGTGTATCATATACAGCATCTGACAGGCTATTGCCGTTCAGATTGCTAGCCCTGATATATCCGCCTGCAAGGTTAATCACCTGCCTCGGGCTTTCTGTTCCGTATAGCAGGGCAAAGTCTGTTACGCCCGGCGCTGTCATCTGTGCTCGGCTCTGATCAACCATTCCAATACCGAGCAGGATAAAGATCACCACCACACCCAATATATTTAAGACATTATTCTTCATACTCATGCCTCAGCTTTCTTGCCGCCCACCTTTTCGTCGATCAACTTGACTATATCAAGCTTGCTCGAACCCGGCGGCACTTTAATCTGCCGCTTTTTAGCCTCAACCCTTAAAGCCTTGATGTTCGACTCAGCTGCAATCCGCTCTAGAGGCGGCCTTGTGTCCGCCGTAGGCTGCGGCTGTGAAACGTTACGGGTTAACCCTGCCAAGCTATCTGCCACAGTCCCTGGCTTGCCCTGCTGAGGCTGTTCGGCCGCAAGGCCAGTCCGTATCTTCTTAACCCGTTCTTCTACCCGCCGTTCAATCTCAGCTTCAATGTCCAGGGGACTTGGCCCGCTACCGCCACTTGGCCCGGCTGTCTTGAAGTGATCGGGGTAGTTTTCAAGCAGGAAATCCGCAAAATCACTTTCCAGGCTATATGGATTGCGAACCTCGTCAAATACATATTTCTTCCCATCCCTGAACAAGGTTTTACTTGTCCACCCCTGCACCCTTTCAGCCGTTGTCGGTATGAACCATACTTTCATTGCTCAATCCCCCGATAAAATTAGTAGAACGAACGACAGAGCACCCGTTACCCACCCCGATGCCCCTGCCGCCCGTCAAGAAAAGCTAAAATTAATCATCAGCATACGTCTTGCCAATCCGGAATAGACTATCAAAGTTAGCCGTACCCGTATCAAGGCAACGAGCAAAGGCCTCCTCTGTATCCGTTACCTGGTCAGCAACCGTCTTGTTTCCCGCCGTTAGGGCCACCGGATCTCCACTCACTGAGCCGCCAGAATCGTTTCTCATCCGGACAATAGCCCCGCGCCGAGCAACCCAAACCATGTTTGGTACCGAGTCCGTTGCGGTGATAATATTTTTCATATTCTTATCAGCGCAAACGAGACCTACGATCCCGACATCATTCTCCGCGCCAGATTCTACCAGGCCATGCTCCAGATTCGCAGCATTGCCTGGATAGATTGTACCCGTATCCATGCGCATCGGAATAACCGGGCCGATAACCGGGCCAGTTCCTAGAACCACACCATCACCGTAACCGGCAACCAGATCAGTAACCTCAATGGTATCGACATAAACGGTTTTACTTGCAACGTTTCTGTAGTTCACGAACCTGAACCCATCAACCTTGCTCCTGTCCCAGTCCCTAATCTCAATAACCTTGCACTCCCAGCAGTCCACATTTGAGACCACCGGGACATATTTAACCGTCTGCCAGACTCCGGCATTTGAAATCTGAACCGCAAGATCAGTCGCGGCCCTTGCCGTTGTATCATCCCTAACCATGAGCACCAGGAAGTTAAAGCCGTCCCAGTTTTCATTGTCCGGCTTATGCTCATCATCCATCTTGACGTAAGTACCAAGCGTCGTAACAGAGCTATCCGTTGCCAGTTCAAGGGAAGTACTGCCCGTTAGCTTTGTACTCGTTTCCTCTACTGCGTTAAACTCCCCGCTATCCTCAATATCCCAGTCCTCAATCTCTTCACAGTTAGAAACGAGCCGCGTCAAGCTCCCGTGTAACATACGCCAGATCAGCCGTTGTACGTCAATTCCATCCAGGTCAAGCTTCCCGAGCTCAACCATAGAATCGACAAGCTGGTTGCCTATCATCTGTCTATAACCTCCACCAGTAGCCATAAGAGCGCCTCCTCAATTTTAGTTGTCAGCGAACGGGCCGCCGATAATGAAGAGAGTATCCTCTTTTAGCGTAGCCGTATCAAGGGCGATTGCAAAGCCCTTTTCAACTGTGGTGGACATTTCAGTGACAACAAGCCCACTAGTTCCTAGCTTAACGGAATCCCCGGCGGCTGAGCCAGAACCATCATTTCTCATCCGAACAATAGCGCCCTGGGATGCAACCCAAACATCAGACGGCCTTGCATCTGTTGCCGTAATAGCCGTGGTTAAGCCGGTCTCACAACAGGCAAGCCCGATCAGGGCAACGTCATCTGCGGCCCCAGCCTCTGCAAGCCCATGCTCCAGATTGACCGCATTACCCGGAGTAATAGAACCGGTGTCCATCCTGTACGGAAGTACCGGGCCGATAACCGGGCCTGTGCCCACAACAGCACCGTTACCTGCACCGGCAACCAGATCAGTAACGACGATCTGATCAACATAGACCTGTTCACTACTGCCAGTTCCACGCTGATTTACAAATCTGAAACCGGTTACATTGCCCCGATCAAGGTCTGTGATCTCTACGACCTTGTACTCCCAGGTGCTCGCATTGGAATTGACCGGCATAGCCTGCTCGGCACTCCAGGTATCACCGTTTTTGATCTGGAAAGTCAGTTCCCCGGCCAGCCTGACCGCAGTAGCATCGTGAACCGAAAAACAGATAAAGTTAAAACATGTCCAGTCTTCGTTTTTCGGCCTGTGCTCTTCATCCAGTGTTACGAAAGTTCCTTTAGTAGTACCCGCGTCAACCAGCTCAAGGGAGGTGCTACCGGTCAACTTAACACTCGTTTCTTCTACTGCATTGAAATAGGAACTATTGCTTATGTCCCAGTCCTCAATTTCTTCACAGTTAGAAACAAGTCGGATATGACTGCCCATTGCCATGCGGAAAAGCAGCTTCTGTACATCATACCCGCCCAGGCCTCGCCTTGCCTCTTCAATCAGGGTATCAACGAGGGGTACATACTGTCTATAACCTCCACCATTAGCCATACTTCAGCCCTCCTAAAGATTAAAACTCCACCACCACAACCCATACTATTATTGTTAAAACCGCTTGTTACTTGGTTACATTGTAGCCCCAGCCGATCATGCGCTCCGCCGTTACGTCAAACAGGGACTTCCAGTGACCGCGCATATTTGCTACAAGATAATTGATACCGTACTCGGCACGCCTGACATACTCAACTTGAATAGCTTTGCGGATACCGAGCATGAAACCCGGTTTCCAGACCAGCAGGGCCTGAGTGTCAGTAACAGTAGTGCCATCATAAACACCGGAATCGTTCTGCTGTTCTTCAACATGCTCGGTCAGTACAAGTTCTACACCGTCAATAGCACTCAGTTCACCCTTGACTACCGTTGCGGCGGAACCGAATTTATCAACAGTAGAGACTTCGGCCTGTGCTTTAATCTTGTTATACATATTGGCATTAATCAGCCAGCACAAATCCTTCGCGCGGATCCCATACTTGCCCATATCCTCTTGCAGGGCACGCATAAAAGCCAGTCCGGTCGAAGTACTCCAGGTTGTACTCCAGTCCTGCTTCATAGCACTAATGCACTGATCACGCAGACCGTTCCAGCAGCGCCTTGCATCATAGCTGGCAACCGTATAGCCTGTGTCCAGGTGCGTTGTTGAAGTATCGCCATTGACAATAGCATCATCAATAGCCCGTGCGATAGCCTGGGCTATACTGGCTCTGAGCACCGGGAGAATACTTACTACGGCGTCCTCGCTGATCTCATCACTTGCCGGATAATTGGCAATCAGCTTGACGGCTGAAAAGGTAAGATTGTCGGTCTCGGGATTTGAACTCCTATACATACTCGGACTACCACTTGTAGCCTCTCCACCCTTGTATGCCGTACCGTGCCCCAGGAGTAGCGGGAAAGTATAGGGATTCGTGGGCATCTTGAAGCTCTTGAACTGCTTCGCGACAGTGGCCTCCATGATCAGAGCTTCAATCATCTGGCTCGAAAATCCGGTCGGTATCCATTCAGAACCCGCGCCAGCAGTGGAGGTATTCAGAGCCTTTGCAAGCTCGGTAAACTCTTTCTGGAATACGCCGGCCGACTTGACTTCGAACGGCAGGTTTTTAGCCAGCAAGTCGCCCCGGGCAACTGCCCGCACCAGGTAATAATTGTCATTCCACTCCTGCAGGTTTTTCTTTACTTCGCTGTCCCCGGCAGGCTCGTCTAGTGCTTTGGTAATTTCGAACACCGTATTCGGATTCATCGGGTGCGCATAGCTTCCACCGCGAGCCGCACTTTCCCGTAGAATCTCCCGAACGTTTTTCTCCACGACTTTCTTGATTGCGTCGTCAGAAAACTTCCCTTCCGCCCCTGAGAGTCCTTCGATCTGCTTCCGTACATTCAGACCGATTTTCTTGCCCAGGGCCTCCATCTCTACTGCGCTATAACCTATCATCCTAACCCCCCACACAATGATAAAGAAAAGCTATCTCCGTTTATCCCACAATACATATTAGTCTTTTTGCGTAATGCTATTTGCCTCAACCAGGGCAGCCTTGACCATTCCCTTGATAACCTCTTCAAGCCCGGCCTTGTTTTCCACACCCTTGTCAGTCTCAGTAGCAACCGCCATACCCTTTTCGATTGCCGCCATCGCCTCATCGAGGCTGAGCACTTTCTCGGTCACCTCATCGGATTCAGTGCCACCACCTTCACCAAGCAGTTTCTGGAGCGCCTTGATAGTACCGCGAATAGTTGCAAGGGTACTCTTACTAAGCCTAGCGCCAGCTTTCTCGATCTCAATCATTTCGGCTCCATCGGCGAGCCGCTTGTTAATTGCCTCCAGGCCGTCAATCCTTTCGGTCAGCGCGCCCAGGGCTTTTTTAATTTCCTTCAATACCTCTTCCATCGCAGCCACTCCTTTGTTCTTTTGAACAAGAAATTCCTGTTTGTTAGCCGGACGATCTACCAGGCTAACATGGAAAACGCGAATATTGGTCAATCTCCGTACTGCTTTATCTTTCAAGGAAGCCATCGGTGCGCCCTCCTATACTATAACCCGTAAGCTTTCCAGCCTTGATTGCCTTCCAGACCTGGGCATCAAAAACCAAGCTCCCCATCAGCCAGCTTCCTTTCTTTACCGCGCGCCCTTCAATAACCATATCCATCGGCGCGATCCAGCTCTCAACAACCTTCAGGCTGCTATCATCCTTGCCGCTGTGCATAATATCATGGCCCTGACCCTCATACCTTGTCATAAATCCATGCGCTGCCTTGCGTATTTCATCCGCACTGTAAATATCGCCCTTGCTTGTTGCCGTTACCGTTCCATCCACTACCTCCGGTTCGAGTACAACGCCCAGGATAAAATGTAGTTCCTCACCCTTTTTGACTTCTATACCGCCTATAGTAAAATCGCTTTCGGCCGCATACTCCTGGACTATAAACTCATCGCCGCTTTTGCGCTTTTCAAATTCTACACCACCTTTGGCCCCAGTAGCGCCGTTCTGTTCTGCTCGCCAATTATCAAGCGCTATTTCAAGCCCCACGTTTATCAAGCCGCCTCCCCTCTCTGATTTGTGCCCCTGCAACACCATGCACGCTCGCTGTGCGCCTTTGTACCCTTACCCAGTAGTAACCCCTGTCTATTTATTTATGCGTGCATTCAAACAGCTCTAAAATAAGTGTACTAATATTGTCCGCACTTGTAGATGCAATTCCAAAAATATAAGTCGTATCGGCCTTGAGAATCCAGCCGATCTCGTCCGCGCCGGTGAATAAAGTTTTTCGTGCTCCGATTGACTGGTTAACTATAGTCGTACCAGAACCACTTATCCATGTTGGGCTGTGCTTAATTACTCCCTCTATTGACCCGGAAGTAGCCATGTTCCGATTATAGACACTCGCACTTGTCCCGCCTGTACTAGTCGGCGCATCTACAAAAAAGTAATATCCTGCACCCGCTGCTATTACTGACGCTTTAACATGAATTTTCTTTGTACCCGGAGTTATTGAAATCCTTGTACTGTCACCGCTTCCAAGCGTTGCCGTATGCTGAGTATACCAGTAATGACCATCATAAACTTCTCTATCAGTTAACGGAAGTGTTACTGCCGCCCGAGTGCCGCGACTGTTTGTGCCCCTCAAGACAAAGCCATCTGGTACAACCTCGTTTTTTATTTCAGCCTGTGCTCTAAATCCTGCCGTTCCTTCAGGAGTCACCGTATTGTCAAGTACCAGGGCAAATAGGGAATCAGGCAATCCTGCGCCAATCTTGCTACCTGGCAGCCATAACTGAGCATGCATGCTTACCGTATCAGTATACGTACTGCTCGAATCATCTAGGGTAAACCCAACATTGATTATAATTGTACTCGAATCAATTACGCTTGCAACCTGGAAGTGCAGAGTAAACTCACCACACGTATCTGGATCAGCCGCAATGTAGACACTATTGACAATATCATCCGTCAAGTTTCGCCATGAATAATCCATAATACTATACTTGGTATTTTCGGACTCAGTATATTGAGCCAGGATCGGCCTCGTAGCAAGCTCCTGCCTTATACTTGGCGTATAGAAAGCACCTATAGCCAGGAAAGCTATAAACCATGGAATTATTCTTTTAATCATCTTCCCCTCCCAGGAGAAACGTGTAGAAACAAAATAAGGCCATACAGGGATGCGGCCCCGCATGGCCTCATTCGTTTCTACGTTCAACAGACTGTCTTAAACTAACCCTTCCCGGCCTTGCCTCATCTTAAAATAAAATATTGCGAGCACTTATGTCAAGAGCAGCTAGTTCTTTGTGCCCTTAACCGGGCCGAAGATCACCCTGCTAAGGTTAGAACCTCGTGCCGGAATATCCTTAAACGCGATATTTCCTCGCCTGTTCCAGGTTTTAAGAATATCATAAACAAGTACAGCGCCTGGCCCATTTACACTTAGTCCATTTTTCCTTTCTTCAATCCTGGCCATAAACTTTCCGTTTTCATCCCTTACTTCAATATACCTCATGCTCTCCTCACTTTAAAATTAATTCTCCCATAGTTCTATTTGTTTAAAATTCGCTACAGCCTGAGCCACCCGGCTGCGTACATTCCTTGCTGCAGACGCTTCCAGTCCTGTATCGATCAGCCGCTTGGTATATTCGTGGCTAGCCATTCGCTCAAGCCGCTGTTTTAAATCAGCCCGCTGGGACTCTAACAGCCCCTCCATATAGCCCTTCAGCCCATCCTTGCCAGTAGCATACCTATCTGGCCTAGTGTATAGACTGAACCCATTATCTATCGCATGAATTTTGCCTGTCTTTTTTTCAACCAGATAGTTTCCACCATGTCTATCCTCATTGCCTATTATATCATCGAAAAACGCCATTTTTGCACGTTCATGCTCATACGCCTTTCCTGCGATAGAACTGGTAATGTCACTCCTGGAAACATTACTACCTAACGTCCCGGGCTGCCAATGCTGAGCTGAGCCAATTTGTCCACCGTGTTTTCTAATAACCGTTATGGGTACTTGATCCATGCCCAGGTCTCGGTTGATAATATAAGCCGCCCGCTCTCTGATATACAACGGCCCACCGGTTGCTAATGTGAGAAAACTTCTTTCACCTGACAATGGCTTAAATGCAGCACTTCCATCACCCTTGATTTTTATCTTGTATGTTTGGTTGACGCCATCCTCTCCGTCGTCCGATAGTAGCCTCTGGGCGGTCACCTCGTTGCTTGTTAGC
>Ga0307377_10005123_pt1 | contig 14135 bp, 15 predicted proteins | sample TR3MG_FD_202535 | JGI IMG/M metagenome (GOLD analysis project Ga0307377, IMG submission 202535) | Soil microbial communities from Risofladan, Vaasa, Finland - TR-3 | ecosystem: Environmental > Terrestrial > Soil > Coastal area > Acid sulfate soil | place: Finland: Risofladan, Vaasa | collected... | reverse complement strand
AGATTTCGTCAGGCCTGAATAGGAGGCAACGACAATGGCCGAAGCATTGTATCTCGTGACCAAATCAGCGTCCAACGATCCGTCCGCAACGTTGATCGATGGCATCCATGCGGTGCTGATCAACTCGGACGATGGAGGATCGGATGCTCAAATCATTACCGAAGCGGAAACCGCAGTCCAGGGTCATGGACATGCGATTCCGGATGGATACTTCGACACCGTTTCGGCGGTCGGAGATCTGACCAGCGGTCCGCTGCCGGATGATACGGACATCATGATCTTCCATCCTCGAACAACGGAGATCGTGGAAGCGTAGGAGGGGCTCATGGCCTTTACACCGGAAGACGGTACTGGCCTGACCAACGCCAATTCGTACTTGGCACTTGCTGATTGCAAGGCTCACCATACGGATCGTGGTTATACCTTTACTGCGACGGATGGAGAGATCCAAGAAGCATTGGTGCGTGCCACGGACTACATCGACAAGCGGTTCGGGCGAAGGTTTCGCGGCTATCGCGCCAAGAAGACCCAAGCGCTCGAGTGGCCGCGTTACGATGCGTATGATGATGACGGCCATGCATTGGACGGCATTCCTGTTGCGCTTGAAAAGGCGACAGCAGAATACGCACTGCTTGCCATACAACTTGGTCGAGACTTGGCTCCGGTTCCTGCTAGCGATTTCGGCATCGTTGATCCGGCCACTGGTATTGTGACTAATCAGTCTAGCGGCCAGGTGACTGGTACGATGCAGAAGGTAGGACCCATTGAAGATCGGAAAGACTTTAGGTCCACTGCGAGTGACACACCTATGGTTAGTTCCGGCAATCTGATTCAAAAGATTCCTGAGTATCCACAAGCGGATTTGTGGATCGAGGAATTGCTCCGTTCCACTAATTCAAGGATGTTGAGTCGTGGTTGATTATGCTGAACTTGCTTCGATTGCTGAAACGCTCATTGAAGCTAATGGGCGCACAGTGACTGTGAATAAGCTCGGCATTACACCCAGTGACGTAAACAAGCCTTGGCGTGGGCAGAGCGCACCAGCGCAAACTACTGTGAGTGGAGCAGCCGTCTTTGTTACAATGAGTGACGCAGAGTTTGGTATGCTCGTTCAGAACGACGGTGTCATACGTGGTGAACAAGTAGCCTTGTTTGCTGCGAACAATGACGGAAGCAATGCACTGGAAGATTTTGATCAGATTGTTGATGGTAGTGTTGCTTGGAGAATCCTTCGTACGCAATTGCTACGTCCCGGAAGTACTCGACTATTGTACATGTTTGAGGTAGCGCGATGACAGCAACGATCACAGAAGCACGAGACGAGATGTTTGCGGTATTTCGTACAGCCTGGCTGGGGGATCCGGCCAGTGCTTCTGTGCCTGTGATGTGGCCAGATGTGGCTGCGCAAAAGCCTCCGACTTCCGGTGCTTGGGCACGAGTAACCGTGCAGCATAATACCGGGCGGCAGGCAACCTTGAGCAATGGCGTTGGACAACGACGGTTTAGACGCACTGGCGTTGTGACCGTTCAGGTGTTTGCTCCCACCGGCGACGGGCAAGAGTTTTCTGATCAATTGGCAACAATTGCAAAGAATGCTTTCGAGGGAGTGACAACCAGCCCAGGCCGAGTAATGTTCCGAGACGTCAGGCTCAGAGAAGTGGGCCAAGACGGAAATTTCTACCAGGTGAATGTCCTAGCGGATTTTGAATACGACGAAGTGAGGTAAAGCAATGGCGCAGTTGAACAAAATTGACAGTAACGTAACGGGACTGCGATACTGCGAAGAGGACAGTTACAAGACTGTCAGTGGTGATGAAGTCTGGTATCCGTTGGAGCCCAACAGCTACTCGGATTTCGGAGGCAACATCATCACCATCGCACGTAATCCCATCAACTCGTCCAGGCAGCGGAAGAAGGGAGTGGTGACCGATCTTGACGCCAGTGGTGGATTCGATTCGGACATCACCCAGTCAAACCTGCAGAACATTCTGCAGGGATTCTTCTTCGCCACTCGCCGGGACAAAGATGAGTACGGTGGTGGTGGCGAGATTACTGGAGTTGCCACATCCACGGACGAGTATGCTGGAACGGACATCGAAGATGATTTCACCGTGGGTGATCTGATCTTCGCTTCCGGTTTCACCAATTCCGGTAACAACGGACTGAAAACCGTTGCCAGTGTCACCGGGCCGAATACGCTTGGTGTCTCGGAGAATCTGGTGGACGAGGCTGCGCCTCCCAGCGCGGCCAAGCTCGTCCGTGTGGGTGTGGTTGCTGGTGCTGGGGATTTGGACGTGGATGTTTCCGGTTCGCTTCCGGTCATCACCAGCAGTGTACTCGATTTCACTACCCTGGATCTGATTCCTGGCGAATGGATCTTCGTGGGTGGGGATTCGGCTGGACTGGCCTTCAGTAATGCCGAGAACAATGGCTTCAAGCGGATTCGCTCCGTTGCGGCCAACGCACTCACGCTGGACAAGTCCACCAGTACCATGGTGGTCGAGGCCAGCACGACGGAAACCGTGCAGTTGTTCTTTGGTCGTGTTTTGAAAAACGAGTTGGACACTGACATCGTACGACGCACGTATCAGCTCGAACGTACCTTAGGTGCGCCGGACGATACGCAACCTGCACAGATCCAGGCTGAGTATCTGGTGGGGGCTGTTCCCAACGAGCTCACTATCAACATCCCGACTGCGGAGAAAGCAACGGTTGATCTGAGCTTCATCGCAGCGGACCATGAAACCATCGATGGGCCGACCAGCCTCAAGGCCGGTACGCGACCGGCGCTGGTTGAAGCAGACGCCTTCAACACCAGTAGCGACATCAGCCGTATCCACATGGCCCAGGTTGTTGCTGGGGATGAAGCACCAACGGCTCTGTTCGCGTATCTGACGGAGCTGTCGTTCAACATCAATAACAACGTTTCGCCCAACAAGGCTGTCGGTGTGCTGGGTGCCTTCGAGGTTACGGCAGGTACGTTCGCCGTTTCTGGAGAGCTGACTGCATACTTCAGCAACGTGTCCGCAATCGCAGCGGTTCGCGCCAATGCGGACGTAACCATCGACGCGCATCTGGTCAAGGACAACGCTGGAATCAGCATCGACCTGCCGCTGATCTCCTTGGGTGATGGCCGGGCAAACGTCGAGCAGGATCAGCCGATCACTCTGCCCATCTCGATGGATGCAGCGACTGCAGCCAAGATCGATGCGGATCTGGACTACACGATGTTGATGATGTTCTGGGACTACCTGCCTGACGCGGCTGACGTCTAGGAAGGAGGCGACATTGGGCATTAGGAGTCGTCTGAAGAAGCTGTTCGGTGGGGGAGGCAGTAAGAAGAAAGGTGCCAATCTCATTCAACAGGTTCGTCAGAACAAGAAAGCCGTGCGTGGGCCGTTTGGTAAGACGCCAGGCGTACAGGCACACAGACGGATCGCCGAAGCAGAGCTCGAATCGCAGAGTCGTTCGGCGCGTAGGAGAAGTAGGAACCTGTAATGGTACAGCGCAAGAGCGCAAAGAAGAGGAGCAAACCTATGGGGAGCATGTATAAGTCTTTCCGCACGGATCAGAATGCGGAGAAGAGCGGGATCATCATCGATTATGGTGACTTCCGTGTAACGATTGCGCGTGCTGGTGGCGCGAACAAGAAATATCAGCGTGTACTCGAGAACGTTACCCGGCCTTTCCGCCGGGCAATTCAGACCGAGCAGATGGACAATGAACGTGCGGAAGATCTGTTGAAGATTGTTTACGCACGTTCTATCGTTCGGAACTGGGAACTGAAGCAGGAGGATGCGGAGAGCGGTGAAGTAACGTGGGTGGAAGGCATTGAAGGATCGGAAGGTGATGTGCTTCCTGTCAACGAGGAAAACATCATCTTGACGTTCGACAATCTGCCGGATCTCTTCGCCGATATCAAGGAACAGGCTGCCAAGCAGGCACTGTTCCGTTCTTCGCTCCGTGAGGAGGCTGCGGGAAACTGATTGAGTGCCTGCTCTATACGTTGGTGCAGGCACCAATCGAACAAACTATTATCAAGCAATGTTTGCGCCTCGGACATCCACTTCCGAAGCGCATACAGGATGCACCGCAGCTGCAGTTAGGATTGGAGCTCTTTTACGATGCGTTTTGGGATCTTAATGGATGCCGCACTTTCGGGATGGGCATGGGCCCAATCCCCTGGACGGCAATCAAGGACTTTGCCCAAGCCTTCGAGTTCGATGAAGAGCAGTTCGATGACCTGTACTATTATGTCAGGCGCATGGACGATGCATATTTGAAGCACCATGCACCAAAAAAGAAGGGTAAGAAGTAATGGCTGTTTCCTACGGCTTCGCGCAGTTCGCAAAGCGGATGTATTTGCGTGCGCGTGGCGTGGGCAAGCAGACCGAACTTGCTGTACGTCGTGCAGCAATTGCAGCTGATCGGGCTGCGGTGCTAACAACGCCTGTGGACACTGGCCGGGCACGTGGTGGATGGATCACTACGATAGGTGCTCCGGCCACCATTGCACCTATCGCTGAAGATCCTGGAGGCGACATGGCAATGGCTCAGGCGCGAGCAACAATTGAACAATGGAAGCTCGGAGCAGCTCCCATTTTTATTACGAATAACGTCGTGTATATCATGGCCTTGGAGAATGGTAGTTCTTCTCAAGCACCAAATGGCATGACATCTGCGGCACTACAGGCAGCGCGAGAGGAGCTTGGAAAAGTGCGACTGCTGGGGAAGGTATAACCATGGGCGCAAAGGTGCCCGGTTGGCTGGGAGTGTGGCGATGCTCCTCCGTTGCACTCCTGGCCGTTAAAGGATAACGATGCCGACGGAACAGCTAGTCATATCTGTAAGTGAAAAAGGTACGCTGGTTGTAAAGCGTAACTTGGAAAGCGTTGGTGCAAGCGCAGGGCGTGCTGCTAAAGGCGTCACTATGCTCAAGGGAGCACTAGCTGCACTGGGTGTAGCAAGCGCTGCCATGGTGACCATATCCAGTGTGAAGTTGCTGGCTGACTTTGGACAAAACATGTCTACGGTCAGAGCTATCACTGGTGCGACGGGAGAAGAATTTGAGTCACTCCGTGAAACTGCAAAAATGCTCGGAGAGACCACTCGTTATACAGCGAGCCAGGCTGCTGAAGCCATGGTTAATCTTTCACGCGCTGGCTTCTCTGCTAAAGAAACGATAGAATCTGTTGACGATACTCTCCGTCTCGCCCAGGCTGGTGCATTGGATCTGGCTACGGCTGCACGGCTCACTACTCAATCGCTGCGTGGATTTGGGCTTGAAACGGACCAGGCTTCTCGAGTTACTGATGTGCTTGCTAAGGCGGCGAATAGTGCAAATACAGATGTTGTTCAGCTGGGTGAAGGTCTTAAATTTGTTGCGCCAATTGCTGCTGGTCTCGGGGTAGAACTGGAAGAAACCGTTGCAGTTCTTCAGGGCTTGGCGGATGCGGGACTTCAGGCTACCTTGGGTGGCACTGGGATGCGCATGATGCTGAACCGGCTGGAGAATCCTGTTGGTCAGGCTAAGGGTGTATTGAAGGAACTTGGACTAACAGCGGATCAAGTTTCTGTTTCTACTCATGGACTCACAAACGTTCTCAGTTTATTGCAGGATCGTGGATTGAGTACAGGTCAGGCGCTTCGACTTTTTGGTGCACGAGCTGGTTCTGCTGGATCAATCGCGACTAAAATGGCGAAGGCTCTTCCTGAAATGACCAAGGCATTGCAGGATGCAGAAGGTTACGCACTACGTACTGCTGATATTATGGATGATAACTTGAATGGTGCGTTGCTCCGCGCCAAGTCTGCAATTCAGGCTGTTGTCATTGAGTTCGGAGATCTTGGAGCGGAATCAGCGCTGACCCAGTTTATGAACAATTTTGCAGCAGCAACCCGTTGGGTTGCTCATAATATGGAAACACTCGCCAAGGTTACGCAAATCGCGGCAACTATGCTTGGCGTTGTGTTTGCGCAGAGAGCTATTGCAGCAGCATTGACTGGATTGAAGGCCATGGGAGCAGCACTTGCCAAGCTCTGGGCTTTGATTATGGCAAATCCATTTATTGCGCTGGCAGCTTTGATTGCTGGTGCCATTGCAGCGCTGTATGCGTTCCGAAACGAGATTGATGTTTTCGGTAATAACTTGGTTACGCTTGGGGACGTTGGTTCCGCTGCGATTGATGAACTCAAGATTGCTTTCGGCTTGATGGCGGATGAAGGTGAGGCCGCGTTTGATCGGGTAGAGGACAAGGGTGAAAGCGCTCTCAGTAATATCAAGCTCTTTGGCCTTTCAATGCTTCAGGCTGCGTTACAGGTGGTGGATAAGGTGGTCGGTTCCATCACTGGGGTCTTCAATGGAATTTATCGGGGTGTCTCTTTAATAATAGATAAAATTAAGGGCAAGTCTGTTTCATGGGAAGAGATTGGCTTGGCCTTCAGTGAGGAAGTTATCGCTGGAGTTACTTCTTCCAATCTTGAAGATGCTTTCCTTTCCGTGCTGGATCGTGCAGAGCAAAAAGCACTGCAGCGCCTTTCAGATAAGGCCAAGGAGATTCGACAGAAGGGCAAAGAAACAGCACCAGAACCAACTGGTGGTGGCGATACAGAAGCTCCTGGCTTTGCTATGCCAGAAACATCATTCGACCAGATTCGCGCCGGGCTCGAACAGGAAAATGCACTATTGCGGCTTAACAACAAGGAAAGGGAGATTCAGAATTGGCTCCTGGACATAGAAGCTGATCTCAAGGAAAAGCTCACTCCATCCCAGGAAGCAGAAGCACGTGCACTGATTGAAACCAACTTTGCGCTGCAGGAGCAGAATGCACTCTTGGATGAAATCAGAGGACCACAGGAAGATTTTAATACTAGGAGTGCTGCGTTAAAGGTACTTTTGGATGAAGGTAAAATTTCACTTGATGAATATAACACCAAGCTCAAGGAGCTGAAAGACACCTTACTCCAGACCACGGAGGATTCAGGTTTGTCCGAGGCTTTGGGTGGTGCGCTGTTTGATAATGCTTCTCGAGCTTTGGATGATTTTATATCTGGCGGTGAAGTCGGTTTCAAGGAATTTGCCCAATCAGTGCTGGCGGACATTGCTCGAATCACAGCGCAGCTATTACTAATGAAAGCACTCACAAAGCTCGGTATTCCTGGACTTCCTGGCTTTCAGCATGGCGGTTCCTTTAAGGTTGGCGGTACTGGAGGCACAGATAGTCAAGTAGTTGCATTTAAGGCGACGCCAGGGGAGCACGTTACAGTTTCACGTCCGGGAGAGGCTGCACCGGCAGCTGCCGGTGGGCCTTCACAGACGAATGTGCCGGTCACCATCATGAATCAGTTTGATGATGGTATGGTTCTGGACGCAATGAATACTCCGTCTGGTGGTAAGGTTATTATGAACTTCATTACGCGCAATAAGAATACGATTCGGCGCACATTGGGAGGCTAACATGGCATATACGTCGGGCACTTCTGCCAACTATAATCAGCTGCTCGAGGATCTGGACAGCTGGTTGGTGGGAACGGTGGGCTGGACACAACGGCAGTTCACCAGCGGACTGGCTGATATGGCGGTTGCCGTTGCGATTAACGGTGGGGGAACGGGCTATGCGGTGGACGATGTGCTCACGGTTTCTGGAGGAACGTACACCACGCAGACCACACTCACTGTTACGTCGGTTGCTGCTGGTGTGATTGACGGAATCGAGATTACGGAACCAGGATCCTATACGGCTCTGCCTAGTAATCCAGTTAGTGTCACTGGAGGTTCCGGGAGCAGCGCTACGTTTAACTTGACGTGGGCTTTGCGTAACGACCAGAACATTCGTGCTTCTTGGGAAGCAGACGGAGCTGGTGCTGGTAAGCACATGTTTCTTAACATAGAGACGCAGTACGATATTGGGAACGGGTACTATTCTTGGAAGCTCTGGGGTGCGACCGCATGGGATTCAGGTGAATCTGGTGACTTTGGAGCACAGCCGGGAGCTGGAGGCCCTTCGTTCTTTAATCTGTGGCAAAATAGCATTGACTACTGGTTCTATGCAAATGATCGCAGAGTCATTGTGGTTGCCAAATGTAGCACCAACTACATGAGTATGTATGCAGGGTTCTTCTTGCCGTTCGCCTTGCCGTCAGAGTACCCGTTCCCGCATTGCATTATTGGTAGTTACCCCGACATTCAGGCACCAGACTACAACAATGCTCGCAATTCAATGATTGCAGATCCTGGTGCAAACGGTGCAGCGTGGTATCGTCGGCGCACGACAGAGACCTGGATCGAAATTGAGAATCAGGCTAACTCTGCAACATCCATTGCACCGTCAACCGGACAACGTGCATTCTTGTGGCCTCACAAGACTGGTCGTACACAAGGTTATGGTACTGGTTCCCAGGCTGATTACTGGGGACCGAATGGGTTCCATGCAATGAAGTTAAATTATGAAGATGAATCTCCGCTCATGCAGTGCCATATCATAGACCTGCTGGATTTGACATGCGTGGGTGCGCTAGAAGGCGTTTATTCTACGACAGGATTTAATCGGAGCACCGAGCAGGTTATAACGGTGGGAAGCCGGACATTCCGATTGTTTCAGCGAGCATTTCGGAATCAGGCTGGCGACTTTTTTGCCGTTGAGGAGGTTTGAGGCATGGCGTATCAGCAGACAAGTGCCACGGACTATGATGACCTGCTGGATAAACTCGTAACATTCGCCGTGGCGGATGGTTGGACACAGTCGTATAATGCGGCTGGTCCTCCACGTCAGATTGGAATCTATAAGGGCGATTGCCATATTTCATTTGGTGCTCGTTCAGGAGAAAATCCGTATGATCGTGGTGGTGGACAGTACGATGCGGTCATCAATGCAGCTTTGGCTACAGCCTTGCTCCCCGGCACACCTGTTTATTACGGTCACACTGGTTCGATCGTAACAACGGATACGGATCCAGATCGTATTCGCATCAATGATCTCTACGGTTCCCTCACAAATGTCTGGTTCTTCTCAGGAGGAGGAGCAGATCCTGATTACATCCACGTCGTTGTACAGGCTGGTGGTGAACGGTACGTGCACTTTGGCTTTGGTATTCTGGATCCTTTGGGCCAGACGCATCCGGATGTGGTCTTTGCTGTCGGAGGCTATTACGAGTGGTGGGATGCCAGCACCAATTGTCATAGGCCGGAAAATTCAGCGCATGAGTTTGGGCACTTGGCTGATGAAAATTATGCACAAATCCGAATTCAAGCCAACACACTTCCTTCTGGTTATGCCAGTGCTGGAATATACAAGACGGAAGGCAACATGACCCTGGTAATGACTCGAGCAGACCAGGACTCGGACCATTGGGCCGCGCAGCCAGGCAAAATTCTCGATTTCTTCTTCCCAGTGGGAAACGAGCTAACCACAGGAGGGACGAGTTTGTATAGTGTGCCTTGGTTGTTTCAGGAAGCGGCTGCTGTGTCACATGTTTATTTGGGACGATTGCCTGGCATTCGGCTTTCAAATATTGCCCAATTCGCTCCGGCAACGGAATTGACCCAGGGTACGGACGTATGGACGATCTTCCCCTGGAAGCGTAAGGGTCTTAAAGAGAATCTGGCTATTGGCGGAGATCCCATTCAGACTTGCAACACGGCTGAATATGCTTGGGCCTTGAAGAAGAATACGTAGGAGTAAGGAATGCCGACTGAGAATGTAGTGCCCAATGGAGACAGCTCTCCTCTGCAGTGGAGCAAATTCGCTGGTTTTGGTTCTCCACTATTCCACTTCCTGACAGTCGATGAGGGTACTTCATTGGGTGGGCATACTCCAGATGACACTGATGGGGTAGAAACTCAAACAGCTAATGATGCAGTCCGTTTTGCTCTTGGCAATCTTACTGGCGCATCTGGCGGAACGATTACACAAGTAGATGTGAACTTTCGTGGTTGGGTCGATGATGATGATGGTGAGACAGATTCATATATTGAAGTTCGGCTTTATCACTCTGGAAGCACTGAAGTCACAGGCAATCCCAAAACGATTACTTCAACAGATCTCGGTGGTCAGCGCGTAATTGCGGAATGCACCAAAAGCTGGACGGGGCTTTCATTGACGGAGACCCAGGCAAACAGCCTTGAGGTGCAATTGAAGTTGATTGATCCGTCTTAAGGAGAGAACGATGGCGCAGATATATATCGTCAACTATGGGACTCGAGACACGAAGGTTATTCCCATCAACAACGAAGAGTATGCGGCCAAGATAGCTGCTGGATTGCGCCGAATTGCAGACATGTTAGTCAGCCCGGATGTAGAATTTTTGACTGCCGGAGAATTTATTTCTGGTGAGCCGAACAACACATGGTTGCATGTTTCCATGGTTACGGAACCTGCCGTAATGGTTGAAGAGCCAGAAGACATCACTGATCCTATTACAGTAGATGTTCAGCCTCGTTCACAGTTTAATGTGCATGTAATGATTAAGCATGTAGCTGACGAGAAGGAACTTGCTGGGGGATTAACTGCTGCGGATGGATTGGAGCTTAAATAATGCCGGAAAAGATAAGTGTGCCGACTGGAGACGTTGATACGCAATGGAACATTACGCCAAGTTCTCCAACGACACATTATACTAAAATAGATGAGAGTTGGAGTTCTCCTAGTACCAGTGACTATATCTCTGAAACAGTTAATTATCAATTGGATGGTTTCAGCTTTCCTGCAGATGGTCCAGCAAGTATGATAACTGTACATACAGTCTATGTAGATCTTTACTTGAATACAATTTATAATACTCAGTTACCCGGTCTTGTTATTTATCTTTATATAGGTGCAGTGTACCATACAAACATGACATATCAAATTGATACCGGAGGGGCTTGGGAGAAACGCAGATTCACTTTTACTGGATTGAGTCTTACTAAGGCACAATATAATCAGCTCCAGGTAAAGGTTCTAACTACCCCGGCAGATCCGGGATGGCAGATTCCGGAAATCGCACCATAAAGGAGCATAAGTTTGGTCGGTTCTACTTGGAAAATTGCAACTATGCGACGGGTGGCTGTGTACCATGCACCAGACGCCAGGTGTACCGGACTGGATGTTGATATTGCATATGTACTTTTGATGAAATGGGACGATATTATTCTTCCAGCCTACGGTTCCACTGTGATTGATGGCCCAGCTTCTCTAACAACCTGTTCCGTCTTCCCCGTAGAAGAAATTACTGGCACGGCAGGAGCTATTCCAGATGTCCCTTCTCCCAGTTTGCCTAGCGGGGGCGGTGGGCTTGATCCGTTTGCCTATGGCGAAGTATACGAGCGCATTTGGTGTGTACCGCATTACATGCGTCCGCAAAATCCGGCGTTGAATGTGGACATTCCTTTCATCATTTGGAATGCTTATCCAGTCCCTCCGGACAATACGCTCAATACTATCACGGGCAGTGGGCAGACTGGACTTATGTTGGATCTCAGCACACCAAGGGATTTCTTTGCGATTGAAGAGCTCGAAGTCAATCTGCAAATTGGTTCTACTGCTCCTATTGAAATCAGTGCTCTCTATGAATTCAATTTTGATTATGGTCAGGGTATTTTTATCTTTGAGACCGTTATTGCAGATTGGATCCGCACACCATCTGAGATCCCAGTTGTGGAAACATGGGATTGGCTCAGTGATGTATTAACTGCCTGGGATTCTACTGAACAACGAATTTCTGCAAGACGACAGCCACGGCGACGAATAGAGTATTCTTTACTTATTGAGGATGATGCGGAACGCCGCACGATGTATAATCGTTGGTACATAAAACTTGCTTCCACAATTGCGATTCCATTTTATCAGTACTCTACACGAATTACTCAAAACAGTGCCATCAGTGCAACCAAGATTTATTTTGATCCAGCACGCACTGATGTACGGGACGGAGAGTTGGTAGTCATTTACCGACTCGATACTGCAGAATCATACCTCTTGCGATTAGATGAAGTAGAAGCTGATGGTGCTACGCTTGCAACTCCTCTGACTGTGGCAATTGAACGATTGGATATTGTGGCTCCGGCTTTTATGGCTCGTCTTGATAATCAGAGTGGATTGCAAATGACTTCGGTAGCTGGACAAATTAACATCCAGGCCAATGTCGTTGAGTTCCGGTCCTCGTTTAATCGCCCAGGCAGCACGGCGAGTATCACTGAATATGATAGCCTCATGGTCTTGGACAAACGGCCAGAAGTAACGCAGGAGCAAGCCACGGAAGTGTTTGATGTGCACCCAACCATCATTGATACTGAAGTCGGCTTGCATGAACAGCGCGTTTCCTGGCTCCATGCCTTTGTGGGTGGTGCCAGGCATTTCACGATTCCTCGCATTCTTGAGCCAGAACAAATGGACTGGTGGCGTGATTTCATGACTGCATTGGTCGGGCAGAGGGAACCGTTCCTCATGCCCACTTGGCGACGTGACCTGACTCTGGCTTCTATTCCTAATCCCGGGGATTTTCTGCTCGAAGTGAATGAGACCAACTATGGTGCACTTTATTGGCCGTACGATACTTACAAGCGGCTTCAGTTCTTGAACAGTAACGGTGAGATAATTTATCGAACGGTAGCTTCTGTGGCTGACTTGCCCGGTGGTATAACGCAGTTGACTCTGGATACGCCGTTGCCCTTGAGCTTCAACTGGGCGGAAGATTTTGATATTTCCTTCCTCAACAAAGTTAGGCTATACTCAGATCAGGTGGTGCTCCGGCATATGGCGCTTGACACAACGATTTCGTTTACGATAAGGACGACGGATCAGTGACAACCTACGAAGACTATGAATATAGCTCACATGATGGTTCTCCCGTCGAAGTTTACAAGTTCACGGGAACGTTCCAGAACTATTATTACACTAATGCTGAACAGGACGTCACGGTAGATGGACAGTTGTACACAGCTTCATTGATCAAGCGCAAAGAGCTGAATGTGGGTACGCAAGAGGACAGTGACTTGGATATTACGCTCGAGCTGCCTTCTGATTTACCGTTGGTCTTGGACTATGCATATAGTGTCTCACCGCCGGACTTAACGCTAGAGATCCTTCGTTATCATGAGGGCACCAATCCTGCTACTGATTGGATCATAGCCTGGAAGGGTAAAATCACTTCTTTTTCGACTAGTGGTGACGTGGTCAAGGCTCTGGTCCCAAGTGTCTTTTCCGTTGCTATGCAAGGTGAAATTCCAAGTGTGGCCTATCAAAGTCCTTGTAACCATCGATTATTCGATGACCGCTGTAAGCTCGTGGCCTCTTCATATCAGCAAGACACCACAATTCTCAATATTGATGGTACAACTATTTCCGTGGCAGATGACGGTTTCGCCGACGATTACCTTCAGGCCGGAGAGATCGTTAATACTACCAAGGGTGAGCGCCGGTTAATTGTCTCCAACGTAGCCAACGTTCTTTTAATCAACTTTCCGTTTTATGACGCAGAGGTTGGGGATTCAGTTTCCTTGTTTGTGGGCTGTAACCACACATACACAGCATGCAAGACTAAATTCAATAACTCGCTCAACTATGGCGGATTTCCGTTTGTACCGTCGGACAATCCGTTCGAAAGTGAACTATGATCTGGTTTACGTTACTATTGTTTGCTGTTAGTTTCTTCGCTTCTGTACTCCTTGCGCCGAAGCCAGAGTTGGAAAATGCTCGGCCAGGCAAATTAGGAGATATTCAGTGGCCGATTGCTAGCGAAGGCACACCCATTCCCGTTATCTTTGGTAAGGTTCGCATCCGCAATCCAAATTGCATCTGGTATGGTGACTACAAGACCAATGCCCTGAAGAAGAAGGTCAAGACCGGTGTGTTCAGCTCCGAGCGCGTCACCGTGGGCTATCGCTACCACGTGGGCTTTGATCTTGCTCTGTGTTGTGGGCCTGGTGTTCGGTTAACCAAGATATGGGTAGAGAAGAAAACGCTCTGGCAGTCTGGCATTGGTGCTGGCCCAGGACAGTCTTTGGTTTCTATCTCCGCCGGGAACATTTTTGGTGGGAGCAAACGTGGTGGAGGTTTCGCAGGAACAGCCTATTTCTATGGTGGCGAGTTTGATCAAGTGCGGAATTCATACCTTGGGGTTGCCGTAGAAGCGGATGTGCCTGCTTATGTAGGTGTGGC
>Ga0307377_10005122_pt1 | contig 14137 bp, 29 predicted proteins | sample TR3MG_FD_202535 | JGI IMG/M metagenome (GOLD analysis project Ga0307377, IMG submission 202535) | Soil microbial communities from Risofladan, Vaasa, Finland - TR-3 | ecosystem: Environmental > Terrestrial > Soil > Coastal area > Acid sulfate soil | place: Finland: Risofladan, Vaasa | collected... | reverse complement strand
TTTATTATTTGATGCCTATGTGCAATCTCTCCATAGGAATTTTTATCCCAGTAATTCATACTGCTATCTAATTTCATTTTTGTTCTCCTTCCGAAAATTTTCCAAATATCTTTGAGACAATTCCCTGACCTTTAGCTTTTATCTCTAAAGTATCTCTTGTATCTCCTAAATCTTTTAGTGCTTTAAGTAAATTAAAAAATCTATCCATTTCTCTACTTAATGTACTATCAGCGTAGCCTCCTTCAAATTTTTCTATTAATGACATTCTATTTATTCTATCTATCTGTAACACTAACAGCCTATTTATTGCCTCTTTAGCATTACCTTCAATACTCTTATCAAAAGTTTTAAATTTACATTCAGTCTTTGCATCAAAATGAGGGCATCTGTCCTTTATGAAACAATCTACACACCTAACTTTAATAGATTCTATCACTGACAAATTTTTATCAATCTTTGGCTTAGGTGCTAAAGCCCTTTGCTTTGCTTCCTCATCCTCATGCTTCTTTCTTATATTCTTTATTTTATCAACATCCATCTTCGTATCTCCTATACCATTGATTATACTCTCCTAACTTATTGATTATTTCTCCTTTTTGTTTTACTCCTACAGCATTTAATTTCATTAATCCTCTCCAGTTATCTTTTCTAATTAATGCAATATCCTCATCAGTTAATCCGGCTTCCTTAAATTGCCTTAAATATGGCAACCTTGCTCCCGTTTTCATTTCCTTTGCATAAGTATACATATTATTTTTCACAGTAAGATGTGTTGACCCAAACTTTAAAGCTGACAACCATGAGGTAGAATCTACCGAAAAAAATGCCGTCTTATCTAACATTCTAAATCTAGTCATTCCCAACCCATGTACTCTTACTCCGTAATCCTTTGCTATACCTATTCTTGCTATTAACTCTCCCATTTCTATACGTCCTGATAAAACTCCTGAACATCCTACATAATTATAAGTTTTACAAAATTTTCTCCATCCCGCTAAACCATGCTCATATTTATGCCAAACGAAACAAATCTCAGTATCTTTTACATGCTTTAATAACTCCATATTCCAATCAGTAATTACTTTTTCTCCAAATACTGTATCTAAATCCAAATTAACTACTGAGGTCAAATTCTTTTGGTTATGTACTACCCAATCTGCATAATCACAAAAATATTGCTCCCCTATTTCCTTAACCTTTGCTTTTGAAGATTTTTTTCCTTTCCATATTTTTAAAAGAAGCGTAAATGCTCCACTATCCACCATTATCTTTATTTTCCCACTTGGCAATTTAGCAGTATCAAACATTGTTTCTATATCTTTAATGCCACTTTCTTTTAAATAGTAATAAGAAAAAAAATAGTTTCTTACCCCTACAGCAGCTAATGCCTGCACAAATTGTTTTCCTGCATCACATCCTGCAAAATATACTATCACAATTTTACCCCTAATGCCTGTAAAGACTTTTTTGTTCTTTCTTTACTATATTCTCCTGCTTTAAACTTTTTAACATACTTATCCATAATCTCCTCTGATAACACATATCCAGGGTCTATTCCATTATATACTAATGATGTCCATCTTCTAAAACATGCTGGGCAATTTCCACAATGCCCTATACTCTCACTAAAACACCCCGTAGTTTTTAATAATTCTTTAACATCTCCTCCCGTACCTACATACCATTTTACTATATCAAACTTATCTATATGCTCAAAAGGCGTAAATACTCGTATACTCTTTCCTGATAAAAATGATAGCATATTTTTTGTTCTTTTAAAAAACTTCTTACTTCTATCTGGTATACTCATCTCATCTTTTTGCACTACAAGACATATATCATTAAATCCCAACAGCATCATTCCATAAGTTAATATAAAATTTCTTCCCGTAATATTAGCATCTTCCTTTTCATATACTCCTAAATCAAAATTATTTACCACAGTAGTATCAGGAATAGTACTACTTGCTGCTCTCCATTCTTTTGAAACATATCTATGATATAAATTAAAATACACAGTTTTAGGTTTTTTTAAGTAATGCCACGCTATATATGAATCCATCCCGCCTGAGTAAAGTAATCCTAACATACACATTCCTCCATTATTTTTTTAACTATTTTCTTTGGAGAATACTTATCACATAACTCTCGTAATCCTTCTTTATCCTTTTCCTCTAAAAATACCCTTATCTTTAATTTTGCTTCTTCTCTAGAGCAATAAAAAAACTCCCTGCTATATATTTCAGGATAACATGCTCTATTTGGTACTAATGGAAATGCTCCTCTACTTACTGCCTCCATTATTCCATATCCAAATGTTTCATGTTTAGCTGTTGAAAGTATAACATTTGCTCCTTTAATTCTTTCTTTATACTCTTCTGATGTCAACCTATTATATACCTCTACATTTGGAGCAAATTTATCAACAACATCTTGCGTAAATACTCTAAACCTTACATCAGGCATTTCTAATACTATCTGCTTAAACTCCTCAAAATTTCTATATTTTAATGCTCCAGCCCACGCAACATATCCTTCTTTCTTATTATCTTCAAAAGGTTCTGCAAAACTATATACCGGAGTAGTTGTTATACCATAGCTTCTTCCAATATAATTAGAAAGTGCCAACACCTTTGTCACTTTTGTACTTAGCCACTCTATATAGCTATCATACATAGGCACATTTAAACAGTCAGCATAAAATCCTTTTGCTACATGCAATAATAATACTGTTGGACACTTTAATTCTAGCATCTGTATATCTACTGCCTGCATTGGGTCTAAAAATAAAACACATTCTGGCTTATGTTTCTTAATTTCCTGATATGCCTGTAATCCATACATCTTTAACCAGTACAACAAATCCCTATTTTTTATAGTTTCTCTTTCAGGATATAAAACTACATCATAACCATTTTCTTTTATACCCTGCTCAAAAAATTTCATATAATTCTTTGACCACCCCCATTCTGTTTCTAATAGTCTATTTACATAAATCATCTAATTTCTCCTCAGTTAAATTTTTATCATCTAAATAAAAATCTGCTCGTAATTTGTCTGTTTTTATCATATCATATTTCAACCCTGATAATATAGACCGTATTATTCCACTATCACGACTTAACCTCGCTGTATATATTACAATAAACCATCCTTTATCAAATAATCTATTTACTCTTTTTGCCATCCTTTTATCCAGCATACCCTTAACATATAAAGTATCATCAAAATCAACCCCTATTATACCTCTAAAAATACTTTTATTTTCCATAGATTATCTCCACAAATTCTCCTTTATATCCTTTTTCTTTAGATAAATCTGATAAATGCCAAGCCTTTGCTCCTGTTCTCATATACCCACCATATTTCTTAGCTAAAATTTTTGTGATGACAATATCAGCTCCTCCGGGTAACTCTTTTAAATCTGTGTATCCTCCACTCTCAAAAAACTTTTGTTTTGAAAATAAAGTTGCTCCATCCACACTCCATTTTATCTTTACTGCACAATCATCCTTATACATTCCATACTTAAACTCTCCATCAAATGTTAATTCTTTTCTCGTAAAGTCTTTAAATTTTCTATAGTTATCTACCTCTACTATATTTCCTACAACAAACCCAGCTTTTTCTACTTTCATTACATGTAATAACTTCATAAAATAATCACTTTCTAAAAATATATCATCATCCAAAGTTAATATATAATCTCCTTCTCTCTCCTTTACTGCTTCTGTAGAATAATATCTATGATAAGTAAAACATCTTTCGCTTAACTTACTGCATTGATTATATGATATATTAATATCCATTAAATTACACAACTCCATAACCTTTACTACTTCAAAAGAAAATAATGCAGAACTTTCTCCAAAATCAAATATGCTTACATCAAAATTTGCTGCATCTTGATTAAGTAATCCCGATAAACAAATACTTAATAATCCCGGTCTATCCTTTGTACATATAACTATATTAATCATTACTTCTCCTTATACAACTTTAATTTCTTTTTTAAATAATCTAATCCTTTACCAAAACAAGGCGGATGAATTATGTATCCTAAAATATTTGGAATCTGCATTCCTGTAGACTCTTTCCATATAACAAAAGCCGGTTTACTACACAAAGGACAATCTGCTACATATGTTCTATTAATAGTATCTATTTTATCATAAATTGTTGTACCGTCTTTTAATACTCTAGACTTCATTTCATCCTTTATAACTACAGTCTCTCCTATCTTTCCCTGTCCAAAACAACTAATAGAAATACATACTAATACTAAAATACTAAAAATTAATTTCATCTTTATCCTCCTTTATGGTTTTGTAATATCTCTTCTAATTACTCCTTCTATATCCTCTTCCTTGATTATACCATACAATAAAAACAGATAATTTATTAAATCCTGTATTCTTCCTTCTATAGGTTCACTATCATTATACTCTCCTCTGATATAACTACTCAAAGCATCAAAATGTTTTACAAAATATATAAACCACGCTTTTTCAATAGATGTTCCCGATAACTTGGCACACCTTTTAAAATTACCTAATTTATCCTCTTTACCTGAATATGCCTCTCCTTTACTTTTCATAATATTCATACATTTAGGTAGCAACTCTCCATTTATTAACTGATATAATTCTTCACTTTTCATTATTCCTCCTTAACCATACCTCTAATTCCTCTGGCGTTTTTATTCTTATAGGAGCATCTACTTCTTGATTATAAGGTCTATCTATTAATATAATTTTCTCATAACTAGGAAACTTAGGATAATCCTCTACTAAGTAAGTATCTTTTAATTCTTTTAATTTATCATACTTTTGTTTTGGATTTAATAATACAACCCCATATTTTCCATCCATATACTTATCAAGCCACCTATACATAAACCCTCTCCATTCTATAGGCTGATAAGTCCATATTATAGGAAACGACACATACTGCATTATAATATCAAAATACTCTGTCTTTGGAGCCTTTACCAATATTTCTAAATCCTCATCAATTATATCAGGTAATATTTTTCCATTATTCATTTTTTGATACCAATGCACTATTGGCTTTCCATCATTATATTCTTTCTCTATAACTGTTACTAAATTTCTAAATATACCATCCAAATCGAATATGAGTTTAATCTTTTTATTCATGTAATTTTTTCATCTCCTTATAAATTTTGTGTATTCTTTTTTGATAAGGACACCCTCTACCTCTTTTGTTAAAACGCAAATTCAAAAATTCTAATGCTAATTTCGCTTGTTTTTTCTTAATAATTAAATATGGTTGTATTTGTGGTAACACTCTTCTTAAATTCTTTTGCTTACAATATACAATATATAGCTCCTTCCATCCTTTAGCTGGTTTTCTTAATGTATATACAAACTCTTGTTCTAATAAATTACAAATATATTTTAACCATTTTTTAGAAGTATTAATAAAATCAAGATGTACAGCGTAATAAACTTTTTTTGTATTCTTATTTATTGCTCTTGATATACACAAAGACCCTTCTGTATCTAAAGAACAAGCTAAATATAGCCATCTATACTTTCTATTTAATGCTGACATAATTCCTCAAGGTCAAAAATTAATTTCATATCTTCTCCTTTATTGTCCATCCATAATCTAATATCCACCAACTAACATATTTTACTAATAAACTTTTTGACCATCCCGATTTTATCTTTTTTAAATATTCAATTAGCCACTCCTCAAATTCCTTTTCCTGTTTCTCTGTCCAACTATGCTTTAAATACCACTCTTTAGGCATTACTTTACCTTCTAAAAATAGAGCGAAAAAATGTTTATAATTTACACCTACCATATTACATTGTTTTTCAAGAATCTTGTCATACTGTTTTTCTGTAAGTTCCATCTTTTTCTCCGTTTAATATTATAGGATTTCTTCCATCAAAATAAAACCTTACTTTAGTGTCTTTAGTTCTCCCTATATTTCCAACATATCTACAATGCCCTATTTTTAAATCCACATATACTATAGTTGCTTCTAATGGCTCTATTACTACTCTTTCTTTTGCAGAAGACCATAAAGTTTCTTGCATACTTATACTAATAGATTGCATTAAGTGTGTTTTTCTTGTGGGTTCTATAAATAACTTCATTTCTTAAACTCCTTCACTACATATCTAAATTCTAAATCGTGTCCTACTTCTCCTCTATAAATTGGTAGCTTTTCTGCATACATAGGCAAGGGATTAAAAGTTACCTGACAAGATACTTCATACCAATCCATCTTATCTATTTCTTTTATAGGCAACTTTTTTAATTCTTTTACAGGTAAAATAATCTTCATCTTACCACTATTAAAATATTCGTGACTGGTTAATTCTTCCGTCCATCTGCTATTCTTTATCATAACTTTAATAACCTTAAAAATTCCTCTCTGGTATCTCCTGCTAATTCTCCTTTTATTGCACTTGTTACTGTTAATGCACCTATTTTTTTAACTCCCCGGATAGTCATACATTGATGAACTGCTTCTACAACTACTATAATTCCTTTTGGTTTTATTTTATCATATAAAAAATCAGCTATCTGCATTGTTAATCTTTCTTGTACTTGTGGTCTCTTACTAAAATAATCAACTACACGGGCAAGTTTACTTAATCCCACATAAAAATCTAATGGTAAATATCCTATATGTACTTTCCCTATAAAAGGCAGGAAATGATGTTCACAAATTGAATTAAATGTTATATCCTTTTGTATTACTAACTGATTATACTCTTCACTATTAGGAAAAACAGTTATATCAAAATCCCTTACTTTAAGCCCTGATAGTAACTCCCCATACATTCTTACCATTCTTTTTGGAGTATCTCTTAAACCATCATCTTTTTCATAATCAGGACTAATTAACTCTTTTAACACATCACTAAATAAACTCTCTAAATTTTTAGATTTTTCCATTTAAACTCCTCTTTTATTCCCGTATAAAAGTTTATGCATCTGAAATAAAACTTGAACATTTAGTTTATCTGCTATTACTTTTTCTACTAACCACTTTAAATCTATTCCTCCTACAGGAGTAAATATTACATGTCCTCTTTGTTTATAAACATTAAGTATATCTTTTGCATATTCATAATCTTTGTTATCTCCTATAATAAACTTTACCTGGTCTCTTTGTCTTAATAACTTAAAGTTACCAAATTTCATTTTATTATGCATCCCGCTGCCAGGACACTTGCAGTCAAGATTTACTACTACATCCTGCATCCTTACTAAATCATCTATTCTTTTTGACCCATTAGTTTCTACTTCTACTTTAAATCCTGACCGGCATAATTCATGTATTAATTTTAAGGCTTCTTCTCGCTGTACTAAAGGTTCTCCACCTGTTACACAAACATGAGTAATCTTATTCTGTGCCATCGTGTATATTGCTCCAACTAAATCTAATACGTGCATATTCATCTTAGCCTGTTGCTCCTTTCTGCTATATTTTGTATCACAAAAAATGCAGTTGAGATTGCATCCGGCTAATCTAATAAATATAGTAGGGGTACCCATTAAATAGCCTTCACCCTGTATATTTAAGTAGTACTCGTAAATTTTAATCATTCTTTCCGTAATACTTTACTATAGACCCTGGCGATTCTTCTACCCATACTTCATAAATTTCCACACTTGGAAAAGTCTCCATTACATCATCAAAAATTTTCTTTGCGAGATTCTCTGCTGTTGGATTATCCAGCAAGAGATTTAAGTCCTGATGGTCATACATATCCTTTATCAAATGCTTTATCTTTATAAAATCTACTCCTATTCCCTGCTTATCTAATTCATCTACACTCAATTTAATTGTTACTTTCCATCTATGACCATGTACACCTGCACACTTCCCATCATATTCAGGTAAATGGTGTGCTGCATCAAACTCTAATACCTTTATTATCTCCCACATAACTAAACCTCCTCTATTACTGTAACTTATATTCCTTCATAAGTAATTTACTTGACACTAATAGTAGACTATTTCTCTATCAAGAAAAATATCACTGCCGTTTTCTTTTGCTCTTCTATTGTAACTTCTGTGAAACCAACACTAAAATACAAATCCTTTCCTGTTGAACTAACAAAACTCCTTGCAATAGCTAATGCTTTAACTGCCTGATTTACTGCTCCTGCTCCAACTGCTATAATATCTACCTCTTTTCCTTCCTGCATGTTTTTAACAGCACTTCCTGCGAGCTTGTTTGGGTTTGTTTTTGCGGATACTTTCAGAGAAATCTTTTTTTCTTCTGCCATGACTACTTTACCTCCTGGATTTTTTCTAAAACATCTTTCTGATACCCTGTCAATTTCTCTGACTTGTTCTGCAAAGCCACTCCTATCTTAGCGAGGACAAACCCGTCAACTTCATCAGTACTATCAAATTCTATATCAAAATGTTTTTTTACAAACATCGGGATAAACGCTTTCTCAGTTTTTCCATTTCCCGATACATATTTTTTTAATTGCGATGGAGCTACTAAATATAACTTTATACCTTGCTTATATACCCAATACTTTATTAAACCTGTTAATTCTGCATTCATTGTTATTGCTTTTAAATTACGTACCGACCCATAACTATAATTTTCTATTACACAAATACTTGGTTTCCATAGATTTAAAAGACGTGATATGCCCTCATACTTCCTAAACTCGCTCTCAACAGTATCTCCGCACTTTGTTTTTATAGTACCATTACTTAATAATTTTCCTTTATTATCTAATACTATAATCCCGGTATGCCTAACTGCTATATCAAGTCCCATAACACAACTCATCTTTTATGCTCCTATTCAATATACTTTGACAATCTTTTTTCTTTCCTAATTTTTCTAGCCAAAAGTCCTTCTTTCTTCATAGCTTTAAGTAAATTAAGATACCTTCTTCTTTCCTCTTTTCCTATCTTTAATCTAAGAGCCAATCTCCTTTTTGTAATTCCTCCTCTTTCTTTTAATCTACTTTTAAGCCTTTCTTTATATACTTTCCATTTCGGCTGATATAAAATATACTCAGTTTCCTTAACTCTTGGATACTTTTTAACTATCTTTTTTAAAGTTTTTCTAAATTCCTTAACAGACAACCCATCCCATAAATGCCCTTCTACTCTGGAAGGATTTCTTTCAATAAGCCTTTTTAATTCTTTATGCTGAATCTTTTTATTAAAAACCTTATAAATACCTTCTGTCCTTGCTTTTTTCTGCTTAGGTATTCTTTTCCCTAATATCTCTCTTATTAAAGTTGATTTACCTGATGCCCTTGCACCAAAGATAAAAAATTTCTTTACTTTCTTTCCAACTATAGGTGACTTCCAAATTTTTTCTTCTACCATAAAATTACTTCCTTATACATATACTCCTATCTTATTTAAAAACTTTTTATAATTAGCTACTATATCAGGCCCTTTTTTCATTCTTTTTACCCGTCTTTTTAATTGGTTTAATTTATGTATTCTATTTCTATGCTCTTCTTTATATTTTTGATACTTAGATGTTCTTACTTTATTACTAGTTCTTCTATGTTTACCCATTACTTCCTCTTTTTATAACTGACTGTATATTGTACATCTTTCTTTCTTCTCAAACTTCCTATTATTTCTCTAAGTTTTTTTAATCGTGGTTTCAACTTTTCTACCCTCTTTCCAAATGCTTTTTTTATAGGTTCAGGAGTTTCTTCTATTGTTTTATATAAACCATACCCCTCCCGCAAAAATTTATTTGTCTCTACTAATGTACTATGTATAGCTCTTAATCCTTTTCTTGCTTTAATCAAAGTTCTGTGCCATCTTTTATCACCTTTCTGTACAACATCTGCTGCATTTGCTCTAACATCCTGCATTACTGAAGTAGATTTTCCTGCTAAATATCCAGACTTTCTTCCTCCCTCACTATAAATATCACTTTCATCTATCATTTCTGCTACTCCAGGTATTGCTCTTTCTATATCTCTCCTTCTAACCATTCTTCTTTTTGCCCTTGCCATTATACTCCTCCTAAAAAGTTTTTGATTCTATCTTCATCGCTATTGCTCTACGAGTAATTTCTCTTGATAATGTAGATAATGCCTTATCATATGCTCTTAATACACTTTGTAATAGTACATACTTTGCATTAGTTTTACTTCTTTTTCTTCTTAATTCCAATACTGATTTATCTATCTCCCTTAAAGATTTTCTTTCGCTTGCCTGCGGATGGCTCTGTACTTTAGGAGATAACAACACTTTATCCTTCTGATAATTTAACATTTCTAATAAGCAAAAATCGTCTATTGATGCTAATGCTACTTGTGGTTCTAAAAATACAACCATACTTGTATATCTACTTAACCACTTCCCTAATCCTCTTACTGTCATTTCTGTTACATTTTTTGTTAATCTTAAAGGAACAGAATCTACTGACTCTGTTAAAGTTATTCCTAACTTATTTAAGTGCTTTTCAGCACTTCGACGTGCCTCACTACTTTCTAATGCTCCCTCTTTTTCCATATCTATTCCCCCATCCCTTTTAATATCCTCTCTCTTGTTTTAAAAGGACTTAACTCACTATTACAAAAACTTGAATATGCACAAAACCTTTCTCCGTAACTTCCCGGCTTGCATTCACGGGGACACAAAGTACCTTTTTTCATATGTTTTCTTATCATAGCTATTTTCTCATCTATCTTACTTACAATCTCCTTATCTAACTTAACCTTAAACTCTTTAACTGCCTGTGTGTTTTTATCTTCATAAAGCAATAACCCTCTCGGTATCTTTGTTATATCCATATATAAGGTTATTTGCCATATATCCTTTTCTTCAGGCTCTTTTAGTTTTTCAAACTTATCATGGTTCATAGACTTAAAATCTACTATCCATCTTACTCCATCTACCTTTGGTATAATATCTACAGACCCTTTTATATTTCTTACGGGGTCAAATACTTCCACCTCTATATCTTTATCTGTTGCTATATGTATCGCTTTACAGTATCCTTTCCACCTATCATGCATTCCATCGCCATTACCAAATATCCTACTTAACCTCGGTGTAATATTATCTAAAAATATACCTAAATTCCTATATAATGCTACTCTCCCGCAACCATAAATTCCACTCGGATGGATATGCTCGGTAGGTCTATAAGTCTTATCTAAAGTCCTATTCTTCGACAATAACCACCTATCTACTTTACCTACTATTACTGTATCCTGCTTCATCGTTGCCAAAACATTTTTAAGCGACATCTGTTTCCTCCTTATATATTATAACATATAAACTACTTCTTGTCAAGCCCTTCTTTAATTTCCTGTTCGTAGGGATAGGTAAGCCATACGTCATCTGGTACTAATTCTACACTATAATGAGGAGTAACTACACTACTTACCTTTTTATGTAAAGTTGCTATTATAAAACTTCTCCTTCCTCTTGCTACATATCTCATTATAGTTTTACCCTTATCCGCCACATCATCCACTAATAACATTCTCTTACCATTTCCATTAAAAGAATCTAAAATAAAACTCCAATCTATTAAAGGCTTATCTAACCTATGAGATAACATTACAGCCGGTATCAATCCTCCTCTAGGTATACCAAATATACCATAAAAATCATCTTTATGCTCTTCTAACTTATCCCCCAACTTAGTCACTAACTCTATATACTCGCTCCATTCTATCTTTTTAACCTCCATTATTCCTCCTATACATCAAATACTATTTTAGTTTGCCACCACCACTTTTCTTCTAATATTTCTCTTGTTATTAACATCTCACAAAATGTAACGGCTTTAATCTCATCACAAAATACTGATTTATCTCTATCCATCTCTTCAAAATGAACTACTGCTACACCATCGTAAAAATCAAGAAAAATAGGATACCGTCCAAAATCATACAATCCATCCTTTATAATATTTAAAAAATCTCTAAATATATTTTCAATACCTCCAAATAGATTAACTTCTATAGGATATGTTCCAGTTGTTCCTGTTAATACCTTCTTCTCTACTACCTGCTCACACATACCTATTGCTGCATTTTCAAATAATTCTCCTAATGTAGCTCCAAAAGCCTGTATCATTAAATCAGCAGTATGCTCCAATACTTTATATTTTTCCATTCTTTACCTCCTCATTAATCTTCTTTATAATCTCTCTTTTTACATTTTCTACTACAGCAGTAGTTCTTTCTGTATATGAAACATCTTTACCATAACTCTCAATACATTTAATAACCTTTTCAATTACCTGCTCTTTATTTTCCATTTTTCCTCCTTATATTTTTTTAAATACATGTGGATTATTTTTTATCCAATTTACTCCTATACACATCACTGGTTTTTTACACTCAAACATTCCTCCATCCATCGCCTCAACTAATATACTTCCTTTTGGTAGCACTTTCATTTTCAATGTGTCTTTATCATCCATAGTAATATCACATAAAGTTTTATACTTTTTCATTATTTCTCCCTTTCAATACTTCTTCTATATTCTTTATAGCAGTATCTAAATCTGAATATTTAATCTTAACATAAGTAGCATCTGTTCCCCTTACACAATCCTCTATTAAACGCTTTAATAGTGTTCTAAGATTTGCATATTGTTCTTTATCCATCTTTACTCCTTTGCCTCAGATATATTTTTTCCGCATATAACCGACCTTCTAAAATTGTAATATCTTTTTTTAATACTTTTAATCCTTCTTTCTCATTTCTATATAAACTATACTTTTTTACATTTCGTATATTACGCATAATTGTATACCTAACTCGTTTACAATATCTATCATACTTATTATACCCTTTCAATATTATTCCATTATCCTCCCATTTTAAGTCCATTTTTGCCTCTCTTTTCTTAACTTTATACTTTCTACACCATTGGCTCTTACCCTTATGATTTAATTCTCGTACTTTCCAATATATTTCATTTCGCACCCATTTTATATTATCTGGAACAGCCCCTGGCCCACATTTACCTCGTTTCCAATACGTTTTTCTAAGTTTTCTAACTAATCTATAATGTTCCTTCTTACATACTAAATACTTTTGTATTTTATCAAGAAAAAATATGGCTGTATCATCACTCAAAATCCACCTATATGCTACTTTCCACTTTGGATTTTTCCAAGTATCGTTTTTAACTCTTACATAACCTCCCACATGTTTTTTAACAAACTTAACCATTCGTATATCTGTATTAACTATATGTACTTTAACCGTATAAACTTTATTTGTATCTCTATTACCTCTATAAGATACACATATACTTCCTTCTCCATCAACAATTCCCGCTAAATATGCTTTTATAGTTTCTTTCATATTATCCTTTCGCCTGGCTCCAGTTTTCGACGATACTTATATTTACCGGTAGAGGCACTATTAAATCTTCTTTTAACGGATGCTCCATTACCTGCCTAATAATCTTCACATACTTATCTGTTAATTCTTCTTTACACTCAAATAGTAATTCATCATGCACCTGCACAAATAAATCACATTCTCCTTTCTTTAACTTAGGTCTTAATTTTACCATCGCTGCTTTTATTATATCACAAGCTCCTCCTTGTATACAAGTATTTACTGCCTTCCTTTCTGCTCCCCCTTTCTCATAAAAATCATCTGACCATATTTCCTCTAACCGCCTTTTTCTTCCTGATATAGTTCTAACGTATCCTTTTGCCCTGCAAAATTCTTTTATTGCTTCTTGATACCTTTTTACCTGTTTAAATCTTTTATACCATCTATCATAAAAATCTTTTGCCTGTTCAAAAGGTATATCTAATTGCTTCGCTAATGATTTCCAATGTAGCCCATATATCAATCCAAAATTAACTCCTTTTGCCTTTTTATTTCTATCTATTCCAAAAGCATCCGCAGTTTTTTGATGCACATCTACTCCATCTCTCAACATCTTACACAACACTGGGTCTTTACTCTTAACTGCCATTACTCTCAACTCTATTTGTTCGTAATCAAAAACCAACATCTTATACCCTTTATGTACTATAAACATCTTTCTACAATCCCAGGTTTTACCTACTGGGATATTTTGTAAATTTGGATGGCTAGAAGAAAGTCTCCCGGTTCTTACATTAGTCTGATTAAACTGCGTATGTACAGTATTATCAT
>Ga0307377_10005116_pt1 | contig 14143 bp, 15 predicted proteins | sample TR3MG_FD_202535 | JGI IMG/M metagenome (GOLD analysis project Ga0307377, IMG submission 202535) | Soil microbial communities from Risofladan, Vaasa, Finland - TR-3 | ecosystem: Environmental > Terrestrial > Soil > Coastal area > Acid sulfate soil | place: Finland: Risofladan, Vaasa | collected... | reverse complement strand
CGACCATTTACCCATGTCCCCATCCTCATTGGCTCCGTATCCCATAATCTCAGATGGTTTTTTATTTAATGCCCCCAGAACAATGATACTCTCCTCATCATCCATCTCAAGGCCCACCACCACGGTTGAGCCCACTGGCAACGGAGTAACCGAACCTGAGTCATACACTCCCCCTCCCATCGGGCTCATCACTCTGGCCCACGGAAGGAACTCATCGGTCACATAATCATCCTCAATTACCTCATCATAATTTTTCTCAATGTTCCGGTCTCTGAGAACAGTTGGAACTCCATGGAGCTCAAATATACGGACCTGCACCCGTCCCCTCTTATAAGGGTCCTGATTAAAAACAACCACTCCAGTATGTAATGAAAGCCCCATCACTTCTTCGCTTTCTGTGCTGTTGGAAGAATTATCTTATCCCCCTCCATCCGCACACCAACATCAGCACCCCTCCTCATCAGATTAAGGGTTGTCGTGTAACTCCCTCCCTCTATGGAGTCTGTTATTTCAGTTATGGTCCATATCCCTGAAGTTGGGTACAGCACACCCCACGGAGTTGGAACTGCAATCGCTATTGGTTTATTCAGCTCAATTTCAGGGTCCCCTATCACCTCAAGTGTTGCTGTCTGAACCTGCTTTGATATTGCATCATAATAATTCTCAAGTCCTGAAAGAACCTCTGAACGGGACCTCGGGGGTTTATTGAATGTTCTTCCCCCGGCCCTTGGGTCCCCGGGCATTTTATTTCCTTCAACCGGACTACCTGTGAAAGACTTCTGTCCGGTTGCTTCAACAATCGGGGCCATGGTCTCCCGGTCATGAGAGACCACCTCGGAAACAATAATTCCCTTCTGGTTAAGGCTCTGTATTTCAGGGCTGAAGCTGATAACCTTCCCCATGTTCTGAGTCTGAACGACATAGGACCTCTGAACCTTTACTTCTTGGGCCTCTTTATAAGGTCCCACATAAAGATGAGAACTCTCGTATCCCTCAAACATCTGAACCTTAGGCCGTCCCCCTCCCTTGGTCAATCTTGCATCTTTTACCAGATGGGTAACATACTGAAGGTCCGTCATTCCCCTCTGGTAATATACCTTCTGCCTATGCTTTTTATCGGTCTTGCTTCTACCATCCTCGGTCTCAATAATATCACAAGGCTCAATGGTAAGCTCCCACCTGTTCTTATCAGCTATTCTCTGAATCTCTTCTACAATGGTCCGTCCCTCTGAGCTCTTTTTACTTGTGTTTGTGTTCCCGGTCATGGTCCCTAAGTCAGTGCATGTTAATTCAATTTCTATACCTGTCCGGCTAATCTCTCCCGGAACCATATCTTTAATAATAGCCCTTCTTTTCGGGCTTTTTATCTCTGACCACCCAAACCTGTATTCGATATCCGGAACCCACTCGTACACCGGGTCTAAGATATCTTTTAAAAGCGTAAAGTCAGTGTCTATCATCCGGAAGGTAAGCTCTGTCCCCATATTCTCAGTCGCCCGGGTAAGGGTAAAACTGATTAGCTTCGGGTATCCAAAACTGGTTGGTGGTCCGTCCCCCACATAAAAATCTTGGAGATAGAGGAGGTGTCCCCGGACCCAGAGCTGGACTGAGGCCGCATCAACTGGATATTCTTTCAGAGCGGAGGCAAGCTCGGCTATGGTCTGTGCCGCATTTGCCATTAGATTACCTCAAGGAATATCCGTGATAGCTTGGGTATACGAATGTATTTCCCTGCCTCAAAATCAAACGGGTCTTTTATATTATTTACTTCTGCTATAACCCACCATAGGTTTAGGTTTCTGTACCATCTCCACGCTATATTATCAAGCCTCCCCACATCCCCTGCTCTTACCAAATAAGCATCATCCGTCTCAGAGGGTTCAATGTTAAGCCGTCTGTAAGACTTCTGATAAAGAGTGTGTGGTGTCTGAAGAACTGACTCCTCATTAAACCTGTGCTGTCTCTCCTGATGAGTCTCCTCTTTTGAAACTTCCTCAATAGTGGTTAGGTCAACATCTTCAATATACAATGCCATGTTATACCAGCCTTTCCCACCGTGAGAGTACCTTCAAAGCACCCAATGAAAATGGTGTTAGCTTATGAGGAAAATCATCATGAACAACAAATTCACAATCCACATCAGCCGCATACGGATAATGAGAGTAAACCTCCCACGGAGACCTCCATGTAACTCCAGCACTCATCAAGGTTACCACTTCGTTTATATGTTTCCCTATCGTAAGCCTCATCATCTTTGGAGGGTACATATTATCACTGACATAGGTCGGATTAAGAAAGGTCCTCAACCAGTTTACTTTATTCTCCACCTCAAACTTTGCTGTTGGCATCGTTGCTACGAATGTTACTGTAAAAGATATTCTCCGTAAACTGGATGAACTATACCCCAGCCTCGGACGGCTTCCCATGACAGCCACCTCATCATAATCCGGACCCCACTCGTCTGAGAACTCTGTCGGAAAGTAGTCAATCGCTATGAAATTCTGGGGGGCTCCCCACTCAGACAACCGGACATCAAACAAGAACATGTTCGCCCAGTGTGTCGGATTTAATACGGTATTTTTAAGAAGTTCTGGTCCAGCCATTACATACCCCCGAACTGCATAAAGTTATCCCCACCTTTTGACGGCCGTCTTCCCCTCACAATAGCCACCAGCTCACTCAGGAGCTCCTCTATACGACCCATTCCCTGAAAGGGGGACTTAGGACCATCCAATGGTGCAATGACCTCAGGGCCAGCCTCACCAGCCATAATGACCTGTGGCTCAAGGACTACCCCACCAGCGGCCATTGGAATCACTGATAAATCAAGCCCTGCACGGGCATTAGCTATCGCTGAACCTATGGCATCAAGTGAATTTATTATCGTTCCACCCCCTGAGACCCTCCGTATGGCCTCAGCGGCCCCGGATGAGGTAAAGGCCTTAACCATCTCAAAGAAGCCTCCCAGAGCCATCCTAATGGGTGTTAGAATGAAATCAGCTACCTTTAGGAATATGCCCTTAACAAACGAGATGGTCCCCTCAAAAGCACTTTTTACTGAATTCCAGACCCCTGTAAAGAAGTCGCTAACCGCCGTCCCTATCCAGTTTATGAATGACATTGCCTTGTCAGGAAGAGCTATAAAGAAATCCCCAACAGACTTCCCAAAGCCTATAATCCAATCTGTCAGCCAGTAAATACCATCATAAATACCCTTACCCATTATTTTAAACCCCTCAGCGGCCGTTGTTATGGTCTTTATAAGGAGTGTAAAAGTCTCTATAATCCAAAGAAGTGGTCCGGCCACCACCCCACTTATTACCATAGCAAATATCTCACCGAACTTCTCAACCCCCTTACCAGCCTTAGCACCGGGACCTGAGAAAATCTCTAGGATAGGCATAAAGGCTGTTTTAAGTCTCCCAAAAGAATCCTTAAGAATTCCCCCAACCTGCTTAAACCCCGTCTTCATGCCTTCCCACATAACTGAGAAAAATTGAGTCTTTTTCTCAAGAAGGACAAAAGAGGCTCCCAAAAGAGCCACGGCCCCTATAAGCGGAAGCCATGGGGTCAATAAAGCCCATGAGGCAGAAGCCATTGCTGTGAATCCTCCAGCCCCAGCTACTTGGGCCGGGAGGAGGGCCATGAAAGTTGCCTTAAGCTGTGACCCCATGATAAACATAGTTGTCATTGCCGGGGCCATGTCAGCCGCCCCGGAAAGAATGGGCTCCAAAGCTGTTTTTCCAACATCCCGAACAGCTATCCACTGGTCAGTAAGCCAGCTGGCCGAAGTCCCCAACTCAACGTTTCCCTGAGCCGCTCTACCAAAAGACTTGTTAAGACCATCCTGATTTTTCCTGATATCCTCGGTCTCTGTATTCAGAGCGATAAGAAAGTTCTCGTTAATTCCCATCTGCTCCGCATAAGTACGAAGAGTTGCCCGGTCTTTTCCACCAAGATGAGTCATCATTGCTTCTAGAACTGAGTTGTAGTCCCCGGCCGCAATTCTTTGTTTGGCCCACATCTTATCCTGACCTGTCATCTTGACGGCCATATCATCCGTCATATTGGTCAGTGATTCAAGTAGTTCCCCACCAACATTTTCTGTTTCGGCAACAGTCTTATCAAAAGCCCCCTTCATGAATGCTGTAAACTTCATCGCATTCTCACGGGCCTGTTCAGTGTCATATAAAAGATTTACATTTTTTACTACTTCCTTCGTTGCATCTAAGAGCTCACCAAGGTCAATAGATATTCCGTACTTCCGCTTAGACATTTCAAACAGAGTGTCGCTTACTCTATCAGCACTCTTCCTACCAAGGTCAGCTCTCTGGGTCATCTCAGTATAGGCCTCGCCTATTGATGATGCAAACTGGTCTCCAAAACGAGTTCCCCATTTTGCACCCTGAACACCTATGGCCTTTAACATATCCATATTATGTTCACCAGCTGTGGTTGCGGCCGCTATTGCCTTGGTTGCATTATCAAATCCTGCGGCCCCTGCATCTCTCATAGCCTTTCCAACACCCTTGGAAAGCTCTCTGTATTCTTCAAAGGTCATCCCGGCCGCACTTGCCGCATCATGAATTTCTATAAAAGCGGCCTTTCCCTCTTCAGCGATATCACCGAACAGTCCCTCTGTCCGTATCCTATTCAGAGCGTCCCCAAGAACGCTTAGCTTAAATATCCCCTCAACCCCATCGTCTCCGACTTCTTTCTTAAGGTCCTTAGTAGCACTCTTCACTTGGTCAAGAGACTTGTCCCCCTGCTTCCCCATATCCTTAAAAGCATCTTCATCATCCTCAAGGGATTCCTGTAATGACATGAACATACCGACAATCTGCTTAAGCATTTTCCGGGCATCTTTTGTATCCGGTTTTATCTCAAATTCAAAAGCATCGTCTTTTTCTTTTGCCATTACCTTCTCTTCTTACCTTTATTCCGATTGTTTATTTTCTCAATCTCTTTCTTCTCTTTCTCTTTTACTTTATTAAACTGCTCAACACAAAATTCATACTCTGCAAACTCCATCTCATCAAGGTCCCCCCAACTGAAGTGGCCTGAGTATACGAGCGAGAACCTGTTAATTAACAAAGCTTCGAGGGCTTCTAAATCAGCCCTCTGTGGGACGAAAAAATTCGGCTCCCATGGCAACGGTGGTCTTAAACTCAAGACCACATGTACCGTATTCACAGGTTGCCATAACTTCTAAGTCACTACCAAAATCCTGCTTCTCAATAGCATCAGTGAGATTCATACTAGGCATATAGTCCATCTCTTTTATATGCTTGATTGCCTCACGATAGTTAATATGGTCTCCGTTAATAGAATCTAGTCTCATAGCGAGAACCGTAACCAACTCATCTTCCTGAAGCTGTGGGTTTGTGTTCCTGTTCCTCTCTGATGCAATTTGAGAGCTCATACGAAGAAATTTAATTCCGTACTTATTTCCATTAGCTTCAACCTCAAAAGGCTCAACAATATTATCCAAGTCTATATCATCTTTAATGATAAGGTCATTTGGTAATGTCTTTGAGACTTTGTTTATCTGTCCACAATGAGGACACTGAGCATTCCATGTAAACTGGGGGCTTATTGACTCTGCCCGGATGTGCATGATACACCATGCCGCATCCGGAAGTAATAGTGAGTCAATATCAAAAGAAACGGGCGACACCAAACAGTTCTTTAGTATCGCCCGAAGTTTTTGTAATGGAGATTTCGCAGAACTGAGGATAACCCTCTCAGGTATCTTCATCTTACGAAACTCAAGTTCTTTTAATCCACCGTCATAAAGCTTCCCCTTAGATAAAAGGGGGACCTTGTAAGTGTAGCCCTCGGCCATAATACAATCTCCTCAACTTAAAACAACAACAAAACAAAATCAAATATAAACGCTTAAAATCCAACGCTTGATGCAAGGTCTCCAAGACCCGGAGCATCTGTCTCTCCATAATGAGCACGGTCATAGCGGATTGTAACCTCGACCTGTACTACTTCAGAAGAGTCATAAGCAAGCTCACCGAAAGTAACATCCTTGCACCAGACTCCTTCAAGGAGCCACACCCGTTCTTCTGAGAAGTCGGGAGAAAACAGTGTCAAGGTTGCTTCCCTCTTAATGAGTTTAGCATAACCTATCTGTCCCGTCATAGTGTTGGCAGTCTGTTTGTGCCAACGGGCAATGATACCAGCGACATCTTTGTCCAGATAATCATTGAATGTCAGAGTTGCCTCTGACGGAAGGGTCCGGCCCGGGACAAAGACGGACGAGTTCATAAAAGGAATTTCAATCTCTTCCACAGTTGGATTCGGAAGACTTACGGAACGCAACGCAAGTTCAAGAACATCTGCACCACTCAAACCTTGGATGGTGAAGAGCCACTGAAAGGCCCTCTGAGGTTCAAAAGCCCCGTTCATTCCAGCCAGCTGAAGAATTGAAGCTCTGGGCTGTGCCATGGTTATCTCCTATACAAATTTAAAAGATTACGATTCGTTAAATTCTGCTCCGGTATTCAGGACCTGCCAATCAATCGTGATGATTTCAGCGGCCTGTGTAGGCTGAAGAACAACCTTCCCCTTCATCTGTTTCTGGTCAATCTGAGATGGAGGATTAGTTGATTCATCACAAATAACCTGATAACTGTAAACCCCTCTCCGGGAAGCAATCGGAGCCATTGCCTGACGAGCGAGCGACCTGAACTTTTTCCAAGTCTCAGAATCATTCGGGTCAAATACCAGATATTTTACAGCGGTTGCCAGAACCTTTCTGGCATACAAAACCATTCTGCGAACATTGATACGGTCCAAAGCAGATGGCATTCTCTGAAGAGTCCTCTGACCCCAAAGAGTAATTCCCTCCTGAATGAATTTCACGAACGGGTTCACGGCATTTCCATCACCATACAAGTCGGATATCTTCCCTTGGTCTGGAGACACCTCAATATTCAACGAACGAGAGGCCCTTCCACGGGTTAATCCGGCAGGGGCTACCCACGGGTCCGCAACATAATCACTGTAAGCAAGGATGCTCAGCATCGGAACTGACGGTGGGACCCAAACCTTTGAGTTCTGGTAGGGGTCAAAAACCTCATGCCACGGCCAGAAAATAGCCGCATAGGAGCTGTTCATTGCATTGTGTGAGTATGAGCCTGTCCCATTATGGTAATCAATCACCTCAGAGCTTGAGAGACCCAGAGGAGGGTCCTGAAGCCACATAGCATCACCCCGGCCACGACAAATACCTTCACCTGCCACATAGATTGTAGCATCCACATCAAGGAACCCGGGAGCACACAACAGGTTTATATCAACTTTATTCGGGTCTGCAAAAAGCTGAAGACCAGTCGAGTCGTCCCCGGATACAAGACCGATTACATCAGCAGATGCTGGGACACCACCAGTACTCCCACCAGTAAGGGTCAGTACCTGATTATCAGGCTCTCCCCCGAGAGCGATATCAGTTATTGTCACGAATTCAGAGCTTATGTTAAGGATTGCATCCTTATCTGCCAGATTATCAAACTGCTCAGCAAGCTCACCATCAACCTCTATTGAAACACGCTTCCCGGTAAAAGGTGAATCAGAGATATAAACTTTGACAATCCGAACACTGAACCATTTGTCCTTAAAGGTTAGTGTGTTTACCGGGACAGCATCAACAGCGGTTGCTGAGGCCAGAACAGCATCAGATTTAACAACACGGACAACACGGAGCTGGTGTCCTTCCCTCAAATACTCAAAAGCGGCCCGACCACCATGGTAAATGGGGCGGCCGAAAAAGCGTATGAACTCACTCTGTGAGCTTATACTAACAACCTCTTCTTCGGGTCCACTCTCAGCTTCAATGACCATACCTACCTGAGTTGTGGAAAGGGCCGGAGCGTAAAGGCTCAGGTCCAGTTCATTTGAATAGACTCCGGGGGCTACAACGATTCCCATAACATACTCCTCTTAATAAGGTTTAATTTCCAGTAACTGTCATTGTCTCAAGAAGATTCTCCGGAAGGTCATTATCTTTATAAAATGCAATTTCCGCTTCTTCTAAGACTTTAACTAACCGTATTTCTCTAAATAACATGCAACGTAAAGTCAACGAAATCGTGTAACGAATGTTCCGCTCAGTATCCCCGGGCGTAAGCTCAGACGAATCGGTAACACTCTCATAATCAAAACTAAACCTTTTAACTCCGAACTCTTCAAGGTCAACTTCAATGTATCCAATGTTGTTTCTAACCCTCAAGGAACATTGCTTCAGGATGTTGTTCATCACCCCCCTTTGAGAGGTCCATATATTTATCTGATACGGGATTCTCACAGGTTGAGGGTATTCTGAGGCATAGGTATCAGCTGAGTCACTGGGACTCTTATAGCTGGCTTTAATTCCCACCCCCGTAAGAATAGGCACATTAAAGCTTATATCATACTCTCCTGTCTCATAATCTATGGTGTTTGTCCCACTACCGTCAACATCTCCTATTATATTCCCGTCCCCATCATCGGTAACCACCTGAGGTCCATCTGAATCTTCACTTATTGTAAGGCTCCCGGGAACTACTGTAATTGTTCCAAGAGTCCCCGTAATCCTACGAACCCCAGTCCCGATGGTCAAAACCTCATCTGATATGTGTTCCAGTCCACTTTCCCATATCACTCTTGGATGATGAACATACCTTGTCTCGTCAGGTTCAAGGTCATTTCTGGTAATAGCCATTATGGGAAGTTCAGGGCGGTTGGTATCAGAAGGAAACACCTGTCCATACACCTCCTGCACTCTGGCATAGGCCCTGTGAGGGGCGGCAAATACAATGGGGACTGTAACAGAACCCTCTATAGGGTCCTGTGCAATGGTGCGGAATTTCTCCACAAGGGCTACATCATAAGCTTTAATCTCATCTACCATCGTTAAGGTCCCTTAGTCTCCTCTTAATTCTAGGCAGTGTTCCACTAGGATTCCGAGTGTCATCACCTACAGACATCCTCATAAAAACATGCTTACTTGAGACTCTCACTATACCCTCTTTAAATAAAGGCCTTACTCTTAAAGCTTTCTCAGTATCATCCTGAGCATCTTTAGCAATTTCTTCTCTGAACACACCTGTGGCCAGCTTAACTATCTCCATGAGCCTCTCTCCATCTTCATTCTTGAAAAGAGCATCAAACTTCTCATTAGCCAGCCTTTTCGTCCATCTGTCCAGAGCTTCCGCATATTTTATTGTAAACATCTCTGATAACTTTCACTACATCCAGCAGTGGTCTCGTTCCTATAATAGTCGTAAACTTTTCCTCAGCATCTTCCTCATCAATAAAGATATTTCCAACATACTCATGTCCATCAACATCTTTAAATGTCTCGATAAGACACCGTTTGTTAAGGAATCGTTCCATCATAACATCCTTAACATTCTGAGCAAGCCTACGCTCATTTCTATTGGAGGACCTTAAAGAAGGAAGCTCAACTCCGTCAACCTTGAGCTCTTTCTTAACAGTAATCCCGAACCCGACATCCATAACAATGTCAACAAGATTCCCAGCGTGAACATAGATAATCTTACCATCAAAGAACCAATTACTCTTCATGGATTCCATGAAGTATCTCCTAAAACAGCAACCTAAAAATCAACTTATAGGCCTTGGCTTGGCCTCTCTGTCATCGCAATCCACTCAAAAAATATGTTCAGGTGGGCCATGTATGATTCCTCACTCCGAACAACTGTCCGTATCTCATAGTCAAGATTGTCCCAGATAATTACATCTCCTATCTTCGGGATGATGTTTGCTACATCAAACAAAGGCTTAGGAAGATAAAAAAACATCTGATGTCGCTTGTCTATCATATACTCTTCAAAGAGCTGTTCCTCTGGAGGATACTCCTGAGGACGAATATTTAAACTCGTCACCGGGTCGTATTGTCTAGCAGAAGTAGGACTGTCTCCATAAAAAGCATCCCGGAGAGATTCCTCCAAACTAAGGACTTTATAGGTCAAAGAGGGTATGAACCTCTTGTAAAATTCTGTATAGTAACACGAGAGCCTGTTGATATCCGCATTGGTACACTCATTAAAATACGGCCTCGGCTCACAACAATTAACCATTACATCGGCTCCAGATTAGGAGTAAGATTTCTAAGCTCTTCATCGAGCCCCTCAAGAGCTGTGATGGCTTCATTAACCATATCACTCCCATCCAACTCAAAGGCCAGTGGAGCTCCCTGCATCTTCCTACGGACATATCCTATCTCAAGCTTCACCATCTCAGTGGACCTGTCCATAAGATGTTCTTTTACATGAGGGTCCATTAGGTCAGCAACAGCCTCAAAGGCTGGATGATACTCAACAGTAATCATAGGAAATGCTGGGTTAATCAATATGTGGGTTGGGGTCTCTTTAAAATCAGGAGTCTGTCTAAAAGCCTCAAGTAACTGCTGTTTAAGAATCAACCACTCAGAGTACTCAATGACACCCTGACCAACCGCTGTGTACGATGACGGATGTGATGTAATAAGAAACCCCGGGACCCCAAGAAAATCACGGGCTATTCCAGAAAGCCTCTCAGTCGGATAAAGCTTCTCAACAAAATCAACTTTTTTTGATAGCGAGGTCTTCAATATATAACAAGACCCACCCCCACTTGTTGCAGACGAGTCTGAGGTCAGTGTTGGTGCTACTGTTTCCATAATAGATGGAAATGAAATCCAAGGTTTAATCTTATCATACTCACCGTTAATTATACGCTTAACTTCCTCAATGCCTATGTCAGCACAAACTTCATTCCCTCCGGAAACTTCCTTCAGAATATCTGCCGCTTCAGCATCAATGTCAAACGCCATAATTCACCACCCTCTAATAGAAATGAAGGGGTTCTCAGCATTCTGGACTGAGAACCCCTTCTTTAAAAACACTAGTTTAAGAGGAGCTTAAACCAGACGGCCACGGACAAAGAAGTCCTCATTAACCATCTTACGAGCAGAACTCGTAGCGGCCGCTTTCCGTCCTACCAGCTCTTCATTGATACCCAGCTGGGTAGTGAAGAACGGCATGTACGGAGCGTACACATAAGCCGCCTCAAGGAAAGTATCACCACGGTACAGGGTCAGCCATTCGCTTGACGGGTAATACGGATTCTTGTAAACACGGAACTTGTTCCCGAACACACCTGCAAAATGGGGGCCTACCTGAGGCTTCCCTGCCGGGGTAAAATAATTGGAGCCCAGAGACTCAATGATGTTCGCAACACTGGTCCCGACAACCATGATGTTACCAGCGGCCCTACGGGTGGACTGGTAAATAAAGTTGGAGGCTTCAATCGCCTTGTTCAGGAACTCTTTGTTGTGCTCAACCTGAGAGACATACACAGTAGAGGCGGCCGTGAATTCCACAGCGTAGTCAGCCTGAGCTACACGCATCTCTTCAAGAAGCTCACCGTCAATTTCCTTGCGGATTTCAGCGGCAAGGGCGGCTTCCAGCTCTGTGTCCATGTCCCGACCCCAAGCCTGAGCGAGGTCATAGGCTGAGAACACATTGTAGAAAGCACGGAGAGCACGATTCTCAGCAAGAACCGCTTCTGAGGTAATCTTGAGGTCAACTTCCGGAATCATGGAAGGATTTTCTTCCATATTCCATTTATAAGTAACCTTTACAATCTCACCGTCATCAACTGCTGAGGAGAAAGTAACATCAATATCACCAGTGGCATAGTCAATGGTGTTTGTCCCACCACCATCAACATCACCGACCAGAGCACCCGAACCATTATCCGTTACAATCATTGCCGCACCACCGCCATCCGGGACGGCTGAAATGGAAACGGTGCTGGGACGGACCGGGGTGTATTTCAGGGTGGGGGTGAACTGAGTCAGGACATCATTACCCACACCACCATTTTCCTGATAAATCTTCTCAGAAGTGTAGAAGATTTCTTCCGGAGAAACTTCATCCGGGTCATTACCAGCCTTACGGCTACCGAACATTTTCTCACCTTTGGAGATACGACCCTTGTCAGAGCCATACAGGAATTCAAGGAAGAAAATTTCACCGCTCCGTCTGTCCATCGGCTGAACCGAGCAGAGCTCAGTGGCGATAAGATTCGGGACAACAGCGGCAATGATGTCAAAGCCGTAATTGATGAAAGCGATGTTGCCGGAATCAGTTGCTTCCCCGAGGTTTCCCATACGAGAAGCAATGAACCTGCGAGTGTTCTCAAGACACTGGACAGTCACATCAATAAGGAGCTCGTCCTCTGTGATGTCTTTGAGTGCCTCAGCGTAAGGAGCCCAAAAGCCCTCACGCAGACTGCGGATACGGTTGCCGTACTGTTCACGAACAGATACAATATCTTTTAAATCCATGGTTATTTTCCTCCGTTAATTCGTTTTGAAATTGTTCCAACTTTGGTCCGAACTTCCGAAATCTCATCCATATCAGAATGAACTGCTTCCGGAATATACCCGAGAGATGCCGACCTTTTTGTGGAAAGAAGACGGGCAATTTTGTCCACCTCTTCTACACAGGAAAGGTCCTCAACATTCTCTAAAAGGTCCTCGAACCGAATGTTTTTCTCAAGACACACAAGCTTAGCATACAAATCAGTATTAAGACTACGTTCATCCTCCAGTTGTGTCTGGAGAGATTCCACAGTAACCTTCTCTGCCTGAATTCCCATCTTCAGGTCTTCTGTCAGCGACACGGTATCTTCCAGCTGTTCATGCTGTTCTTCAACCTGACGCTTCAAGGCCCTATTCTCCTTAGTGAGAAGAACAAGTGTATCCGGGTCATTGTGTGACCCCTCAGTTAGTGAAGCTATTTCCCTATCTTCAGTTTCCTTTTCATGCATAAGTTCAGAAACTGTTGCTTCTGCTTTTTCAAGCTCTACTGCGAGCTGTTTAATCCGACCCTTAAGAGTCTGAATCTCTTCATTTTTCTGTTTAAGTAAAGATACGTTCCGGTCCTTCTCTTCCTCAACCTCATCGGTAAGTTCAAGAATACGGGTCCGCATCCTATTCAAAAGAACCTTTGTTTCTTCATCAACAACTTTATCATCAGAGTCCGCATCTTCTTCTCCCGGAACAACGGGAGCCGCATCTTCTTCTCCCTGAACAACGGGAGCCGCATCGGAAGAGTCTGCATTTTCAGAGCTTTCATTATCCTCCTCAGCAGAATCGGCAGGTACTTCATGGTTATCAGCATTTAGGTCTTCCGGAGTCTGTTCTTTCAGCATACCCAGTTTACCAAAAAGGTCCTTGTAATACTCACCGTCATTCTCAACCAGTGCTTTGTTATCTCTTACTGACTCCAATATAAACTCCTTTTCACTCTCTCCAAGCTTTGGGAAAGTTCCGTTAGATGGGTCAGCAACAAGGTCAACACCTCCGAATATATAAGACTCCTCGGATACATAAGTCTTCCCTTTTACTTGCTTCTCCTCACCGCCGCCACGAGTCGAGGTCCCCAGTCCACACTCCGCTTTTGCGAGCGTGTGAGCTATGCGACCAGCTGGGGTATCAAGAATCTCAATATCCCCCTTAATCATTCCCGTATTCTCATCAATTCTAAAAGAGGTAAGAACAGTGGCTATACGCTCTTCCTGAACTTGAATACCAGCCGGGTGTCCCAACTGACCGTAACATCTGCGATTGTTTATCTTATCCATCACAGATTCATTCTTCAGTACATTTTTGTCCCAGAGTTCTCTTGTGTATATCCGTTTGTTTTTATTCTCTTTTCCGAAGAAGCCCAATTCAGCATCTTTAAGGACTGATAAAACACCCTTCCGTCCTTTAACTTCTTCAAATATGGGTTTATGCCCATAATGTTCAGAGATGAGTAGCATAAGACTTCTCCGCATCTAAGTTATATATTCTTATCATTTTAATGTATTCAAACAAGTAAAATTACTATTTCTGTTTAGCCTGAACAATACCTTCCTGCCATCCCGGAGGTAGAAACTGTTTAGCTAGAGTCTTGGCATCACTTAAATTACCGGAAGACGGGATTATAAAAACACATTTCCTCATCTTCTGCCTTAGAAGACCAAAAAACTTACTCCTTGTTATCTCTTTCCTGCCCCATCCCTCATTAAACTTCATGTCCGTCAGGAACAACATCATATCAACCTTGTTACCAACCTTCTTCAGAATGGCCTCGTGAAT
>Ga0307377_10005115_pt1 | contig 14143 bp, 10 predicted proteins | sample TR3MG_FD_202535 | JGI IMG/M metagenome (GOLD analysis project Ga0307377, IMG submission 202535) | Soil microbial communities from Risofladan, Vaasa, Finland - TR-3 | ecosystem: Environmental > Terrestrial > Soil > Coastal area > Acid sulfate soil | place: Finland: Risofladan, Vaasa | collected... | reverse complement strand
AGTACTTGGGCGGAGGAACTTCGCGGAAGTCGTCCTGCTCGATATAAATCTCGCGGGAGAAGGGCACCTGGCGCGTGCCAGCCGAGGGGTCTTCGGGGTTGTTGGCGACCTCGACGAATTCTTCTTGTCCAACGGGGTAGTTGTCGATGACCAGCTTGAGGGGGCGCAGTACGGCCATGGCGCGGCTGGCGCGGTGGTTCAGGTCGTCGCGCTGGAAATGCTCCAACATTTCAATATCGGTTGTACCGTTGGTGCGCGTGGCGCCAATGGCGGCGCAGAAAGTGCGCAGGGCCTCAGGCGTGAAGCCGCGGCGGCGGATGCCGCAGAGCGAGGGCATGCGCGGATCGTCCCAGCCGCTGACGCGCTTTTCCTCGACGAGTTGGAGCAGCTTTCGCTTGCTGAGCAGTGTGTAGGTAAGGTTGAGGCGGTCGAACTCAATTTGCTGCGAAGGGAAAATGCCAAGCTGCTCGATGTACCAGCGGTAGAGCGGCTGGTGGTCAGTGAACTCGAGCGTACACATGGAGTGGGTAACGCGCTCAATCGAGTCTGACTGGCCGTGGGCGTAGTCGTACATCGGGTAGATGGACCACTCGTCGCCGGTGCGGTGGTGCGAGGCGTGCAAGATGCGGTACATTACCGGATCGCGCATGTTGAGGTTGGGCGAGGCCATGTCGATTTTGGCGCGGAGCACGCGGCTGCCGTCGGGGAACTCGCCGTTTTTCATGCGCACAAACAGGTCAAGATTCTCCTCGATCGTCCGCGTGCGGAAGGGGCTGTCTGTGCCGGGCTCGGTGAGGGTGCCGCGGTGCTGGCGGATCTCGTCGGCGGTGAGGTCGTCGACATACGCCTTTCCTTCCTTGACAAGTTTCAACGCCCACTCGTAGAGCTGGCCGAAGTAGTCGGAGGCGTAGCAGAGACGCTCCCACTGAAAGCCAAGCCAGCGCACGTCTTCCTGAATGGAATCGACATACTCCTGCTCTTCTTTCTCGGGATTGGTGTCATCGAAACGCAGGTTGGTCTTGCCGCCGAATGTGTCGGCGAGGCCGAAATCGAGGCAGATCGCCTTGGCGTGGCCAATGTGCAGGTAGCCGTTGGGCTCGGGAGGAAAGCGGGTCTGGACGACCGCGTCGCCAAACTTTTTGGTGCTTACATCCTCTGCAATCATGTCGTGGAGGAAGTTGGTGGGGGTGCTGACTTCTTGCGTTTCCGGATTTGAGTTAGTCATAGTGACGATTCCTTGTGCGACGGGACGGCTGTGGTGAACCACGTGATTCAATCGAGTGATTTGAGTCTTTCTACGGCTTGTTTGATGCGTTCGAGGCAGACCTCGCGGCCGAGGACAACCATGGTTTCAAACAGAGGCGGCGCGTTCTTGCGTCCGCACACGGCGACCCGGATGGGCTGGAACATGGGACCGGCCTTGAGGCCGAGCTGTGCAGCGGCAGCACGGAGAGCCTGGTCGAGCGAATCGTGATCGAAGGCGGTTGTGGCGAGGATTTGTTGTGCGTGCTCTAAAACGCGCAGAGCCATGGCCGCATCGCCGCCTTTGGGCGGAATCAGTTCGGCGGGGTCGTAGGGGGCGAGCTCGGCAAGGAAGAAGAAGTCGGCGGCGGAGACTGCATCGCGTAGCAGCTTGATGCGCTCGCGGATGAGCGGAGTGACGGCGAGCAACTTCTCTGGCGTAGTTGCAAGGCCTGCCTCGGCGAAGAAAGGTGCGATTGCGTGGGTGAGGTCTTCGACGGGAAGAGCGCGGATGTGCTCGGCGTTAAGCCAGACTGCCTTTGGATCAAAGTGGTCTTCCTCTGTGAAGTTGATTACGGCGTTGGAGCGGTTGACGCCCTCCAGTGTGAAGGCAGCGGTGAGCTCGTCGAGAGTGAGGAACTCGCGGTCGTTCTTGGGCGACCAGCCGAGCAGGCACAGGAAGTTGATGAACGCCTGAGGCAGAAAGCCGGCATCGCGATAGGTGGTGACACTGACGACTGGCCCGTGCTTGCGCTTGGACAGTTTTGCGCCATCGGGGGCGACCAGCAGGGGCAGGTGCGCGAAGTGCGGCGCCTGGACGCCGAGGCCTTCAAAAATGAGCAAGTGCTTGAAGGTATTGGTCAGATGATCCTGGCCGCGAATGATGTGGCTGATGCGGAGATCGGCGTCGTCGACGCACGAGGCAAGGTGGTAGGTAGGCATTCCGTCGGAGCGCAGCAGGGCGAAGTCTTCCACCTCGTCGGCGAGTTTGGACTGCGGGCCATACACGCCATCGGCGAAACGCAGGGTGCGATCTTCACCGCGCGGCACGCGATAGCGCAGCGCGAACGGCTCCCCGGCAGCGGCGCGGCGGTCACTCTCCTCGCGCGACAGTTCGCGCATGCCGGGATTGAAGAGCCAGGCGCCCTGCGAAGACGATTGCTCGCCTTCAGCCGCGTGAGCCGGGGTGAAATCGCGATACGCAAGGCCCTTGGCGAAGATGGCCTCCGCCTGCTGGCGGTGCAGGGCAAGGCGTTCGGATTGCTTGTACTCTTCGTCCCAATCCAGGCCCAGCCAGCGCAGCCCCTCGAAGATGGATTGGACGCTGACCTCGGTGTTGCGCTCGACATCGGTGTCGTCCAGGCGCAGCACCACGGTGCCGTTATTGTGGCGGGCATAGAGCCAATTGAGAATAAAAGTGCGGGCGCTGCCGACGTGAAGAAAACCGGTGGGCGAAGGAGCAAATCGGGCGCGCGGTGCGGTTGCTGCGGAGGGAGTCAAATCAGGCATCGTGTCTATTGTTTTCCTATCACGATGCTAGCATTTGAGTCCCCCTCAGCCCTGCGGCGGAATAGGCGGCGGTGGCGGATAGGGCGGCTGCTGCCAGTAGCCCTGCGGGGCTGGCACTACCTTCCAGTCCGAGAAGGCGAGCACGTAAATCAGAATCAGGTTGCCCAGCGGAATGATGTTCAAAAGCGATAGCCAGGGCGAGAAGCCGGCCTTCTTGCAGATGAACCAAAACGGGATGATCAAGATGGCCAGGAAGGCCAAAATGAAGATCGGCAAGAAAAGCATCATGGCCATCGCCATGTGGCGGATGGCTTCTGGATTGGGCCCATTCTGCAAAAACAGCGCGAGGCTGAACATAGAGAACGCTCCGGACTGGGATCGAAACTTGAGGCAAAGGTTATGCCAAAAGGGAACAGGAGGCAACGGAAAAATGGGTCCGCCATGGCGAATGAATGGGCTGATGATGGCGAAACCGGACGCCTGCAAACCAGGCCAGCACTGGCGAGGCTAGAATGCTAAGCGATGATTGCAGCGGGCATTGAAGACCGATTGGTGGGGGCTTTTCCGGTGTTTGCGGAGATGCGGGAAGCGGCGCGGCACAGCTTCCTCGCATCGGCGCGGTATTTGGCGGTTCCGGCGGGTGGCGTGCTGTTTGACGAGGGTTCGCGCTGCGGAGCGTTTCCGTTGTTGCTGAAGGGCTCGGTGAAGGTGACCAAAACGAGCAGCGACGGGCGTGAGATGGTGCTTTACCGCATTCTGCCGGGGCAGTTGTGCCTGCTAACGACAAGTTGTTTGCTGGGCAAGGCATCGTATCCGGCGCGCGGAGCGGCGGAAGAAGATTGTGAACTGGTGCTGGCCGAACCGGGGAGCTTTCATGGTTTGCTGGGTGAACAGGAGGCCTTTCGGCGGCTGGTGTTTGGGCTGTTCAGCGAGCGGGTCACGGAGCTGATGGAATTGGTGGAGGAGGTTGCCTTCAAGCAGTTGGACCGGCGACTGGCGGCATTGCTGGCAACGCGCGGCGGTGCGATTCATGCTTCGCACCAGGTTTTGGCCGACGAACTGGGCAGCGTGCGCGTGGTGGTGAGCCGGCTGCTGCGCGATTTTGAAGAGCGCGGTTGGGTTGCGCTGGGCCGGGAACAGATTCGAGTGGTGGATGCGGCGGCTCTTGGCACGTTTGCCGAGGGTGGAGTTTGCTGAGCGTGGAAAATTGCCGGAGTTGTGCAACCCAGGTTGCAGACGGGGGCAAGCAGGGGGTTCATTCTGGATCTGGAACTGACCTCAAAACGAAGAGGAGCAGAAGGAGAAAGCGATGGAGAAGACAGTAGGCAGTGTGGACAAGGTGATTCGGATTATTGTGGGGCTTGGATTGTTGAGCCTGTTTTATTTTCTGTCTGGCAACATGCGTTGGTTGGGCTTGATTGCAATTGTGCCGCTGGGCACGGCACTGACGGGAGTTTGCCCGCTCTACAGCATGTTGGGCATTCGCACTTGCCCACGGGAGCAAAAATAGGCGGCGCGGCTTCGATTGCTCGCGCGCCGTGGGCAAATTGCGCTGCTCTTTTTCGTATTCTCTGGCATTAGGTGATGTCCTCAGTGTCGTAGACCGGCGCAACGCGCTTCTTCGGAACGCCGTGGACTGAGCTGAGCAGGTCTTCCACCACGTCTTCAAGCTGGCGCTGGCTTTCGATGACCGCGCTCATGCTCTTCAGGCTGTCCGGCTCCTGTACGCGCTCAACCAGGGCCACCACATGGCACTGGGCTACATGGTCCAGGTTCAGGCCCTCGGGAGTTTTTGCCTTGATGCTCACCTGATCGATATCGACGCCGAGCAGGTCGCAGACCCGCGCGCGCATCTCCCCGGCGATGGGCCCGATCTTGGGCGCGTTCAGAATCAGCGTCGCATCGATGTTCACGACACGGTAGCCGGCGTTTTGCAACTCCTCCATGGCCAGGTTCAGGAAGATGGCCGAGTCGGCGTCCTTCCAGCGAGGATCGTTGGGCGGGAAAAAACTGCCAATGTCGCCCGCGGCCACGGCGCCAAGCAGCGCGTCGGTTACGGCGTGCAGCAGCACGTCTCCATCGGAGTGGCCGGCCAGGCCCTCCGGATGCTTCAGCGTCAGTCCGCCGATGCGCAGCGGCACGCCCGGCTTGAATGCATGCGAGTCATAGCCAAATCCGATGCGTGTATCCATGGTGTTTTTGGGTCTCCGTGACCTTTCTTTGGACCCCTGCCGCGATCTGTGAAATCCCGGCTTCCGAGTCGCATCTCACTTATCGTGCGCGCTGGCGCAGGTAGAACTCGGCCAACTCCAGATCGCCCGGCTGCGTAATCTTCAGATTAACCTGAGAACCATGCACCACGGCTACCGGATTTCCGGCCCGTTCCACAACGGAAGCTTCATCGGTACCTACAAAGCCGTCTGCCGTGGCGTCGGCAAAGGCGCGGCGCAGCAGTCCGTAGCGGAAGCCCTGCGGCGTTTGCGCCAGCACCACATACTCGCGCGGAATGGTGGAAGTAATCAGGGCACCGTGGGCGGTCCGCTCCACCTGTTTGATCGTGTCCACGGCCGGCAATCCCACAATGGCGGCGCCGTGCTCAATTACCGCATCAATGGTGCGATCGATGGTGGCAACGTCAATCAGCGGCCGCACCGCGTCGTGCACCAGCACGATATCGTCTGCCTCAGCGGGCAAAGCTGCAAGGGCGTTGGAGACCGACTCCTGGCGATTGTCGCCACCCTCGACCACGTGCACCCGCTCGGCAAAGCCGTATTCGGCAACCTGTGCCTCGACGCGCTCCACCTCTGTGTTGCGTACGGCCACGTAGGTTGCCGTCACTCGCTCAACAGCCGCGAAAGCGCGCAGGGAATGGACGAGGATCGGCACTCCATCGAGCGCCAGAAACTGCTTGGGCTGGGGCCCGGCCATCCGGGTGCCCAGTCCGGCCGCGGGAAGAATCACAAATACCTGCATAACTCGTGGAGTATACATCGGCGGGCGCGTCGCGCGGCAGCCCGGATGCACGATGATACCCGGCAAAGTGTCGCGCTGCCCGCTTATCATTTTGAAATGCGCCACGCCCTTCCGCCAAAACCGCCCGCAAAGCCAGCGGCCGCGCTGCGCCTGGATATGTCGTTGCTGAAACCCGGCCTGCGGCTGGCGGTCGGTCTTTCCGGTGGCGCGGACTCCGTAGCCCTGCTGCGCGCACTTGCCGCCCGCAGCGCGGAGCTTGGCCTGATTGTCCATGCCGCCCATCTGCACCACGGCCTGCGCGGTGAAGAGGCTGACGCGGACCTTGCGTTTGCCCGGGCCCTTGCGGCAACGCTCAATTTGACGTTTCACGAGGCCCAGGTCGATGTGGCCGCCGAGGCGCAGGCGAACCCCGCAACCGGCAAGCCCGCTGAAACAATCGAAGAGGCCGCGCGCCGTCTGCGCTACGCGTGGTTCAGGCAGATTCTTGCTTCCGGCGAAGTGGATGCAATCGCCACCGCCCACACCCTCGACGACCAGGCCGAAACGGTGCTGGCCAAGTTTCTGCGCGGCGCCTGGACCGAGGGTCTGTCGGGGATTCATCCCAGGCTCGAGAGCCCGGAAGGCGCGATTCTGCGCCCGCTGCTGGCAACCACCCGCGCCGAAATCGAAGCGTATCTCGGCGAGCTTGGTCAGGACTGGCGCGAGGACTCATCCAATCGACACCTCACCTTCACGCGCAACCGCATCCGCCACGAGTTGTTGCCGCTGCTGGAGGGCTGGAATCCGCGCCTCCGCGAGCATCTGGCTCAGATGGCCGAGCTGGCCCGCGACGAAGAAGCCTGGTGGCAGACGGAACTGGCGCGGTTGGCCCCACAAATTCTCCTGCCTGGAAAGCCGGTCCGTGGTGGAGGCCGGGCGGCTGGCGATGGTGCCCTCTCGCTTTCGATCGAAGTCACCCGTCTGTCTGCCTTCGCGCCGGCTCTGCAGCGCAGGCTCCTTCGCTTTGCCGCTGCGCAGTTAGGCGCAGCGCCCGATTTCCCCGCCACCGAAGCGTTGCTTGAGATGGCTCTGGCCGGCCGCGCCGGTCAAAAGCTCGAGTTGGCCCAGGGCCTGCGCGCCGAGCGCTCGCACCGCGAACTGCGCCTTGCCGCCGGACTGCCCTCTCAGGATGAAAAAGCGAGCCCACCTCCCGAGTACAAAGGCACCATCCCCGGCGAGATGGACGCCCCAGCCTTCGGTCTCCACTTGAAAATCGGATTCAGCCCATCAAAATCATCACCGCAGGGGCAGGGAACCAGCGCGGGCCAGACTGTTACGCTTCGCAACTGGAGGCCCGGCGACCGGGTCACTCTCCGCCACTCCAGCGGTCCCAGAAAAGTCAAGGAAGTGCTGGAGCGTCTTAGAGTTACGGGAACCAGCCGAACCCTCTGGCCGGTGCTTGAACTTGATGGCCGCATTGTATGGATGCAGGGGGTGGAACTCGATGCGGGAAAGGAAATCGCCGTCGAAGTTACCTTGCCTGGCGCTGCTGCGGAACAGGCGACTCCGCCAGCCGCTTCCCGTCCCGATTGAAGCACTTGCAGCCGCGATTGCCTGCACCCAATCGACTGCAACTTTTTGAGTATCTCCGCCACTTGGCAAAGCGTTCATATTGCTGTAACTCTCAGGGCCTTGAGAGTACAATTTGGATTACTGCTCATACAGGCGGCAGGACATTTGTGTCTGCCGTTCGGGGTGTCGTGTACTTTCTGACACTTTCATCCCGGTTGCAGCGTCTATTAGAAGTGTTGCATCTTTCGATGGGGGTCCTGCCGGCTTCATCTTCCCCGGCGGGAAAGAGGAGTTCTGGTGAATTCAAGTGTTAAAACAATCATGTTCTGGGTCTTCATCCTTATCTGCCTCTTGATGTTGTGGACGGTGGTCCAGAAGAGCGCAAACATGACCAAGGATACGGAGATCAAGTACTCCGACCTCTTCGACAAGGTGCAGAATCAGCAGGTCCTGGATGCGGAAATCCAGGGCACCGACCTGCGTGGCCACCTGAAGTCCTCGCCCAAGGATCAGTTCCACACCACGATTCCCACCAACTACGAGGACCTTGAGAAGGCGATGCTCGCGTCTAAGGTCAATTTCTCGATCAAGGAGCCGCAGAGCAACATTCTGCTGCCGCTCTTGTTCAACGTTGGTCCCTTCGTCCTGCTCGGCGCCATCTGGTTCTTCATGTTGCGCCAGATGCAGTCGGGCGGTAACAAGGCCATGTCGTTCGGCAAGAGCCGTGCGCGCCTGCTCTCCATGCAGCAAAAGAAGATCACATTCAAGGATGTGGCAGGCGTCGATGAGGCCAAAGAAGAGTTGCAGGAGATCATCGAGTACCTGCGCGAACCGCAGAAATTCCAGAAGCTTGGCGGGCGCATTCCCAAGGGCGTCTTGCTCGTTGGACCTCCGGGAACCGGCAAGACCCTGCTGGCCCGCGCGGTGGCCGGCGAAGCCAACGTGCCGTTCTTCTCCATCTCCGGCTCCGATTTTGTTGAAATGTTTGTCGGCGTCGGCGCAAGCCGCGTCCGCGATCTGTTTGAGCAGGGAAAGAAGAACGCGCCCTGCATCATCTTCATCGACGAAATCGACGCGGTCGGACGCCATCGCGGCGCTGGCCTAGGCGGTGGACACGACGAGCGCGAACAGACTCTCAATCAGTTGCTCGTCGAGATGGACGGATTCGAATCGAACGACGGCGTCATTCTCGTTGCCGCCACCAACCGGCCCGACGTTCTCGACCCCGCTTTGCTGCGCCCCGGCCGTTTCGACCGCCGCGTCGTAGTTGGCCTGCCCGATGTGCGTGGCCGCGAAGAGATTCTCCGCGTGCACGTCAAGAAGGTTCCCGTCTCCGACGACACGAATTTGAACGTGCTGGCCCGGGGAACACCCGGCTTCAGCGGCGCCGATCTGGCCAACATGGTCAATGAGGCCGCTCTCAGCGCTGCTCGCATGAATCGCAAGCAGGTTACGATGTACGACTTTGAGGTGGCAAAGGACAAGGTGCTCATGGGTGCCGAGCGCAAGTCCATGCTGCTCACCGACGAGGAGAAGCGGGTCACCGCCTATCACGAGGCTGGCCACGCGTTGGTTTCCTTCTTCCGCGAGCACTCCGATCCCATCCACAAGGTCACCATCATTCCTCGTGGCATGGCCCTGGGCGTCACTGTCTTCCTGCCCGGCGACCGGCATAACTACACGCGCGAGTATCTCGAAGCGCGTCTCGCAATGTCCTACGGCGGCCGCGTGGCCGAGGAGATCTTCCTCAACCAGATGTCCACCGGGGCCGGAAGCGACATTGAAGTTGCCACCGATCTCGCCCGCCGCATGGTCTGCGAGTACGGCATGAGCCGTCTCGGCCCGCTCACCTTTGGCAAGAAGGAAGAGCAGATCTTCCTGGGACGCGAGATCGCTCAGCATCGCGACTTCAGCGAGGAGACGGCGCGGCAGATCGATCTGGAAGTACGCCGCCTGATCGACGAAGCCTATCAGACCGCGCACTCCGTCCTCGAAGCCAACAAGGACGCCATGCATCGCATCGCCGCTGCCTTGCTCGAGCGCGAGACCATCGATGCCGAGGAAGTCCGGATGCTGATTGAAGGCAAGGAACTGCCTCCGCTGCGCTCGGCTCTGGCCTCGCCTACCGATGCGGGCGGCCCGCCGCAGCAGGTTCTCAAGCCAGAGAGCCGCAGTGGTCCTGGCTTCCCCGAAGGCTCGCCTTCGCCAGCCTGAGAACAGTTGTCAGTGAACAAAAAAAGGCTGCTCCTTGTGGAGCAGCCTTTTTTTTGATGTTTAGATCAAGATCGGAAAACTGGTGCACTCTTATCGGCCAGAATTAGGACTTGCCACAAGACTGAGCTGGTTCCCAGGCCTCGACCTCGGAGGGGGAACCGAAAGACCCCCGTGAGCCGTGACCAACAACGAACCTGGGGCCTCAGAAGATCTTGTAGGCGATGCCTACGCTGCCGCCATACGGGTACAGCGTGGGCGTCAGCATCCACTGCTGATACTCGAAGTCGAAGGCGCGCAGCGTGAATTTTCTGCTGAGCCGGTAATCCACGCCGCCGCCGTAGGTCAGCACGGTTGAGTGTCCGTTCAGGAAGCTGCCGTTGCCCATGCCGACCAGGAACTTGCCGTAGGGCGTCAAGCCTTTGTAGGTGTAAATCGGAACCTTGGGGCCGATCGAGTAGGTGTCCTCGTTGATGTTGAGGTACTCGTTGAAGCGCAGCCAACGGGCCTCGCTCTCTACCCCGACCCAGCGGTTGAGCCGCACGTCCACGTAGGCGCCAATGCCGTACAGGCGGTTGGGACTTGTCTGCCGAATTCCATTACCCGCGTAATCGGGCTGGAACATCGATCCGAAGCCGCCGGCCGTTACCTTGGGCTCATGCGCTGTAGCGGATGGCGCCACTTGCCCGGAGGCAGACAGGGTAAAGGTCGCGAGCGCGATACAAAACAAGAAGTCGATTGTTCTTTTCATGGTCACAGGGTACGTCCAATTCTTGTGAATCCGCGATTTCCTGCGGGCAATGCTAACCGGTTTCTGCGGGAAGCTCAGGGCCTTTGCAGGGTGCTTCGTCTGCGCTGGCCGTGAGCCTCCCGCAATTCGCTCTACTGAGGGCTTGCGGATGAAGGTGCGGGCGGCGTCTGCGGTGTCGTCCCGTCTCCTGCCGCCGGCTGTGTGGGTGCAGCCGGCTGGCTGCCGCCATCCGCCGGTGCTGCGGCGGGGGCGTTTGCGTTCGGAGCCGCCGCTGCCGGAGCAGCCGCCGGCGCTACGGGCGGTTCTACGTGTGCGGTCTCGTAGCGTTGCAGCTTGTAGAAGATTGGTGTGACTTCAAACGGCATCTTGTCGCGGGCGTTCATGGGGGCGTAGCGCTTGGCGTCGAGCATGTGCACCGAGTCGTCCCACGGGTCGATCTTCAGCCAGCTGCCGAGCGGCAGGGCTGCGATCTGGGTCAGGTCGTCGGGGTTCAGCTTGGGCGCCATCTTGGCCAGCGCGTCCATCCACGGCGTGCCGTCCGGCTTCAGCAGCGAGTCGCCCAGCTTGGGGGTGTTCTCGGCCTTCAGAGCCTTGGCGCTTTCCTCCAGCTGTGCGAAGTATAGGCCGGCATTCGGCAGGCGGTCCTTGTACATCGAGGCCTCCAGGTACTGCATGGCCCGGGTGGCGGCCTCGGCGTTGTCGTGGTCCGAGTGGTACATGTCGATGCGCTGGAAGGTTGACTCGTCGGGGAACAGCAGCCGGTCGTTGAACGCGTAGCGCGTATCGATGTGATGGCCCATCGCAATATGCGCCAGCTCCATCGCGATCACGCTGGCAATCGCCTCTTCGCTCGGCAGGGTATCGAGCAGCCCTTTGCTGAGCAGGATCGTGTTGCCCACCGTGGTTGCTTCCACGGTCTGGGTCAGCAGCACGCGGGTATGAATCTGGTCGGTGAAGGCCAGGTTGTTGGGCACCACCAGGTTCACCACAATCTGGTCCAGCACCTTGTTCTCGTAGCCGCCCTGTTCCAGAGGCGCCACCATGCCCGCCTCCACCAGGCGGTCGATCACGTTGTTTTCCGCCTGCGTGATCCACATCCTGGAGGCCTGCAGCGGGCCCACGTCCTGCGAGTCGTTGCTGCGGTCAACCGCGTCGTCCACCTTCACGCTCACGTTCTCGCTGTCGCGCGTGGGCAGCTTCAGCGAGTAGCCCCAGAAGTGCGTCTGCGCCTTCAGGCCCACAGTCTTCCGGCCCTCCATGCGCTGCGACTCCTCAACGTAAACCGCCACCGGAAGCCAGATCCCCGGCTGCACGTTCATCCGCCAGCTGTCGAAGTGAAAATAGTATTTCGACGAGTCCTCGGAGGTAGGGCCCGTGTAGGTGCCGTTGAAGCGCACCACGTTGGCGCCATCGTCCTCGATCCAGATGCGCCCGTAGAACCGGCCCATGCCCGCGACGCGAGGATGTACGTCGAAGACCCAGGTCCTGACCGAACCCAGAAACTCCTTGCGCACAAAGCTGAACACGTAGTGCTGCTGATCGAAGCCCGTCGGGTCGATGAACATCATTTCCATGAAGCCGGTATCGGAGTAGGTGAACCGCTCCAGGCCAAGCAGCTTGGACAGCCCGGAGATGGCGCTCAGAGAGCCCTTGAAGAATCCGTTTTTAGACTCGGTGCGCGGCGCATACGACTTGTTGAAGAACGCCTTGCCGAAATCCACGCGGCTCAGAATGAACTGGTCGTCGACAGGCACCTCGTACAGCTTCTGGTCCGGACGCGTGTCCTGGATGTAGGTTTCCACCAGCGGCGTGCGCAGCTTGATGTCCCGGATCAGCACCTTTTCCTGCGCCACGGCGCGATTCACAAGTGCCGACTGCTCCACGGTCAGCAGCCGCGCCTGTTCGTACTTGGGCTGCTTCTTCGCGTACGCGCAGGACACTCCAAGCGTCAGCATCAGGAAGGTGAGGGTTAACTTCCGAAAAGTCATTTCAGGCTCCTAGTTGGCTTCGTCCAAGGCTTGCTTCAGCTCCTTGCGCCGGCTTCGGCGTCTGGCAGCTGACTACGGTTTTAGCTGTGCTCTGCATCGTTGATCTTACGCCAGTTGAAAGGTAATTGTGATGGTCGTCGTCATGTCTACCGGACGGCCGTCGCGCGTTGCTGGGCGGAAGCGGATCTGCTGCGCCACCCGGCGCGCCTCTTCGTCCAGACCGTGGCCCAGTCCGCGCACCACGTCATCGACCACAACCTGTCCGGTGGCCAGAAATGTTACGCGCAACACCACATCGCCCTGCACCTTCAGCTGCCGGGCTTCGGCGGTATACCGCACCGCCGGTTTGGAAATCACCTCAAGGTTGGTTGTCATCGGCGCCGCGGCTCGCTGCGGAACGGCCACCACCTCTCGGCTCACGCCCGGGATGCCCGCAGAGGCCACACGGCCGTAGGTCCCGCGGCTTGCGCTTCCCTCCGAGCCCGGAATCCCCGCAGAGGCCACACGGCCCACCATGCCCGCATTCGAACCCGAGCGGACGCCATTACCAATCCCCGTCGAACCCACCACGCCGTGCGGAGCAACCGCCGGCCCTTGCATCCCGCCATACGGGTTGCCAATCGCCGCAATCGTCGCCGGCCGCGTGGCGTTCGGATTCGGCGTCACACCAAACGTCTGTCCCAGATGCACCGGAGCCGTCGAGGCCTTCATCCGGTTGTCCTGCGCCGGCATCGCCGCCGTCAGCGCAGCCTTCGGCTGTGGAGACAGAATCACCGCTGGCTTGGCCGCCATCTTCACCTCAGGAAGCGCTACCTTGGCTTCCATCTGGATCGGCTTCGGCTCGGGCTTCGGCTTCGGCAACTCAATCTTGGGTGCCTCCATCTCAAGCTTCGGAGGCTTCGGCGGGGGAGGCATCTCGGGAGGAGGCGTCACCTTCACCTTGGGCAGCGGTGGAGGAGGCGTCGTCGGTACCACCAGCTCCGTGAACTCGTACTTGTGCTGCTCAATCACATGACGCGCCGTCGCACCGATATAAATAGCAAGCCCCAGAATCGTCCCGTTGATCGCTGCACTGGTCAAAAACGAAGCCGTACTCCGCTCTGGCTCAGGAAGCAATCCAAAATTCGTCCGACCTGGCGTGTATGTCACAGGCATGATTCCAATCCTCGCTTGAAGCCCATGGATGAGCTATTGAGTAGCCATTTTCGACGCTGCCAGGAGCGTCAACAAGCGGAACCGGGATAAGTCCGCTCCCCCTACCTTGCATTAGCGTGCAGCCGTAAGTAGCACAAACTTGCGAGGTTGGTTACAGCTACCTGTCCGTCTCAAGAGGTATTATCAGCGGAATTGGTAGAACATAAATAGTACGAAGACATGCTTTTCCTCAGACCAGAGGGCTACATGAGTACAACAAAAGTCGTACTGGCCGCTAGATGCATCACGCAGGTCAATCCTGGATATCGTTTCAATCGACATCAGTCACCCCCAGGGGCGCAAATGACATGTATGCAACTTCTCAAATCGGTTTCGGGCGATTGTGCCGCCAGCCCACCTTTACGCATGAAACCAGAGATGCGGCGAACCTTTGGAGTCTGGATGGGGTTTGTGCTATATTTTTCAAGGTGCGGGTAGTTTTTTCCCCGCAGAAACCGCGCGCAAACTCCCGCGCTGTGCGGTTTTCCTTCATAGCCTGGACGCGTAGCTCAACTGGCAGAGCATTCGGCTCTTAACCGACAGGTTGTAGGTTCGATTCCTACCGCGTCCACCATAAAATCAACAACTTAGCTAGATCTGCGCTCTGCTTGCGCTCCGTTTCTCTGGAATGCAAGTTCAGCAACCCTCAAGCCCGCCGTGCTCATTTCATCCGTGACCACATCCCCATAGACGTTCATGGTCGTGCGGATGTCCGTGTGCCGCA
>Ga0307377_10005114_pt1 | contig 14146 bp, 15 predicted proteins | sample TR3MG_FD_202535 | JGI IMG/M metagenome (GOLD analysis project Ga0307377, IMG submission 202535) | Soil microbial communities from Risofladan, Vaasa, Finland - TR-3 | ecosystem: Environmental > Terrestrial > Soil > Coastal area > Acid sulfate soil | place: Finland: Risofladan, Vaasa | collected... | reverse complement strand
TTCCAGTTCGTCGGCGCCCTCGGCTGGGGATTCCATGTGGAGGGCTTCCTGCCGGCCGCCGTCGGCGCCTTGGTCATGAGCGTCCTGACCACCGTTCTCACCGGCCTCTTCCACGCCGGCCGCCGCGCCTCATGATGCGCCTATGCGCCACGCCTTGCGGGCTGGTCGTTCGTTCGCACATCGCCAATCCTTGACAACGCCCTCGCCCCTCGGCTAGAATACGCCGGGCTGGGGCCGCGCGTCGCGGCCCTTCCGTTTCTCGGGGTGCGCCGCGTCGAAGCGATCTTCACCCGTCTCCGGCCCCCCCGTCGAATCGGTCATACCAACCACATGAGGAGGATGCAGCATGGCCTTGAAGGTGGCGATCAACGGCTTCGGCCGCATTGGGCGCCTCACACTGCGGGCAATGATGGAGCGGAAGGTCGAAGGAGTCGACATCGTCGCCATTAACGACCTTGCCCCGCTCGATATCAACGCCCACCTGCTGAAGTACGACACGAACTACGGTCGGTTCTCGGGCACCGTCGAGGTCAAGGACGGGAAGCTCATCGTCAACGGCGACGAGTTCGCCGTGCTCGCCGAGCGCGACCCGGCGGCGCTTCCGTGGAAGGACCTCGGCGTCGACGTGGTCATCGAATCCACGGGCGTCTTCCGCACCGTCGAGAAGGCAAGCACGCACCTCACCGCCGGCGCGAAGAACGTCATCGTCTCTGCGCCTTTCAGCGGCGATGCCGGACCCGATAATCCCACCATCGTGCTCGGCGTGAACGACGAAATCTTCGATCCCGTCAAGCATAAGGTCATCTCCAACGCCTCCTGTACCACGAACTGCCTCGCCCCCGTCGCCAAGGTCCTGCACGACAGCTTCGGCGTCGAGAAGGGCCTGATGACCACGGTCCACGCCTACACCAACGACCAGCAGGTTCTCGACCTCGTTCACAAGGACCCCCGCCGCGCCCGCGCCGCCGCCCTGAACATCATCCCCACCTCCACAGGGGCCGCCGCGGCGATAGGCCTCGTTATCCCAGAGCTCAAGGGCAAGCTCGACGGCATGTCCCTGCGAGTCCCGACGGGCACGGGTTCGATCGTCGACCTCGTCTGTTCCCTGAGCAAGAAGGCGACGGCCGAGGAGATCAACAAGGCCTTCGAGGCCGCCGCCAAAGGCAGGATGAAGGGCTTCCTCGAGGTCACCCACGACCCCATCGTTTCGAGCGACATCAAGGGCTATCCGGTGTCCTCCGTCGTGGACGCCGCCGAGACGAAGGTCGTCGGCGACAACCTCGTCAAGGTCCTCTCCTGGTACGACAACGAGTGGGCCTACTCGTGTCGCCTCGGCGACCTGGTGTCGATCATCGCCAAGAAGGTCGGCTGACCCTCTTCGAGAACACAAGGGCCCGATGGTGCAAGCCGTCGGGCCTTTCTGTGCCTTCCCCGCACAAGGAGGCGGACGTGAGCAAGAGAACGATTCGTGACATCGACCCGAAGGGCAAGCGCGTCTTCGTTCGCGTCGACTTCAACGTCCCGCTCAAGGACGGCGAGATCGCCGACGACACCCGCATCCGCGCCGCCCTGCCCACCCTCGAGGATCTCCTCGACCGGGGCGCGAGCCTCCTCGTCGCCTCCCACCTCGGGCGGCCCAAGGGCAAGGTGAAGGCGGGGCTGTCTCTCGCCCCCGTCGCCAAGCGGCTCTCCGAGCTTCTGGGGCGACCGGTGGCGATGCTCTCCGACTGCGTCGGGTCCGACGTCGAAGAGGCGGCAAAGGGCATGGACCCGGGCGATGTCGCCATGCTGGAGAACCTCCGCTTTCACCCCGAAGAGGAGAAGGGCGACGAAACCTTCGCCAGACAGCTCGCCGGCCTCGCCGATCTCTACGTCAACGACGCCTTCGGCGCCGCCCATCGCAAGCACGCCTCCACCGCCGTCATCGCGCAGTTCCTTCCGTCGGCGATGGGGCTGCTCATGGAGAAGGAAGTCGAGGTCCTCGGCAAGCTCCTCGAGAGTCCCGACCGCCCCTACGTCGCCATCCTCGGCGGCGTCAAGGCGAAGATCGGCGTCATCGAGAACCTGATGAAGCGAGTCGACAGCCTCATCATCGGCGGCGGCCAGGCCTACACGTTCCTCAGGGCCAAGGGCCTGGAGATCGGCGCCTCCGTCTTCGACGAGGAGAGCTTCGAGCTGACGAAGCGAATTCTGGCCGACACCGCGGACGGGAGGCCGCAGCTCTTGCTTCCCGTCGATGTTGTCGTGACCTCCCCTGACGGCGTGGAGTTCGAGCCGAGCATCAAGCGAGTCGCGGGCGCGCCGATCGAGACCGTGGCGGCCGACGCCATTCCCGACGATAGAATGGGCGTCGATATCGGGCCGAAGACGCGACAGCTCTACGCCGAGCAGATCGCCGGCGCCAAGTGCGTCATCTGGAACGGCCCCATGGGGATCTCCGAAATACCGGAGTTCTCCGAAGGCACGCGCGCCGTCGCCCAGGCTGTGGCCACGTCGAGTGCCTACAGCGTCATCGGCGGCGGCGACGTCGTAGCGGCCGTCGAGCACCTCGGCTTCGCCGACCAGATGAGCCACGTCTGCACCGGCGGCGGCGCCTCCCTCGAGTTCCTCGAGGGCAAGGATCTCCCCGGGATCGCAGCACTTCCCGACAAGTAGCAATCACACGCCAACGGCAGATACCTGGAGGTTTTGACTCATGGCACGTGTTCCGCTCGTAGCGGGCAACTGGAAGATGAACAAGACCGTCGGCGAGGGTGTCACCCTCGTCAAAGAGCTCATGCCCCGCGTGGACGGCCTGGAGAATGTCGAGGTGGCGGTCTGTCCGCCGGCGACCGCACTTCAGGCCGTCGGCCGGGCGCTCGTCGGCTCCGAGATCGCGCTTGGGGCACAGGATGTCTTCTGGCAGGAGTCCGGCGCCTTCACCGGCCTGCTCAGCCCGCGCATGCTCCTCGACGTCGGCTGCAAGTACGCCATCATCGGCCACTCCGAGCGCCGGGGCCGCTTCGGCAAGCCCGACGAGTCGCTGAGCGCCGACGCTGCCCGCGTCTTCGGCGACACCGATGCCAGCGTCAACCTCAAGGTCAAGGCCGCCCTCAAGCACGACCTCGTTCCCATCGTCTGCGTCGGCGAGATACTCCCAGAGCGAGAGGACGGGCGCACCGACGAAATCGTGGACGGCCAGCTGCGAGCCGGCCTCGCCGGCTTCACGGCCGAGGAGGTGGCCGGTATCGTCATCGCTTACGAACCGGTGTGGGCCATCGGCACCGGGCGCGCCTGCGACGCAGCCGAAGCGAACCGCGTCTGCGGGCTCATCCGAAGCGTCATCGGCCGGATGTTCGCCGACGAAACGGCGGCCGCCCTCCGCGTTCAGTATGGGGGCAGCGTCTCTCCCGACAACGCCCATGAGCTCATCTCCCAGCCGGAGATCGACGGCGGGCTCGTCGGCGGGGCGAGCCTAGACGCCTGCAAGTTCTCGCAGATCGTCACTGCGGCCTCTGTCATCGCAAAGCAGATGCGCTACAGCTAAGCGCGGGCCGCGCCTCCAGCGGCCTCGCCAAAGGGCCTTATGATCGACATACACGGCAAGACACCGACCGACCGCGAAGCTATCGCGGTCGGTCGCGTACAGATGAGTCCGGAGGCCATCCAGGCGCTGGCCGCGGGCGCGCTGCCCAAGGGGGACGCCCTTGCCGCCGCCCGCATCGCGGGCATCATGGCGGCCAAGCGCACTCCGGAGCTGATCCCCCTCTGCCATCTCATCTCCATCTCCTTCGCCGACCTCGAGTTCCAGGTCATCGAGGCGTCCGGCGAGGTGGAGATCACGGCCACCGCCCGCGCCCACGCCGCCACCGGAGTCGAGATGGAGGCGCTCACCGCGGTGGCCGTTGCCGCCCTGACCATCCACGACATGTGCAAGGGCATCGACCCCTCGGCCGAAATCGGGACGATACATGTGGTCCGAAAATCCGGCGGAAAGACAGGATTGTGGGAACGAAGGCCAAGCTCATAGCCGTTTGCATCAGCGAGAAGTCAGGCATGCGGAAGACCCCCATACCAGTGGGCGAGCTTCGCGAGGACCACGGGATCGTCGGAGACTCCCACGCAGGCACCGGTCGCCAGGTCAGCCTCCTGGCGGACGAGAGCATCGAGAAGATGCGGGCCGAAGGCCTCACTCTCCGGCCCGGCGACTTCGCCGAGAATCTCACCGTCTCCGGCCTCGAGCTGCACACCCTCCCTGTCGGCGCCCGTCTGAGGATCGGGGAGGATGTCCTCCTCGAGATCACCCAGATCGGTAAGCGATGCCATTCCGACTGCGAGATCATGCGTCTGGCCGGGCGCTGCGTCATGCCCACGGAAGGCGTCTTCGCAAAGGTGCTCGCGGGCGGGGACGTCAGGGGGGGAGACGACATCGAGCTGCTGGACGACCGGGCACGATGAGAGTTGCCATCCTGACCATCAGCGACCGCTGCGCCCGCGGAGAGGCAGAGGACCTAACCGGGCCGGCTCTTCGCGATGCCTTGGCGGAGGTGGGAGCGGAAATCATCGAGCTTCGGATTATCCCCGACGAGCGGGAGACGATCCAGGCCGAACTTGTACGGTTAAGCGATCAAGTTGGCGCAGACGTGGTAATTACAGACGGAGGGACCGGGCTGGGCCCAAGGGATGTGACCCCGGAAGCGACGGAGGCCGTTCTGGAGCGTCGCGCGCCGGGCATCGCAGAGGCGATGCGAACGGGCAGCTTGGTCCACACTCCGACCGCGATGCTATCCCGCGGCACCGCCGGCCTGCGCGGCACAACTTTGATCGTCAACTTGCCTGGCAGCCCGCGCGGCGCGACAGAGTGCCTTGGGATCATACTGCCGGTGTTGGGTCACGCGGTCGATATGATCGCGGGCCGCGGACACCGGCCACGGACAGGGCACGATGGGGGCAAGAGCCCCGGGGCGACGTGAACAGCAGCTCTCGCTCTACGATGAGGCGCAGCTTCTGACGCGCCTCGGAGAGCGTCAGACTGCCCTTGTCTCCGATGTGCTCTCGCAGGCAGCTCAATCCAGCCGCGTCTCCGCAGAGAACGCGCGCCTCACACGCGATCTGGCCGGCAGCTTCGACCGCATCCAGGAGGTTCACCATCGGATCCGCAACCATCTCCAAACCGTCACCGGCCTCCTCTCGGCCCAGGAGATCAACGAGAAATCGCCCACGGCGCGCCGCGCCTTGCAGAAAAGCCTCGGGCGGCTCTCCTCAATCGCTGCCATCCACGACCTCCTGGCGCGCGATCCCGCCTCCGGTGAGCTGCGGATTCCGGAACTCACACAGCAGCTCGCCCGCCACCTCCTGCGCCATACCAATGCAGAGCACCGCCTCCGTGTCAGGGCCGACGTCTCGCCGCTCGGCCTCGAAACGAGGGAAGCCACGTCTTTCGTCCTCATCCTCACCGAGCTTCTATCGAACGCCGTCGAGCACGCATTCGCCGAAGACGACACAGGCGAGATATCCGTTCGCCTCTATCAGCAGGGAGCCGAGGTCGTCCTGGAGGTGCGCGACAACGGCCGCGGCCTACCCGCCAACTTCAGCTTCGAAAGGTCCAACAGCCTCGGCCTTCGCCTCGTATGGCGCTTGGCGGAGCGCGACCTCAACGGCTCCATCACAGCTCGCAATGACGGGGGCGCTCGCTTCCGCCTGACATTCCCAGTAAGAGAGACAGAGGGGAACCAGTGACCGCACTCAGAGTACTCCTTGCCGAAGACGAACCCGCCGTTGCAGCCGCCATCGAGCAGCAGCTAAGGGCGCTCGGCCATCAGGTGATCGCTGAGGCGACCACCGGCCGCGAAGCCGTCAGGCTGGCGGCACAGACGCGCCCCGACGTCATACTCATGGACATCAGAATGCCTGACTGCGACGGCATAGAGGCCGCCCACCAGATCGCCGAGCAGTCTCCACTCCCCGTCGTCTTCCTCACCGGCCACTTCCAGGATGAATTCCTCACCGGCGCTGTCGCCTCCGGCGGGTTCGCCTACCTCCTGAAACCCGCAACCTCCGAGCAGCTCCAGGCAGCCCTGGCGCTCGCTCACACCCGGTTCGCCGAAATGCGGGACCTAACGGAACAGGTCGTCCGCCTGGCGAAGGCGCTGGAGGCGAGGAAGCTCATCTCCCAGGCAAAGGGTGTGCTTATGGTCCGCCACGGGCTTAGCGAAGAGGAAGCACACCGCCGCATGCAGAAAGAAGCAAGTCGTTCCAACCAGAAGCTCGTCGACCTCGCGCGCGCAGTTCTGGCAGCCGATCCTTTGCTGCCCATTCGGAGCGGCACCGTGGGCAATTCCCCGGGGAGCTGCCACCCCGAAAGAGGGAGCTGATTGTGCCGGCACGGAAGAAGGCAAAGAAGACGACGAAGAAGACGACGAAGAAGAAGACGGAGAAACGGAGCCGTCCCTCCGGCCGCGAACGCCCAGACACAGCGCGCAAGAGCCTCAAGGCCGTTGCGGTTGGCGATGTCGTCAGATTCGCTGGCAATCTGCACAACCTGATGAGCCGCTACGACGCCAATGTCGCCCGCGACTCTCGCGGCGCCGAGGCGGTCGAAGGGATCGTGTGCTCGATCCGAAACATCGCAACCGGCAAGTTGGCGGCCAAGACGCGAGGCGACATCTCCGGGTACGTGCTCGAGATCATACACCACCAGACCTTCAGGCTCCATTACGCCTCCGACCGAAACACCGGAGGCCCGCGAGGGCCGGAGGACGTACGGAATAACCCGACCTGGGCGCGCCTCCGGGAACTGCTGAGCGAGATGGCCGCCAAGAAAGAATACATCAGCACCGCCTTGGGCGGCCTTGCTCAAGAGCCCCTGCGACCCCTTCTCGATGGTTGGCGAGTTGTCAAGGTCAAGGCCGAGCATGTGCAATCCGCGGCATGAAGACCGGAATGGCCTTGATTGACTCCCGCCGTTCTCCGATGTTAGAATCGCACGGAGGCCCTGCCGGGTGGTGTAATTGGCAACACAGGGGCCTTTGGAGCCTCTTTTCCAGGTTCGAGTCCTGGCCCGGCAGCCAAGGAAAGATGGAAAGGGAATAGCGGGCGACGCCTGCTGAACAGCGGGCGTTTCTCCCCATAAGTTACGGAGAGAGATCTGGTGAGCAGTCACTGTCAAGGAAAGATCGACCGAAGCACCATCCCCGCGGTAATACTCGCAGCAGGCAAGGGCACCCGAATGCGCGCTCACGAGCCGAAAGCCGCAGTGCGTGTGGGCGGCAGACCGATGGTGGCCCGTGTCACCGACGCCATGCGGGGCGCCGGGGTCACCCGCATCATCGCCGTCGTGGGCCATCGCGCAGACGATGTCCGCGCCGCCATGGGCGAAGGAGTAGAATACGTCATCCAGGACGAGCAGCTCGGCACCGGCCACGCAGCCCGCTGTTCGCGGGTCGCCCTCGGCGACTACGAAGGCCCCGTTATCATCGCCTATGCCGACATCCCGCTTCTCACGAAAGACGACGTTTCGCGGCTGATCGAGCACCACCTCCTCTCGCGTTCCGCCGTCACCATGCTCACTGCCGTACTCTCGAAGCCGGGCACTCTCGGTCGCATTATCCGCGCGGCCGACGGCACCGTGCAGGGCATCGTGGAGGCCCGCGACGCAGACGAAGGGCAGCTGAATATCGGCGAGATCAACGTCGGCGTCTACTGCTTCGAGGCGCCACTCATCTTCGAGGTGCTGTCCGAGCTGAAACGGGAGAACGCTCAGGCCCAGTACTACCTGACCGATGCTATCGGAATCCTCGCTGAGCGTGAACGGCGAGTCGACGCCATTGCCCTTCAGATCCCCCACAATGGAATGGGCGTCGATACCGTCGAGGACCTCCGGCGCGCCCAGCAGCTATCCACCGGCGGCGGCTCGCGCTAGGCGCCGGCCGGCGGAGGTACCCCGGTGGAAGCAGACAGAAGTGACGAATTACGCATCCTCAGCGGCAACGCCAACAAGCCGCTGAGCCAGGCCATCGCCGATCGTGTCGGCGTCCCCCTCTCGGACATGGAGGTCGGGCGCTTCGCCGACGGCGAGATCCGGGTCCGCATCGAGGAGAGCGTCCGAGGCGCCGACGTCTTCGTCGTCCAGCCGACCTGCCCCCCGACGTCCGAGAACATCATGGAGCTGCTCGTCATTCTCGATGCCCTCAAGCGCGCCTCCGCGCGTCGCACTACCGCAGTCATTCCCTACTACGCGTACGCCCGGCAGGAGAAGAAGACCAAGCCCCGCGAGCCCATCTCCGCCAAGCTCATCGCCGATCTCATCTCCGTCGCTGGCGCCGACCGCATCCTCACCGTCGACCTCCACGTCCAATCGATCCAGGGATTCTTCGACATACCAGTCGACCACATCCCCGCGGGTCCCCTTCTTGCCGACGATCTCGTCGCCAGAGGGTTCACCGGCCCGGACACCGTGGTCGTCTCGCCCGACGTCGGCGGCGTCGGCACGGCAAAGGCCCTCGCAGACAGACTCAGCGCCTCCCTCGCAATCATCGCCAAGCGCCGCCCCGAGCCCAACCTCGTCGAGGTCATCCAGGTCATCGGTGAGCTGGCAGGGAAGCGGGCCATCCTCATAGACGACATGATCGACACCGCCGGCTCTGTCGTCTCGGCCGCCCGGATGGTCACCGATAGGGGCGCCTCCGAGGTCTACGCCTATGCCACCCACGCAGTTCTCTCCGGCGACGCCGTCGCCGGACTAGAGGCGGCACCCATCAAGGAGGTCGTGCTCACCGATACCATCCCGATTCCGCCGGAGAAGCAGAGCAGCAAAGTGCGCATCCTCTCCGTCGCCCCGATCGCGGCCGAAGCCATCACGCGCGTGCACGCCGATTCATCAATCTCGACCATTTTCGACCGATACTGGGAAGACGATAAGAAATAGCGGCTGGCCGCAAGCGCGGCCTCTCGCGCAGTGCTGCCCGCCGTGCACTACGAGCCATAGGGGAGGGATGAAACATGCCCATGCAGCGCGGAGACAAGCGGCATCTGAAAAAGGAAAAGAAGAAGCCGAAGAAAGACATCAAACAGCGCCGCAAGGAAAAGCGCGAGCGGAAAGAGCAGGGAAAGACCGGCCTCTTCTAACAGAGCAAAGAAAGAGGTCGGGGCTGCCATCCGGCGAGCCCCGACCTCCGTTAACTACGCCTATTCCCGTTCTGCCGACTGCGCTTCCTCCTCGGTTTCGCCGATGACCTCTGGCTCCGCCATCTCTTCCACCAGGGCGCCTTCCGCCGGCAGCTCCGGCGCCACCTCCTCCTCGCGGACCGGCGGAGCGATCACGATGACGACGTCGTCCTCCGCCGCCATCACCTTCACCCCTGGAGGCACAATCAGGTCATTCGCGCGCACGCTGTCGCTTATCTCGAGGCCGGAGATGTCCACCTCCAGATGATCCGGCATGTCCGCAGGCAGGCACTCCACCACGACATCGTGCGTCACCTGATCCACAATGCCGCCTCGCTTCACCCCCGGGCTCTCCCCAATGTGCCTGATGGCCACGCGGGTCTGGATCGCCTCCTGCAGCGATATCCTCTGGAAGTCGATGCTCACGATCCGCTGGCTGGCGAGATCATGCTGAAGCTCCTTGATCATGACGGTAGGGCTGTCCGCCCCTTCGATGTTGAGGTTGATCAGCGTCGAATACCAGCCTGCCGCCGACACCGACCGACTGAATGCGGCTTCGTCCACCGACACTGCTATCGGATCCGCCCCACGTCCGTATACCACGGCCGGGACCTGTCCCCGTGCCCGCAGCCGCCGGCTGGCCATCTTGCCGACCTCGGCACGCACAGTGACTGCGATCTCGACTTGCTCCGCTCGCATAAAGCTACTCCTTTCATCGCGGCGACCGCGCTTCGGTCGTCATCACGAAGTATAACACAAAAGGGTCGAGGTGGCTAAGAGCCCCAGCCCGGCCCCGTCTCCCCCGGCCAAAGAAACACGCGAGGATGACGTGGGTGAGCGGGCCGATCGGGCAACTCGAGGGGCACTTCGAGTGCCAACTGTGTTTCCGTCATCCTCGCGCAAAAACAGAAATCCGCTCTCCCGAGCCCCCCACGACTCGGAACAAGCGGATCATCTTCCATGTAATTCTTCCATGTTGCGACACGACCGACCCAGGGTCATTGCGTTATCGTGAAGCGACGGAGGAAGCACTCGGAGGAGCGGCATTCTTGCCGCGATCAGCCGCTCGTAGGAGCGGCATTGTTGCCGCGATCAGCCGCGGTAGGCGTCTCACATGACAGATTACGGCACACAAATGTGCCTCCTACGGATGACGACCATCCGCCCATTGCCAAGGGAGCAGTCACAGCCAGATAATGCAATGACCCTGACGACCGACCAGACAGTCCCGCCCGCCGTATGTAGCGAACGGACGACAAGATGCCCCCAATAGAACGGTTCCCCGAGCTTACGTTTCCCACAACCTATGGAATAGAGTGGCCGGGCCGTCGCACCAGCCAGAGGGCTGGTCCCGCCTCGCACAGTGGCGCAGCAGCGGAGGAGCAGCGAACGTAATGGGGAGCGAGTCGTTCGCCGTGCTCATAGTTGAGCAGGGGCGAGCGCGAGTCTGCCGCTTCAATGTGGAATTGCGAGGCGAGACCCTGTGGAGCACGACCACGGAGGAACTCGCCAAGCGCCTCGCGGCAGCTCGGCCCGAAATCGTCGCCGTCGCCGGCCGCCTCGACATCGCCACCGAGCTCGCAGACGACCTCAGACGTCGAGGTCTCGCCCAATCCGTTTTCCTCATCACTCCTGCCGAGGACGGCGAACCAGCCCCCACGGGCCAGATCAGGGTCATCCTCCCGCAGAAGATCGCAGCTCTGAAGCCGGAAACCCTCCTGCACCGCCTCCTGCGAGCGATCCTCGCCGCTCAGGCGCGCACCCCCGTCAGCCCCCTCACCGGCCTCCCCGGCAGCCCCGTTCTGCGGAACAGCGTCGAGCAGCGCCTCGCCGCGGGAGAGCCCTTCGTCTTCATCTATCTCGACATTGATAACTTCAAGGCATTCAACGACGTCTATGGCTTCGCAAGAGGAGACATCGCCATCAAGCACCTCGGCAGAGAGGTCGTCGAAGCCACCAAGGAGCTGGGCGGCCCCCACGATCTCTGCGTCCACATAGGCGGGGACGATTTCGCCATCGTGACAACCGCCGATCGCGCCGCCTCCATCGCCCAACGCGTCATCACCGGATTCGACCAGGAAGTTCCTGAGCTCTACTCACCCGAGGCGCGGGAGCTCGGATACGTCGAAACTCCCAGCCGGCGTGGCGAGCCCGAACGCTATCCTCTCATGACAGTCTCCATAGGCGGCGTCGATGCCACCCGTCGCCGGCTGGAGAACTACCTTCAGTTGGCCGAAATAGCCGCCGAAGTGAAAAGCTACGCCAAGGCCCTGGAGGGCAGCCAGTTCGTTATGGACCGGCGCAGCGAATAGCGCCAAACTCATGCGGAGTGTCATCTCATGCCCTTCCCCGTGTTGTGGAACAACCACTCCAGAGGGCCAGTAACCAATAGAGAACGATTGATGCTTTCCGATACTGGCAAACGCGTCGAAAGGCGCGGGCGCAAAGCTATGGGTCTACGGTCCGCGGGGACCAGGATCGCCAGGCTGCCGAAGGAAGCTAGGGCCGATCGTTCGACGACTGAGTCGTGAGAATAGATGCGCACGGAGTCGGCGAATGAACGACGAGCAGCGGCAGCCAGACAGACGTGCCAGTCAAGAGAATAGCGAAGCCTCTGAGCAGGAGCAGCAGCAACCCGCACGGGTCTCGGCGCCATCGGGCACTGGAGCCAAGGCGGCCAGCCGCGGGAAATCCCCGAGCTATCTGCGACTTCTCCGCATCTGCCGCGCGCTTGTGGCGGTCGGCATCCTCGCCTGCGCCAGCATCCTTGGCCTAACCGTATTCAGCCCCGCTCATACGTGGGTTTCGCAGCTCGCCATCGCGGTCCTCCTCATCGCCCTCACCATCGTCGCACTGGCCCAGCGCCGCAACAAAGGCGCGATAATGCACCTGTCCGAGGCATTCCGTCGCGCCCAGCAGATGGCAGACCTCAATGCCGCCATCATCGCCTCCTTCTCCATGGCGATCGACGCGAAGGACCAACACACTCACGGCCACACTCAACGCGTGAGAGACATCGCCGTGATGGTCGCCGAGGAGATGGGACTGAGCGAGGACGAGATCGAGGCACTCAAGACCGCCGCCATGCTCCACGACATCGGGAAGCTCGCCGTCCCTGACTACATCCTCTCCAAGCCGGCCCAGCTCACCGACGGAGAGATGAAGAAGGTCCAGACGCACACTATGGTTGGCGCCGCGATCCTCGAGTCGGTCAAGTTCCCCTGGCCCGTCGTCCCCATCATCCGCAGCCACCACGAGTGGTGGGACGGCAACGGCTACCCCGACAAGCTCGCCGAAGAGCAGATACCCCTCGCCGCGCGCGTGCTTGCCGTTGCCGACGTCTACGACGCACTCCTCTCGCACCGGCCCTACCGTCCCGCCATGACGGTCGAGGAGGCCGTCAAGTTCATGCAGGAGCGGTCCGCCACCCAGTTCGATCCGGATATCCTGAAAGTCTGCTTCCGCGTCCTCTCCTCGAGACGCGCCCAGAATCGTTTCGGATTCATCTTCAACGCAGACGGCTCCAGCCCCACCGGCGCCACGGATTCCCCCGGCCAGCGCGCCGTCTACCAGGGCATCGCTCAGGCCCACCAGGAGCTTTTCGCACTCTACGAGATCGTCCAGACCATGGGACAGAGCCTCAACATGGAGGAGACCGCCGATCTCATCATCAGCAAGACGAAGCGCATTATCGACTTCGCCACCTGTGTGCTCTACTTGACGACAGAAGATGATAACCAGCTCACCGCCGTCGCCGCCTCCGGCCCCTATTCGGAGCTCATTCAGGGCCGCTGTCTCTCTCGCGGCTCCGGCGTCAGCGGCTCCGTCGCCCTGAGCGGCGTCGCCTCGGGCATAGGTCGCTCCGCCGCCGAGGATCTCTCGGTCCTGCTGGGCCCCGCTGTCACCGACTGCTCCCTCACCGAAGTCCTCGCAGCCCCCTTGGTCGGAGAGAGTGGAACCATCGGCGTCATCACTCTCTATCGGCCCCCGAGCCGCCCCTTCACAGAAGACGAAGCTCGTCTCGCGGGAACGATCGCACGGCAGGCAGCCATCGCCGTCAACAATGCCTACCAGTACGGGATTACGAAGCAGTCCGCGCTCACTGACCAGCTCACCGGCCTCGCCAACGCCCGTTACTTCTTCATGACACTCGAGCAGGAGATCAGCCGTGCCAGGGATGCCCAGGCTCCGGCCTCACTCGTCGCCATCGACCTGAACAACCTCAAAGCCGTCAACGACAACTTTGGCCACCAGCAAGGAGACCGAGTCCTTCGCATCGTTGCAGACATCTTCAGACGGTACGTCCGCGACACAGATACTGTCGTTCGCTACGCCGGGGACGAGTTCTTCATCATCCTGCCCAATACCGGCAACAAAGAAGCTGTCGAGACGACCAACCGCATCAAGGCTGCCGTCCGCGAGACGAAAGTTGAGATGCGGCCCGACCGTACTATAGACCTGGGCGCGAGTTTCGGCGTCGCCACCTTCCCCGGCGATGCAGAAGACCCCCAGGGGCTCATCGCAGTGGCCGACCGCGCTATGTACGCTGACAAGCGCCTGAGCCACCAGGCCGCATTCCTCTCCGGCCGTGTGAGTACGAGGGGCGGAAAAGAGGTCGCCTCCTCGGCATCTACTTCCGACTTCTGACGAAGAGCCGGCCGCCCGTTGCTCATCGTGAGGGCCGATGATGCAAAGCGAAAGCGCTGTCGACAAGAAAGAGCAAACCGCGTTCTGCCGCCTCTATCCTCCGGTGGTGGGCCTGCTCGGCTGGCTATTGCTGGCGTGGTTATTGGTGAGGCGATATGGGGAAGGGGTGACGGTTTCGCTGGCGTGGGAGGCGGGGTTTTTCCTGGGGCTGGCGATTCTGGTGGGGCTGCAGCCGGTGCGGCTGCCGCGGGGTGCGGTGACGACGGTGGGGTTTGCGGTCGACTACAGCTGTCTCTTGATCTTCGGGCCGGCGGTGGCGGGGCTGATCGGGGTGATCTCGGAGACGGTTTTGCTG
>Ga0307377_10005113_pt1 | contig 14147 bp, 16 predicted proteins | sample TR3MG_FD_202535 | JGI IMG/M metagenome (GOLD analysis project Ga0307377, IMG submission 202535) | Soil microbial communities from Risofladan, Vaasa, Finland - TR-3 | ecosystem: Environmental > Terrestrial > Soil > Coastal area > Acid sulfate soil | place: Finland: Risofladan, Vaasa | collected... | reverse complement strand
CTCATAGATATATAAGTATAACTTGTTAACTTTTCCTAAAGAGAAGTTATTTCTATCGTCATCAATAATATCATTATACGTTGTTAATAAGTAAGGTTCGTAAAATGTTTGGGTATGTCTTGTGAAAAAACCAACAGAATACGTACCTGTGGTACCCGATAAATTTTCAACTGTAGGAACGTAAGCAATACCCCAACCTGCAGGATTTACAATACCACCTATTAATAGTTCGTTTATTTCGTCCGTCATATCGAACTCAATATCCTCATTACCAAACTCGAAATGTTGTAAATCAACTATGGTTAATGCTGAAAACGGCATCGGACCTAAATTTCTATTATCGTAAATACCTGGTTGTTCCCAAGTACCAATAGTTGTTGTTTGATACCAATTCGATGGCCTTACAGAAAATGCTTTGTTCGGACCTAAAGGATCTGGAACATCATAAAAATCATAACCAACACCCTCGTCCCAATATTGTGGTTGTGCGGGATCAAAATCTTTGGGTGGAATTCTAAACAAAATTAAATCAAAAGATGTTGCTCTTTGGCTACCATCAGGCATAGATGTATTGAGAAGATCTTCACTAAAAGATGAGGTATTTGTCATCTTTAAAACGTGAGTCATATTATCAGTACATCCTGTTGAAATTGTACCTTCTGCGAGTTTTTCTCGTAAAAGAGTTAAATCTAAATCAAATATAAATCTTGAATAACCGATTGGTGTTTGTAAACCACCGTCACCATAATAAAGTTGCATTACAGGGTTTCTACCCGTGTTTACATAACTGTTATAAACTATTGTGTTATTCCTACTGAAATACGAATTTAAGATTGACATTTACTTTTTCTTAATAAATATCAATTAAGTCTGATATTTTGATTAAGAATAGAATTATCTGCATCTTGTAAAATTTTATAGATTTCACTTAACTGAGTCCCATCAACCCCAATTTGAATTGGAGCTTCATTAATGTTGTGAACGTGAGATGCCAAGAAGTTGACAATCAAGGTTAATAATTTCATTAACTCGTTACCCCTAACCATCGGATCGGTATTATTTATGATATTCTCCGTAAATATTTGTTGGGGAATACCATATAAAGTTTCCTTAGGTTCTAATACGATTTTTTGTTTTGATGGTATATCTGACTTGTGGGAAAGGAAATATACAAAGTCAGCGGCTAAAGTTCCGTAGGAGACAGGATTTGAGTTATAAACACTCTGACGAAGTGTAAGTGTTTGTGGAGTTAGTTGTTCCCCAATAAGATTCTTAGTCCAAACTAATACACTACCAAATTGTTTGTCTGAAGGTAACAACTTAATTTTTCTAAAGAAGTTATTGACCATATTGAAATTAGTCGCCCCTGTTGATGCCAACTTATCTATATTATTTTTTGTTGGTCTAAAATAGAATGGGAATTGATCTGTAAGTTGTGTGTCGTTTTGTGATGGGAATTGTAGATAACCTTGTACGTTAATCTTACCATTATTAACACCAGTAATAAATTGATTAATAATTTTTACCCCTTCATCTAATGTTTTTCCCGTGAACTCTAATGTAAATTCTGCACTACTTTTAAATTCATCGAGAGGGGTATCCATATTGATAACCGTAGTTTTAGTCTGATCTTTTGGTAATAAAGAATATAATTTAATATTACCATTATAGAATGTTGAACCTGTAATACCTCCACCAGAAGTGAATCCTGTAATTTGAATTTCCTCGGTAACTTCCCACTCAACCAATTTCTTAACCAATTGTGGTTTGTTAACTAACACCCTTTGTTTTATCGGGTCTTTCTCAACTTTCTCTAAATCAAAATTTGATACCTGTAAGAATGATCTGTTTAGTCTCGGTGTTGGTAAATTAAATCCTTGAGTTTGAGTTGGTATGTTTTTACCTGCTCTGATTAATACATCATTTTCTTTAACGATTACATCCGAGGTACCTCTACCTAATAATGCGTTATCACCAGGTTCAGGGTATATACCTATTGCTTGACCCTTAATTTCTAAACTTAGTGGGTCTTTGATTTGGTTTGCTTGTTTTAAGAATACACCACTAGCCAACATAGACTCAGAGTTGTGCCAATCCTCGAAACTATTATTTTGCGGTCTTGTAATCGGTCCTTGAATATAAAATTTAGTATTATCTACGACTTGTTTTTTATTGTAATAAAAAATGTGGATATACTCATCTACTTTTGGGACCTGACTAACATAATAAGGTAATAGTGGTAAATAAATTAGGGGATCCCTTTCAGTCCATATATCCTTTTCAGGGTTCCAGTCCTCAGGTAATAAATCAGACTCAATTTCATCAACAGGAATTGCCCTAATCCTACCTAACATTAGGGGATCTTGATTGTTAATTACAAAACCTTGATATATTAATTTTTCTGAATTCATACTGTTTTACTTCTATTAGTATACTCCTTGTGAAGTATATTATAAGTGTTTTCTAATTTATCTAAATGATGTGTCAATTTAATTAAAGACTCTTTGGTCATGTTGAAGTCTTCTTGGATGAAGTCCATTGCCAATTTCAAATCTTTATTTGATCTGTCTTTATGTTCTTTAATAATTTGTAGAATCTCGTTTGCTTTGATTCTTTTTTCGTTGATGTTAAATGAATTTTCCATATGCGTCTGTTGGTATTGTTATACCTGCCGGTGTTATTGTTAAAGGTCCCACTCCTATCGCAACTTTTCCATTTTCGGCAACTTCTTTAGAGTTTCCGTCAATCATAGCTTTAATTGATGCCACAAACTTATTTGGGCTACCATCGGGCATTGGTCCTGTAGGAATACCAAGTTCCTCTAAATTTTCTATAGTATTTAAAAATGCTCTTGATGATGAATAACCGTCTAACAATCTTGAGGATAATAAAAGTGGTAGGGGAATATCACCACCGGACCTTCTTATGTTATCAATCCTTCTGTTAACACCAGCGTTTAATAATGCAAGTAACTCATCAATACCCGCCTTACATTCCCTAAAATCTCTAACTAAATTTAGAGGTGTTGCAATTAGACTAACTATCGATAAAATCATATCCTGAATTTTTTGTTTTTTCTCACTCAAAATATCGGTATTTAGTAAAGTCACTAATCGTAAAATTTGTTTTTTAAGTTCACTTAAAACTCTTTGGGTAAATTTTGATAAGATCTGACTAACAAATTCAATATAGAATGTTCTATATTGCTTAGCAAAATCCTCAATATTTTTAACTTGTGGTGGTACTTGTTGTTTTGTTGCATACAACATAGTCATAAACGGTAGTATTACTTTAGGTGATAGAATAGAACCAATCAAAGCGTTTAAAAACTGTTGTAAATATGACGAGTTAATTGATCCTGTAAATGCGTTATCAACCGCAGGATTAATAATGTTCAGAGCATTTTCGAATTCATTAAGATCGTCAGTATTCTCATTAAAATTTAAATCATCTAAAGCCGTAACCAACGCGTCAACATTAAGAGGTACTTTTACATTATCACAATCTTCGAATTCAACAACCCCTAATTTAACGTTAGAAATGTTTTGTTCTATAATTCTTAACTCAACTTCAGTTAAATCAAAAAATGAATTATCCACGTTATCTATTTCCGATACTTTAGAAGTTCCAGCTACTGATATTTCCTGATTTCGATCTGAACATAAACAAGAAATTCTTTTATTAAATGCCATGGCTTTTTGTATTGCACCTAATTTACGTTTACCGTCATTTTGACCAAACGATATTGCACCTGTAACAAAATTTGATAAATAAGTAAAAAAGTTTTTAAATTCTAAAACGTCGATTGATGATAAATAATCACTTAGAAATTGGTCAGGTGTTAAAATTGTTTGTCTTGGTTTTAACTCCACTTTGAAGAAGCTACCGTTTTCCGTCTGTAATGTTACGGGATCAACGTAAGATTCGACATATGAAATATCAAATAAATTTTGACTTGATGTTCCTTTATAGTTATCACCTTCTACAGATGAAAATGTTTGATTTAAATTTTGAGTTCTTTTATATAACTCTCTATTCATAGAAAATGAATTTACCGTTGGGTCGGCTAAATATTGTGAATATGTTGCACCAGTTGCCGGTTCGTAAAATAATTTACCTAACTTATCTTCAGGTGAATTTTCTAACATCCCGAATAAATCTACCATACTAACTGGTATGTAAAACGTAGTATTTGGTTGGTATTCTTGATTGATACCACAATTAAGTTCTTTTTTAAACAAATCTAAAAGTAACTCAATTAAATCCCCCTTTAAGTCTTTAAGTGTATCCAAAAATATCCTTTTAACGAATGTTTCAGTACCGAATCCCGACCCTTTTAATTGACGTAATTGTTTTAACAAAGATTCTATGAATGGTTGACAAGAGTTGTCTTGTTTTTTTCTGTCAGTTCTATCGAAATTACCTAAAAGTTCTTTTACGTATTTTTGATCCTCCTCAAAAGAGTCACCAGCTCTTTTTTTTAAATCATCGTATCCGACCTTAAATTCTTTGTAGGTTTGGTAAACTCCGAGTTTTGATGAAATATCTCGTAAATCTTGATTTATATCTACCGACATAGAATTTATTTTTTCATTTTATATGCTCCGTCACTATTAATATCTTTTCTAAGTAAGCTTTGGATTGTGTCGTCATCAATATCAATATCCGACAAACTAAAATCTTCGTCTTTATCGGTATTTTTCTGCCACATATTAGATTGTAACTTTGAGAGTGTTAATTTCTTTTCAACGCAATCATTAATTATTTTTTGTTGTTTTTCGATAATTGGTCCTATCATAGCCATATCTTCAGGTTCTTTCATCATGGTTAACATTTTGTTTTGAATCCTGATCGCAGTACTTCTTTGTTCTACAAGTTCGTTGTAAATTTCTTGCATTAGAGCCAACATGGACTCCTTACTTAAATTAATTTCCTTTTTTGGTGGACGTGGCATACTAGTAAATATCAATTCTTTAATAATTCTTGAACTAAATCAAAATATAGTTTTTTATATTTTTTAATTAAGTTCCTAATTTCTTTGGTTGATAAGTTAGTCATTTCCCTTAATTCAAATAATATAATGTTTTTGTTGAATTTATTATTATTAGTATCAGGAAAAATAGTACCGTAATTCTCAAAAAGATCATAAATTGCAGAACCTAATTTATGTTCTTGTTCGTTACAATTCTTATCGTCTAAATTATTTTTTAATTTTTCTAAAAATTTTTTTATAATAAATTCGGAACTTAAGTCGTCATTTTCTATTGAGTATGACATCTCACTTCTATTTGATAGGTCGGATGATATATCCTCGTAAGAGATTTTTCTATTCATCTCTTTCTGATCTTTCATGATTTGACCCATTAGATAATTTTTACAAATTGTACCAAAATATGAATAAGCCTTTTTTTCTTTAGCAGGTTTAAACTTATCTATTTTGGTCATAAGAAAAGAATGAGTGTCTACGTGAATTTCTTCATAGTTCATGTCTTTCCTATACAATTTATATCTTCTAATAATTGAAGATATCATCTTATCTAAAGGTTCTCTCAAAAATTCATTATATATTTTGTTTTTTTCTTCGTAGGTTTCGGCGATTAAAAAATTTCTAACCGCCGTTTCCTCCCTCTCATCAAAATAATTATTAACTTTTGGTTTTCTACCTTTCTTTTTCTTTTCTTCTACATTCTCAATTTCATGAATCGTCATTAAATTTCTTCGGGGATATATTTTATATCTCTTTCCGTTGTAAAGAAATATTCTTTTTTGGCTGCGTCAATCCAAAACTTGGCTTCACTTTGATCTATTTTATTTTCACCATTTTTATAGTTCCAGAAAATAGAACCCTCTCTTAAGTTCATGTGTTTGTAACCAATACGAGGAATTGTCATAATTTTAGCCGAGTTATGAGTTAATCTTAAGAATAGTTCATAACCGAAAGTTAGTTTAAGGTTAGACTTCATCCCACCGATCTCTTGGTATTTTTCTTTCTTAAATACCATACCTGATGTTTGGAAGTTTTGGAACGTCTGAAGTACTTCATTTGTTAAAATTCCCATATCTGATGAGATGTTTGCTGCGAATGTTGCCTCATTCGTAAAACCAGCAAATACCAACTTATCATCAACATCAACTACGATCGGTAAAAACGCGTCAACATCTTTATAAATATCCATATATTTAAGAGCGTTCTTAAACCAAATGTTTGAGTACTCATCATCAAATTCTAAAATGGAACACCAGTTAGATTTTGCCAGCTCAACACCTTTATTTACTTGTTTTGCAAAATTAGGTTCTTCAGACCAAGATTCCATCGTAACTGTAATTCCACTAAAATCAAACTCAGTCAAATAGTTAGTTAAGAAGTCTTCAGCACCATGTACGATAACTAATTCGTTTACATATTCTCCTTGATTTTTAACTGATTGTATACACTTCTCAAAGAAGTCTTGGAATCCAACAGCCTTTGCAGACTTAATAGGTAAAACTACCGATATTGTATTTTTCTTTTTCATAATTATATTGTTTCTAATTTAGATAGTTGATCTTCAAACGAAGTAATTCTTACATCAAACATTTTTGAGAAAAGCTCAACTGTGTCAGATTCGAATTTTTCAGGAGTACTAATCGTTTCCATAGTTTTATCCATATTAAAAAATAATTCAGGATTTAAATTATCTTCTAACCAATTTTGGATAAAGTCTGATAATACATCAACAATAATTGTTTTGTTATTCACCCATAAACCATTATCCTCATTCATCCAACTTGGGACATTATCAGGTACTAAACCTAAAACGGGAATACCCATCTTCATAGATTCTAGTGGGAATGTACCGAATGAACTTGTTTGGTCAATCCAAACCGAGATAAAACTATCTTTCATTGCTTCCGCAAATTCAACCTCAGATAAACCTCTCAAATCTCTAAAAGTAATCCATCTGTATTGTGGAAATTTCGCATAGAAAGTTTTAATCAGATTGGTAGTATCTCTATGATCTCTTGTGTGGATGTTTATAATAGTTTTAGGTGGAAATTCGTTTTTAACAAATACATCAGAAATTGCTGGTTCCACAACATCTACCGATACACTTCTCATAACAGACTCAATTAATTCTTTTTGTTTGTTGGAGGTTGTAATACATTTGTAAAATCCTAACTGAGACCATGTTTGACCTGGTTGTAAAGTCTCAAATACATGATCAAACGCCTGACTCAAAACAACTTTACCACAAGGTAGTTTTGTAATTTGATCCATGATAAAACCATAAATTTCAGGAATAATAATTAAATCATCAGGTGATACTTCTAAACTTGTGCCCTCAATTGCTCTGTGTTCTAAAGTCATATACTCTTCATCTAACCAATCTGATATACCGTGATATTCAGGTTTTTCATGTAAAATAATTGAGTTATATCCATTCTTTTTTAACGCCATTGCCATTTCATAAATGTAACGAACAGATGCTTTTGCATTTCCTTTCGTGTCTTGTACGATGAAGTAGATTCTCGATCTTTTTTCCTTCATGTTATTAATCGACTTTTCTAATTTTTCAATTTGTTCTGTATTCATAATTGTATTATAGTTTATTTATTATGTTTTTCATCAGTAATGAATTAAACGATATTTTAAATGGGATTGATATTTCCTTACTTTTCATACCCATATTCTCATCGACTATTTCGTCTTCCGTTAGTATAGTTTCTACCATGTGTTTTATCATCTCATATTTTACTAAATGGATCTGAGAGTCTCCGCTTGTGTTTTTTAGCTCCACTTCTTTATCGATTTTATCTAAATCAATATAATAGTTTTCACCGAATAATTCGAACATCATTTAAGTGTTTTTATAATTTCACCGAATTCTGAAAGTGATGTAATTTCATATTCAGATTCGACGTGTTTATTGTAGGATGTGTTAAATTTAACAACAATTTTACCTACGGGTTTTTCTAATAATAGAATAGGATCCGCTGTAAGTAAAACATCAACTTGATCCCACATGTTTTTTTTAGTTATTTCACCAAAAAAAACAACTTTTTCTAACAAACACCCGAATTTTGAAATGAAGAATAATGATGCTGGTTTAGATTTACCAATTTCACTCGAAACGATTATTAATTCGTTTTCATCTCTCAACTCGAAATATAAGTCGTTTAGTATGTTGAATGATGTCATTTCTGTTGATGGTGCGTGACCAAACAACTCCATTGCATATTCTTCATACATGAAATTAAATAACTCTTCCTTACTCTTAAAAGAGAAGTGTTTATCAAGTTCTAATGAATCAACATCAGATATTTGTTTGTACTCGAAAGGTTTATTATCTAACTCAATTAGTTCAGTATTACCCGACATGTCTAATTCGTAAGTATTACCCGCAAAAGACTCCTCAGATGAATCGATTAAATGTTTTTCATATAGATATGTAAATTTACCAATCGTATCTCTTAAAACACCATTAATATCAATTCCTATCCTCATCATATCTTTGTAATATTTTTGTTATTATTGGGTTTCTGACACCATCTTTATCACCAAATTCAAAAACACCAATACCCGGTATGTTATTGAACCTTGTGATGGCGTCATACAGACCCGAATGTTTTTTGTCTTTATATCTGTCCGTTTGCTCGATATCACCAGAAATAAAGAATTTAGTATTAGAACCTATTCTTGTCAATAGTAGCTTCATTTGTTTCGGTGTGGCGTTTTGAGCCTCTTCAAAAATTAATATTGAGTTGTCTATTGTCATACCTCTCATATACGCTAATGCAAATACTTCGATAACCTCAGCGTCTTTTAATTTTTCACGAGACTCCTTACCAATAATTTTATTAAGTAAGTAATACGACGGAAAAATATAAGGATCCAACTTTTCTTCAACATTACCAGGTAAAGCCCCTAACTTTTCCTCAGCTTCGACTGCCGGTCTAACAATTATAATTTTATCATATCCGTTACCTTCGTCGAGTAAAAGATCAACCGCTGTTTTCATCGCAATATAACTTTTACCAACGCCAGCAGGACCCGAACAAATTGTTATTTGGTTGTTCAGTAGAATGTCTGAATAAATTTTTTGATTTTCGGTTAAAAATTTACTTTTTGTTTTCTTTTTAATTGCTTGAGAAATAATATCTCTTTTAAGGTTTTGAGGTGTTGTGGTTTCCTCAGTTGTTTGTGGTTTTCTTCTTGTCATATTATTTTACAAATCTTTTATTGGATTCTTGTTTATAAATCCTTTCTCTTAAATTAGTTGTTGAAAAATCATGATCTCTCTTATTATAAACTAATTTAATTCCCCTTTTCTGACAAATGTCTTTACCAGTAAATTTCTTATCCTTGTATTCCTCACCTAATATTCTCACATCTAAATCTAATGTTGCGAATATCGTCTCTAATTCTTTTTCATTATTGTATGGTATGATTTTGTCCACATACCCAACTGCATCTAACTGAATATACCTCTCAACTAAAGATTGAACTGGTGTGTTTTTTTCAGGTCGGTCTGCCGATGGATCTACTTGAAGTGCACATATAAGGTAATCACAATATTTTTTACACTCCTCTAACATGATAATATGACCCGCATGTAGCAAATCAAACGTAGAACAAGTAATCCCAACTATTTTTTTATTTCTTTCCATAATAATCTAACCAATATTTAATCATTTCATCGATCATAGATTCAAATGTGTATTTAGTTTCCCAACCTAAGTTTTTACGTAATTTAGTTGAATCTCCTTTTAAATTCTCTAATTCCTCGGGTCTAAAATGTTTTTCATCTATCACAAGGTAATCTTTGTAATCTAACCCTAAAGAACTAAATGTATAATCACACAAGTCTTTCACAGAATGGGATATACCTGTGGAACATACGTAGTCATCAGGTTTATGTGATTGTAACATTAACCACATCGCATACACATAATCTTTAGCATGACCCCAATCTCTTGTTGCATCTAAATTACCAATATGGAGTTTATCTTGTAATCCTAAACTAATTCTAACAGCTGCTTTAACAACTTTATTCGTTACGAAGTTAGTACCTCGTCTTGGGGACTCATGGTTAAATAAAATACCATTCCATATTTTCATATCATATGCGTTTCTATAATTTCTACAAATATTGTATGAAAATACTTTAGCACAACCGTATGGTGATACAGGGTTCATCGGTGTTGTTTCTCTTTGATATCCGTCTTCGTCAATTGAATTACCGAACATCTCAGATGAAGATGCTTGGTAAATCTTAATTTCAGGATTTACTAATTTTACCGCTTCTAAAATATTCAGGGTTCCTAAACCTGTTACATTTGTGGTATATATAGGTTGATCGAAAGAAATTCTAACATGTGATTGTGCCGCCAAATTATAAACCTCATCAGGTTTAATTTCACTAATAACTCTTATTAGTGATGATAAATCCGTTAAGTCTGCGTAATGTAATATTAATTTATCGAATACATTATCTAAACGAGAAGTTTGATTTTCAGAAACTGAATTTCTCTTTAAAGTTCCATGAACTTCATATCCTTTTTCTAATAATAACTCAGCTAAATAAGACCCATCTTGACCATTTATACCTGTTATTAGTGCAACTTTATTATCCATTATTTACTATATTTGAAATTAAATTTATTTGTTCGGGAGTTAGATCTTGGTGATTTGGTATGTAAAATCCATATTCATTAATTAGTTGGCAATTAGGTAGATTAACCTCACCATAATTTTTAATCCACATAGGTTTTTTAGACATATCACCAGCAATTAAAGGTCTAACCTCGATGTCATTTCCAATTAAGTCCTCAATAATTTTTACTCTATTTTTATTTACTATGGGATATGCAAAATTAGAAATAAAGTCAGTTGGTCTATCCGTTATATTCAGTTGGTTGACATTAATTGAGGACTTATATAATTGGAAATTTTTGTTTCTTTTTTCTGTGTAATCGTCTAATTTATCTATAGCTCTAATACCAATAAACGCTTGTAAATCGGTAGACCGTAGATTAAATCCTGGTAAGTAAAATGTATACAAAGAGTCAAACTCACTAATGTTGTTTTCTTGACGAAGTTTTTCTTGAATTTCTTTAGGTAAATCTCTATCCCAACCGTGACTTCTCATCATTAGTAATGAGTGGTAAAAATCTTCATCGTCTGTGTTAATAAAACCACCCTCAATCGTACTTAAATGGTGACCAAAATACATAGAGAAAAACGATGCAAAACCAAACGAACCTAAATACTTATCACCATATTTAGACCCCATACTCTCACAGACATCTTCTAATAAAATAACCTCATACTTTTCACATAAATCAACAATTCTTTTCATATCAGGCACCAAACCTAATGGTGATACTAAAATGAAAGTTGAGGGGGAATGCTCTATAAATAACTTTTCTAAATGATCTAAATCACAAGAAAGATCCTCAAGATTACAATCACATAAAATAGGTTCCATACCTAATAACATAGGTGAACTAACATCAGTTGCCCAACTTAAACCTGGTACGATGACTTTGTTATTTTTTAATTTGTTTGTGTGTTGTAAAGCGGCTAAAGCTAAAAGGATTGCTGAAGATCCTGAATTAAGGTAAACCGAATATTTCGTCCCTATTTTTTTTGCCCATTTAGATTCTAATTCCCAAGTGAGATCCCCTTTTGTTAGTCTTGGTATCTCATCTTGTCCTAACCACTCAATTAAAGAATTTATATCTTCTTTATTGATGGTATCACTTACTAATTTTATCATAATAACTTTTATAAACCATTTTTATTCCTTCCGATAATTTTAGGGGGGAAAAGTCAGGTAGTAAAGACTTGAGTTTTTCAATCGAAACGTCTTTTCTATGTTGACCATTTGGTTTATCTGTATCCCATTTAATTTCTAAGTTTTCAGCATCACATGATTGTAAGGCTATGTTTGCCATTTCTTTTATCGATAGGTTTTCTTCACCTGCAACGTTGAAGTTATCATATATATCGTTGGTAACTACTTCATAGATTACCTTGGCAAAATCATCAGCAAACATAAATTGTCTTAACGGTGTTCCATCACCATATAATGTAATTGAATCTTCGTCATTTTGTTTGGCGTCAAATATTTTTTTTACTAAGGCAGTGATAAAATGACTATTTGTTTCATGATCCTTATCGCCAACACCATATAAATTACAAGGTGTTAAATATTGGTACTTAGTTCCGTATTGTTTGTTGTATGCATCTATCTGAACCGCCATACTTCTTTTGGCGTACCCATAAGAAAAATTGGTTAGTGTTGGTGGACCTGAATGTAGATCTTCCTCCTTCATGGGGTAAGTTCCCATAACGTCAGGAAATATGCAAGTGCTTAAAACACCTATAAATCTTTTTACATTTAACTTTTTTGCATAATCAATAAGAAGAGTATTCATCATTACATTTTGAGTATAATATTCCGCGGGTTTATTTATATTGTCTATAATACCACCAACTTTAGCCGCCAAGTGAATTACAATATCGGGTTGATGCCTTAAATACATTAATTTAACACCTTCTTCCGTAGTTAAATCAAAATCTTTTGATGATAAATAAATTGCGTTAGGTAAGTACTTTTTTAAGTATTTACCGACCAAACCTGATCCACCTGTTACTAATATTTTACTCATTATAATAATTTTTTTATTTCATTATCTGCTCGATCAAATAAATTACTTCCGTATTGATCTGCTTTATCAAAATTTTCTTTGATAAACTCTAATTTAGAAGTGTAATCGTCCTCCGTTAAATTATTGATAACATTTACAATTTCTTCTAATGAGTTAACTATAATAAATCCTTCGATATTAAAAAAATCTCCGATATTAGGGCAACCCCAATAAATAGGTACCGTACCTGTTCTCAAACAATCGATTATTTTTTCCGTAAACCAATTCGGGTGTTGTAAATTCTCAATACAAACATTAAACTTATAGTCTCTAAGTGCATCTGCCTTATTTTCGATGTAATTACAACAACGACCATATACATCCATTTTGTCACCAACAGAATTAATCACTTCATGTCTTAATTGGTGACCAGGTAAATATCTTTTGGCTGATGCCACTATCGATAATAATTTAGTTTTTTCGTGTATTTTTTGTTCGTCTAAAGGAACCCAACAATCACCAAATGGGAATAAAATAGCATTTTCACAATTATTTAATATTTCAGGATCACTAGCCAAAATTAGATCAAATTGATGTTTGTGTGTAATTGGAAAACTAATATTATTTTCCCTTCTTTTTATGACACCTCTACCCTCAATCTGCCAATAAACTTTTAAGTCATAGGAATTATGATTATAATGGTCTAAATTGATACCGTATTGGTCAACATATATTATAGTGTTTTTATTGGTTTCGGATAGTCTATTTGGGATCCCTCCAATTAAAGTTGGCTTAATTTTAATCATAATTTTTTTATTATAAAACAATTACCTTCTAGTAATGTGTCAGGTCTTGCACCATGCACATTTGGTAACGTACCAATAATTTCATACCCAATTAATGTTGATACTATTTCGTTTACCGCCGATTTTACTTCAGGACTTGATACATGATCATTATAATCATCAAACACTACGTACCCACCATTTTTAACCATTGGTGAGTATAACTCAAAATCATTCTTCACTCCATTTGATGAGTGATCACCATCTATAAATAAAACATCAATATCATCAATAAATGTTTTAAGTTTTTCTAGTGTTTCTATTTTCTGAGAATTACCTTGAATATATTCGTAATGATTATTAAAGATATTAAATTTTTCTATATTTTTAATTGGGACTTCAGGTGATATAGGGGTTCCTAAATCTATACTAAAAACATTAGTATTTTTTCTTTGACATATTAACGATGCTGATCCACCAGCATAACACCCAATCTCCACATAATTAAGATTGTAATCATCAGGATACGTTTTAATTATGTCATATAAAATATGATAATGATGGTGAAAAGTTTTTCCATACATTTCATTTGATATTCTTCTTGTAATATCTAAAGATTCTTCCGTGTGAGTCATATTAATTTATATTTTTTTTTAATCTTGTTCTTTTTTATAAAATCTTTTATTTTCAGGTTGGTACCATTCATCCAAAGATGCCGGCACCCTTGAG
>Ga0307377_10005111_pt1 | contig 14152 bp, 20 predicted proteins | sample TR3MG_FD_202535 | JGI IMG/M metagenome (GOLD analysis project Ga0307377, IMG submission 202535) | Soil microbial communities from Risofladan, Vaasa, Finland - TR-3 | ecosystem: Environmental > Terrestrial > Soil > Coastal area > Acid sulfate soil | place: Finland: Risofladan, Vaasa | collected... | reverse complement strand
TATGACTAAAGAATTAAAAGCCCATCGCCTAACTAGAGAGATTGCAGATCTTCAAAAGGAACTGAGAGACCACCAAGAAAAATGCAAGCATTCTAGAGGAACTTACAAATACGATGCTAATACTGGGAATTGGTGCGAAGGTGATGACAAGTATTGGATCTCCTGCCATTGTTCAGTTTGTGGGAAAAGATGGAGGGCCTATAGTCATGACGATGGAGACGAGTATAGACAAATCCCTAAAAATTTCACTGAGGAAGATAAAAAATGATTTCACAAGAAACTGTAGATAGCTTTAAAAGGGACATGGATAAAGCAATCGTTGAACCCATAGTTAATTCATTGCTAGACAGTGACTTATACAAGCTGTCGATGCTCCAAGCGTATTACCACCAGTATCCAACTGCCGTTGGACGTTGGGAGTTCAAGTGTCGAAATGAAGACGTTAAGCTTGGCTTTTTAGCAAAAGAAGTGGAAGCACAGATTAGAATGATCAAAGGTCTCAATTTGGCAAGCTCAGAAGGGTTTTATCTTCTTAGTCTGGGTTACTTTAAGGAAGATTTTGTTCATTGGCTTGAAAGCGAGTTCGTGGTTGACCTTGATAATCTTCGGGTTTGGTCGAATGAAGACGGACAACTTGAAATCAGTGTTTCGGGTAAGCTGACCGACGTAAATATACTTGAAGTTTATATTCTTTCCATCGTTAACGAACTATATTTCAGACACGATGCCAAAGAGAACGATCTCTCCATCGTTGACCTTCATAGTGAGGGGTGGAGAAGGATTTTGGAGAAAACTACAAAACTGAAGGAATATCCTAATCTGAAGTTCGCTGAATTTGGTACTCGTAGACGATATTCGAGAGAATGGCAGGATTTCGTAGTTAGGGAGTTAGTTAAGAAATGTCCTAATAATATTGTAGGGACTTCTAACGTTGCCCTTGCGATGAAGCATGGAATCAAACCTATAGGGACGTGCGCACATGAATTTTCGATGAGTCATCTTGGTTTGGTTGACAATATTGAGCAGGCTCAAAGTCGAGCTTTACATGTTTGGCAACAGGAATATGGTGACAAGCTTGGTATTGCCTTATCTGACACTTTTACAACAGATGCTTTTTTGAGAGATTTTAATTTTCCATTGGCAAGAGCCTACCAAGGTGTGCGACAAGATTCTGGAGATCCAATTGAGTTTGGAGAAAAGATGATCGCTCATTATCAGAAAATAGGGATTGATCCACGTCGAAAAGATATCGTTTTTTCTGATGGGCTGACTATCGATAAAGCGATAAGTATTTGGAAGCACTTCGCGGGAAGAATTGGAATTAGTTTTGGAATTGGCACCTCGCTATCTTGCGATTTAGGACGTAAACCTCTAAACATTGTTATGAAACTCATGGAATGCAATAGAGTTCCACTTGTCAAACTTTCAGATGATTTAGGGAAAACAATGGGCGATCCAGAAATGGTTGAGAAGGTCAAAAAAGCATATGGGGTGAAGTAATGTTTGGAAGATGCGAACATGGTTTCTTTAACGGCGGACAGTGTCATATTGCTGATGAAAAGTATGGCCTGTCCATAAAGCAAGGTAGTAAGTGGTTTAAAATTGTTGAACGTACTGGCATGTGTCCGATTTGTGAAAAGGCCGTAAGCGGACACAAAACTTGGGTCAAGATTCAAGAAACTCTTGGACCTTCTATATGAGATATATTGGGATAATTGGAAGCAGGAAGCGTGACTCAGAGCATGACTTCCTAAGTTGTGTCAAGACCTTCTTCGAAGTTTATCAGGAGGGGGATGCAATCGTGTCAGGGGGCTGTCCAAAAGGTGGGGATAATTTTGCAGAGATTATCGCTGAAGCTTTCAAAATCCCTATTGTGATTTTTCCTGCTGATTGGGATTTGCATGGGAAAGCCGCAGGATTTATCAGAAATACTCAAATAGCTGAATTTAGCGATGTCCTGATTGCTCTAGTCACTATAGACAGAAGCCTTTGTAAGGGAACGATGGACACTGTCAATAAAGCGACGAAGTTAAATAAAGTGATCGTCCTCGACGAAGACGAAGAAGAAGACGAAGACGAATTTGATCCAGAAGATATATGCCGATAGAAAGAAAGAACGATAGAAGATATAAACGATGCAAATTGGCTTCAAAAATCGCTCTTAAGTATGGCTCAATTTTGTCTGCAAACTTGACAGAGGATCAAATTGAAGAATTTTGCGAAGACGGAGAGTTCGTCAATAGGGAGTGCCTGAAAAGAGACGTTAGTACCAGTAATATAAAGTGGTATATTAGAAGTAAAATGGAAATAGATGATCCGATCTGGAATGCGGACTTCATCTCGGGAATTATAAAAACTGGAAAAGTTCACTGGAGCGTTAGTCATTACCCAACGTTTAAGTGGTGGGGATCTCCAATTCTTGTTAAAGTCCTAGAAGACTGTCCCTATTATGGGAAAGTCAAAGATCAAAAAGATGAAAAGCACTGTTATTCTTGGCAACAAGTTCCAGCTTTATACTTGAACCCAACCAATAGCACTAAATCTTATGTTGCGGGATTGCTTTCTACTGGCAGATTGCATAAAGATGAGGGAGTCACATACGCTCTTTACAAACCTGAAGTGATGAAAGAGCTAAAGAGGTTTGGTATACCACTAGAAAAAGATTTTTTGAAGAAACCTAGAGCGTTAATCTCTCCATTCTGGCCTGCGTTATTTACGAAGCACATGCCAGAATGTTGTTACAGTTATTGGTTGAACGTAAAAAAGCCTTACATGGGGATAGAGTACGCTTCGATACTTTGGGCAACCCATGGCGACCATAAAATTGTTAAAGGGGGGTTGCCATATCTTCCATCTCGACGTAAGGTACTCTATATGTTTAAGAGCGAGAAAGGAACGCTAAAAGAGCTACAGAAGCGAAGGGTTAAGCATGATCTGCTAAGACTCGACAAACTAGTAAATGAATGCCTTATCGACTGGTTTGATTCTGTATAATATTACAAATGGAGATACACAATGGACTACTTACTTATTGATGGGAATAACTTGGCGATAAGATCTGCATTCGCCAACGACTATATGACAAATAGCGAAGGGGTATCTTCGGGTTCTCATTATGGATTTTTTAACTCACTATTAGCGCTTAAAAATAAATTCCCTGAATCTCAAATACTTGTTGCTTGGGACAGTAGCTCTAAGAGAAGGAGAGAGGAATCATCTAAAGGAAAAGATAGGGGCATTATTAGTGAACTTTACAAAGAAAATCGAAAAAAAGGCGAAATGGCTAAGCCTTTAGTTGATTGGTTTAAAACTGGGCACCATTTAAAAAATGCTCTTGGGGCTACAGGGATTCCTCAAATTCGAATTGAAGGGTTTGAAGCTGATGACGTTATCGCTTCATACTGTGAGATTCTGAAGGAAAATCATGAAGTCATCGTTGTAACATCAGACCACGACTACTATCAGCTTTTAGATGATAATGTCATCGTTTGGGATGGGATGAAGGAAGATTATGTGACAAAGGACTCTTTTGAAGAGAACTTTGGTATAACTCCAAAGCAGCATGTCCATGTGGGGGCTTTGATGGGGGATAATTCGGACAATATTTTCGGAATACCTGGCTGGGGAGAGAAAACTTCTCTCACTGCGATAAAGACTCATGGTACTTGGAAGAAGCTTATAGAGGATCTCGAAGAAAAGTACGCTGAGGATGAAAAAACGTTCTCAAGCCTCACTGACGAGGAATTCAAAGAACTTTCCGAGAAGAAGACTAAGTCTGACAATTTGGTTTATCCAGATATTTATAGAGATCAACCACATATAGGACTTTTAAAGGGCTTTGACACAAAAAAAGTTAAAATCTCTAAGAGAGATCTGATGGCGCTGTTGTTTAAGGACAGAGTAGAGCTTGCATTCTCTTTAAAAAGTATGGACCTTGACATCAGTAATTTGCCAGAGATTGAGCCGCTTGAAAAAGACAGAGAGAAGTTACTTGAATACTTTGCTTACTATGATATAGTAGCGTTGGTAGAAAGAATCGACGCCCTTTTTGAACAGGAGATGCCATGCGCAATAGAATGACATTATCGGAAGCTCGTAGACGAGACAAATTGATTTATGACTTGGCTTTTTACGAAGTCACTCAAGGCATGATGTTGACTGAGATGAGTTCCGAAGGCATTATTGCGTTACATAAGAAAATCGCAAAGACATTCAATCATTTTAAAAAGCTTGTCAAGAGTGGAGAGTATCACCTTGATGAGTTGGAAGAGGACGTTGTGTCTAGGAACGCAGCTATTGCTTCGCCTACGGTTGGGCACTCTATCGATCAACTTGACGATTTCGTCAATGAGATTGATAAGGAAGGGAAACAAAGGTCGGAAAGACCAGTGCCTTCAGATGATGGATCGGATGCTTTTATGAATATGATAAGATCCTTGATCTCTGGATCATCTGGTGCGGTGCCTATTCCGTTGGACCCTCTTCCTGAAGATTATCCCTATGATGAGGATGAGTTTGATGAAGACGAGGACGAATTTGAGTGAAAGAGGCCAAGGCTATCTTTTGGAATTTGCAAAAGCGATTGAAAATGTTCAACTGGACAAGAATTTTGAAGAAGCGATACACCTAATCACTAATTCGAATACGGTATACGGGGACAACATCAAACAGTACAAGATTGTAACCACAGGCATGGGGAAGGCAGGGGCTGCGATGAGGAAATTCTCGTCTATTCTTTGCTCTTTAGGTTTTTCATCTTGTTACCTCCACCCTGGAGAAGCTTCCCATGGTGATTTAGGTATACTTAGTGTTAATGACGTTCTTTTCGTAGCATCTACCTCTGGTAAGACCAGAGAAGTTCTTGAGACAATCCAGCTTGCTAAGAATTTGGGAGTTCATAAGTTTGTTGGGATCACGTCCCACAAAGACAGTCCAATAAGAAACGAAGTTGATGTTTGTTTAGACATGGGGGAACTTTGTGAAGTCGGAGAGTTGGGACTAGCACCAACTACTAGCATTTTAGTCATGTCTGCAATTACTGATGCCTTAGCAATTGTTGCGTCCGAACATAACGGATTGACTAAAGAAGAGTATGCGAAGTATCATCACTCTGGTTATTGTGGTGCAGCCGCAAGAGAGGATGGAATCATATATTAACTATTGCAGGGTTCTCTATTAAAGTATCAGAATTACACTAATACTAATTTTAGGAGGTGTATTATGACATTTTGGGAAAAAATCAAATCAATTTTTGCGGCGAAAGAGAAAAGTAGGCATTGCGATGGTCCTTGCAAACACTCACTTCATATCGGAATTAACAACTATCCTGGCACGGCTAACGATCTCAGAGGTTGCGTAAATGATGCAACAGGATGGGAGAAGTTACTTAAAACTGTTTATGGCTTCGAAACGAAGAGTTTACTTGATTCTAATGCCACATACCGTAATGTTACTAGAGAAATTAAAAAGCTTGTAGATAGCTCTACTGATAAAAGCAATATCGTTATAACTTTTTCGGGTCATGGAACTAACGTAAAAGACGTTAGCGGTGACGAAGAAGATAGAAGAGATGAAGCTCTTTGTCTTTACGACAAACTTTTGATTGATGACCAGTTAAGAGAAATTCTAGGCAAGCTTGCAAAAGGCGCTCATCTTACATTTATTTCAGACTCTTGTCACTCTGGAACAGTTACTAGATCGTTTTTGAACACCCTTTATGATGAAGACGCTCCGAAGCCCAGATATCTCCCACCAGAAGACGACGAAGAGGTTTTTGAAATAGCTCCGAAGTCAGTCTCCAAAAAGATATTTAACCCACAAGAAGACATGAACGAGGTTCTTCTTACTGGATGCGATGCTACACAATATAGTTATGACGCAAGAATAAGCGGGAAATTTCAAGGAGCGATGAGCGCTAACGCCATTAGGATTTTGTATGACAATCCTACATGCACCTACGAAGAGTTCTATAAGTTGCTTAGAGGCGATTTACCAAGTAGACAATACCCTCAAACTCCACAGTTGGAAGGTGCTAAGGCGAATTTAGAAAGAAAAGTCTTTTCATAAACCAGGAGTTTCAAAATGTCGTGGTTTGAAGCATCTAAAAAAAATGATGAACTCAAGCGTCTTCAAAAAGAAGCTCGTAGATTTCGTCTTGGAGACGAGATTGAAAGAGAGGTTCGAGATATCGTCACAGAAGTTGTCGCTGGCATGGTCTTTGGCGGCGTTAAAAAAGCACTAAATGATCCAGATGAAAAATTAATGTCTATGCACTCTGAGATTTTAAGTCTTCCAACAGAAGAGTTGGCGAGAATCAATAAAATCCCTGAAGGTGTTTTCGCAGATGAGATTAATGTTGAAGTTTATGCTGAGTTAACGTTCGTCACTAAAGGGTTTCCATCCCCTAGTGCAAAATATATTGACGATCTAAAGGCTATTGTACTTAGTATTGAGTTTAATGAGGATGACGTTATCTCAGGACCAGGAATTTTTGCCGCACAAGTTGCTGACCGACTTTCTCTTATGGCTTATCATGAGGTTATTCATTTTATTAAGAAGACTGGAGGTTTTGACGAAAAAACCAAGAGATATGTAAGACCAGAGGAAGACCCAATCCAATATGTGTTTCAAGACACAGAAACTGAAAACCACTTAAGTGATTTTCACAATTTCGTTTTGGGTAGTCCCCAAACGTTAATAACGAATGTGCCTTATGCTATTGACACTATAATGGTATCACATGAATTTGATGAAGGACTAAAAAAGAGGAAATATCAGTCGAGACTTTACTCTACGATTCAAGAAATGGGTTCTATTTACAATGGCACACGTTTTGAAGGATTGGCGGCGGAACTTCAACATGCTTTTATGAGTGCTTTAAGAAGAGATAACCAAGGGATTCAATCCCACTTGGATAGTGCAAAAGTTATTTTGGATGGGTTGCGCTAATATGTAAAAACGCAACAAATCGAAATTTTTCTAAAATGCCTATCCAATAAAGATAGGCATTTTTGTTTTAGGGATGAAACTGCTTGACATTTGATCAATGCGGTTTATAGTAACAGCTAACCATTAGGAGAAATTATGAAAATCAAATATTTATCTGGACATGATGTGAGAGAGCCTGTTGGTGAGGGAAGAAAAGTGATAGGGCACGTAGTCAACGATTTGGGAAAGATGGGGGCTGGCGTTGCTTTAGCTCTCCTTAAAAAATGGCCTTCTGTTCGATCTAAATATATAAAATGGCACGAAACAAATGATCATCTTGGTCAACCATTTGCTCTTGGAAAAGTTCAATTCGTTTTTGTATCTGATGACATTGTCGTTGCAAATATAATTGGACAGCATGGACTGAGAACAAATAAAAAGACAGGTGAAGTCCCCGTCCGTTATGAGGCACTTAGAGAGGGTTGTGCTTACATCCGAGAAGCATGCGAATATTACAAGGCAACTGCTCATTTTCCTTACTTGATGGGGTGTGACCTTGCTGGGGGCGACTGGGAAGAAGTTGAAAAGATTTTGAAAGAAGAGCTTATTGATCATGGCATTGAAGTTACAGCCTATGATCTATTCAATAAAAGAACGGCTGATGTATAATACACTCTAACTTTTGCTAGGGAGTATTATCTTGGAAATTACGCTAACGAACTGTGAACATATCATGAGAGCTCAAGCTAGAGGTGGGTTGCCAACTTCATACAGTATAGGAACAATTCAAGTTGTCGCTAGTAACCAGGAGGAGATCTGGGAAGTGCTTAGGGCGATGCAACGATGGGCGAACGGAACGTTTGAACCTGTTGTTATGGAGAGACCAGATCCAGAAGGGCCGTTGATTGTCACTCCTTTAGAATCAAAAAGCCCTGAGTTGGGAGATATTCAAATCGACCCACTTACAGGATTCCCGATATAATTTAGAACGATATAAGTTAAGGTGAAAAATATGCAAAACTGGGACGCTGAAAAATATCTGAACTCCGTGTCTGCTCCAAATATTTCTTTGGAGGAAGAAAAGGATTTATTTAAGATTATTAAAGGAGAAGACTCCACAGAAGCTCAAAGGGAAGAGTCCATTGAGTCGATTTGTCGTAGTCATATCAGATTTGTGTCCCAAATGGCGAATTACTACTGTAAGAGATGTCCTGTTGATATGGAAGACATGATCGGGGCAGGCGTTGTCGGTATGATGACCGCTATCGAAAAGTTTGACCTTCGAAAAAACTGTAAATTTACAACATATTGCGGTTGGTGGATTAAGTTAGAAATGATCCGTCATATCCAGGAGTCTTGTCCTGTTGTGATTCCTCAGAGTATTCATGATGGATTGATTAAGATCCAAACCGCAATGCGTGAAGCTGAGAAAGATATGTCTAGAGAGGATTTGAAGGACAAGCTTGATTTCAGCGAAGAGAAAATGCAGAGGCTGGAAGGAGCTAAAATTCATACTGTCTCGTTGCAGAGTCAGCAGAAGGTTGGTGACGAAACTTCATTTTTGGCTGACATCATCCCAGACGATTCCCCAAACCCATACGATATCGAAGAAAAGCAAGACCTTTTGATCTATTTGCGTGAGATTCTTTCTGAGTTAGACGAGAAGACTCGTGAAATCGTTATGTCAAAACATTTGGAAGACAAGGTTCGTTTGCAAGATTTGGCAGATAAATATGACTTAAGCCCAGAAAGAATCCGTCAGATTCGAGTAGACGCTACCGAAAAGATTAGGTTCAAGTTGCTTGAAAAAACTCCTGTTAAAAGCGACTTATCGACTTAATTTCGATAGAACGCGACTTGACTTCTCCTAAATATGGATTAATTTATCCGTAGAAAGGAGCATCATAACATGGACATTAGAATATTATTGGCTAAAGGCGAGGTCAGTCCCATTGATTTAACTCGCCTTGAAGATTTCATCGGACAGGAGTCGGTTATCAAAAAGATTAAGTTCTTTGCGATTTCTAGTTCTGACGAGACCCCATTCCCTACCCTTTTGCTCACAGGTTCTCATGGACTTGGTAAAACATACTTGGCAAAGAAGGTGGCGGATGTTCTTGGCAGGAATTTCGTATCTGTTAATTGTGGATCGATCAAAAAGAAAGATGACTTCGTGGAGGCCGTCCTTGGAGAGATTTCGGGTCCAACTACCATTTTTTTGGATGAGTCCCATAACCTTTCAAAAGACATAACAACTTTGCTTCTTACATTGTTGAATCCAACTGTCGATAGCACTAATTCGATATGTTATAAAGGGATAGAATTTGTTTATGACCTTAGTCGGATCAATTTAATCTTTGCAACAACAGATGCTCACATGATGTTCCGTCCGTTGACAAATCGATGCTTTAAGATTTATTTCTCTTCTTATAGCAAGGACGAGTTAATTAGAATCATGCACTATTATCTTGGGGACGCTAAACTTCTTTGTGATTTGGATGACATTGCAGACGCATGCCGATCTAGAGCAAGGGACGCTTTTCTATTATCTCAGAACGTAAAGAGATATCTTTCGCTTCATGGCACAAAGGCTATTTCTGATGCAAGCTGGAAAGATATTAAAAGCACCTTTGATATATTCCCAAGAGGGCTACATAAAGAAGAAGTTGACTTATTGGAGGTAGTTAGAGATAGTGGTCCAATATCTTGCGCAAATTTAGCTCTTAGGTTAATGGTTAATGAAGATAACATAAAATCTGAGTTAGAGGTTCGTTTAAGAGAATTGGGCCTAATCGAAAACACAACCAAAGGTCGTCAGATAACGGCGGAAGGAGACAGATACTTCCGAACAGAGTGCATGACGAATGACATTTGAAAAACTAACAGATCTTTTCAATTATACCGATATTCCCCTATTGGTAGATAAGTATTATCCAAAGAACAAAGAGTATGAGAGTTTGTACCTAGAGGCTTTTTCAGAGATCGATGAAACGGTTATCCCCAAAAATTTCTCTTCTCCTAAATTAATAATTTTTTTGCATGAGAACGCACTGAAAGATGGAGGGAATTCTTCCTTCTGCGTCATTCATGACGAAAGAGGTTGGCTCTGGAGAAGGCCACCCGTTGAGTTTCGTATGAGGGCTGAAATTCATTACATGACGATGGAAAAGTATTCAGACGAAGAGATTTTCATAAGAGTGCTAAATCACATGGTTCTACTTAACTTTGCAGAAAGAGCCGCTAAACGAGTTGGTCAAGAAATAGAGTCCACTTTAAATGCTCAATACGGATCAGGCACTAAAAAAAACTCCAAGGAGAATTGACCAAAAATTTTGAAGTATGTGGCGTCGAGCGTGATAATGTTAACGAAACTAACGGAGGTGCCACCATGGATAAGAAAAAATGGTTAAAGCTACTTGCACAAATCGCTCTAGTAGTATCCCTATTGTACTGTTTGTGCAACATCAATAGACAAAAGAAAATAATTGACGACCTTAAATTGGAAGTCGCAACTCAAATCGAAGCTGTTGATAAACAGATAGGTGCAGTAGAAGGACTGGTAGGAGTTATGGAGGGGATGTCAATCTTATGTGCTGAACAATCAACTGTAGATGAGTTTTTGATGTCAGAAGTAACTCGTCTGGCAAAAGAAGTCAATAAGTTGAATGGTATTGAACCTGTAGCGCCTGTCGATATTACTGGCGTAGAAAATAGAGTTGATTCTATTCTTTCACAAATTGAACAGTTGGAGAAAGATAAGCTTACGCAAGCTGATTTCGACAAATGGGTTCAAGATCTTGAGAAGTTAGTCAATAACTCTCTAGTTGAGCTTTCTAAGCCGCCAACCGTACCACCAGTCAATCCAATGCCAAATGTTGAAGCGAAGCCTCCTAAAGTGGCCTTGTCTAATCAAGAAAAGGCTGAAATTGTGAAGATGATCAAGAAAGAGATCTTTAAGCAGTTTGCTGACGCAGGGTATGGAAAGTTTGAAGGTGATAAGTTTATTATGAAGGAAGGATTTTTTGGAGCTAGGATAGATCCAGACGATTTGCATAGGTATGAGCCTGTTTCTTTATCTGAATAAAAACTTTCCCAAACTGCAAGTTTTCTTGCAAAAACAACTTGACAAATTGAGATTAAGGGCTATTGTAGTAGTAGTCCTTAATTTTATTATACTTAGAACCAACAACGAACCAACAACGAACTAACAACGGAGAAAGACAATGAAAATAGCGCTTGTTATTATTGACCCTCAGAATTCGTTCTGCAACCCTAACGGAGAACTGTTTGTCCCAGGAGCAGACGAAGACTGTGTTCGCCTTGCAAATATGATCAATCGTCTCGAAGATAAGATTGACTCAATTCACGTTACACTGGACAGCCATCAAGAAGTTGACATCGCTCATCCAGTTTTTTGGCGCGATAGCGAAGGCAACCACCCCAACCCTTTCACTATCATTTCGAAAGAAGATGTTGAGCAAGGAAAATACGTAACAAGCAATCCAGCTTGTTTGAGACGCGCCACTGAGTATGTCAAGTCCCTTGCAGACAACAGTCGGTATCCTTTGTGCATTTGGCCCCCTCACTGCATCATCGGTAGCGAAGGGTATCAGATCGAGCAGGGTGTGTCTGATGCGATCCGTCAATGGGGCAAGAATAAGTTCAAGTTGGTTGACTTCGTCACCAAAGGAAGCAATCCTTGGACAGAGCATTACTCGGCTATCAAGGCTGACGTTCCAGATCCAACGGACCCAACCACTCTGCCAAATAGCCGTTTTGTGAATACGGTTGACAAGGCCGATATCATCCTGATATCGGGTCAGGCGTTGAGTCATTGCGTGGCAAATACAGTACTAGATCTGATCAACGAGTTCGGTGAAGAAAGCGTTAAGAAAATTGTTCTTCTTCGCGACACTTGCTCGAACGTTCCAGGCTTTGAACAGCAGGGTCAGGACTTCATCGAGCAGGCAAGAGCGCTTGGTATGAAGGTTGACAGCTCGACCACAGTCTTGGCATAAAGGTTAAATCATGAATATACAAACGCAAAAAGTAATTGACGTTTCTGACTGGGACAAGACCGTAGTGGAAACTTATGGCAGGCCCTATTCGTTTCAACAGCAGGATGGTTGCAAGGAGCGACAAAGAGTTCACATTAGCGTTCCTCATAAAAATCCGTATGACCATGCTAAGAACCAAGTCCCAGAAAAGGTGAACCACTCGACTAGGGGAGTTAGCTTTGAAGCATGGCTCGCAAGAGACCCTAAGCAGACGCTTAACGCCGAAGATTGGGACAGTCCTAGTGCCATTGAGATGTGGTGGGAAAGAAATTTCTATCCTGATGTTGAAATGATCGCCAATGATCTCCATAAGAGAGGCATCTTGGAAGCTGGTGAATACGTCATAGACATTGATTGGTAAAGGAGTCACAATGAGCGAGACAAGCGTTAAAGAGAAATGTGCTTCTGAGGCTAAGCAGTACGCGAAGGAGTTTGGTGAGATAGACTTTATCAAAACCTGCCTGTCTGCTGTAAACACGGTTCTTGTTGACAAAGGGCTAGTCACAGAAGACGAGTTGAGACAGGCTTTTCTTTCGAGAGCCAAAGAGAACAGGGCAATCGCCGCAGAAGAAGTCACCGAAAAGGATTAAGCAATGTATCTTTCAGAGCTATCAAAATTCCCAGATATCCCCCATTGGGTTATCTTGACCACTAGTTCTTATGATGTTCCTGGTGACGAAAGATCAAGAACCAATCCAGGTCACGGCTATCCTGCTCATACAGTAACGTCAATCAATTACAACATTTACCACAGTGAAGAAGAATGGCTGAAGGAAATAGAAAGGCGAGAAACCTCCACTTCCTATAACTCTAAAGATTATGTGGCCTTCAAAAGCTCTGGGAAGGCGAAGATTGAGAGAGAAGTAAAAATCAAAGTAAATAACATTTAAAAGGAGAAACACAATGTCGGACATACTAAGCACACCTCAACAACTCACCACCCCATCAGGGTTCGTATTCAGTGGCGCAAATCTTGATGATCTTGAATCCAGTGAATATACAATCGTAACTATCGTTGTCGATGATTCTGGCTCCGTACACGGTTTTCGTCAAGAACTTGAAGACACGGTCAAGACTGTTCTTCAGTCTTGCGAAAAGTCACCAAGAGCAGAGAACCTTCTGGTTCGTTTTGTTACTTTTAATACTCGACTTAACGAAGTGTTTGGTTTCAGAATGCTGGATCAAATCAGCCTTGACGAAATTAATGGATCGGTCAACCCAGGCGGTGGAACAAATCTTTTTGATGCTGTTCAGTCGGCTGTTGAAGCAACCTATGACTATGGAAAGCTTCTGACTGATCAGGACTATTTCGTTAACGGAGTTATTTATGTCATCACTGATGGTGCTGACACTGGATCAGGTCGTAGTCCTGCAACTATCAAGAGTTACATTGATCAGCAGTTGCAAGACGAAGAAGGTCTTGAATCTATGTCGGTCATCTTGATTGGGGTTGGCTATGGAAATTGTGCTCCATATCTTGATCGCTTCAAGAATGAAGCCAACCTTAACCAGTTCGTAGACTTACAGGAGTTGTTCGCTAAAACTTCGCCTGAGACTGCACTAGCAAAGTTGGCTGGCTATGTGAGTCAGAGCATTTCTACGACTTCGATGGCGTTGTCGAGTGGAAGTTCAAGTCCTGACTCGTCTTTGCTTATTTTCTAATGAACGTTGACCATTACTACAAGATAGGCGACTCTCATGACGAATGTCAAGACTACGCTTTAACCCGAATTTGGGATAATGGCTTGGCATTCGCTTGTGTCGCAGACGGTTGTAGTAGTTCTCACAAGAGGTGTAGATCTGTAGATGTTGGCGCAAGAGTTCTTGCTATGTCTGCCGAGAACGTCCTTCAAGGTCTGACAAGAAATGTCGAAAACGGGGTTGGCTATATTTACGATACTTTTTTCCACAGAGGGAATCAGTCTAGTTTAGGAGACCTCATTAATCTTTTGGCTAAAAGTAATTTGGAGTCTATGATGTCTCCTGAGTACGTAGAGTACGCTTTGGATAGCACTCTGATTGTTACTTTGGCAGATGAGAAAGACGCTCTTGTTTTTATGTTCGGTGATGGTATCGTTTCTATCGAAACTGAAAGCGGAATCAAAAATCGAGAGATAGTATATGGGGATAATACTCCATACTATATGGTATACCTTCATGACAAAGGT
>Ga0307377_10005109_pt1 | contig 14157 bp, 16 predicted proteins | sample TR3MG_FD_202535 | JGI IMG/M metagenome (GOLD analysis project Ga0307377, IMG submission 202535) | Soil microbial communities from Risofladan, Vaasa, Finland - TR-3 | ecosystem: Environmental > Terrestrial > Soil > Coastal area > Acid sulfate soil | place: Finland: Risofladan, Vaasa | collected... | reverse complement strand
GATTGTTTTGCAGAGAGGCGTTTATGCAATCGGCCAGAGTGAGGCTCTGTGCCTGGCCGACTCCTGCCGTGAGCGCAAGCACGGCGACCGTCAGGTAGAACTTCTGCCTCATTTCTCGGAAACCTCAACTTCCTTCGACTGGGCTTCGATCGCCTCCGCCATGCTGAGACCTGCCGTGAGGTGGTCCAGGAACTCGCGGACGGCATCGAGCTTGAAGAACACGAGGCCTTCCCGACTGGGATGGCCCATGACGAGCAATGTGTCGCCCGTATGGATCTCCATTTTCTTGCGGGCCTCTGCCGGGATAACGACCTGTCCCCGCTCGCCGACAGTGACAGTGCCGACAAAGCCATCTTCCATTTTTAAGGGATTCATAGGAAGTGTCACCCCTTTCCGCTATGTATGAAATATCATACTAATCGCACATTGTTATTATAGGCAGGGCCGCATGCGATGTCAAGGGGAATTGTTGGTTGGTCGAGGAACAGCGGTTTATTGCCGCAATCCCAATTTATGTGATATAATCTACTTCAATTGCCTCAGACATGGGGAGGTCGGTCTTCTTCTTATGGATACGAGCGATTTCAGAAACGGATTGTCCATCATCCTGGATGGCGATATCTTCACGATCATAGATTTCCAGCATGTGAAGCCGGGTAAGGGCGGCGCATTTGTCCGTAGCAAGCTGAAGAACCTGCGAACAGGCGCTGTGATCGATAAGACCTGGCGGGCGGGCGAGAAGATGGATCAGGCCATACTCGAGCACAAGAACATGCAGTACCTCTACAATCAGGACGGCGAGTACTTCCTCATGGACATGGAGACCTATGACCAGATCTCCGTAGACAAGTCGGCTTTCGGCAGCACCGTGAAGTACCTGAAGGAGAATCAGGAGATCCAGGTCCTGATGCATGACGGCAAGATCATCGGCGCAGAGCTTCCTTTCACCGTCGAGTTGGAGATCACCGACACTGACCCGGGCGAGCGCGGAAATACCGCCTCCGGCGGATCGAAGCCTGCTACCCTGGAGACCGGAGCGGTCGTCCAGGTTCCCTTCTTTCTGAACGTCGGTGACAAGATCAAAGTTGACACTCGCACCGACGCATACCTGGAGAGGGTCAAGTAACTTTTCCCACTTTCCCGAGTCATAGTTCTCGGAAGGAGGGTTTCATATGCTACGTGGCAGACGATCCAGAGGCTTGTTCTGGGACACACTGGACAAGCTGACCACGCTTGGCCTGGAGTTAGGCGGAGGAGCGTTCATACTCATATCCGTCTACCTTATGTGGGGGCTCCTCACCGGGTCCCTGGCCGATGCCGTCACCCTCGCTGCCGCCGAACGATACAGGATACTGCAGAACATCCATCTCGCCTGCAGGATCCTTACCATCAGCGGAATGGTAGGGCTGGCCAGCGCGGCAATCCGCTACTACATGGACGAGATCACCGGTTACGCGCTGCTCATCGGGGGCGCCACCTTGCACTGGGGCATTCCCATGCTGGTCGGCACTTCGCTCCAGGGGGTCTCTTTCCAGGCAGCCACCCTCCCCGCATACGTAGTTTCCCAGTATAGCCAGGTAGGCATGGTCTCCCTCCTGCTGGCAGGGCCGCTCATTGCGATCGACTTCTGGTACAAGATGCGCGGCATGCATCGTAAGGCGACGAGGGGGGCGGCGGTCGTCAGTGGGGATCAAGAGCTTCCGAAAGCCCGATTCTACTTCTTCTGCTGGCAGATGCCCTATTGCCGTGACTACCTCCGCAAGTTCTGCACCGCCTACGAAAAGAAGAAATCCTGCTGGCGATTGAAAAGTGGCTGCTACTGCGACGAGGAAATGATCCTCCGCGTGATGAAAAGGAGTGCAACCAGCAAAATCGATGGTTTCGACCAGAGGTACCTCCTGGCGCCGGAAAGCAAGAAGAAGCTGACTGCCGCTCAGAAGCGCAGGAGATGCCGGGAGTGTTTCATATATGTGGAGCACCAGAAGCTGAAATACAGGATACTCAGTCCGCTCTCTCTCCCCGCGGCTGTGACCATCATGTGGATGTACTTCAAACCCATGAAGGCTCTGCTTCACAGTGCTCTGCAACTGACCGATAAGTTTGCGGGCCGAATCTCATTCGGCACAGGGCCGGTGGAAGCGCCGGCCATCAAGTTTGGCGCAACGACCGCCGCCACGAACACCGTGGAGTGGTTGTTCCTGATATGCCTGGGAATGATACTGGTGACGTATCTTCTCCGGGGGTTGGAATATTTTATCTTCGATTTGCAGGTCTAGGATGAACTTAGAGGAAATAGAGAATCTGGTAAGCATGCTGAAAGAGGCAAGGATTTCCGAGCTGACGGTTTCCGCCGACGGCACGACGGTTCGGCTGAAGAAGCCGCTGTCCCCGGCTGCAGTGAAGAAGCAGCCGGTTAGTGAGACTCCGAAGGCGACCGAGCCGGAGACCGCAAACAGGCCCGAGCCGGCGGCAGATTTTCTTACTGCACCTATGGTGGGGATATTTCACAGCATTGACAGTGTCGGCGCTCGTGGGAATTCGGTCAGGGCAGGGCAGGTCGTCGGCGTTATCGAGTCAATGAAACTGATGAATGACGTCATCGCCGACCGGGATGGCATTATCGCGGAAGTGCTTGTCGAGGATGGCATGCCTGTGGAATACGGGCAGAACCTGTTCAGGCTAACGAGTAATGAGTAATGCGTAACCCTGCACCCCTTACGCCTTACGGATTACGCCTTACGGATTACGCATTAGCTTTACGCATCGTGAGGTAGTCGGATGTTAAGAAACGATCGCGGCCAGATCTTCACCATCATCGAGATACTGGTCGTTGTTGCGATAATAGTGGTCGCCGGTCTCTGGATCAGCAATTCCTACCTGGGATTGGGCAGAAAGGCGGGCAGTGGAGGGCCGGCAACTCCCATCGAGCGCAGCAAGGGCGTTGACTGCGCGAATAACCTTCATCAGATCAGAATGGCCATAGATATGTACAAGCAGGACAACGAGAGGCCGCCCGCCGCCATACAGGATCTTCGCGGCCTGAGTTCGTCAATGTTCAATTGCTCGGTTTCCGGCAAGCCCTTGAGTTACGATCCGGCCACGGGGCGAGTCTGGTGCACGACCCCTGGGCATGAGAATTACTAGGGAGACTTTGTTCATGGGATGAGAGAAGTCGAGCACAGGGATGCAGCAGACATTCTGGAACGGATACGTGCTCAAGCTAGAGCAGAGGGTATTCGCTTTACCCAGCATGCTCACCAGGAAATGGTGGAGGAAGACATCTCTCTTGACGATGTATTGGAAGCGATTGACGCCAGCCAGGTCTTGAACTACGCTGAGCACCGACGAGGCCCGTGTTGTTTGCTTAATGGTCTTACCCATGGTGGTCGGTCTATCCATGTCGTGTGTACGACTGCGCAGCCGTTGCTGATTATCATCACCGTTTATGTGCCGAAACCGCCGAAGTGGATAACGCCGACCCAAAGGAGGCGATAGCTATGAAATGCAGCATTGAGGGATGTCCTGGAGAATATGAAGAGCGAACCATTGTGCATACCGTGCGCTATCATGGCCACGTTGTTGTTGTTGATCATGTCCCGGCAGAGGTATGCTCAGTTTGTGGGGATGTTCTGCTGAAGCCGGAGACAATCCGTAGGATCGAGGTACTACTGCGGACAGCCACCCGCCCAGCAAGCAGAGTGCCGCTCTACGAGTATGCGGCATAGGAGCCGCCTGGAATTTGCATGATCAGTTTGTGGAGAACTAGATGTTCAAGAAAATCCTGATAGCCAACCGCGGCGAGATAGCGGTACGCATCATCCGCGCCTGCAGGGAGATGAAGATCGCCACAGTCGCCGTATACTCCCAGGCCGACGCGGATTCTTTGCACGTCAAACTTGCCGATGAGGCGGTTTGCATCGGCCCTCCGGCCAACAAAGACAGCTACCTGAACGCGCCCAATATCATCAGCGCGGCAGTCATCACCGGGGCGGATGCCATTCATCCGGGCTACGGCTATTTTTCTGAAGTTCCCAGCTTCGCCGAAGCATGCGAGGCATGCAAGATCAAGTTCATCGGCCCTAAGGCTTCCTCCATCGAGAGGATGGGCGACAAGGCCAGGGCCCGGGAGATCATGCAATCCGCCGGAGTGCCCGTTATCCCCGGCACGAAGGGCATCCTCCAAAACGAGCAGGATGCGTATCGGATGGCCTCCAAGATCGGCTATCCCGTGCTTGTGAAGGCCGCGTCGGGCGGCGGCGGTCGAGGCATCCGCCATGTCCAGAACGAGGAGGAACTTGGGAAGGTCCTGAAAGTCGCCCAGGCCGAGGCCGAATCGGCGTTCGGGAATCCCGACCTCTATATGGAGAAGTTCATCGAAGAACCAAGGCACATCGAGGTCCAGGTACTCGCGGACGAGCATGGGCGAACCGTTCACCTCGGCGAGCGCGAGTGCTCCATCCAGAACGGCCGGCATCAGAAGATGCTGGAGGAGGCGCCCTCTGCAGCACTTAACCCGGGCCAGAGGACGAAGATCGGTGAGTCGGCGATTCGAGCGGCGAAGGCGGCGGGATACGTCAATGCTGGCACGGTCGAATTCCTGCTCGATGCCCACGGTAACTTCTACTTCATGGAGATGAACACCCGCGTGCAGGTGGAGCATCCGGTCACCGAAGCGATCACGGGTATAGATATCGTGAAGGAGCAGATACGGATCGCCGCCGGGGAGAAGTTGGGGTATACGCAGAAGGACATCCCCATTAGGGGGCATTCTATCGAGTGCCGAATCACCGCCGAAGACCCGGAAAAGGGATTCACGCCGAGCTCGGGCAGGATCGAGAGCCTGGTGCTACCAGGCGGATATGGCGTGCGGGTAGATACTCACATGTACCCGGGCTATGTCGTTCCGCCGTATTATGACTCGCTCCTTGGAAAGCTGATCGTGTGGGGGTCGGACCGCAATGAGGCGATCTGCCGCATGACCCGCTGCTTGTCCGAATTCCAGGTGGAAGGCCTGAAGACCAATGTGCCGTTCCACCTGAAGATCATGGCTAATCCCTACTATCGGAAAGGCGAGCTTTCGACCAGCTTCGTTACAAAGCGAATGAACAACGGCGCAGAGTGAGATGGGGGGATGGGGCGAGGGGGCGACTAGGCGATCTGGACCTTACGCATTACTCCTTACTCGTTACGAATATGGGTACCAAGGGTCGAAGGGCTGCGCGCGAGATTGCCCTGAACGTGCTGTATCAGATAGATGTCGCCAGGATTCCGCCGGATGAGGCTCTGCAAACGGCGATGGAGAACACCGGCCTGGATGAGACTGCTCAGGAATTCGCCACCGCCCTCGTCAAGGGAACGCTCGAGCACATGCGCGTCATTGACGAGAAGCTGAAGAGCCTCTCGATCGGCTGGGATCCTCAGCGCCAGCCATCGGTTGATCGCAATATCCTTCGCATGGCGATGTTCGAGATACTCTACCAAGACCACATCCCGCCAAGCGTCTCGATCAATGAGGCGGTCGAGTTGGCGAAGAAGTTTAGCACCGAGGACTCGGGCAAGTTTATAAACGGAGTACTCGGCACCCTCGCCCGCGAGATCACCGAGGAAAAGGAAGCTGTAGACGCCAAACAAGCTTAGGGACCAAGCACTAGGCACTAAGCACTAGGCACTAGGCACTAAGCACCTAAGAACGGAGAACGCACCCATGCCCGCACAGATACTTGACGGCACTGCGACCGCCAGGCAGATCAGAGAGGAGATCAAGACGGAGGTCCAGGAATTCATCGCCCGGACGGCAGTGACGCCGCATTTGGCGGTGATGATAGTCGGCGAAGATCCCGCATCCAAGGTCTATGTGAACATGAAAAAGAAGGCATGCCTGGCCGCCGGAATGATCTCTACCGTCCACGAGCTTCCCGAGAATTCGAGCCAGGAGCAGATCGTCGAGATCATCCGGGAGTTGAACGCCGATCCACTCGTCCACGGCATCATGGTCCAGCACCCTGTTCCCAAGCACCTCGACGAGCTGGAGATACTGGCGACAGTCGCCCGCGAGAAGGACGTTGACGGCATCAGCCGCGAGAGCCTGGGCAGCCTGGTCACCGGCAATCCGCTCTTCATCGCGGCGACTCCCGCCGGGATCATTGAGCTTCTGGATCGCTACGGCATACCAATCGAGGGCATGCAACAATCACGGTCTGCCACACCCGCACCAGGGACCTGCCGTCCATCATTCGCCAGGGAGACATCCTGGTGGCCGCAGTCGGCAAGGCCGAGATGATCACCGGCGACATGATTAAGGACGGGGCGGTCGTCATTGATGCCGGCTACAACAAAGTCGAGGGCCGGGACAAGGATGTCGGCGATGTGCAGTTTGAGCAAGCGCTCGAGAAGGCATCGTGGATAACCCCCGTCCCTGGCGGCGTCGGCCCCATGACCATCGCCATGCTTCTCAAGAATACGATGAAAGCAGCGAAGAGAGCGGAAGGGATTGGGTAGCCCAACCGACTGGCTGCTTGGGATATCTATGGACTTACAGCCCTACCTGTCCAAACAACGCCGGCTGATCGACGAGGCTTTGGAAGCCATTCTCCCGCCGGAGGACCAATACCCGGAGGTCATCTACCGGGCGATGAGATACAGCGTCCTGAATGGCGGGAAGCGCATTCGGCCGGTGCTGACCGGATAAAAGAAAGAGGCCATCTATGAAGATCCATTCACTGGTTGTTCTCCTACCGCTACTAGCAGTAAGTGTGTTTTCATCAGTGACCTGTCACTGTGCTCCGAAAGGGCCAGTATTCAGGGATAACCTGGATTCGGATGGCGATGGCCTCTCGGACTATCAGGAGCATTATAAGTACTTCACCGACCCATCCAAGAAATACAGTGCCACGGCTAAGTTGTCAGATGGTGATTGGAATCAGAGAAAGCAGTTTACCTACACAATCACGTCAGTGATGCGGCTTCTTCCACCTGTTCGTCTTACCGATATGAACGACGATTATCAGGATGCTCGCCTCATACGCAAAGATGGCGACCTCTGCACTGTAGAGATCACCTATTACCCTCTTAACAAGAACTCAGAAGCCATAGGCGAGAATCCAAATTGGAAGAAAGATTACGCCGGGATGACGGAGTACTTGAAGCCACGGCCTGCCGCAAACTGGGATGAGAAGATGCAAAGCGACCTGATTGCTGAGCTGAAAAAGTCCGGTATTGACCCGGATAGCCTCACCGACAAGGCGTTAGTGGAGCGGGTGTCTCAGTGGGTGATGGGGGCCTTCAAATACAATGACAGCTTCACGACTTTCTACGTGTACTTTCCGAACGGCAAGCCGAAGGTATATCCCACGCTAAGAGAAGCATTCGATGCCGGCAAGCCGGATCCCAAACTCACGGATCAACAGATGTTCAGCCAGGAAATACTTGGCAAGGAGATGTTCTACAATAAGGTGCATGGGCAGTGTACTTCGACGGCCGTATTGATGGCAACCGTAATGAGAGCATTGGGTATCCCTACACGCATCATCATATGCATACCGCCGGCAGACCCGAATGACGACAAACAGCTTGCGAAGCTTTCCGGCCAAGTGCACCACAACAAGACACGAACGGCCATCGAGCAAGCGCTTAAGGACAGAGGCGGCTTCATGGATCATATGTTCAACGAGGTATACATCAATCACCACTGGGTTAGGCTGAGCTACTCCAATCTCGGCCAGAATACCCTCGACATGAATGCCCTCGGATTGATGACTCATGTGTACACATGCTATGACTTAAGCGACATGCCGCTGCCCCAGACCTGGGGTAAAAGATTCGCAAGGATTGCATACTTGTTTCCAAGTCTGAGTTCGACAAACCCTTACATGCTGGTGAGTGTGAAGGACCAGTTTGGCAAATATAGCCATGTGGAGAACCCGGAAATCCCTGAGCTACAAACGGTCACCATTGACAGGCTGTTTTGGCGGGAAGAGGCACAGACACTGGCCGGATCTCATAACATAGGGCAAGACTCTGACCTTTTTGCTGGGGCTGTCGAATGGATCCCGGATCAGAGCTGGGTCCAACTTGCGAAGTTCAAGGAACGAGCATCGGCGAGTTTTGTCCTAAGAGCACCTGGCCAACCCGACGTGCATGCGAGCGTGAATGGAGACTACTTGTTTGCCACTCCGGGTGATCGGTCACATGATGGTATGTTTCGTGGATTTGGGCTCGAGGTATCGCCTGCCGACCTTAAGAAGATCGTTCCCGGGATCGCTTATGATCTCGTGCCGATAAATAACAAAAGCAAGTATCAGTGGAAGGTATCTGATAGTGTCTCTATCTCCCTACCTAGCCAAGAAATCCTACCTCATTGACTCAGCCCTTGCGGAGTACCTCCCGCCGGAGGACCGATACCCGGAGGTCATCTACCGGGCGATGAGATACAGCGTCCTGAATGGCGGCAAGCGCATTCGCCCGGTGCTGATGCTTGCGGCGTGCGAGGCGGTCGGAGGCGAAGCAGAGAGCATCCTGCCGGCGGCATGCGCCATCGAGTTCATCCACTCGTTCTCCCTCATCCACGATGACCTCCCCGCCCTGGACAATGACGACTTCCGCCGGGGCAAGCCCACCAGCCACAAGGTCTTCGGCGAGGCGATCGCCATCCTTGCGGGTGATGCGCTCCTGACCCTGGCATTCGAGACCCTTGTTAAGACCGAGGTTCCGCCTGAATTGCTGGTCAAGGCGACGGCAAGGATTGCGTCGGCTGCGGGAGTCGGCGGAATGATCGCGGGTCAGGTGGCGGACATCATCTCCGAGGGGAAGGAAGTCGAGCCGGAGACGCTGGAGTTCATCCACCGAAACAAGACAGGCGCGCTCATCCAGGCATCGGTCTATTGCGGAGGACTTCTCGGAGGCGGGACTCCACAGCAGCTTCAGGCGCTCGACTTCTATGGAGAGAAGATCGGGCTGGCGTTCCAGATCGCCGATGACATCCTGGATGTCGGCGAGGAAGGAAAAGCCACTTATCCGAGCCTCTATGGTCTGGAGAAGTCAAAGGAGCTTGCAAGGCAGACGGTGGACGAGGCCCTCGCCGCACTCGCCGACTTCGACGAGAAGGCCGACCCCCTCCGCGCCCTCGCCCGATTCATCATCGAGCGGAAGGCCTAACCCTCCGCGATCCGCATCACCACCTGCTGCTTCTGGGCCTGGATCGCTTCCTGGTAGAACTTCTTCGCCTCCGCATATCGGGCGAGCGGAATCCTCGCCTCCTTGCGGACGAGCTTCTCGGCAATCTTCAACGTGCATCCGTCCAAGGTGTAGGTTCGGTCGTAGGTCGCGAAGTCACCCTTCAGGGACACATCCGGTGGAATCTCCTCCACCGTGAAGCCGTCGGGAAGGCTGATCGTCGTCTGCGATTCGTTTGTCGAGGTGCTGACGAACACCATGTCGAACTTGCGGTCGGATTTGGAGAACGGGGTCTGGCTCAACACACTCTGATACAAGCTCGGCCGGAAGATGAGGAACTTCTTCGTCCGATTCGCCCATCCGTTCGCCTGGAAGTCATACGATATCTGAAGAGGCGCATCGCGCTTGAAGGGATCGCCCACGGAGTAGTTGCCCAGCATGGCATCCGGACAGACCGACGCCACCGTAGATTCGAAGCCCTCCTTGATCTCGGTCGGCTTCGCATACTTGTAGGTTGCCCGCGCAGAGAGGTCCTCATTGCCCGTGGAGTACCAGCTCACCGATGACGTGATCCCGCCGTCGGCATTGAGCTTGATGTCCACCGTCTGCACTGTCTTGTTTTCGTCAACGGTGTACTCCGGGGTCTGCACGAACTCGCCTCCAGTCGGCTTGATAACCAGAACCTGCAGGCCCCGATCGGCCTCGGGCAATTGATCGAAGGGGCAGACTTCGGCGGTCGTGTCCATCCAAACCTGCTTGCCGTCAATCTCCGCCATCGCGATTGCATGGTCGAACATCCCCGGCGACGGAAGCCGCTTGCCGGTCTCGCCGCGGAATCCAACGGGCACGAGCACCGGGTATGCCTTGATTCCCGCCACCGACAGCATGGTCACCAGCAGAGTTGCCTGATCCTTGCAGTCGCCATACCGATTGTCGAATACGGCCTTTGCGCTATGAGGCTCATAGGCCCCCGCCCCGAACTCCAGGCCCACATAGCGGATCTTGTCCTCCACCCAGTAGAAAATCGCTTTGGCCTTGTCCATCTGGGTCGGCTTGTCTTTGGTCAACTCCGTCACCGCCTGCCGAATCTCCGGGGTGACCTTCAGTTGGGGCTGAACAAGTTTCCAATACCAGGCCGCCACGTCCTTCCAATCATTCACCGACGATAGCTCGAACCACGGACAGATCTCGGCTATCGGCGGCATGTATGGCTCGGGGTTGATCTCGCCGAAATTCCTGCCTTCCCAAACGATGGTGGCGGTCTTCCCATCCTTGGAAACGGTCTGCGTAGGGACGAGCTTGGTGTTATACGAGGTATTCCGGAATCTGCTGGTCGTCGGGATTTCCAGCGTGAACCTGGAGAGCACCGTGGGTTCCTGGCTCTGGTAATACCAGCCCATCCAGAAGTCCGGCGGCATGATGCTCTTCTTGCCGCTGACCTGCCATTCGTAATCAACAATACAGTCGTCCTCTATCGCCGGCATGATCATCACCTTCATCTTGACCGACGAATACATGGCATAGCCCGAGTAGGGGCTGATATCCCGAATGTCGCTTGATTTCACGTCCACGACCGTGCCATCCGGCTTGATGGTCCTGGCCCGAAGGATCTTGATCTTCTCGAACGCCGAGTTATAGGGCAGGTGGACGTTCGCGATCTTGCGGCCTCGCTCGTTGAATATCTTGGCCGTCGTCCGAGTAGTGGTGACCCAACTGCCGTCGGGTTTGATGACTTGCTTGGCTTCGTCAATCAGGTTCACAAAACCCGAGTTCGGGTATTGTGAAGCCTGAGGAGCGTTCTGTATCAGTTCCTTTACGTCATCGCTCTTAGCGTAGGCGGCTGCGGTCGCCAGCAGCACCAATACCAGCGCCAGTATCAGGATTCTTGGCTTTGATCTCATGCTGTAACTCCGGAGAGAGATTCTGTAGAGGATATTATAGCATAGTTCATTGTCCTATGCCCTCTTTCATGCGCCATGTATTGATCATTACGGGCCGGGGGTTGACAAAGTCTCGGCCCAGCATATACTATAATGCGCAGATTAGCACTCGGAGACCCTGAGTGCTAATCTCATCATTAACACTTCAGGGGGTGATTGGATCAATGCTAAAACCGATTGGGGATAAGGTTATCGTTAAGGCCAAAGCCGAGGAGGAGAAGACCTCCGGCGGCATCATACTTCCGGATACGGCCAAGGAGAAACCCCAGGAGGGTACTGTGATAGCCGTGGGACCCGGCAAGGTGCTGGAGAACGGCGAGCGGAAGACGATGTCCGTCAAAGAAGGCGACACGGTTATCTATTCGAAGTACGGCGGCACGGAAGTGACCGTAGAGGGCGAGGAATACATCATCCTCGACGAAGAGTCTATTTATGCAATCCGAGCCTAGCTCGGAAAACTCGAAATTCGAAATCCGAAGCACGAAACAATGCCAAATGACCAAAAAGGCAAACCCCAAACTAGGGAGCTAGCGTTTCGAGCATTTGGAATTTGGAGTTTCGAATTTGTTTCGAATTTCGATATTCGAATTTCGAATTTATCCTACGAAGGAGGATCTAATGCCTGCAAAGATGATCGCGTATGATGAAGAGGCGCGGCGAGCGCTGGAGCGCGGAACGAACGCAGTCGCCGATGCCGTGAGGGTGACCCTCGGCCCCAAGGGCCGCAACGTCGTGCTGGACAAGAAGTGGGGCGCGCCCACCATCACTAAGGACGGCGTCACGGTCGCCAAAGAAATCGAACTCGAAGACCCGTATGAGAATATGGGCGCTCAACTAGTCCGCGAAGTAGCCTCCAAGACCAATGATGTTGCCGGCGACGGTACGACCACTGCTACCGTATTGGCCCAGGCCATCGTTCGGGAGGGCCTGCGCTATGTGGCAGCCGGCGGGAACCCCATGATCGTCAAGAAGGGGATCGAGCTCGCGGTCGCAAAGTCGGTCGAGGAGATCAAGAACCTCAGCACCCCCGTGACCGACAAGGAGTCGGTCGCGGACGTCGCCTCCATTGCCGGTAATGACAAGGAGATCGGCGGCATAATCGCCGAGGCCATGGAGAAAGTCGGCAAAGACGGCGTCATCACGGTCGAGGAGTCCAAGGGCACCGGCACAACCCTCGAAGTGGTCGAGGGCATGCAGTTCGACAAGGGCTACATTTCGCCCTACATGGTGACGGACGCCGAGAGGATGGAAGCAATCCTGGAGGATCCGATCATCCTCATCCATGAGAAGAAAATCAGCGCCGCGGCGGACCTCATTCCCGTGCTGGAGAAGGTTGCCACCTCGCGGAGGCCCTTCCTGATTATCGCCGAGGACGTTGACGGCGACGCGCTCGCCACCCTGGTTGTCAACAAGATCCGCGGAACGCTCCTGGCAGTCGCGGCGAAGGCGCCGGGATTCGGCGATCGGCGGAAGTCCATGATGGAGGACATCGCCACCCTCACCGGCGGTAAGTTCATCTCCGAAGACCTCGGCATCAAGCTCGAGAACGTTGACACGACCATGATGGGTCAGGCGAAGAAGGTCATCATCACCAAGGAAGAGACGACCATAGTCGAGGGCGCAGGCAGCGCCGACGCGGTCAAGGGCCGGATCGAGCAGATTCGCCGCCAGATCGAAACGACGGACTCGTCCTACGACAAGGAGAAGCTCCAGGAGCGGCTCGCGAAGTTGGCGGGCGGAGTCGCCGTGATCAAAGTCGGCGCGGCCACCGAGACGGAGTTGAAGGAGAAGAAGCACCGCTTCGAGGATGCCCTCTCCGCGACTCGAGCCGCCGTCGAGGAAGGCATCGTTCCCGGCGGAGGCGCGACGCTGATCAACATCATCCCCTCGCTGGCGGACCTTGGCGATAGCCCGGATGAGAAGGTCGGCGTGGCAATCGTGCGCCGAGCGCTCGAAGAGCCTCTTCGCCAGATCGCCGAGAACGCGGGCCTCGAGGGCTCGGTCGTCGTCGAGAAGGTTAAGAACCTTCCGAAGGGCCAGGGCCTGGATGCGTTGACCGAGCAGTATGTGGACCTGGCGAAGGCCGGAATCGTTGACCCGGTGAAGGTCACTCGGTCGGCGCTGGAGAACGCGGCGAGCATCGCCTCGATGATCCTCACGACCGAGGGTCTGGTTGCCGAGAAGCCCGAGAAAAAGGCGCCGGCAGGACCTCCGGGTGGCGGCGGCTACGGCGGCGAGGAGATGTACTGATCTAGCGGCTAGAGGATAGTGGCTAGAGGATAGGAAAAGCAAGGGGCGGGGGGAAACTCCCGCCCCTTTTTGATCATGTAAACCGGGTAGCAGGTTGACAAGTATGTAGGGGTTATGATACCATTCAGGTGGCGTTGAAGGGCGCCACCTGGTCTGCGGGAAGAACCCAGTTCACCTTCAGTGTGCGATTATCGTCACCTTCTTTCAGCCTGAAGTTGCAGACTACAGGCGACAATATGAAAGGAGGTCATAATGACCACATCTCTGCCAGCCCAGCCTGACCTGGGCCATCTCAAGCGTCAGGCGAAGAGCCTGCTTAAAGCTCATCAACAGGGCGATGCCAATGCTTGCTCGATCCTTCGCCAACTCCATCGGTTTAGCCACTCATCCGACGCCGACATCCTTACATCTGAGCTAAGACTTAACGAAGCTCAGTTTGTCCTCGCCCTTGACTACGGCTTCAGCAGTTGGAATGCTCTCAAGCACCATGTCGAAGGGATCAATAGCGATGTGGCGCTGAATGCCCATGAGCTGTTATGCAGGACTAACTGGGAGCTGATTAAGGGCAAGAGCTTTTCCACTCAACAGAAGGCTGAAATCACAACTGCTCTTCTGGCGTCTGTCTCGAAGAGCAGTGCTGCAGAAGTGCCTACCGGCGGTATGTACCCGCTGTTCTTCAGCCGGCCGTATCGCAGTCGGCGCAGGCTCACTACAATCAACGGAGTCATGCCCAAGACTCAGATCTTCTCCGCCAATCACTATGAGCTGGAGATACTGCGCTTACTGGCTTTTTGGC
>Ga0307377_10005108_pt1 | contig 14158 bp, 7 predicted proteins | sample TR3MG_FD_202535 | JGI IMG/M metagenome (GOLD analysis project Ga0307377, IMG submission 202535) | Soil microbial communities from Risofladan, Vaasa, Finland - TR-3 | ecosystem: Environmental > Terrestrial > Soil > Coastal area > Acid sulfate soil | place: Finland: Risofladan, Vaasa | collected... | reverse complement strand
CTTGCGGCCGAAGCTCTGGCTTCGGGCGCCTTCCCAGCAGAATGCGAGGCCGGCGCGGTTGGCGGGCCATTCGGGCCGGACGATCGGGGCGGAGCCGGCGGCGGGATTCGGCTGCTGGGCGCGGTCGAATACGCCGTGCAGGCTCAATACGTCCTTCTTCTTCAGCACGCCGCCGATCTCGAGGATGAGGCGGAAGCCTTCGCCGTCGAGTGCGGCGGAGCGCACGGGCACGCCGGATTTCAGGGACAGCTCGGGTTCCTGAAGCTGGACGCGTTCGTCGAAGGCGACCTGGACGTGTGATTCATCGAACAGGCTGACGGCGGCGGCCCTGGGCCGGCTGCGCGGCCGGGCCTGGACCCATCCGCGGAGCGTGGTGCCGCCCTTGCGGGCGGTGACGACGTATGAACCGGGCTTCGCGTAGGTGTGGCTGCCGGGCGGGCCTTCGGCGGGATCGCCGTAGTCCCACTGCCAGCCGTCGCCGGGGGTGATCCACTGCGGGATTGAAACGGTCAGCGGCACCTCGCCGGCGTGGTGGCCGAGGCCGGGTTCGATCCAGCCGCAGGCCTTGGTGTCCTGCCCGGGCTGATCGGTGATCTGGATCCATTTTTCCACGCGGGTGAAGGCATCGTTGAACTGGCCGAGGTAGATGTCGGCGCCGTCATCGCCGATGGGGCAATTGAGGGTGAGGAACCGCACGTCGTTGGTCCAGCGGGGCGCCCACGAGTCGCTCCGGGGATGGCCCGGGATGTTGTCGAACAAGATGACGCGGCGATTGGCTCCGCCGTCGTCGTAGAAGATCACGCCGTTGTGGCTGGCCTCCTCGCCCATGTGGAAGAACCGGTAGGAGTTGTCGGGCGCGATGCAGGCGTTGCAGCCGGAGCCGTACTGCTTCCAGCCGGCGTCGGGCAGCACGGCGACGCCCGCGAGCGGCCAGGGGAACTCGCTGCCGGCGTGGGTGCCGTCGGCCGAGAGGCTGAACGTGTGGGCGGCCTGGTCGCGCGACCACACCGTTTCCTGCACGGCGGGATCGTCGATGCGGCAGCGGACGACCTTCCCCCGCATGTAGCCCTGGTCGGTGAAGTACAGCCACTGGCCGGCGTCGGCGGGGTTGCACCAGCAGCAGAGCACGTAGCCCTTGCCAAACTCTCGCCTGTCGGTGCCGTCCCAGTTTACGCGATAGATGGTGTTGGTGCGGGCGTCGGAGTAGAACACGGCGGCCCCGTCGGGCGAGATGCAGGGATTGGCGTAGCAGGACGGTCCGGGCAGGAGGACGCGCGGGGCGCCTTCGGCGGTGTCGAACGCCTTCAGTTCGTATTCCGGCTCGGTGCCGTCCCAGCCGCGAGCCCTGCCCTTGCCGGCGACTCCGTGGACCCAGACGATCTTCGTGCGGGCGCCGGTCATTTCGAGCACGGCGCCGCTGAGGGCGCTTTCGGCGAGCGCAGACGAGCAGAAGATCAGGATGAACAGGAGGATGATCACGGCGTGCGTTTCCTACTCCTCGAACGTCAGTTTGCCCCAGTTTCGCGGCTCGATCTTCAGCTCGAACACCTCGTCATTCACGATCCCGGTGGCCTGGTTGCTCCAGAACGTCCGCAGCACGGTGTCCTGCCCGGCAGGATCGCTATGCGTGACGCCGAAATCGCCGGGGAGCGTGCGGCCGTTCAGCTCGCCGATGCCGAGGGCGGCCAACGGAATGGCAGCCTCGACGACGTAGCCGTCGGCCCGTGTTTTCACCTGGATCTTCGCATCCGCCACCGGCACCACGCTATCCATCACGTATTTCTTGACCACGCCGGAGCTGAACGTCTTCGGATTCTTCTGTTCCGCCACCTTGCGGTAGGCGATGGCGGTGGGGGCGCCGTTGAAGTTGCCGATGGAGATGCGGACGTCGCCGGCGGCGGCTTCGTCGCGGGCGGGATCGGCGTTAGGATCGGCGGCGAGCTGGAAATCGACGGTGTCGCCCTTGGTGAACATGAATTCCGGCTCGTCGGCGGCGTTCAGCCACGGCGACTGGTCCTGGACGTCCCAGCCGAGGTAGACCGCGTGGTAGTCCCAGGCGGCGGCGACGCGGACGGCGGCATTGTTCTGCTTGCTGAACTTCTGGATATCGGCTCCGCGGAAATCGGCGTCGATATTGCCCGTGAAATCCGGTGTGAACTTCGTGATTTTCATCGCCTTCGCGGGACTGGCGGCCTGTGCGAGCCGCCCGCGGATGATCTGAGCGCGGAAGGCGTCGTCCTTCGTGACCTTGATCTTGCCGCCCTTGATGCGCTTGACGGATTCGAAGCCGGTAGCCTCGATGCTCCACAGCGCAACCTTGCCGGCCTGGAGGTAGATCTTGCCGTCGACGCCCTGGGTGAGCGAGCCGCCGAAATCTTCGCCGCCCAGCCCCGGGGGGATGTCCGTCACGTCCGCCCCGGGCACAGCCTTCTCGGGATAGCGCCACTTCTGCGAGTCGGGCTGGAACAGCCGCGTGAGGTAGAAGCCGTCTTCGTTGAGGACGTGCCATTCGCCGACGTTGGTGTTGATCGCCCAGATGCGGCCGACCGGCTCGGGGAGGACCGCGTTGCCGACGAATCCGAATGCCCCGCGGATCAGCCCGGGTGCGGGGCCGGGGGCACGGTGCGAGCCGTGGACACCGTGGAAGGTGTTCGGATACGTCCACCGCAGCTTGCCAGTGGCAACGTCGTAGCAGCGGAAGAGGCTGTCGTTGTCGTCGCACGACAGCACCAGGCGGTTGTCGGGGCTGGCGAGCGGGGCGTTCAGGCGGGGAAGCTCGGCGGCGTTCGCGAGGTCGTATTTCGGGGCGCCGCACGGCGTGAAGCCGGCCACGTTGAACCGCAGGCCCTTGCCGTCCGCCACGCCGTAGTAGGTGAGGTCGGTGTTCAGGTTCATCGACCACAGCATGTAACCGCCGATCTGGAGGGACTTGGGATACCGTGCGGTCTCCTCGGGCTGCTCGATGCCGTCGCCGTTCTCGTCGGCCCAGAAGACGGTTCCCGTGTCTCCCCCTTCGGCTCGGATGACGGCCCGGTAGGCGTAGGTGCCGTCGGCGATGCGCTCCCAGATCCGGATTTGCGGCGGCGCGCCCGGGCCCCACACACGGCCGCTGAAGTTGGCGGCGAGATACAACCTGCCGTTCAATCCCCGGCAGAAGCGCGCACAGTTGTTGTAGACCTCCGTAGTGACGACGCCGGTGAGTGCGGCGTGGCCGGTCTGCGGGTCGATGCGGAACTCGCAGCCTTCGCCCACGAGGACGTCGGGATCGGCGGGGCAGATGGTCCCGCCGCTCGCGCCGTAGTGCGTGGGGCCGATGAGGTCGCGGACGTGTTTGCCGGTCTTTGCGTCCCACACGATGAACCGCTTCGGGATCGTATTGACCTCCGCCGCCCACAGCCTGCCGCGGGGATCGACGCACAGCCCCCAGATTTTCGACATGCCCGTCGGATCCCACGGGCCGGTGTGCGGGTTGCCGCGCGGGCTGCCGATCGTCCGCAGCAGCTTGCCGTCGGGCGAGTAGACCTGGATCAGGTTCGACGCCTCCTCCGTCGGGCATTCCTCGCGTGGAATCTCGACGGCGACGTAGATCTCGCCGTCCTGGTCGACCGCGATCGCTCCGGGATTCCGCAGGCCGGTGACGATCGGCCGCACCTCGCCGGTCTCGGCGTTGAACAGCACCACCTTGCTGCGTTCTTGCAACATGTAGAACCTGCCGCCCCCCAGCGGCACGAGCTTGCCGGGCACGTTCACGCTGACGCGCTTCACGGCCTTGCAGGTCTCCGGGTCGACGGTCGCCACGAAGTTCGACTCGGCCTTCACCGTGGATTCGGGGAATGTCTTCTCGATGAGGCGGCGGCTGGCTTCGGCGAGCCGCTCGCGGGTCATGGCGTCGCCCCCGTCGACGAGCGACTTGTCGGACAGCATCGCCCGCAGCACGCCGGCCACCACGTCGCGGACGTCCGGCGTGTAGTAGTTGGGCGCCTTGAAGAGCTCATCCTCCGATTTCTCGCCGGCGAGGAAGCGGTCGATGAGGTCCTGGCAGCGCTTGTCGAGCCTGTCCCAGATCGCCTTGCCGACGCGGTCGCCGGCCTTCACCTTCGACAGGAACGCCTTCCAGTCGGTGATGTCCCCCCGCTGCCAGTCCCACGACGAGAAGGTGAGGTAGAGCTTGCCGTCGGAGGCGGCGAGGCCTTCCTGCCAGATCCAGGTGAGCTGGCTGGGCATGCCGCGTGGATCGTCCCAGAGGTCGCGCACTCGCAGATCGGCGGAGTCCTTGCCGGGCCAGTTGATGTGCTTACCGGTGCGGACGTCCGTGCGGCGGATGGTGGAATAGTTGCAGTAGTAGACGGCCCCCTGCTCGCCGCCGTGGGCGGTGCGGTCGCAGGCGATGAGGACGCAGCCGTTGAAATGCTGGCCGGCCGCCCATTGCACGTTGAAGTCGAGATCGCAGGCGACCATTGCCTTGCCGGCCTCGCTGCCGGCCCATCCGAGGTAGACGCGCTCGCCGTCGCCGGACGCCCCGTCCGCCGCGCACGCCACGGGCAGGGCGTGGTCGCCCCCCCAGTAGGTCGTCGGGCCATTGTCCCAGGGATCGCTCGACCCGTGGTACGCCCAGCCGCGCAGCTTCAGCCCGATGCCCGTGTGCCAGAGGGCGTCCCACCGGTAGGTGCCGGGCGGAACCGGGATGCCGGGCGCTTGCCAGATGGGCGTGGTGAGGGCGTCCCATCCGATGGTGTGCTTGCCCTTGGCCATCGGCTCGCTGCTGAGCAACTGCCGCACCACGGTGCCGTCTTCCGCCGTGACGTTCAGCGAGACGTAGCCGTCGGCGGGCATTTTGAAGGTGATCGTCTCGACGGGCGGCTCGGCCTCGCCCGCACCGGCAGGCGCGGCAGATGCCAAGATCGCGGCGGCAATGCAGATGAACCCGGCAGACCGGGCGAGTCCTGTGCACATTTCCATCATGGGTCTATCTCCTGCGGCGGATCGTGGTTTCGCGTCATTCACACTATACCAGACGCGCACCGATTCGTCAAGGGAAGGATTGCGCGGGAGGCTGTAAAATCCGGTAAAGGCGCGGCGCCGCTCGGGCTGAAGCTGGTCTTCCGAGGACGCGCGTGTCCCGGAAATCATGCCCGCTGCGGAATCATTGTGTGGCGAGGGATCCGCGTTATTTGCGGTGCCTGATGCCTGTTTCCGGATGCCGGAGAGGGGGGAGCAAAGTGTCAGGCACTTAGCTCACATTGCCAGAACTGCCGTTTCAAGACCGTAGAAGGCCTCGCCTGGAGATGCCTGGCACTTTGGTCGTACGGTTGGCACTTCGGTTGGGCGGGGGAGGTATTGTCGCAGTGGGCGTGGGATTGGATGGGGCAAGCTCCGGAACCGGGATGGCGGTGGTGTCGTTGGCAGTTCAAGGAATCGACTCAGGAAGCCACCGTTTCCGGCGCTCGGCGGGCGGAGCAAAGTGTCAGGCACTTAGCTCATATCGTCAAAACGGCCATTTCAAGGCCATGGAAGGCTTCTGGTAGAGATGCCTGGCACTTTGCTGTGCGCACGGCCTTGCGATTTGCTCGCGGCGACTATTTCCGCGCGCGCGAGCATGACAGGCAGATTTCCGCTGGAAATTGCCGCCCGCAAATGCTACCATCTACAGGAATAATGGGATCTCGGTTTACTCGCTTTCACAAAGGAGGTGAAACATGGGTCGCTCTCCCAGGTTCACGTATGCCGACGCCCTGCACCACGTAACCATGCGCTGCAACAACAAGGAATTCCTCTTTGATGATGGGTCCCGGCGGCTGTTTTTGGATCTTCTGGCAAGGAGTTGCCTGCGTCACGACGTGGCCCTCTATGGCTACTGCATTCTGACGAACCATCTGCATCTGCTGTTCAAGGTATTTGGCGACGATGTTCTCTCGAAGTTCATGCACCACGTGTCGAACAGGTTCGCCAGGAAGTTCAACGCGAGTCAGGGCCGGAACGGGCACCTGTGGGAAGGCCGATTCCGCAGCACGATTGTGCAGGAGAAAACGTGTTTCTGGCGGTGCATGGCCTATGTTGACCTGAATCCTGTTCGAGCCGGCATCGTTCGCACCGCCCAAGATTACGCGTGGTCGGGCCACCGGCATATCACGGCCGAAGACCAGTCGATCATCAGGATGCATCCATACTACCTCGCCTGTGCGGCGGATCCCGCAGCACGGCGGAAACTGTATCTCGATTTCCTGAAGCAGGAAGCCGCGAGAGAGGCCTATTCGCTCGCCAACGCGCTGTTCATGGGCGACCGTCCTTTCGTCCGCAGGCTCGAGGAACGTTTTGCTCTCCGGGCGATCAAGGGACACCGTACCACATTGGTTGATCTGGGGGAGGGAATCTGGGCGGTGGAACTCAGAAGAGGGGGTCGGCTTGGATCTTCTGTTCGTCCCCTGAGTCCGCCGAATCAGTGATATTTGCGGCCTGGAGGCACAGGAGCAAAGTGTCAGGCACTTAGTTTAGAAACTATTTCAAAACATCCGACGGGACCATGTAGGGGCACACGGCGTGTGCCCCAGGGCGGACGCCGTCCGCCCCTGCATCGGGATCGCCTTTTGAGATAGTTTCTTAGCTCCCCTGGTCAGAAGTGCCATTTCAAGCCCGTACAAGGCATCCGTTAGAGGTGCCTCGCACTTTGCTCGTATAGTTAGCAGTCGTACCGAAATAACTTGGACATCCTATCCCATTAGGGCTCGAGGCTTCAGGCTTGGTGCTGAAGAGAGGCTCATGGTGCGTTCCTGTAGCCCCAAGCCACACGCCTCAAGCCCCGGGACCTGACGCACTTCGGCTCAGGTTGTATAGTTTATTCCATAGCGGCTCCTTAGCTCCCTTGTCGGCCAGGAAAACGCAGCTCTCCGCGATGCGAAATCCGGCTGATCGGGCTGATCGAGCACCAGAAAGGGGATAACGCCGGGATCATTGGCAGGTCAGGAATCGGTCCAGGTGGCACCGCCTTCGACGCTCCGACACATGAAGCAAAGTGTCAGGCACTTAGCTCATATCGTCGAAACTGCTGTTTCAAACCTGTAGAAGGCCTCGCATGGAGATGCCTGGCACTTTGGTCGTAGGATTGGCACTTCGGTTGACCGAGCGATTGCGGCGCCTCCGTGTGTGCGATCGGACCAGGTCTTGCGATGGAACCGGCTCGGTGGTTTTTGGAACGCTCCACACCCACCTTCGCTCTCGAGGTCGGCGCAGACTCAATGGGGCTCCGCGGACCGGGCGTAGGCTCCATGGCACTCCGCGCTCGTGTGGGTGCGTAAGAGACTTGTGGGTGACCGCGAATAAAGGGCCACAGACGCCGATGGCTATTCTCATCCGTGGCCGCCCCCGCCCTTGCGGCGGGGGTTCACGCGATCCCTGCCGGCACGCGGCCCATCGCCCCCATGATCGGCCCCGCCCTTGTGGCGGGGATCACGGCGGCTGCGGCAGCCGCATCCCACCGACGCAAGGCCGGCGGTGGCGAACCCTGCCAATGCTTGCTAGTCAATCGCCCACAAAGCCTTTACGCACCCGCTCATGTTCCGCCGCGGGTTTCACCTTGCCATGGAGCCGTCATTCTGGTATAGTGACCGGCCGTCGGTATTGGGTGATCTGCGATTGTTCATGCACAAGGAGACCTGGCAATGTGGTATCGCCATCTGGCGCGGGTCGTATTGCCGGCGGTTGTCGCGGTCGCGGCGGCGGGCGTGCGGTGCCCGGCACTCGACCGTGACCTGGTGGCCGACTACGGCGCGGATCCGGCGGCTGACGCCTCGGCCGTCATCCAGCAGGCGGTTGATGAGGTGGGCGCGGCCGGCGGCGGTGTCGTTCACATCCCGGGGATGGCACGGCCGTGGTCGATCGGGCGGCCGGTGTTCGTGGGGTATCCGGACGTGACGCTGTCCGGCGACGGCTCGTCGACCGCGCTCCGCGGCGGGGGCACGATGCTTGTGCTCGGCATGCGGCGGCAGTACGCGCAGGCGATCACCGACGCTCACTTCCCGCCGACCAGCGGCGAGGCCGGTGTGCTCGACGCTTCGGTGAAGGATGCGAAATTCGGCCTGCGGACGTTCCACGGCACAGTCCGCGCCGCCGGCTTCTTCCCCGCCTGCACGCTCGCGCACGGCGGCAAGATCATGCACGTGGAAGGCGAGAACTTCTGGGGCGACTACGCGCGCGGCGTCGGCAAGCCCATCCAATGGCGAAACTGGCCCACCTATACGATCAACCTCGCCGTCCGAAATAACACCGACGAACCGATGCTTGGAATCGTCTGTGGGGTCGGCCCCGGCGGCATCACGCCGAAGGTTACCGCGGGCACCATTCGCGACACGCACTTCACGAAGTTTGCGCTGGAGTGGACGAAATGGACGAAGTGGAGCAAGTGGACGATGGAAGGGCATCAGAGGCTAATCAGCGCTCTCCCTCATTTCCTGGAATCCGAATTCATCTCGGAATGCCTCCACCAGTTTGCCGTGGATCTCCGCCGGCGGGATTTCGCGGCCGAGCAGCTTTTGCATGGAGGTCACGCCCTTGCCGCTGATGCCGCACGGCGTGATGATGCTGAAGGCGTCGAGGTCGGTGTTCACGTTGAGGGCGAAGCCGTGGAAGGTGATCCAGCGCGTCAGGCCGATGCCGATGGCGGCGACCTTGGAGTCGCCCACCCACACGCCAGTGTATTCCGGGTTGCGTGTGCCGCTGATGCCGTAGCCGGCGAGCACGGTGATGATGATCTGTTCCAGCGAGCGGAGGTACTTGTAGACGTCGCGCCGCTCGCCCAGCAGCGGGATGATCGGATAGCCCACGATCTGGCCGGGTCCGTGGTAGGTGATCTTGCCGCCGCGGTCGATCTCGTGCATTTCGATCCCGCGCTCCTGCAGCCACTCGCGCGACACCAGCAGCTCGCTGTCGGCGGTGCGGCGCCCCAGCGTGAGCACAGGCTCGTGCTCCAGCAGAATCAGGTACGCCTTCGGGGCATGCGGGTTGTTCTTGATCGAATTCACGCACTGCATCTGAAGCTGGTACGCAGGCTCGTAACGCAGGCGGCCAGGCTGGATCACGGTGCAATTCATAGGCAACGGGCTGCAGACTACAGGGGAAGCGGAGACCGCGGCTTCAACCATTGAACGCCTTCTTCACTTCGACGTTCAGCGTTGGGCGTTCGACGTTCGCTTTCTTCTTCCTCTTCTTCGTGTTCCTTCCTGCCTTCGTGGCTTCGTGTCGAAAACACGCTCAACATCACTCGCGCCCCTCACATCACTCTGCACACGTAGCATTTCAGGTATCGCGTTTCCGGGCAGCTCACGATCACGGGATGATCTGAGGCCTGCGAGCGGCGCTCGACGATCTGCACGGGCCGGCCCGCCTCGTAGGCGGCTTCGTTGAGCATCTGCCCGAATTCGTCGTCCGACACGTGCTGGGAGCATGAGCAGGTGACGAGCATGCCGCCGTGCTCGGTGCAGCGCATGGCGGCGGCGTTCAGCTCGCGATAGGCAAACAGCGCCTTCTTCAGCCCCGGGCGCGTGCGGGCATACTGCGGCGGGTCGACGATGATCAGGTCGAACAGCCTGCCTTCGGTCCGCAGGTGCCGCAGTGCCTCGGGAAGCTTGCCGGTGCGGAATTCGGCGGTGCGGACGTCGTTGAGTGAGGCGTTGGCAGCGGCAAGCTCGACGGCCCCGGCCGACGAGTCGATCCCCAGCACGCTCTCGGCCCGGCCCAGCTTCGCACAGTAGATCGCAAATGCGCCCGTGTGGCAGAAACAGTCGAGCACGCGCCTGCCCCCGGCGTACCACGCGGCCACCTTGCGGTTCTCGCGCTGGTCCAGGAAGAAGCCGGTCTTCTGCCCCCCGCGGATGTTCACGTTGAACGCCATCCCGTCGCACTCGATTCGCACGGCATCGGGCGGCTCCGCCCCTCGCAACGAGCCGAACCGGTACGCCACGCCCTCGCGCGCCAGCATCTCGGGGTCGCTCTTCTCGAAGATGCCGGCCGGCCGGTAGATCTCGTCGAGCAGGTTCACCACTACGTCGCGCCGCAGGTGCATGCCCAGCGTCTGGATCTGGGCCACGAGGAACTCCGCGTAGCGGTCGGCGATCAGCCCGGGCAGGCCGTCGGCTTCCGAGAAGAACGCCCGCCAGGCGTTGGTGCCGGTGTGCACGGCGAGCACGTCTTCCCGCAGGGCTTTCGCCTGGAGGAGCTTCTCGCGCAAGAACTGCTCGTCGATGGCGCGCGATTCGTCCCAGCTCAGCAGCCGCACCGCGATCTGCGACTGCGAGTTGATGTAGCCGGTGGCGATGAACTGGCCCTTCTCGTCGCACAGCCGCACGAGATCGCCGTCGTCGCACTCGCCCTCCACGCGGTCGATCGCACCCGAGAAGACCCACGGGTGGCGGTAGAAGAACGGCCGTGCCTTGCGCGGCTTCAGGTAGACGGATGCGGCCGGCAGGCCGAAAAGATTGGCCATTGCAACGCCCTTTGAACACGGACGAATGCAGAATAGGAGACCACAAAGACTCAAAGGACACAAAGGTCGCAAAGAAGAGGGGAATCCTGATGCTTCTTTCGTTTGTCTTCTCTTCTTCGTGTTCTTCGAGCTCTTCGAGTCTTTGTGGTTCACTCACCCGCTGAGCAGAAATCTCCCCATGACCCTCGCAAACTTTACCAGGTCCTCGATCGAGATCGATTCATCGGCGGCGTGTGCCTGGCTCTCGTCGCCGGGAGCGAATCCAACGGCCGGCACGCCGACGCGCACGAGCGCCTTGGCAACGGTGCTGCCGGACAAGCCGGTGAACGACGGCTCGCGGCCCAGCACGCCGGCCGCCGCGCGCTGCAGGCGCTTCACCAGCTCGTGCCCGGGGTCCACCTTGATCGGCTCGACCATCATCACACGCTCGAAGGTGAACCTCGCGCCCGGGTTGGCGGCTGCCGCGCGATCGGCCGCGGCCGTCAGCGCCGATTCGATCTGGTCGGCGGTCTGGCCCGGCAGGTAGCGGAAATCGAGCTGCGCCTCGCACCGCGCCGCCACGATGTTGGGCGCGCTCCCGCCCGCGATCATCCCCAGGTTGCGCGTGGGCGGCGTGAACAGCGGGTCGGCCTCAAACTCGATCTGCACCCCGCGCACCGCGTTCAAAAACTCCACCATCGCCCACGTGGCGCTCACACCCAGCTCGGGCGTGGAGCCGTGCGCCTGCTTGCCGTGCGCGATCACCTTCAGAAACAGCGCCCCCTTCTCGGCGATGCTGATCTGCTGCATGGCGTGGTCGATGTCGGGGATGATGGCGAAGTCGGATTCCAGCATGCCTTCGTCGGCCATCCATTCGAGTCCGAGCCCGGAGCCGCGTTCTTCGTCGGCCGCGCCCACCAGGATCACCTCGCCGATGAGGCCGCGCTCGTGCTGCTTGAGGAGTTTGGCCAGCTCGAGCATGACGGCGAGCTGCCCCTTGTTGTCGCTCGCCCCGCGGCCGAACACACGTCCATTGCGAACGACGGCTACGAACGGGTCGGTGCTCCAGCCGTCGCCCGCCGGCACCACGTCGAAGTGGCACGCGATCACGATCCGGGGCCGGCCCGAGCCGATTCGCGCCGAGACGTTCGTGCGGCCCGGCTCCTTCTCGTGAATCGTGCACGCGATCCCCAGCGGCTCCAGCGTTTCGCGCATTATCTGCGCCGCCAGATACTCGTCGCCCGGCGGATTCGCCGTCCGGGCCGCGATCAGCCGGCACAGCAGGTTCACAATCTCGTCCCGGTGCAGATTCACGAATTCATCGACAATGCTCACCATGCTTTGCCTCGCACGGAAATGTTGGGACCCTGGAACATGATAGGGTGGTTCGGGCGGAGAATCAAGGATAATGAGTTGGTCGGTTGATCGGTTGATCGGTTATTCAGTTGATCGGTTATTCAGTTGACCAGTTAATCGGTTGATCGGTTGACGGTTCCGTGTAACTCCGGAAACTGACCTACTGGCTAACTGGCTAACTGGCTAACTGGCCAACTGACCAACTGGCCAGCTCCCCCCCTCTATTTCGGCGCCCGAAACTCGATCGATCTGAGCGGGTCGCCGTGGCGCAGGAAATGCACCTGGATGAACGACGGCTCGCCGGGCCAACTGAACTTGATGAGCAACTGGTTGGCCCCCTGCCGCAGCCTGACGCGGGTGTCGATCTGACGGATGGCGGGCTGCCAGCCTTCGAGGCGCGACACGGGGTCGCGCGTGGTGTATCGCTCGCGGCCGTTGAACCACGCCCGGATCGGCGCCCGGCTGGTCACGATGAGCTGGGCGGTCATCGGCTCCGGCGCGACGACATTCGCCAGCACGTAGCCGGTGATCTGCGGGCGCCTGAACTCCTCCGGCAGCGTCACCATGCCGTCGGATCCGATCGTCGTGGCGCGCTGAGTCAGGCTCGCGTCTGCCAGTGCCACGTTCACCGCTCCCGGGTCGAGGTTCTTCTCAGGGGGCAGGATCGTGCTGAAGGTCGAGCCGTTCCCGCCGTCTGGCTTCAGCGGCCACGGGCCGACCAGGGCCGACTGCCTTCTTGCGGGGGCGGCATCGTGCAGCGCCCGATCGTAGCTCATCTGCACGCGCCGCACTTCGTCCATCGGAACCGGCGCCATCTCGGTGCGGCCTGCCGCCTGCTCCGTGTAGCGGATCATGTTTGCCAGCAGCCGCTCGGCCAACGGATCGCTCTCCAAGTTTTCGACGATCCGCAGCGTGCTGAGCACGATCCTGCCCCGGCCCGCCGGCACGATCAGCACGCAGTGGCCGATGAAGCCCTGGCAGCCGGAAACTGCCCCGGCCACCGCTCCCCAACTGCGCTGCGGGTCGAACTCCGCCGTCGCCGTGATCGCCTGGCGGGGCATGACGTTGCGGTACTCGACGCCGAGCAGCGGGTCCACGGGCAGCCCTTCGAAGATCGGATGGCGCAGCGCGTACGCGTGGAAGCCGAGCTCGGGCGCGGCCGCCGGCTGCACGCCCGGCGAGAGCATTCCGCACGCGTGCAACGCGTCGCCCGGCCGCGGCGGCTCCAGCAGGATTCCCCACGAGCCCTGCTGCACCGCGGCGAAGAACCTCGCCACCACGCCCGGCGGCGCATCCCGGAGGCTCGAGGCCACCACCACCGGATACACTTCGGCGCAGTCGGCCAGGTCGTTTACCAGGGCATTGCGCTTCCCAAGATACGCTCGCAGCGTGCCGACTGGATCGTAGACGGTGAACGGCGATTGGGTTCGGGCGGCCTCCCTCGAGATCGAGTAGCTGGTGGTGCCCGCGGCATCGAGCATGTCGCCGAACCGCCTCAGCCGGGCGGTGATCGCGTGGCGGCCCTCGGCTACCGGCCTGCCCACGGCGAATGTGCCCAGCTTCTGCACGCGCTCGCCCGACAGCTCGATGCGGAATTCCGGCGCGGTCAGCCGCGTGCCGAGCGGGTCCCGGTACTCGAACGCGAGCGTCACCGGCCCGGCCGAGCACGGCTCGTTCACCAGCCAGGCGTCGATGCGGGTTTCCTCGCCGATGAACAGCGTGGGCCGCTCCGGCCGCAGGATGAGCAGCTCGGGCCTGGTGAGCCTGCGTGCGGCGCCGTACGCCGGTTTCGGCGTGCCCCACAGGTCCACCAGGCCGGCGGTCGATTCCCGCACGCAATCCTGCCACTGGCCCACGCACAGCACGTCGACGCTCGGATTGGCCGCGATCGTCTCGGCCTGGTCCTCCATGGCCTGGCGGTGGGCGTCGTTGAGGACGGCTGCAAACTCGTCGAGCGATGGAAATTTCAGGTCGAGCGGCCATTGCTTCAGCGAGCGCCTCACCGCTTGGCGCAGCTCGCTGAAATGCAGGAAGTCCTCCTGGTTGCGGTCGGGGTTGTCGTAGCCGTCGACGGCCGCGTCGAGATCGGTGATCCCGCCATACCCGCAGCGGGCGAGCAGGAGCGTTCCGGGAGGGACGGCCGCGAGCTTCTCGGCGGCGGCCTTGCGTTCGCAGTCTGCCACCGGGCACACCGGGTGCCACTCGACCGACACGCAGGGCGTTGCGGGGCCGCCGTCCGCCGGAGTGCAGCCGCCCGGGCCGGACCAGAGGCGGTCGATCACCGGCCGCGTCGGATCGAGCTGCCGGATCATGTCGGCGAGCTGGCGGGCGTCCGCGGGTTCATCGGTG
>Ga0307377_10005105_pt1 | contig 14160 bp, 12 predicted proteins | sample TR3MG_FD_202535 | JGI IMG/M metagenome (GOLD analysis project Ga0307377, IMG submission 202535) | Soil microbial communities from Risofladan, Vaasa, Finland - TR-3 | ecosystem: Environmental > Terrestrial > Soil > Coastal area > Acid sulfate soil | place: Finland: Risofladan, Vaasa | collected... | reverse complement strand
TTACATGCCCCGCACCAACGACCGCAACTATTTTCCCTTTTTCGCTGGGAGCCGTTTGGTCCCAGGTCTCTAAAGTATGATAGGAATCTTGAGTAACGCTTTTGAACGTTTGACTTTGGAGTCCGAGTAAACTTCTTGCAATATAAGCATCTCGTTCATCTAACAGTGCTGTTGCTGCACCCGGCGAAAACTCCCTCAGTTCTTTCATCAACTGCGTAACTACATCGTCATCCGTCAGTCTATCAAGCTCTATCTCCTTGTTCGTGCCCATAATGCCCGTCAAGATCCTCTTATTCCCTTTCTCGTTTTCTCCCTCTCCACCCTCTTCTAACGTTCCTGTGCGTCCTATACTGGCAATCGAGAAAATAATAGAAAAAAGCATCTTGAGCTTCTCCCAAAACCGCATCTTCTTCCAGAATCGCTGCATCGTTATTTGTATAGGGCGGTCAATCAACGCAATCTTACAACCCAGCTCCTCTGCTTTATTTATCGCCGCCAGCATATCTGCTCCGGGCTCAATACCCAACTCGGCGCCCATTTTACGCTGCACGTATGCAAGCAGCCAGTGAGTGAGTATCAAAAAAGGATTGCCAGAACTGAGCATTTCTTTGGGAGATAATTCCTTCATTTCGCCTTTCAATGCGTTGTACCTCCCCTCGTCTAACTCAACAGCGACGATATCAGGCTTCTCTCGCTCTATTACCTCTTCTACTTCCTTCACGCTCTTCTCTAAAACGTGTCCGGTTCCTACCAATAGTATATTTCCTAAATCATGCTCGCTCATATCTGCTTTTATCCTCTCATTGCTTGCCTGTAAGTACGAATAGCCATGCGGAGTTATAAATCCTAAGCCCTCTGTCTGTCTGAACTGTATTCGATTTATTTATTGAGGACTAAGTGTTGGGACTTTAGACCTGCTCACCTCTATTGGCTATTTCCGGTCGTTTCATATTGCAATTGTATCCTGTAATTGTAATCCTACATCCTGCATCCCGCATCTTGAAATGAAACTTCCTCTATTGTGCATATCCTGCCGTTTTATATCGCAACAGCGCAGCAACACCACCAAATGCACGCTTTAACTGCGTTCCTTCCTCAAATTCTGCTGAGATAAATTCCACGTTAGAGCCAGTCATCTCCGCCTTTTCTAATAATTCGTGCACGAACTCAGCGTCGAGTTCTTCCGAGACCAAAAGCGTATCCACTGCGCCCAGTTCCAAGCTCCTTTTCACTTCCTGCTCACCGTACGCCACCATTGTCTCGTTATTTGCGATGAATTTCATGAATCGTGCCATGAGCTTCTTCTCCCGCATCAAATCCAGCCCTTCTAAAGCCTCCCCTGCGGCGTCAACAAGCTCATAAAGGCCTGATTCGTCAGTATACGCGACGTCAAACTCACCGAGGATCTTATTTTGCAGCTCATAATGCAAGTAAGACCCCTTAATAAAATCCTCCTTCGTTGGACTTGGACCACCGATCATAATGCCCCTGAGGTCTTTGATTTGAAGGAAGATTTGTGATGCGTGTTCGCCTATCCGCTTATAAAAATCATCGGTTGCGATCTCTCGCAGTCTTTGAAACCGCTGTGCGGACTGTCCACCTTTTCTTATCTTTCCCGGAACTGAAGAGGTGAGGTGTTTCACCGATTCCACCACCTTTCCACTTAAAATACCGATCGTTGCTTCTCGTTTGTCCAGTACGAGCAAGCCATATTTATCCTTCTCCTCCACTAACTCTTCCAGCGGCTCGAGGAAGAAGCTCGAATCACAGTGATAGATATAGGAATATAATTTTGCCGGTGGCTCCACAATGGAAGTTTCGATATCCGTCTTGTCTCCACCCTTGTCTACAGCACCGCAAAATATAACCAGGCCATTTTCGCCCACACTCACATACCTCAGCTTGGCTAAGATAGATTCCAGCGAGCTTTGAACGTTAGTACGAGTGATTTTACTCTTTATGTTCATTGCTTGTCCGTGTTCATCACGGAGCTGAGACGTAACATCAGATATTTGCTTATCAGGCGGAATGTACACTGACACAAGTTCTGTGCCTCTTCCACTCTTTCCCCTGAGTTCTTCCAATACTTTCCTGAATTCATACTTCTTTATTTGATCCATAATTCATAGCCTTTCCATTTCAATAATGCTTAGAAAACCTAAGGAGCCTTTTCTTTTTCGAAAACGCTTTTCTTTTATAAAACTTTCTTTTAAAAGAAAGTTTGATGCGGAGCGTTTTTGATCAAACTTTTGTAAAGTTTGATGCGGCAACCGGGGCTCGAACCCGGGTTATAGGCTTGGGAAGCCCATGTCCTACCGCTAGACTATTGCCGCTTTGTACTTCTTCCCAAACTCCTCAAATTCTGATGCAAGAGCAGCAACAGCGGACTTTACCGCCTCTAAGGGTGCCCCTTCCTTCATCTTTACATACAAAACGGGATTGCTTCTCAACGTATGTTTAATGCTGTAGGTTGCGATATCCACCTGTTCATTCTCGAGCAGTTTGGAAGTTAGCGGCGCTAAAAGGGTATGGTCCTCACCTTCTATCTCTATTCTCACCACATTTTCCTTTGCCTCTAATATTCTTACCTTCTTAGTTTCATCCCCATTTTCTTCAGTTTCCGTTTCAGTTTCCGTTTCAGTTTCCGTTTCAGTTTGCATGCTTACATACATCACCGCCCTTTTCTCAGTATATATAAGTTTACACTAATCCCTTACCATAATCTTCTGATATATTCCTTACTTCTACCCGCTTGCAGCTCTCACACGCCAGCGTATTCCCCTTTCTCTTCAGATTACTTTTGCACTTCGCACATATCGCTTTTATCACGCCTAAATCTTTTCCTTCTGTGCTGAGTCTTAAAGCCTCTGCGTCTATCACTTTCGCCTTCACCAAATCAAGATAGCCAAACTCGTGCTGCAAATCGTTCACATAACCGCTCCTTACGTTTGATATATGAATAACCCCCTGCGTGGAAGCCGCAATCTCTCGCTCTTCATGCCCTTTCAAGCATGCTATACTCACGATGGCAACAGTATCCCGTAGGTCCTCTATTCGGCATACAACCACATCCCCCTCTTTAAGCGTTGGCGGTGTCTCCACCTTTGGTTGGACTTCTATAACCCGCTTATCATTTATGCTAACTCCTCCGATAAGCGAAGCATATATATTCCCCTTTTCATCGTACACACCCTCTCCCAGCGTGAATTCCTCAGAAGTACCTAAAAAGTCTCCTGGCACTACGATTCCTTTTTCTTTTCCCATTCACTTCTCTCCTTTTCTCTTTCTTCTCTGCTCCATTAATATGTTACTTCTTCTCTATTTATTAGTTATGCGTGTAATCGGAATAGACCCGGGAACTGCAAGAACTGGATGGGGTGTTGTTGAGTTCAATAACGGCAGATTAAAATCCGTTGATTGTGGGTACATAAAAACGACCACGACGCAATCAAACGGCGATAGATTGAAGAAGATATATAACGATTTGCTTGAGCTGATAGCAGATACTACGCCGGATGATATGGCAATCGAGAAAATTTTCTTCAACACCAATGTGAAAACAGCATTAAGCGTTGGGCAGGCACGTGGCGTTTGTCTCTTAGCGGCTGCTATCGCTGGAGTTTCCATATACGAATATAACACCTCTGAGGTGAAAAGTTTCGTGACTGGATATGGAAGGGCAACGAAGAGTGAAGTGGCGAGCAAGGTAAAGGAATTGCTTCAGTTTGAGGAAATCCCAAAGCCTGACGATGTCACCGATGCCCTCGCTATTGCAGTCACGCATATCGCGCTGAAGTCACATGTAGATTTTTAATTTAACAATAACGTGAATGTGACAAACCAGCAGAAAACGGTCATGAACGAGATGTAAATCCAATCCTTCGCCCCCTCTAAGTTTATATGTAAGAACGGATAGAGGAATTTCTGCACTAAGACCAGGAGGATCGCAATGAGCAAGCCATCTTCTGAACTGGGGTTAGTTAGCACGAAGAATGATATAACACCCGCGAGAACACCAAATAGAGATGGTACCGCGGTCTTTATTATGCCTTCCGCGTATTCTTCCTTTTTTTTAGCATCCCCGCTCTTCTCGTTCTCCATCTAACAGCCCACTTTTACTACTAATTATATCTGCTATATAAGTATTCTACTAACCAGTAACGAGATTTATTTTTTCTATTCCACGCGCATTATTCACCGTTCCACATTCTCGCGATGATTGCTTCCGCATCTTTCTGCTCGATTTTACCGGGGTTCCGTGCTAAGTATCCCTTCTCCTTCACCAGTGCTTCCGCCAAATCAGGCAAGTCCCCCTCGGGCACATCCAGATCAGCAAGCCGTGTTGGTAATTTTAACGCTTCCAACAGGTTCTTAACACGAGCTATAGCTTTAGAAGCTGCTTCTTCATCCGTCAACCGGGATACATCCTCACCCATCTCTCGTGCCACCTTCGCTAACCGTTCCTTAACCGCAGGTTCCTTCGCATTAAACTCCATTATATAAGGCAACGCAAGTGCGGCAGCGATACCATGTGGAATCTTATACCTTGCTCCGAATGTATGGGCTGCTGCATGACCTGCTATAACGCCTGCATTCCCAAATGACATACCAGCCAGCATCGCTGCTATTGACATCTTTAAACGGGCATCGCGATTATCGCCATGTGAAACGGCTTCTTCTAAATTGTCTGCAATCTTCCTTATCGCTTCTAATGCAAAAGAATCGGTCAGCGGGTTTGCACCAAGTGAGATAAATGCTTCTATTGCATGACTCAATGCGTCCATGCCCGTGGAAGCGGTTACCTCTGGCGGCATCGTGACGGTGAACGATGGAGAAATTAACACAACATCTGCGAGATTGTAAGGACTTGCTATTGCCTTTTTCTTACCCTCAACAATGATGAGTGCGAATGGAGTAGCTTCTGCACCCGTCCCAGCCGTGGTCGGGATTAAAATCGTCGGCACGCTTGGGTTCACAATCTTGTTTGCACCCAAGAAATCGCTTGCGCCCTGCTCCGGGTTAGAAGCCGCCGCAGCGGCAACCTTTGCCATATCCAGCACACTTCCACCTCCAACACCCACAACCAGGTCGCATTTCGCTGCTCTTGCAGCTTTTACAATCGTTTCTGCAACTTCTAACGTTGGTTCTGACTCCACATTATCGAAAATGTCTACTTCCACTACCTCCTTCAAAGGTGTTTCCACCTTCTCGAGCAAGCCTGTTTTTTTAATTGCTCCATCGGCAACAATGAACGCTTTTTCCGCACCTAATCCTTTCGCTTCAGCACCAATTTTTTCCTCTACCACATCGCCAAAAACAACTCGTTTTGGTAACTGAACTGCATACACCCCCATTTTTACCACCCAATTAATAAATACTGAGCTAAGGACTTATATAACTTATCTTTGCCTGAAGCACCTTTTTGTCGGAGATTATCATAACAGCCCGTACCCGGACAGAAAGGAATGCGCGTAGATTTGCAGGAGAATACGAAAAATATTTAACAAATGAACACATATTAAAACGCGGTATAGCAGGAGGAAACAAATTTGAGAAACGTTCAGAAGAAAGTGCCGGAGGCACAAAAGAACGAAGAAAAGGACCGTGAAGAGGCTAATGTAGAGGCTACAAGCACTGATTTGGAGCGATTGCAGGCAAAATTGGAAGAGAAGACTGCGTTAGCAGATGAGTATTTGTCTCGACTGAAATACCTCCAAGCGGACTTTGAGAACTATAAGAAGATGGTTGCCCGTGAGAGAGAAATGTATGAACAGTGCGCAACTGAAGAGTTAATAAAACGCTTATTGCCAATTATTGATACTCTTGAGGCTGGTTTTGCCTCGGCTAAGCAGTGTGAGGATCTAATGTCATTTGTAAAAGGGATTGAGTTGACATATAACGATTTAATGGATATGCTTGGCAAAGAAGGGTTAAAACCAATCAATGCAGTTGGAGAGAAGTTCGACCCGTATAAACATGAAGTTACTATGTCGGTTATTAACGATGATCATCCTGAGGATACGATTTTGGAAGAACTTGAGAGAGGCTATACGTTGGGTGCGAAAGTGATACGAACATCTAAGGTTGGGATTTCTAAGAAGGCAGCACCTCGGAGGCACACCACTCAGAACAGTTCAGATAAATAATCTTAGAAACGAGACAGAATTTTATCTTTAATCGCCTTTATATGCTCAACCGCTTCTCCACCTACATCCAATGGCGCTTTAGCCTCTATATCTGCCGCTATCAATGCTTGCTCATAAGGAATAGCTCCGAGTAAGGGTATGTTCATCTCCTCCAACTTAGTTTCGATCTTTTTTACCATCTCGGAATCCGTAACTTTGTTTATCACTGCCACTATATTGTTTATTCCGATATCCTCGCCGAGCTTCTTTATTCTGCCTGCGGTCTCAACAGACCTCATCCCGGGCTCCACCACGGTAAGCATTATATCAACCCCTTTTGCGGTGCCTCTGCCTAAATGCTCTATCCCTGCTTCCATGTCCATGATAACCGTGTTTTCCTTGAATAACACGTGTCGCAACAGCGCGCGCAGGAACGCATTTTCGGGGCATGTGCACCCGGTTCCGCCTTTCTCTATCGTGCCCATTACCAGTAGCGTCACGCCATCAGGTCCTTTTGCACCATATTTCATGATTATATCATCCACTTTTGGATTTAATTTGTAGACACCAGTCCCGGTATGAGCACCAGTCCGTTCAAAAATCAGATCCTTTAGTTCGGATATAGGCGGAGGGTTCTTTTCGATGCCCAAGGCAAATTTCAAGTTCATTGCGGGATCTGCATCCACCGCGATTACGTTCTGCCCATCCTGCGCCAAGAGTCGAGCAAGCGTACCTGCAATGGTGGTTTTACCTACGCCGCCTTTTCCCGCAACTGCTATCTTCATGCTCGATCGCTTTATCTCCTACTGTTACATAGCCCAGTTTCACTTCTGTCTTTTTAAATATCGTTCAAATAAACCACTTAGAATTATTTTTACTTTCATATTTTTACTTCCTTCATGCAGATTATCAACTTAGATATTCATCTGCACCTTCTATAATGCCATAATCAGGCACTTCTCCCATTTTAGGATTGTCTCCCACATGATTGAAGGATCTTTAGCTTGAAATACTCCAAATCGTGGAATCCGTAAGCTCTCCGCTTAATGATGTCTATCTTGTTATTGAAAGCCTCGCTCGCTGCATTTGTCAGCCGATATTTGAGTAGTTCGAGATTCCGTAGAGGTATGATCTGATGAGATGGTTTTGACGACCGTGTCGAATTGCGATAGCCCGACTTCTTTGATATTCTCGAACCATTTATTTATCAAGCCGTTTCAGTGCAGTCTCCTTATCTCGTTCATCGAAGATGTCCAGTGCCTGCTTGCTCTTTCAGCATATATGCTTGATACAGCCTCTAGTTCTCGGCCATCAGCGCATTTAACGTCTCCCGCTTCCCCTCATCGTTAGAAATAATATTAATTTGATATATGATGGGTTTTAAGCACAATATCGTCTAAACGTTTCATATCCGAACTTGGTTCGCATATACATCCCTCTGGTCGAACTTCTCAATCGTCCCTTATTTCATTCACCCGAAGTTGCATATATCTCATACGGCATTATCTTCTTATTCGTCTTCTTCTTCCCTTTCAATTTACTTACAAGGCTGGCGGCTTTCTCCTTCTTCTCGCGCTTCTTCAATCGTTCCATTATGCTTGCCATCTCTTTGTCTTTTTCTTCATCGCCGTATTCTATCTCTTCCTCACTCAGCGCTTCCTCTTCCTCTTCTACTCCCTCTTCTATCTCCATGCTCCCGCCGGAAACCGCCACACTCACGTTAATCTCATCCCCTTTTTACCTTGCAAGCAAATACCGTTACTAAAAAAGTATCCTTGTTTCTATTTATCATTTTTCATTCATTGATAATGAATAAAACTAACTCCAGATGTTACAGAATCACCTTCTCGGGGTATAATCCTTTCGCGGCTGCTAAAATTACCTCTAAGTCTGCACCCTCCATCATTTCATCACTCATCTCATCCTTATTCAGCATAAACGGCTCGTCCAGTATTATTTTCGCTTTGCCAACCGTCATCGTTGACCAGCTAATATTTCTTACACGCGAGCCGTATCGTTTCAATAGCCCAACTTTAAAAAAATCTCTCGTCTGCTCGGGTGCATTACTCAATGCATAGTTCACTCGTTCCGGAAGCGAGGACCAATCCACGTGCGGCAATTTGCTCTTTGCGAATGCTAACGAATCCTTTGGATTAAACAGACAATCACTTAATATACTTCCTTTTTCGTCATCGAGGTAATACCGCACGCTCTCATCCAGCACTGCATATTGGTTACAGACACTCATGCCTTCAGAGACAGTTTTTGGCTCGTAATTCGCAAGCAACGCCAATTTCGTTACCCAGTCAATACCATCTACGTAGTTTTCCAGGCTCCGCGCTTCTAAATCTTCTATTAGATTATTAAAACAGTTTAGCCCTATTTCATCCCACTTACCCACTTCTCCGCCTTCATTATCCTGCATCTTCTCTATCGCATCGAGATAAAACCGTAAAATGGATGCCGCATCTGTTCTCTCTCCGTTCTTCAATTTTATAGTCCACTCGCATTCCTGTGTATCCAGTGCTAGTTTCTTGAACGCTCTAACCGGGTCTTCTATCTCCGGTGCATCATCTAAGAATCCCAACTCAAACGCACGCGTTACCAGCGCTTGTGTGATATCACGCAAGAAAATCGCATATTCAGAACGAAGCGCCTCGTAATGAATATCGTGCAGTCGCCAATACTGATGCGCGGCATGGGGCTGATCTCTCGTGTTCAGGATGCCTCTTCCAGTAGTGGTAGAAAGCGAAGATTTTTGCACAACAAACATCGCGCGTGGCGAAATAACGAACTTTATTCCCCCTTTACCAACGGTCTCTCCTGAAACAACATCTCCAGATCCGGTGAACAGTATTCTTGTAACGACCCAGGGTATGAGCGCTTTTTCTACACGATTCCAATCTTTGCAAGCTGCACGTTTGGTGATGATATTCCCGTGCGTAGCGTAGGTATTGGTCTTTATATTTCTCCCTTTCACCGTCCGCATACCAGTTTCAGGAGAAAGAGAAGAAGAAGTGAAAAAATTTGCAACATTATTCTTATGGATGACTATTTTCTCCTTTAACGCTAAACTCGCCTCTCGCGACCCCACAAAGGCGTATATCTCTGATGCTTTGTCGTATGCCACGGCGTCAAAAGGATTATTATAAGAAGGTGTTGCAATCTCAAGATGTCCCATATCGTTATAAATCCGAGAGCCGTTATCACCGTATGAAGACATTATTTTCGATTCATGCAGCTCTTGCGAGACTTCCGTAATAATGTCCCACGTTACATCTTTTGAAAAACCGCTCCTTTTTAAACCCTGAATCGCAGCGTTAACCAGCAATGACGGATTTAAGCGTGCTTTCGCACTCACGGGATATTCCTGCTCAATCCCCCTTATCTTACTTTCTGTCCCTACCCGTGGCACTGCCCTTTCCCCTTCATCTCATCATCCTTTATTTTTATTTTGACTTTTGCACCTTGCAATTTTCATTGGCTGACTGGCCTACTTGCTACACCTCTTTTCACTCTTCTTTCTCCTTCTACACTTCCTTGCTTATCTCTTCTATCTTCTTCTTTATTGATTCCTCATTCCAGCCATCCAGTTCATCGAACCGGAACGTTTTGTTATTGGCATACAACAGGTAATCTAAGTATGGGTTTCTGACGATTCTATCTCTTATTTCCCTGCTTATCTCGTCCTCCCAGCCCCTTATATCTCCCTCCTCCGCGAGCAATCGTACGAGAACCTGTCGTTCTCCTTCTCCTCTACTCCGCTCTCGGCAAAACACCACTACCGCGCTTGGCATTCTCGCGAGTTCTGGATAACGCTCAAACAGCCGTGCATATTCCTCACTGCTCGGCCTGCTCACATCTATCTTCACATTCTGCTCCTTGTTTATCGTTATCTTATTCCAGCTCAGCGTCGCATTCTCGAATGCAGCCGCAAGTCTAACCCGTAACTCGGCTCGTGAATTCTTCGGCGGAAAGAGTAACGCTTCTCCTACATCCTCTTCGGTTAATATTCGTTCCACCCCTATCTTATCCGCAACGCACTCGTATAAGTCATAATCACAGAGATTGGTGAAATCAAAAGATGCGGCTATCTTCTTCTCCATCCGATCTTCCATCATGTATATGCTCCGGTAATCAAACTTCCCTATCGGGATATAGTTGTATTCAAAATCGTTTATCTCGTTCTTTATCGCCCATAACTTCATTACCCATTCTATGCGACGAAAAACGTAAGGATCTTCAAGCAATCCCTGATCAAACTTGGCGCAAATCCTCTTAAAAGTATCCAGAGCATATTTATCCCAGTAAGAGACTTTTCGCTCCTCAAACAACTCCTCTATCGCTTCGAGATAGTAACTCGTAAGGTAATCAATGGCGGATTCCGTCCTCCCATTCATCAGCTTTATGCGCCAGTCCCCCTCGGTGTTCTCTGAAATATCTTTAAATGCCTGAAGTGGATTCCAGATCTCCTCCACATGCGTGATTTTTCCTGACTCTATCGCATCTATTACATACGATGTAATGGCATTGCAGAGCAATCTTGTGACCTCCGAACGAACTCCTTCGCCTGACGTAACATGCACACGATATGTATCCCTTGTGCTCAATGGTTCGTCCCGTGTGGATAGTATCGGCCATTGCGACGGTGATTCGGTGAAAACCCTTCGAGAAACCATCGCTTTTGGAGATATCACGTATTTTATTCCCGCCTTATCCGCTACATAGCCCCCAGCGCCAAAGAAGATCTTACGAAGTACCAGAAACGGGATGAGCAAATGCTCTTTGCCTACAAAACTCTTCCGGTCCACTGTATATGACTCGTGCGTGCCCCTGCTGTACCTCTTATCTATCTCCACGTTTGCTTTCCAGCATTGGATAGAGGCTAAAGACCTCTTTCTCTTCTGCAATTTCTCTCGGTATCGTTCGTTTGCGTTCTCCACGCCTATCTGCATATACAACTCTGCTGCCTTGTCATATTTGAGCACCTCAAATGCATCTCTACATTCAGGCGTTGCTATCTCGAGATGCCCGCCTGTGCAGATGTAAATTCGCGATCCATTTCTCAAAAAGCCATCGTTCCTTCTACGCAGCTTCGAGCAGATCGCATTCGAGTCGTCAAAAAAAGTATAATTCTCGAGTGCGTGAATTACTTCATCCACATGATAAAATCTTGCATAACGGTACAATCCGGGTGATTCAGAACTTAGTCCCACTCTAAATTCGTGCTCGAGCCCTTGCCATCTGCTCAAATCATCCTTTTCCATTTCTCATGTCAGAGTTAAGTTAACCAAATTAAAAATGCATTCCTGTGTCTTCCTCTGGCATCTCTTCATATCCGGATACTAATATCTCCTCCGCTCTTCGCTGCACAAACTTATCAAATCCTTCTTTTAAGTGCCCCATATTCACACCTATCTCCTCTATGTGCTTATATCGCTTAAGCAAAGCCTCTACCTTCTTCCCCATGTCTAATATCTCCGAAAAACCTTCTTTATCCCATACGTCCTTCAGCTCATCGTTGCGGATAGCACCTTTTTTCATCATCAGCATTGTTCGCTCTTCCAACGCCTTATCCCTTGCATAACCAAATATCTGCGCGATGAACCGCCCGGTTATTGCATCCTCTCGCTTTACCCGCCCTATTTCAGTCTCAACGTACGCATCAGCATACATGTAACGGACAATCTCTTCCACCAGATAGGCCCTCGCCTCTTCTTCTCCCCCTTTCTCCTTTATCAGGTGGCTGTCAAGCGGAACTTTTTTTGCGTAAATCTGTGCGATGGAATATGCTCCTTCGCTCTCAGGCTTTGGGACCTCGATTATCTTGTCAAATCGCGACCTAAATGCGGAATCTATAAGATGCAGCCGGTTTGTTGCACCTACTATAGTGAGGTGTGGATGCAGAGCGTAAAAACCATCTAAAATATCCAGTAGTTGTCCAGTAACTCTTTCCGGTGCACCGGACGACCCCGTGTACATACCTCTTTCTTGCGCTAAAGCATCTATCTCATCAAAGAAGATTACACCATAATCGTTCTCCCCCTCCTCTAATTTATCGTTCGCCGCCTTGAACACCATCCTTACATTCTTCTCTGACTCGCCAAGCCACATGCTGAAAAGCTCTCCGGCACCCACCTTTACAAATTCACAGTTGGGTAATGCAGATGCTAATGCTTTTGCGCACATCGTTTTCCCACATCCAGGCGGACCGTACATCAGTATCCGGCGGGAACTTTCGCCATATTTAGAGTAATCATCAGGATTTACCATCGGAAGAATAATACTCTTTATCAAGTCTTGTTTTACCTCCTTCAAGCCACCGATATTATTAAAACTCACTCCCGGGCTCTTTGTGACTTCATAGCGAGAGTACTCCTTTGCCTTATAACTTTTCTTTATATCAAGCGTACCGGGAAGGAGTCCTACCTTCATTCCCTCTCTTACCGTTTCCTTTTCTTCATCTCTCAGCCTTTTATATATCCTACCACGACCCTTCCCCGTGGATACTTCAACTATCCATCCATCACCATCATCTTCCTTTCTCAGCTCCTCTACCTCTCCAACCTCTAAATCAACCATCCGGTCATATATGTTGGTGATCCCTATGGTAAACCCACTTGGGTTATTCCTATCCGGGATACGACCTATAAAAACATACTTTCCCTCTTGTAGCTCCTCTATCTCCTTATCAGTAAGTGTCCCGTAAGGTAAAGATTTTAACGCCCCGTTTAAATTCACGATAGCACCGTCGTTAAATTTCTCAACCACGAATCCGCAGTCTAATGGCGGTGCCCTCGATTTTGAAACAAGCTTCTCTAAATCCTCTTTATGTGCTTCTGTCTCCTCGTATTTCCTTCTTAACCTTCGATAATCGCTCTCTAACCGTTCATACTCGTATCTTGGAATATAATCCTCTTGTTCCATACTTCTCTATTAAAGTGTATGTACTTGATTTTATAAAAATCCATTGCCTCACACCCATTTGTATATATTAATCTTAGATATATATAGAGAATGAAAGAGGAGAAGAGAAAAATACAACTCACCGGTGGTTCGACTTTTACTATCTCGCTTCCTATAAAATGGGCACGAGAGGTGGGTGTAATGCAGGGAGATGAACTCTCGTTAATTCAACGCGGTGATAAATCTCTCGTTTTAACCCCGTTGAAGGAGAAGGGAGAGCAGATAAAATGCGCTGAACTAGTTCTCTCGGAAAAAGAGAGCTTTGAGGGCAACTTCAGGTACCTTATCGCTCATTACCTCGTTGGATATGATGTTGTAAAGCTGTTATCGCCGGGCGGTTTTGAAGCTGAGGAGAGAAAGAGGATAAAGGAGGAAGTGAGGAAGCGGCTGATAGGCATGGAGGTTGTTGGTGAATCGTCAAAGGAGATAGTGCTCAAAAGTTTTTTGAAATATGAGGACTTCACGCTCCAGGATGCGATACGGAGTATGTCCAAGATAATTTTATCAATGCAAGAAGATGCGGTTTATGCACTTGAGAAAAGCGATTATAACCGTGCAAAGGATGTTATAGAGCGGGATAACGAGATAGATAGATTTTATTTGCTCATTGTTCGGCAGCTTAAGGCGGTGATAAGAGATCCAGAGCTTGCGAAGAAAATAGGGGCGAGCAGACAGCGAGATAGCCTGGGCTACCGGATTATCGTGAAGAATATGGAGCGGATAGGCGATCATATCGAGAGCATCGCAAAGAATTCTATGATGATGAGCACACCGGTAGGGATTGAAAGCATAAAAGAGCTCGGCACTCGTACGAGAACTCTCTTTACCAAGACCTTAGCATCATTATCAAACAATGATATAGAAAAGGCGAACGAAGCGATAAGGGATGCAAATATTCTGGTTGCTATAGTTGAAGAGATAAATGAGCGAATCTTAGCAGAGGAATGGAGTGTTGCAGACAAGATACACGCCATTTCTATACTGGAGAGTTGGGGGCGAATAGCGAAGTACTGCGAGGATATAGCAGAGGTAACGATAAATCTTGGGATAGAGGGTATAGAGGAATCAG
>Ga0307377_10005104_pt1 | contig 14161 bp, 13 predicted proteins | sample TR3MG_FD_202535 | JGI IMG/M metagenome (GOLD analysis project Ga0307377, IMG submission 202535) | Soil microbial communities from Risofladan, Vaasa, Finland - TR-3 | ecosystem: Environmental > Terrestrial > Soil > Coastal area > Acid sulfate soil | place: Finland: Risofladan, Vaasa | collected... | reverse complement strand
GCTCAGGCTGCCGAAGGTTCCGCCAAAGGCGGAATAGAGTCCCGCCGCAGGCGGGATTAACCACTAGGTCGTCACGCCGAGGCGTGACTCGGGGAGCCACCAGTAATTTACGAACTTTGATGGTTCGTAATTCCGGGATACAGAAGCCATCACGAGACAAATCGTGATGGCTTCGTCGTTTCTGGGCCTTTGGGTAAACTGATGCCAGCGTTCTATCCTACTGCAAAGCAAAGACTTAAGATGACAGTGCCTTGTTCGCTGCCTCGGTTGTCATAGGCGGGAATTATGCATCGACTAACAAGAGAAGATGAAGTTCGTAAATGTCTCGGAATTGAAAGAGCACTCCTGAATACGAACTCGCAACTCACTGAGGCGCGCTTGAAGAGGGCCGCCAAAAGAAGGACCACCGGGCGTTGGCATGATGCTTGATTCGCCGTGGTTCAATTTTTTTGGCGAGCGTCATGACGCTCGCCGACCTTATTGGGGCGGGAACCCAAAGGTCAGGCCATCTCGGCGGTTCGAATCCGTTCCCCGCTGGGAAGATTCTTGGGAGTCTGTTCCAGGCAATGGATTTTTACACCGATGAAGATGTCTTTCCAGTCCTCAGCGCACACACCTCCTTGGGTAGGATCCGCGGACCCCAAGCACCCGGAAACCTGGCGATTCAGTGCGGCTGCCAACAAAAAACTCTGCCCTGAGCAAGAGGAAGTAGGACACCCTCGACGCATCGACTGCGCCTGTCCACATTCGATTGCCGCTTTGCACGAAAGCCGCCTCGAGTCTGCCGGAAGCTAAATTGCCTATGGACCACTGTTCCCATATTTTCCGGGAACTGGGCATGCCCCAGCCGCCGCCCGCCACTTCGCAGTCCCGCAACCAAGCCTCCGCATCGTCGTAATTAATGTCCTTGTCGGGCCCCACGATCCATTCGAGCTCCGTTCTGGAATCGGTGATTAGCCTGCGGCTTGGGTCTCACTGGTGAGCCATAACGTGCCTTGCATTATTTTGAATATCTTAGACATGGCAATTGCCTGGCGTTCTTCTTTCGGGCGCTTCTCGCGGTCACGTGCAGCGTATTGTTCGACGTTCTATGTTTTCTTCTTTTGGTCTTGTTCAGATTGGCCCGATTTGCCCGCCAACACCGCGAAGATTGCTGCAAGATTGTCCAGTCGGTACGGGACACTCACTTTCGACTTGTCCCGAGGGATCAAGACCAAGAGTGAAACCAGCGACAAACAGGCAAGCCAGGCGAATCTGGCCAGATGTTGGTAACTCTCGGTCCCCAAGAATCCCAGGAAACCTAGGAAACCAAGAAATCCAAGCGCACCAAGAAACCGGCGATCATGTGTCTTTTCCAAATCACATCTCCTTTCGTCGAACGGTACGCGGATGAGCGGCGCGACAGCGTCCGTCTCGATCCGCTGGTTAGGCTATTCTGTTTTTTTCTTCAACGTGAAATATGCATTTTGCTTGAAGGACGTGAAAAATAGCTCGTCGCGTGACACGAGAACATCGGATATCCCTTGATTGGTCAACCGACCACCGTCCCCTTTATCCACCATATAGAGTTGCCTGTTAGATCCACGCTCGTGTGAGTCCCACTTCTATACTCAATATGTCTTTATTGGCCTAGAACTATCTTCTCGCTCTTGGTCTTGGCTGAACTCTATCTGCTGACGCAACTCTTGCACTTCGCTTGGGGAAACGGCGGGAGTCGTCGCGACGTTCAGCGATTCGATCTTCCTGAGGGCCCGGAGCGCGAGCCTGTGCATGCCGGGTCTATTCTTCACGAGGAAATCGGTATACCAATACCAAACAACAGGATTCTCGGGTTCGAGAGTTGTTAGTTGGAGATAATGCGCTTCGGCTTCGTCATAATGGCCAGCCTTCTCCAAGACAAGCCCCAGATGGCGCCGGTATTGATGATTCTCCGGGTACAATCGAATCGCTTCGTGGAACGCTTCGATGGCTTCGTCCCTCCTCCCCGTTTCGTTAAGCACCCACGCCAATTCGGCGCGCACTATCGCATTTTCAGGCATCAGGGGGACGGCAGCGCGACCGATTCGCTCCGCTTCTACGTATTCCTTATTATGTCTCAGTGCCACAAGCAGGCTTTGCATGGCCGGCAAGTTGGCCGCCTGGAGTTCCGCCGCTTTGCGCAAAGAGTCCAACCCATCTCCGTGTTTGCCGACAGCCATGAGCACTTTGCCTCGGCAAAGATGCACCATTGCATTGTCGGGGGCGAGTTTCCGTGCGATGTTCGCGTTTCTTTCGGCAAGTTCGGGTTCAGATGCGTGGCCGAGGATGTCCGCCACGACAATGTGTGCGACAGGCGAATCCGGGCGAAGCGCAATAAAACGGAGGGCTTCGTTTTTTGCCCGTTGCATCTCTCTGCAGAGCAATGCATCAATGGCGTTCACCAGGGATCTGAAAGCTTCCGATGCATCATTGGGAGGAGTTGGGTGAACACGCGGATTCGTCTCAAACCCGGCGGACAAGGGTACGAGGGGGCGGATATCTTTCATTAAGACACCCAAAGGGTAAATCTCCGGTCGCGTTTCAGGGTTGCCTTCCTTCAATTGCAGGATATGCAGCCGTGTCAGGAGGCCTTCCACAGCATAATCCGCATTCAGAACGGGGCAGCCACTCCAGCCGTGGGTTATGTCGGATGTCCGACTATGCCATGTTTCCCACGGCTGGCTAGTATTCGCAATGGAGGAGTCTGCGCCAGACTTGGTAACCCGCAGACGTTCAACGTGAAGATCTGGCGTCGGTCCCCCCTTATCAGCGGATACTTCCTCGCCCGCTCGAGGCGCTGTATAGGAGACTGCAAGGACCTCTTCACCCAAGCCGGCTGTATCTTGGGCCGGTTGAAGGTGGGGATGGGGTATCGGCCAGTCCACGTGAAGAACCGCGATGTCTTTGAGCGGATCGCTCGCCACGACTTCGCCCACAAAGACATCGCCATAATATGGACTTGCCACAAAGAGGACCACAGGCTCGCGGTGCGCCCCCTTTTCTGACAGCCGGACAGTATTGTGCCATGCCGTAACCACCCACGACTGTTCTTCCAGAACAAATCCTGTGCCGATCTCCGCGCTCCGTGCATCCGTGGAAAAAACCACCACGACTGAATCTCGGACAGACTGGCGGACCGATTCTGGGTGAATGTCGTTGGAGACACTATACTCCCACCCCCAAAACAAGACTGCCGCAACGATGCCGCTGACTATAATGCCGCTTGTGACATGCCCAGTTCTGATACGCATAAAGCCTCTCTGAATGAGGGCGCTGGACTATGTGCCAATATCGGTTCGATAATGCTTAACCTCTCTGTCTAAGTATACTCTAGGCGTTTACCAGACCATAGTCCAGGGCGGACTCTCGGCTCGAAGCCTCGCACGTATGAATCTATGCCGGCGCAAGTTTGGTCCTGGCCGACTGAAACAAACTGCCCCTTCTTGCCGCATTACTAACAGACAAGGAGCATTCAATGCGTACTTATGATGCAAGATGTGAGGCTGGTTGCCACTCAGACGCCCTAGCCTGGAGTTTTGCCATTCTTGGAAGCGTAAAATGCCAATGTTATTCGATATTTCAACAACTCCTGGGGTTTTTGCCAACCCCACTTCTTGTCGCGATTCATTGCAGGGTCGTGTAAAACCTCCGAATTTAGCCATTTTGCGAGTGTTTTGTATCTTCTGCACCTCGCAAAATGGCAAAACTTCAGACTAGTAGTTTACGAACTTTTCGGTTCGTAGTTCACGCATATCGAGGCCACCACGGGCGAGTCCGTGGCGGCCTCGTCGTATTCCCGCCACCTCAGACCTCGGGCCACCTTCCCGCAACTTCTCTATTAAATACGATTAGTTCGTAACTCGTGCAGACTCGAAGCTTCAATCAGGATTATGAACTCACTCTTGTTAACTGCGAGTCCTTAGAATCTTTGTACGCGACATCTGCGCACGACGCGTAGATGTTGGCTTAAGGTCGCGAACAAAGATTCTGAATGCGGCTTCTCAGCCGGCTTAGGTCGCGTCGATCGCCACCCGCTGAAGCACCCGGACACTGGCCAAGGAATTGGGTGTAAGTCCGTCGCTGAACTCGTGAAAGCCGTAGTGGACTGTGTTCAACAACATAATGCGAATCCTATGGCGTTCGTCTGGACCGCCAAGGCGGAAGACATTCTTGCCAACGTCAGCCGGACAAGAGCCCGCTTGGATAAGAGGGCAACAGCATGAATCAATACGCTAGATCTTTTTCTGTGGCGGAAATGTGCTAATAACATAAAAGAAGTTGAATCAGAAAGCAACGGTTCAATCAGCCATTCGCCCAGAGTCCATTACAATTCTCCTTGATGCATACCGTGCCGCACGCGCGTCATGCGTCACCAGAAGCACGCTGCCACCCTGCTGCGCAAACTCGGCCAAGTGTTTGAGCACAATCTCCGCGTTCTCCCCATCCAGGTTGCCCGTCGGCTCGTCGGCGAGGACCACCTTGGGCTGGTTGAGCAGCGCCCGCGCCAGCGCAACCCGCTGCCGCTCCCCGACGCTCAGTTCGGCCGGCACGTGCCGCGCCCGGCCCGACAACTGAAAATGCGCCATCAGCGCGTTCGCCCGCTCCCGCGCGCCGTTCACCGGCCCCGCCAGCGACGCCGCCAGAATGTTCTCCTCGACGCTGAGGTACGGCACGAGATGAAACTGCTGGAATACAAACCCGATTGTAGTCCCGCGAAACCGCGCCCGGTTTTCCGCCGACAGCCCGTACGGGTCCTTGCCGTCGACACTGACCGATCCCGAGGTCGGCATCAGCAACGCACCGACCGCCAGCAGCAGCGTCGTTTTCCCGCAGCCGCTCGGCCCTTGCACCGCCACAAACTCGCCCGCTCTTACCGCCAGCGACACGTTATCAAGCGCCACGACCTTGTTGCCGCGGCCCGTGTACGTCTTGCACAGGTTCTTCACTTCGATCATCGCCCGCTACTCCTCGCGCAGGATCACGGCCGGATCCTGTTGGGCCGCAATCAGGGCCGGCAGCCAACTCGCCACGCATGCCAGCAACGGCGCCAGCACCAGCACAGACATCAGCAGGCGCCAGTCGAACAACCCCGCCGCGGACGCCGCCGTCACCGGCACACCTTCCGCCGCGCTCCACGCCATTCCCGCGATAAGTCCGCCTGCATAACCAACGAACGCGCCGGCGAAACCCACCAGTAGCGCTTTCGCCAGGAACACGCCGAGGATCTGCCGCGACCGCAGGCCCAGCGCCCGCAAAATGCCGATCTCGCCACGGCGCTCGCGCACGTTGCCCCACGCCAGCAACCCGATCCACACCGTTGCCGCTACGATCGCCAGCGGCACCAGCCACGACGCAAACGCCTCGCGCTCGGTTCCCAGCCGGCTGTGATATTCGGTTTCTTTCGCAATCGTTTCCTGGCTCAGCGTGGCCATCCGGAACCGCGCATCGAGCCGGATCAACGCCTCCGGGATCCGGTGAATCACCTGCGTCTCGGGCAGGATCGCGCTGAGTTGTTTGGTGATCAGTTCGAGGTCGCCTTTTGCGCACAGGCAACTCAACGCCAGTATGGCGTTAATCTGCCCCGGTTTTTTCAGCAGTTCCTGCGCCTGCGCCATGTGCATCCACACACTCACGTCGTCCGTGTTGCCCCGCTCCTCGTGCACCTCGGATACCGTGAACGGCGCGCCAAGCAGCGTCACGTTGTCCCCCGCCTTAATGCCCAGTTTCCGCGCCAGCGCGTAACCCACCCGCAACTTGCCCGGCTCGACCGGGTCGAGCATCGGCTCTTTCATGTTGCTGTGCTTGTGCGGCACTTCGCCGCGCGCCCCGATCAGGATGACCGAGCAGTTGTCCCGTTCCGGCCACGCGATCTTCTCGTAAAGCTGCGGCAACACGTGCTGGATCGTGGCAATTTCCGATTTGCACAACCGGCTCACCAGTTCCTCGGACATCAGTTTTTTTGCGAACCCGTCCGTCCAGAACTCGCTCAGGTCTTCGTCCGAACTCAGGATTACCACGTTGTAACCCATAGTTTTCATCATCTTGCGGTAATCATCCTGGGCGAGCGCCATCAGCTGTGCCGTCTCCTGCTGTTTTTGCGCGTTCAGTTCGGCCACGCGCCCCCCGTGCGCCCGCAACAGCGTCATCACGCCCACCAGGCAGCCCACCGCTACCAGCACCGCCGCCACGCCCAGCAAAAAGTCCCCCTTCCGGTAACCTATCTCCCGCCAAACCAGCCGCCAGACATTCATAATCCAGTTCCCGCATGTTTGCCGCCGCCTGACCGCCGCGACAGCACAATACTCGCTGTGCCAATCAATACCACTAAGCCTAAAACGACCGCCGCCGCGTTCCGCACAACCGCCGTCTTCTCCGCCCGAGCCTGCGGAAGCGCCGCCGGGCTCGCCAGCGCCGTGCCCGGCAGCGGCGGCAGCTCGATATTGCCCGCCAGTTTAACACCCCCGGCGCCCGAGTCCCAATCCGCCTCGAGCAGCAGGTCAAACCCCGGGTTGTCGCTCTTGATCTCACACGCGCACGGGCCCACGATAAACGCGCACGCCTTCAGGATCATCTCGGGGTTGATGCCCGGCCCCACCAGCGCGTACAACACACGCCCACGGCCAAACACCGGAAACGCTACCGGATCGCCCGGTGTCCGCTCCAAGTCCGGCTCGCTCTGCATCAGCATCCGCAATAGCACCGCCTCCGACTCGTCATCGCGCGCGATCTCGATGAGCGAAAACTCGACCCGCAGCCCCGCGACGTTCGGCGCACCCGGCGCATCCAGCACCGGATCGCCCGTCAGATCCGGCAGGCGCAGGGTGCGGTTTGCCAGCGCAATCTGCTCGTTTAAAACGGCCGCCACCGCCTGATCCTTTGCCCGATCTCCGCATTTCACCAGCAGCCACACCGCCGACTGGCCGTCGAGCAGCCGCCGCACCAGTTCCCGCCGAACCGGCGAATCCAGCACCGCCTGCGGCTCCAGCAACTGAACCCCGCCCGACCAAACCGGCCCTGCCGCCACGCCCGCAGGATAAAAAAGTTCAAACCGGCCCCCCTGACCCGATTCACGCGCCTCTTCTTCTTCGACAATCAGGTTCGCCGATTTGCTCTGCCGCAGCGCCTCCAACCCCTGGCCTTCATTGCCCGCATCTACCACACGCAACACATACGGCTCCGCCGCCCACCGCTCCAGCGCCCAACGATACACCGGCACGCTGCACGCATCCGCCGCACAAGCCCCCAACAGCGCCGCGACGGCAGCAAACAGACCGGGCAGCATCCGTCCATGTCTGTCCGTGTCCGTCCGTGTCCGTCGGTGTTCGTCCGTGTTCCTCATTCCTGCACGATCGCCACGCCGCATAGCACCGGCTCCAACCCGCCCTTCGGCGTGAGCGCGATCTCGAGCGCGTCTTTCACCGGCACGCCTTTGAACTCCTTCACCACGCCCCACATGGAAGCGCCCGCCTCGCCCGCAATATCAAAACCGCTCAGCACCGTTTTCCCTTGCAGTGCCACGTCGAAAACACGCCCGCCTTTTTCAGCCGCGCCCGGTTCCGCAAAATAAAGCCGCACCGTGCATGGCCACTCTTTCTTCGCACCCGACTCGACCGTCACCCGAACACGCCGTATACCCTCCCCTCCGGACGCCACCACCCATCCCGGGCCCGACCCGCTCATCCGAAGTGAGTGATACCGGTACCAAGACGGTGCCGCCGGTTCGATCGCTACATTGACCTCCGGCGATTTCCCGCCCACGCTCGGGTAATCAAGCCAAAGCGTGCCGTCGTCGCCGCGCCGATCGCCGGGCGCGCCAAAATTCAGCCCCACTCGTTTTACCCGGCCTTTACCGGCGTCAAACGCGTTGTACGTCCACATCTCCGTGGCCGGCGTGTAAACGAACGCCAGCGACGTCTGGTTCTGATAGCTGCACGTGCACGTCCGCGTATAGTCCGGCGCGTTCAACACCCCGTTCGCCGGGATCAGGTTGGACGTGCACCCCGATTTGAACCCGCCCAGGTTGCCCGTTCCTCCGTCCGCCCGCAAATCAAAAAAGCCCGCCGCCGCCGATCGGAACGTCACCAGGTTCGCGCACGCCACCGCCGTGTTGCACCCGTGCTGCCGGGTCCAGTTCATCTCCGCCCGCTCGCCCGTCAACGGGTTCTGCCGTTCGAGGCTTTCCCCCGTCAGCAGGTTGAAAAACTTCTCCTGCGCGATAATTGTGTCGCCGTGCAACAGGCACGGCCCGTTGTAATTGACCTCCCGGTCCCACAGCACCTTCCCGTCATCCGCCTGATACGCGATCATTCGGTCGTTCGCCTCGTCCCGCAACATGTCCCGCGACGCACGGCCCGCCTGCAGCAGAATGTCATGCTCGACCGAATAGCCCAGCCACGTCCCGAACACGCCCTTGTCTGCGCGCCAGATTTCCTGGCCGGTCTTGATATCCAGCGCCAGCAGCTTGCCTTGATCCGGCAGCGTAATCCCGCGCCGCTCGAGCCGTTCCCGGTACTCGCTCGTCACGTTGTCGATGCAGAACACTCTGCCGGCCCCCAGCGCGATCGCGTTGTGGCGGAACGCCGCGTCGGCAGTCGTTGTCCACAGCACCTCGCCCGTGTGACGGTTCAACGCCACGATCCGCTTGCTCGCCACCGCGTTCCACGTCTGGCCCTTGATTTCCTCGTCGTACCGCATCGGCCCCGATCCCGCCACCAGCACGTCGTCGTAAACGCCGATGTAACCGAATCCCGGCTTTTCGATCCCGTCCGCCGCCGGCAACGTAAACTCCGACATTACTTTTCCCGTCGCCGGGTCGAGCCGCAGGCATTTCTCCCCATATGCAACGTAGATCCCGTCCAAAACCGACACATAATTGCTGCCCAGCGCATTCGCGCCCGGCTGATGGCTCGTGTTGTCATACGCCTTGCCAATCTCCGGCAACGACACCTGCCACAGCACCCAGCCCGTATACACGTCAACGGCACGGATCATGTCCGGCCCTTCAATAAACAGCCGGCCGCCGACTACCTGCTCGCTCGGGCCGTGACCGTGGCGCGGCAGGATGTCCTTGTTCGACGACCCGCCAAACCACAGCAGCCCCAGCGGCGCCCGTACCAACGTGTCTTTCGACACCACGCTGTTCGCCGAATCCGCGTACTGCTGCGTCCAGTCCGCGCTGCCCGGCAGCGGACCCGTCCGCACTATCGCCGCCACCACCGAGCCGTCGTCATTTTTCTTCGTCCCAAACTCCGCTCCCGCCAATGCTTCCTTAACCGTCTTCTCCAACGCGGCGATCACGTCCGCTGTCCCCCCCGTTCTCGCCTCGCCGCCATACGGCCGCAGCCGCTCGTACAACTCCGAAACCTGCTCCGTGCTCGACACCCACTCCATCCGCCGCGCGGTCAACACCACCGCAACGCTCGCGAAATAGGGGGGCAAATCCTTCAAACCCGCATCCAATACGGCGGCGCCGGTCCCGTAGACGCCCTGTTCGTCGAGCGTGTTTCGTATGGCTGCTGCCGCTTCCGCGGAGGCGCCGATGATCACCGAATGAAAAAACGAAATACTCGCCACATTTTCCACCACGTCCTGAACGGAGCGTTCGGCATTCACGACAAGAAGCCCGTAGCCTTTGTCCGGATTGACCTCTTTTATCGGCGCCACCCACTTTTTCGCCTCTACTTTCTTCTCACCGAAACAATAGATGCTGCCTTCCAAGGTCGACACGTACAGTTGCCCGTTTGCCGCGGCCAGCCGCGCGCCTCTTTTGCCCTCCAGATCGTGTTCCCACGCCAATTTCGGCTCTTTCTTGCCGCGCGAAATCTCCAGCGCAAACACGCCGCGTGCCCCACACCCGTAAAGCCGGTCCCCCGCAACGATCACGTCCGTCGCCTTCCCGTCAAAACTCCACAACTCCGGGCATTGCCATTTCCACCGCTTTTGCTTCTTGTTGTCCTCGGTACTTACGGTCTTCATCGCGGCGAAATCGAATCCCACAACCTGCCCCCTGCGGATCCCCGCGATCAACCCCTCGCTCAAAACGGCCGGCGACGGAAAGCTGCCCAGGTTCTGCCCGTCCGCCAACTGGTAAATGGCGCCTGGGTTCACGAAAAACCCGCCCAGCACGCCCACCCGATAGTCGCCGAACCGGTTGTTCGGATCCATCTCGAAATACAGCAGCTTGCCCGTCTTTCTGTCAAAACACGCGGGGGCAGCACGGCCGTTCGGTACCAACAACTTGTCGTCGATCACCGCCAGGTAACCCTGCGGCGCGATCCCCGAAAATGCCGGGCTGTGATGCGGCTGCATCATGAACGTCACGTCGCAGTTGTCGTTCATCCACACGACCGCGCCCGTCTTCGCCTCGAGCGCATACACGCTCACCCCCTCGAAAGGCCAGATGCCCGCCGCGCAATACACCACCCCATCGGCCACCACCGGCGCGCCGCGAACCGGCCACACCGAAATCATCCGCTTGTTGCCGATCACCTTCCGGTCTGACAACGCGGCCTTAAACCGCCATTTTTCCGCTCCGGTCACCGCATCAAGGCAATACAGAAACCCGTCGTCCGATCCCGCGTACACCAAACCGTCCGACACCGCCGGCGCAAACCGCACCGGCCCGCCCGTGAAAAACTTCCATTTCTCCACGCCGGTCTCCGCGTCAAACGCCATAACCGCGTCGTTCCGCGGCGATCCGATATACAGGACAGGCCCCGCCACAATCGGCTCGTACGCGATATCAAACTCGAGCCGCTCGTCGTCCGGCCACGCCCGCTCGATTGGTGGCAGCGCGCGCACCCACTGCACCTGCAGTTTTTTCGTCAGTTTCTCCGGCGTTGCCCCCGTATGCCCGGCGTCATGACGCCAGCACGGCCAATCTTCACCACCCGCTTGCACTGCAAACAAGAAACCAGCCAACACCAACAACGTTCTGCGAATCACGGCTTTGACTCCTCTTCTACTGCGCACTCTATGAACCATAAACGAAAAGACAGGTGAAAATCACCTGTCTCACGAGATCTTTTGCGTCTCTTGTGTCCCTTATGTCCCTTGTGTCCTTTTTATCTCTTTCTTGCGCCTCCTGCGTTATCCGTTGTCGAAAAGGTGCATGAAACCCGCGCTCAGCGGGTCAACCGGCGGCGGCCCCGGGTATTTCACAAACTCGACGTGACCGTCCATGTACAGCACGTTGCACCCGCCCGGCACGTGGTTGAACTTCGACACCACGACCGACATGTTGTCCATCATCACAAACACCTCGCTCTGAGCCTTCGCGCTTGCCGCGGGGTTGTTGATGTCCGTAATCAGGAACCGCTCGATGCCCTCGCGCACCCGGTACACCGTCTCGCCGCCGCCATTGCCGTTGCCCGGCGACACGTTCCGGTCCGCGTCCACCGCCTTCCTGAACCCCGCCTCGTCATCCGGCACGTACGGCGCGACCGACTCGAGCAGGTCGTACATGCACTCGATAAACTGGGCCGGGCCGTCCGTCAGGCCGTCCGGCAAGGGGTTCAACCCCAGCGCCGAGATCACACCCGTCAGGTAACTCGACACATCGAGCGTCGGGAAATCCGACCCCAGTTGATCGTACACGTGATAAGCGTACGTGTAGCTCGCGTCGATCGCCTCGACCCCCTGCTGCCCGTTCCCGTCGATCTTCAGCGGCAGCGTAAACCGGCCGTCGGAGTCGAAGTGATCCTCAAACTGGTCCGTGGCGTCCGACGGGCAAAACGCGATCTTCAAATCCGTCGCGTACTCCGGGTATACGGCCGACACCAGCGGCCCCAGCGACAGGCACGCACGGCTCCCGCATCCCAGCTCGATCTCGCCCGGCGGAAATCTGTTCCCCGGCGACTCGCCCGCGTACATTTTGAACACCACGCCCCACTGTTTCAGGTTGTTCGCGCAACTCGCGCGCCGTGCCGACTCCCGCGCGCGAGCAAGCGCCGGAAGCAGTATCGCCGCCAGGATGCCGATTATGGCAATGACCACCAACAGTTCAATAAGGGTAAAACCATGCCGTTTCATGCCCAGCCCCTCCTTTTGCAGACTGCGTCGCGCCCCCTTCCCCCTCATTATGCCCCGCAACACCTACGCCGTCAATGGCATTTCCGGGGTAGCCCCCTTTTGCGTGCACACATACGCCGCGATCCGGTTCGCCCGCTCGTTAATCTCGTCCAAGTCCTGCCCCCGAAACAGGCCCATCGCCAGCGCCGCCGTGAACGCGTCTCCCGCGCCCACGGTGTCCACCACCTCCACGCGAACCCCCCCGTGTTCACTCCGCCGACCCCCGGCGTACAACACGCTGCCCCGCACGCCCCGCGTCACCGCCACCACCTTCACCCCGTACGCCTGCTGCAACGCCTCGACGAACTTGTCCTCTTCACCTATGTCGAATCCCAGGGTGGCTGCCACCACCGGCAACTCCTCGTCGTTAAGTTTTACCACCGTCGACTTTCCGAGCGTCCAATCAAGTATCTCGCGACCAAAAAAATGTTGCCGCAGGTTGATGTCGAACACCCGCAGACAATCTTCCCGTGTCGCCCCCAGAAACGAACGAATCGCCTCCCGCGACACCCGCCCCCGCTGCCCAAGCGTCCCATAACACACCGCGTCAGCCCGCCCCGCCAGCCCCAGCAACTCTTCCGTCACCGGAATAAAATCCCACGCCACATTCTCGTGGATCACGTACTTCGGCACGCCCGCCCCGTCCAACTCCACCGAAACCGTACCCGTCGCATGCTCCGGGTCCATCGTCAGGCATTCGCGCTGCAATTTCAGGCCGTCCGCCCGCGCAAGAATTTCCCGCCCAAGCCCGTCATCCCCCACACGGCTCACCACCCACGCATCCGCACCCAGCACCTTCGTGTGATACGCAAAATTCGCCGGCGCGCCACCCAACTGCTTGCCGTCGGGGAGCAGGTCCCAGAGAATCTCCCCCAAACCCGCCACAATATGCCCCATCACTCGATCAACACTCCGTCCGTGAAGAATTCTGTTTAGAGGTCGTTTGTGTCCGTGTTCGTCCGTGCAAGTCCGTGTTTGTCCGTGCCGTTCCTACTTCATCTTCCTGATCGAGTCGAGCTCCGCCCAGTATGCCACCAGCGCCGCACGCCCCGTGTCCGTCAGCCGGAAATCCGTGTGCGGCATCTTCCCCTGGAACGATTTGATCACCTCGACAAACCCCGCCTTCTCCAGCTTGTCCATGTGCGAAGAAAGGTTCCCCTTCGTCAACCCCAGCGTCTCGAGAAAAAAATTGAAATCGGCCACGTCCACCCCCGACAGGATCATCAGGATGCGCAGCCGCGCCGGCTCGTGAATCGTCCGGTCCAATTCGTTCATTCGCGACCCGCCTGCTCGCCCGGCTCGTTGCCGCCCTCGCCGCCTTCCTCGAGCCCCGCCCGCGCCAGATGTTTCAGCCGGCGCAACGCGTATCGGCTGTAGATGTGGCCGACGATCATCGAGATCAGCCCGTACCCGAACACCGGCACGATAATGTCCAGGAAAAACCACTGACCTGGAAACGGCCGCCACACACCTGCCACCATCAGCAGCGCGTGCAACACGTAAAGGGCCGGCCAGATCCACGCCCACATCCCCAGGCGCTGCACCACGATCATCGCCGCCAAAAACGGCGCCATGTACACCGCCGAAAACGGCTGGAAATACGGCATCGGCAAGTAACGAAGCCCCACCAGTACCGCGCCCGCCAGGTGGTACAACATCAGACCGAACCCAAGCGCCGTCAACCACCGCATCCGACGTAGTTCGTCCGATTTGTTACCCCCGCCGAACGCCGCGTAACCTTCCTTGCGGTAAAACCACTCGCTGATGCTCCAGATGCGCTCACGCCCCCACCGCGCGATCGAAAACCACAGCAGCGCCAGCGTCAACGCAAACGTCACCGCAACCATCAACCATAACAGCCCCGGCTGTCGCGCCCGCCACGCATAGATCGCCCCCTGCGCCAAACCCGCCAGCACGATCACCAGCAACACGATAAACACCCACTGGACAAGAAACGGTATGGTTCGGCTGCGCGCATATCGTTCCGCCCATTTCGCCAACTGACGCGCGTCATCCTGACGCGCGTCGTCTCGATGCGCGGCGTCCTCTCCGTACTCCCGCGGCTCTTCAGGCA
>Ga0307377_10005102_pt1 | contig 14162 bp, 19 predicted proteins | sample TR3MG_FD_202535 | JGI IMG/M metagenome (GOLD analysis project Ga0307377, IMG submission 202535) | Soil microbial communities from Risofladan, Vaasa, Finland - TR-3 | ecosystem: Environmental > Terrestrial > Soil > Coastal area > Acid sulfate soil | place: Finland: Risofladan, Vaasa | collected... | reverse complement strand
TTGAGCAGAGGCAGTTTGTCAATGAAGAGACGGTTCTGATTGACCGGCCGAATGTTGAGTTGATTCCGCTGGAAAACATCAAGTTTGACCCGGCCGCCGACTGGCGCGACCCGATCAACACAAGCCCGTATGTGATTGAGCAGAAGCCGATGTTCGTCAGCGAGATAATGGAACTCCAGACTCGGGTGAACCCTGTTACCGGCAAACCGTTCTATTTGCCAGTGAACGAGGGCATGGTTGCGGCGGCTATTCACCAAGACTGGGACAGCGTTCGCAAGGCGCGGGAAGGCGATCGACTGGACAAGTACGACAATGATACCGATGTTCGGGCTCATCAAAGCGTTTGGGTCCACAAGTACATCATGGAGATTAACGGGCAGGACTGGTGCTGGGAGACGCTTGGCACCGAGATACTGCTTCGCGAGCTTCAGCCGATTGAAGAGGTTTATCTGACCGGCAAGCGGCCGTATGTCTGGGGAACCTGCAACATTGAGCCGCACAAGCAGTATCCGGCGGGCTCGCCCGAGCTGATTGAGGGTTTGCAGGAAGAGTCTAACGATCTTGCCAACCTGCGCCTCGATAACGTCAAGCTGGCGTTGAACAAGCGGTACTTTGCCAAGCGTGGCGCCGGCATTGATATTCGCAGCCTGGTGCGCAACGTATCTGGCTCGGTCACGATGATGAACAACCCGACAACCGACGTTCACACGGTTGATACGCGAGACGTAACCGGGTCGAGTTATCAAGAGCAGGACCGTCTGAATATGGATATGGACGATCTGTTGGGTGATTTTGGCGCTGGCACCGTCGCCGGCAACCGCAGGCTGGGTGAAACCGTTGGCGGCATGGAAATGATGAGCGCGGAGTCGAACCAGCTCAAAGACTTCAGTATCAGGACGTTTTCAGAAACGTGGTATGAGCCGGTGTTGCGCCAGCTGATTGAGCTGGAGGCGGTATATGAGACGGATACGGCGTTGCTGATTGTTGGTGCCGACCGAGCTGGGCTGAAAACGGTTGAAGAGGCGCTGGACGTTATTGCAGAGCCGATCCGCGTCAAGGTCAATGTGGGCTTTGATGCTACCAACCCGACCAAGCGCATTGGCAAGCTGGCGTTGGCGATGGATCAGATAATGAAGTTCGCGCCCATGCTGATGCAGCAGATAGATGCGTCCGAGTTTGTCTCTGAAATTATGGGTGCGGTTGGTTATCGCGATGGTGTCCGTTTCTTCCCGAGCTTGGGCCAGGACGAAGAAGATCCGCGTATTGTGCAGTTGCAGCAGCAGGTTCAGGAAATGCAGCAATACATCGAGACCAAACAGGCCGAGCAGCAGGGCAGGATACAGGTGGCTCAGATCACGCAACAGGGCGCGACGGCGCGAACCCAGATGCAGGAAGAGGTCAAGATCATGTTGTCGCAGAACAAGAACAACATGGAGTCAGCCATTATTCAGATGAAGAACCGCCTCGAGGAGCTGGATCGAATGGTCAGTATCGAGCTATCCGACATCAAGCGCCGCGAATACTACTTGCAGCGTGAGGCGTTGAGTGCCGAGATTCAGGAGCGTGATCGCCAGTATGCGTTGCAGGTCGCTGGTATGGAGGTTACGAAGCCGAGCGGTGGGGCGGTAAATCTGTCTGGAAACGACAAGGCCGGCGTGATTAGTCGCGACCGCTACGGGATGGTTCCAAATAACGCGGCATGAGGTACAATCGTCAGCGCGCAGTAGCTCAATGGCAGAGCGTCGGGTCCATAACCCGGAAGGTTGTTGGTTCAATTCCAACCTGCGCAACCGTATTCGGAGAGACGATTGGCTAAGCCAGACCTTGAACAAGAATCAGGACCGATCTACAGCGACTTGGAATTAGAGCGCGAGTTACGTTTTGCGCTTAAATCGGAGCCAGAGATTGACCTTTTCAAAGTGGTCAACAAGGCGCTACGAGTCAAGGCTGAGCTGGCCAACAATGAGTCTGTCAAGACGATACTGCAATCCATGTGGCTTACCGTCGCTGACTTTTACGCGCTGGTGGTTGAGTGTCCCAGTCTGGCGAATCTTCCAGAGAGCGATTTATTGGTTATTGCGCACCAAGATATGAAGGCTAATTTCAGGGCGGTAGCGGCGATCAATGCCGTATTCAGTGAGGCCAGTCTGGCCGAGGCTGCGCTAAGCAGTCAGGATGATATGCAACGTGAACAAGAGGATTTTGAATGAGCGGAGAATCGGCACAACAGGATACGGATAGTGGTACTGGCACCGTGGTTACGCCGGGCAAACCCGTTAAGCACGTAGACATTCTTGATGGCAAGAGCGCCGGGCATGTCATAGAGCCGGAGCATGATGAGGGTTCAACGGGCAACGAGCCGAAGCCAGACGCTGTTGCGCTGGAACGTGCGCCGCGGGCTGAGCCGCCTGAGCGGGTATCGAGGGACGATATATACGCAAGAGCCAAGACTGGGCGCTCCGCTGAGATTGATGGCGACCTGGCCGATATGACGGACGATCAGCGCGTCAACTACGACCGCATGATTGCCGAGGCGGGAGGCGGCCCCGACCCATACGCGGAAGAAGATGAGCCGTCTGCCGTGGCTCCGGCGACATCTAAGCCGGCTGCGGATAATGTCCAAAGCCAAAAAAATCAACCGGCAGGGATTGACACACCTACCGACAAGACTATTATCACTGTATATGGGATGCGCGAGGAAGTTCCCACGGCTGACATTAACGCCGCTGGGGGCATCGACGTATTTCAGAAAATGCGAGCGGCTGATGTTCGCCTACAACGACTGTCTACCTATGAGGCGACACTTCGGGGTTGGGAAAGTCAGCTTTCCGAACGTGCTGCGGGACTTGAAAGAGCGCCGCAGCCCCAGGCTGGCAAAGGAACTGGGACAACAGAGTCATCACCTACCGACGCTCTGGGAGACACGGCAGACGTAGAGGCACAGGCGGCGAGAGTCACCGAGGCTTTCTACTCAGGGGATCGCGAAGAGGCTACATCAAAGCTCTCCGAGGTCTTGGCATCCATAAGATCGGATGCTATCAGGGCAGCGCAGAAAAGTTCTGTGGCAGCCACGCCATCTGGGCCATCGCAAGAATCAGTTAATGCTGAAGCGACGGCTCGTAAGGAGGCGAACGCGGTGTTTCTCAATGAGTTTCCAGACCTAAACACTCCGGTACTCAGGCAGGCCGCTCTGAACATGGTCAATGTTGTAGCTCGCGACCCTGTGATGATCGGAAGGCCATTGGCTGAAATTACTCGGGAAGCGTGTGGACGTATCGCGCGAGAAGTATTCCCAGATCATCACAGGCCAGTTGTGACGAATCCCGCGAACCTATTGCCGGCAGCCGGCCAGCAGAATCCTTTGATTCAGCCTGGCAAGACCCCGGTAGACCTTGGTTCGCGGTATAGCGTAAAGAGACGAACCGTTGTTCAACCCCTAAAAGATGCGCATGGCAGACCAGCAGCAGAGCCAACCGCAAAGCCGTTTCCGAGTAACTCGGAGTTCGTGGGGTTATTGAAGCGGGGCAGAAACCAGCCTTAACAAAGCCAGCCACGGCTCCGATTGAGTTTAGGAGCATGATATGGCTGGACAACTATGGGCGGTAAACGCTCTCGGTGGCTACATGTATACCGACGAGCTTACGAACGTGATGAGGACTGCATTGCAGCCCATCGTTCGTTTCCGCAACTTCTGTGACGCTAAAGACGCCACGGACAAAGGGCTGGGTAAGGGTGAGTTATTCTCTTGGAACGTCTACAGCGATGTAGGCACTGGCGGCGACACTCTTGACGAGTCGGTTGCTATGCCCGAGACGAACTACACGATTACTCAGGGTTCTCTCACGATCACTGAATACGGCAATTCCGTGCCGTACAGCGGCAAGCTGGACAATCTCTCCAAGCAGCCGGTGTCAGAGATCATTCACAAGGTTCTCAAAAACGACGCCAAGAAAACGCTGGACGGCGCGGCTTTCAACCAATTCAATCTGACCGACCTGACTGTTGCTCCCACCTCGGGAACCAGCACCACGGCTGTTACGGTTGAAGAGGGTGGCTGTACTGTCACCAACAACGTCGCTCTTGGTAAGGGCCACATTGGCGCAATCGTTGACGCCATGAAGGAAAGAAGTATCCCGCCTTACATGGCTGACGATTACTACGCCATTTCACATCCAACCACCTACCGACAGCTGCGTTCGGACCTTGAGCCCGTTCACCAGTACGTCGAGACCGGCTTCGGGTTCATTATGAACGGCGAAATCGGGCGGTATGAGGGTGTTCGCTTTACCGAGCAGACGCATGTAGCAAAGGGCGGCGCGGTTGATTCCACGACATTCACCTTCCGGGTGGCTGACGCATGGAACAACGCCAAGTCAAGCTGGATGTTCGTGCTTGGTGAGGACACGGTAGCCGAAGCGTTGGCAATCCCCGAGGAAATCCGCGGTAAGATTCCAACAGACTACGGTCGGTCAAGAGGTGTGGCCTGGTACTACCTCGGCGGTTTCGGTCTGATTCATACGTCCGGGGCTCAGTCTCGCGTTGTTAAATGGGAGTCTGCGGCTTAGGCCGTGGGTTCTGGGAGATAAGAAATGAGCAATTACGACAATCCGCTAACAATCACCTACAGCTTCGGTCTTTTCGACTTTGGCGGTGCTGGTGATATAACGGCGATCCCCGTTCCTTTCGGCAAAACCCGCTGCAAGATTGAAGAGATTTATGTCATGGCGGCAGAAATCTTCACGACTGGCGGCAAGGTTGAAGTTGGAACGGCGGCCGATCCGAACCGCTACGCACAGCTGTTGTGCTTGACGCTGGCTGATACGAACGGCTTGGGCTTTACCAACCCGACAGCTGAACAGTTCGATATTGGTCACGGCGGCAAGGGTGTTGTTGACATCACAACTGAGGCTATTACGCAGCTCGAAGTGGTGTTGACGATCACTGGCGGTACACCGACCGGACAGGGCTTTGCTGGCATTGTTGTTAGCTGGTGGTAGCCTGATCTTTTAACCGAAGCACTCAATGGAGGGTGTGAAATGGAACGCGATGCAAAGCAAAAAGCTGGTGTTGAGTCCGGCACGAGCCATAAGGAAAAGATTGGCGAGGTCGGTGGCATGGGTAGCGTGGGCAAGAATGAGAAGCCCGAGGCGAACCCAAGCATCAAGGCTGGGCGAGGCCATACAATCAAGTAATTGATTGTGTGATCCAACGATATGCAGCCCCGGACCCTGTTCCGGGGCTGCTTTTGGAGTACCAAAAATGGACAAACGCAAAGCTCTCGGGGATGGCAGCGGCCAGACTGAGCCCGATATGTATTTCAGAAAGAACAGACTGCCTGGCTCATATCCGGGCTCTGGTCGGTTTTACGATGTGAATACCGACCCTGACTACTCTGGTCTAGGCAACCCGGCGATCTGCGAATCGCGGCCTATCGCAGATATGACCGCTAATGTAGGATCGGGTTGTATCAAGAAAGGGACCGCGTTTTGCGTCCCTATGGGTGAGCCGAGGTATGGTGAGCCCGACTACGACTAGGAGAAGTCCGTGGCACGTACACTCGATAAAAGCAGGAAGTTCGGCAATATCTTTGGTGTTGAAGAGCATGGCGCCGTATTCACTCAGGACGGCTGTCTATTCAACGGACAAGGCCAAGAGGTTGGCGAGGGCATTACTGCGCCTCTGGCAGATCCACCGCGAGTTGCGGCAGCCGGCCCAGCGCTGAAAGAGCCGGTAGCTGCCCCTACGGCCGCTGAATCATTGGCGGCTCTACACCCCGCACAACTTGGCAAGCTGGTCACTGAGGCCGGTATGACGCCGTTTGGCGGCCCTGGTAGTAAGCAGAAGAACATCAAGCTGCTGATCGACCACGTTGCGGCAAGTGATTAGTGAATGGCCACCTATCTAAAGTTGGTTCAAGAGTTAGTGGCTGAACTCGGTATCGGTGGCGCCAATACTGGCGGCACCGTTCCCGATACCGTTCTCAGCCAGACTGGGCAACTGTGGAACGCCGTTAACTGGATTAAACAGGCCGAGAACAATATTAACCTGATGTGGGCTGACTGGCGCTTTCTGGCCACTGACTACGAAGAGACCCTGACGGTATCCTCGACCGCGGTTCCGGCGCACAGCGGAATTGAGACGGTCAATAAGTGGGACCGGACAAGTTTTTGGATTGACCTTACGCAGACCAGCTCTGGACAACTCGAATGGATGGAGTGGAGCAAGTTTCGCGCCCTGTTGTTGCCGGGTAGCGGCGGCGCCGGTAACGGCAAGCCCAGCACGATAACCCAGAAGCGTAACGGCGACCTGTTGCTGAATACGCCCTGCGATACTGCCTACACATTGACGGCTGAGTTTTGGAAGGAGCCCGTTTTGCTGTCGGCAAATACCGATTTGCCAGCCATGCCAGCGCAGTTTCATCGCATCATAATCTGTGAGGCGGCCATTAAGTATGGCAACAAGGAGGCTGCCGGCGAGGTTATTCAGGGCATGGAGGCTGAGTACATCTACTTGCTGGATAAACTTGAGGGCGATCAACTTGAGGGGCGCGAGTACGAGCGTCTTTCCACGCAAGACATCCCTATTGTGGTGGGCATACCAGGATATACCGACGATGATTCGAGGACGCGCTAATGAATCTCGTCAATGCCAGAAGAATGACGCGGAGAATCGGCCGGGTTCCTCGCAATGATTCTGATTATTTCCAGTTCAATGGTGGCCTGAACCAACAGGATTCGCCGCTCGATGTGCTGCCTGGTCAGTGTGCTAGTGCCCTGAACTACGAAATGGGCATTGCCGGCGGCTACAAGCGGATCGGTGGCTATGAAGTATTCGACGGAGCTGCCGGCGATACGGTGTACAACTTGCTTGGCTATGCCGCTACAGAGCGGCCCATTAACGCCAGCGGCGATGTGATTACTGGCGATACCTCTTCTGCCAACGCCCTTTATCTGACCAAAACTGAAGATGGCGGCTTCGGCACCAATGATCTGCTCAATAACACCGCCTTTGAAAATGCCTCATGGGCTCGAACACAGCTGACCGCGATAGACGGCGACGTATCTTGGGTTGGCGGTGAAACACCGTACCTATCAAAGATCACAGAGAGCGGTATTACCACCAGCCACTTTATACAGGCCGCTACCGGTCCCATGAATTTAGCGGTTGGTGACTATGTGTATCTATCGGTCTTTGCTAAGTACACCGATGGCCAGCGCGAGGGGTTGAGGATGGGAGTCGTAGCCCCTATGGGTACTTTCCCCCCCGCCGTCTTAAGCGCAAACGCCATATTCAACATCAAAGATCAGACCGTGCAAGAGACAACAAACCTTCTTGATTACGGCATAGAGGTAATGACTGATGGTGTGTTGCGGCTATGGATACTGACGGTAGCGGCAAAAGGCGCTTATAGCATCGCCAATATCCAAATGATGATGTACGGCCTTTCAGGCGGGACGCTGATTGCAAACTATGTAGTAGACGGTAGACACTTGCACCTGTCTGGGCCGACCGGTGTTCTCTTGCCGGCATTCGGGCCGCATAGCTTGACGCATAGCCTGATTTTCAATAGTACCAGCAACTATGCGCTGTCGAATGTCACGGTAGCTGATGCGGCAATACCGTGGACCACTGGAACGGTTGTTTACGACACGTTCAGTGAGGTTACTGACAGCGTTGATGGCTCCGCAACAACCCATAAGCTAACGACGGCGGCCTCTCAGAAGATTGATATTCGAGCCGGTGACAAACTATATGTCGAGTGCTATTTGGAGTACGGATTTGCCTCTGGAACCAATATACGCGGCGTCGTTTTTGACCTTGGTGGCGCAGATGGGACAACGTGGGGCGGCACCGCGGTTTCGATTGGTTTTGATGTTGGTAGTGGCGACACTGTTCAAGAAAGCGCAGCGCTGGAGACCTATTCGATAGAGCAATTCGATACGGATATTTGGAAGTGCAGCTTTACTACCGTTGAGGCGCTCGCTGATCTAACGGTCGATTTGAATATAAAAACTGGTATCGAGGGATTTAGCGGGCTGAATACGCTTTACACCGGGACTGGCAAGACTATTGGTATCACAGGTCTGAGGGTGCAGTCGTTTCCTACCGGCGGTGAGACTATCAAGATGGGGCATATTCAGACCGGCGCAAGCGCCAAGGCGGTCAGAAGCGGCAATATCGTTATGGGTGCCGTAACCGCTGGGCCGTTCCAAGATTTTGAAGATTTGTCGGCTAACGCTGCCGTGTTCTCGAAGTCTGTTGGCAGCAACTCAGAGAACTCAGAATCAGACTCGGCACTGGACGCGCTTTATTCAGCTCTGGCAACCAATACCTCGTCGGTGGCTTTGGAGCCGACTGGTAGCGGGGCTATTCGCGGCGTCTGGGAATACAACGGTACGACGTATTGCTTTCGAGATAACGTGGGCGCGACAGCCTGTGTCATGTTCAGGTCGAGTGGATCCGGCTGGATAGAGGTCTCGTTTAACAACGTCGTTAATTTCGATGCTGGCGATGGAACAGAACCGAATGAGGGCGATACCATCACGGTTACGTCTGGATCGAAGAGTGCCGAGATTTTACGCAAGGTTTTGACCGGCGGCACATGGGGCGTCGATGCGGTTGGCTATTTTGTGGTGGGCGCCATCACGAACGGGCCGATAGCGAACAATGATGTGATGCTGGTGAGCGCGGTACGGATTGCTGACGCCAACGGTGCCAGCGCTGTACCGACGCTACTTCCTGGCGGGCGCTACGAGTTTCGCAATGACAACTTCTACGGCTCGGCTAATACCTTCCGAATGTACGGTGTAGACGGCGTAAACAAGGGCTTTGAGTACGATTCTACCGGCATCTTCACGCAGATAACCACTGGCATGACCGACGATACCCCGGACCATTTAGCGGTGCATAACGGCCATCTTTTCTATTCATTCAAGGGTGGCTCGGTCCAACTCAGCGGCGACGGCGATCCGGTTAGTTGGACGGTAATCACCGGGGCCAGTGAGATCGGCATAGGAGATCAGTGTACGGGCTTCAATGAAGAGGTCGGCAACAGCCTATTTATCATGGCTCGCAACAAGACTTTCGTGTTGCAGGGTACGACCAGAGCCAACTTTCAGCTTGATGATTTCAATGTAAATTCTGGCGCGCATGAGTGGAGCCTTCAGCGCATTGGCTTGGGCTGCTATTTCGATGATCGTGGCTTCACGACCATCGACCAGGCGCAGCGGGTCGGTTCCACTAATTTTATTGAAAACACTGTTAGCGAAATGGTGCAGCCGCTGGTTGCCGATCTGGCGAAGAACACCAGCGTTAGAACCAGTCACCTGATAATGACCGAGAACATTTATCGCTGCTATTTTGCTGATGGCCGGATTGTTTCGATTGGCTTCAACAACAATAAGGTCACTGGTCACATGCCGCTTCAGTACCCGTTTGTGGCTAATTGTTCTGTGTCTGGCGAAGATGCCAATGGTGCAGAGGTAATCTATGTTGGCGCTGATGATGGCAAGGTTTACAAGCTAGAGAGTGGCACAACCTTCGATGGCGAGGACATACGGGCTTTTTTCCGTACCGTTCTGTATCACAGCAACAGTCCTGGTCGGTTCAAGAAGTACATGCAGGCTCGGCTTGATGCCCAGCTCTCTGGCGCATTGACGCTGAAGGGTCGGATTGAGTACGACTTTGATACTGCCGGGTTCAATCTGGGCGAGGATTTGGACTTCTCTACCGACGAGGCCGGCGGGTACTGGGATGATTTTATCTGGGATGAGTTTGTTTGGGATCAGCCAACTTCAGGAATCCCGCAGGTCAAGCTGGAGGGTGAGGGCGTGAATTGTGCGGCCTACCTTTACAGCACATCAAGCATTGATAAGAGCCATACGATCCGGGGTGTCACGCTACAGTGGCAGCCGCGGCGTAGCGACAGGAGAAACTAATGGCAGCACCACATTACACACCAAGCGGTGTCCCGGTTCAGGGTTCCAAGGGCCAGTCGCAGTCGATGAGGACGGAGTTCGTGGCGGTTGAAACGGCATTGCAGGTAATGAACTCGATCCCGTTTGTGGTCCAGTTTGATGATCTGAATACCGCCGCGTCGAAGTACGTTGTGATTCCGTGGGCGGGAAACATCGTCGGCGCCTATGTGGTCAACGAGGTCGCCAATACGACAACGAAAACGGTGATAACGCTTGAGATTGCGACGGTGCTGGTAACAATGCCGGCGCTTGAGGTAGCTGTCACGGCGGCAATAGGAACGGCAGCCAGCGCTGTACCAACGGCGACAAACGCGGTGGCCGCTGGTGGTACGGTTGAGGTTATTACAGACGGAGCTGGTGCGCCGGTTATGCCGGGCACCGTTACGTTACTGATTGCGAGAACGTAGATGAGTGACGAAGCCCGCTGGCACCTTGATAAACGAGTGCCTATTGCGCTCATATCGACGCTGTTGGTTCAGACCATTTTGCTTATCTTGTTTTTGGCTGGCTTGCGTTTCGACCTGACAAGCACGATGGAGCGATTGTCGCGGCTTGAGGTGGAGGCCAGATCAGATCGAGTAAGTATTGCCGACAATAAGGTCAATGCCGCCATAACGGCCACCAGCCTACAGGACATTAAACAAGCGCTGGTCAGGATAGAAAATGAGGTTATTCAGGGCCGCAGGGATCGCGATACGCTACTGCAAGAGGTAGGTAAATGACACTAGGGCAGAAACAAGAACTATTCGCCAGGCTGTTTGTTCAGCATTTAGCTTGGCTTCATTCGTTGCCGGGTGTTGAGACCAGGCTGGGCGATGTGTTCGCCCGCGAGGGACACCGAGACGGCAGCAATCACTACATCAAGCTCGCTGGTGACATCAATCTCTTTATCGGCGGGGTCTATATCACGACAACAGAGGGCCATTCCTTCAGTGGCAGGAAATGGGAATCGCTCCATGAGCTAACTCGATGGGGCGGTAACTGGGATAAAGACGAGACCGCTGGCGAACCGGGCGAAGATGATGGGAACCATTACAGTTTTATCCACAACGGGGCAATGTGATGAATCGAAAACAGCAAGTTATTGATGATGTTCAGGCCATAGTGAGGAATTATCGCTACGGCGGCGGGTTTTTGGTGTTGGCCAGCCTGTTGATTGGCCTGGCAGTCGGGGCAGCTCTACTATGAACCCGTTTATCTCAGCGGCAGCAATCGTTACAGCTATAGGAACGATTGGTAGCGCCGGGATTTATTTGGACCACAGTTACGTTGCGTCTGAGAGTTTTGAAAAGCACCTATCAGAGCAGCGCGTCCGAACGGTGTTTGAATACATGGATCAGATACGACAGGCCGGGCCAGAGCCTTGGTTGTGTGACGCGCTGGTGCAGGAGTTGGTCCATATTTGCACGGAGCTGCCTGAACATGCGCTTTGCAGGGATGATGCGAGGGAAGAGTTGATTGAAAAGGTAGGGTGTTGAATGTCAATGTCAACGGACGGATACAGCAGCCGAAAGTTCATCGTTACGATGTCTGGGATGGCGGCAACCGTTGTGTTGGCTGCGATTGGAAAAATGGACGCCAATGCTGGCCTTGTGCTGGCGGCGGGCATTGGAGCCTATAACTGGGCCAATACCGTGCAAGCTAAAAATGAGACTGAAAAATGCTAACTAAGATCCTGATGGGGCTGACCGCTGCGACAGCGATAGCTTTGCTGCTTGTGTTCAATCTTCTGCTGTCGGCAAAAGAGGCGAACGGCAAGCTACAGGGTGCTATTAGTGAGGCTGGCGACATAAATTCCCGGCAAGCGATGGTTGTGCAGACGCTTGAGGACAATCGTTTGAAGCTATTAGCTGGTATCGACGCAGAGAGGGCGCGGGCGCAGGTCGCCACTGATGCCTTGATTGCGAGTCAGGCCGGGCTGGAGACGGCTAAGAGTGTTTTTGAGGGCCGTTTAGCGGCGGCCCGTAGGGAGTTAAGCAATGAGGACTTGGTTTGTGCTGTTCAGCCTATCCCTGATTCTTATGTTTTCAGCCTGCTCGAGTAATCCGGTGGTCCTTGTGGACCCTGAAATCGTAGAGGTTGAGAAGCTGGTTAGGGTTCAGGTGCCGGCGGCGTTGCTGATTCCTTGCGCGGTAACTGCGTTGCCGGTTCAGGGCGACACTTGGGATGATGTATTTCAGATTATGAAGGCGAAGGACTTGGAGCAGCGAGCCTGTAACGAGCGGTTTGTGATGATTCGAGACTGGCAAGAGGGTGAAAGATAATGGCAACGACGGATTTATTTCAGGAAGTTGGTAAGAACGCCAGCGCTCAAAGTGCTAGTTATCAGGCGGCGCTGCCTACCGCGCCAGCGGCCGATCCGGGTGCGCTGGGTGTAGCACAGTCCACAGCCAACGACAGTTTTCAGTCAGCGGTAGCGGGGGTGGGTGGCACAGGTACTCCCGGCGTGACCCAATCGTCGCCGCCGCAGCTGGGCGAGACAGACTATACGATCGACGCCCCAACTGACCCGACGCAGGGTTTATTTGCGGAGCAATCAGGGCAATTAGCGAAGCCGGCCGCGCCACCGCCGATTGCGACGCCGACACCGGCCGCGCCACCGCCGATTGCGACGCCGAGCGCTGGCGTTCCTACTCCCAACGTAGCTGGCAACCTTGCTCCAGAGGAAACAGTACAGGGCCAGCTCAGTAGCTTGTTCACAAACAAAGACATGAACCCGCTCTGGAAATATGCCGAAGGGCTGGGTATGCAGTACGCGAACTCGCGCGGCCTGGCTAATAGCAGTATGGCCGCAGAGGCTGGCGCTCAGGCGGTGTTTGCTCAGGCCATGCCGATTGCGTCACAGGACGCCACGGCGTTTTTTGCTCGGGCTCAACAGGCGGCGCAGGGCGACATCAACGCGAAACTTCAGCTTGAGCAGTTTGGTTACAACTTCGATTTGAGCGAGCAAGAGAACCTTCACAATCTGCAACTAGCGGCCTTACAGGGCGACATTCAAGCAGGGCTGGCATTGCAGCAGTTTGGGTTCGACACGGAGCTGATGGAGCAAGACTTCGGGTTCAGGTCTGAGCTTATGGATCAGGAGTTGCGCAATGCGCTGGGTCTTGGTGAGGCGCAGCAGGACGATATGCTGGAACAGATCGCCCTAAATAACCAAAATACGCTGGACCAGATTGCGGCGAATGGTAATGCGGAACTGCAAACCCGTTACCTGACGGCGGTGGAAACGAGAACGGGCCAGTTCAGTTTCGAGGTCACGCAGATTTACCAGACACAGGGATTAACGCCTTACCAGCAGCAGGCGGCGGTGGAGACGGCGCGGAGGAACTACCTTAATGATGTCCAATTTATTCAGGATCAATACAGTAGTTCGCCCGGCTGGGATCCTGAATGGATATTAGAGTCACCGACGAACCCTGGCACGTATCCGGGCACGTATCCGGGCATACCCACGTATCCGGGCATGCCGCCGTACATGCCGCCAATCTCGCCCATTATTCTGCAATGATTCGTAATGCTCAAGTTGCAGACCTTCCCGGCATTATGCGTGTTGGTCGCCGGTTGCAGGCGCAGACGCCGTATCGCGACATTCAAGTTGATGTTGCGACGGTTGGCAGTACGCTCGGACATTGTATTAACAACGCTTTTGGCTTTGCGATGGTGGCATCAACGAAGGGCGAGATTACTGGCTTTATGCTGGGCGCGGCGGTGCCGCTATGGTTTTGTCGAAAGCGCTGTGCGTCAGACATCGTGACGTATGCCGAAAATGTTGGTGACGGTTACAAGATGATTAAGACGTTCATTCAGTGGGCGTGGTCTATTCCGGGCGTGGTTGAGATAACAATGGGGCAATCGAGCGGCATGGACACTGATCGCTCTGGGATATTGTACGAGCGCGCGGGATTGGTTCGAGTTGGTGGTTTATTTACAGCTGTCCGAGAGGCGGCGGTAGCGGAGGTAGCGGCATGAGTGGCGTAGTCAAAGGTGTAAAGAAGGTCTTTAAGAAGATTGGTAAGGCCATCAAGAAATACTGGAAAATTGTAGCGCTGGCGGTAGCTGTTTATTTCACGGCTGGGTTGGCGCTTAGCTTTATGGGGCCAACGGCGGCGAGCTTTGCGGCGAGTATGCCGGGGTTCGCGGGCGGGGGGTTACTCGGCACCGGCATAGGAGCCGGGGCGGCCGGCG
>Ga0307377_10005101_pt1 | contig 14165 bp, 20 predicted proteins | sample TR3MG_FD_202535 | JGI IMG/M metagenome (GOLD analysis project Ga0307377, IMG submission 202535) | Soil microbial communities from Risofladan, Vaasa, Finland - TR-3 | ecosystem: Environmental > Terrestrial > Soil > Coastal area > Acid sulfate soil | place: Finland: Risofladan, Vaasa | collected... | reverse complement strand
CAAAATAGAGAAAAATACTAATAAAATATTGAAAATATTGGAAAATAAAAATGAAACATAAAATTAAATTATACTATATTCTTCCAAGTGCTGCTCAAACAGTAAATAAAAATAAAATATTGGAATATGAGTTTCTTGACAAAAAACCAGAAGTAGGAGATGTTGTATATGGTAAAATTATTAGATTAGGGCAACATACTCAAATAGAAAACAAAAACGGAAGACTTCACACTATTACAGAAGGAAGTAAAGGTTTGTTTGTTTTTGGAAATAGATATGCTCCAGACTATTACGAAGGATTTGTCCCTGATATTATAAACGGAGAAGTTGATTTAATAGCAAGGTCAGGAGTTGTTGGAAAAGTTCATGCTAAAAACCAACAAATAAATGAACCCACAGTTGTTAAAGTTTTAGGATATATAATAGATAAAAATAATAAAATTATTAACACTAAAGACTATAACACTATTCTTCCTAATAAAAAAGAAAAAATAATAACAAAAAGATCTAAATTGATATTAAACATAGGAACATCTATGAACTCTGGTAAAAGCCAATCAGCAGCAGCGTGTTGCTCTGTTTTTTCCACATTAGGTTTTAATGTTAGATTTTCAAAAATAACAGGAACAGCAAGTTTAAAAGATATTTTAAATGCCCAAGATAAAGGAGCTCAAATTGTAAATGATTTTACCTTTATGGGATATCCTTCAACATATATGCTAGAAGAAGAAGAACTTTTAAATATTTTTAATTCAATAGATTTAAAATATGCTAATAATTCTAAAAATTACTGGGTAGTTGAATTTGCCGATGGTGTTTTACAACGAGAAACATCTTTATTGTTAAAAAATAAAACAATAAAAAACAGAATACATAAATTAATATTTTCGGCAGACAGTGCTTTTAGTGCGATCGGAGGAATAACAATTTTAAAAGAAAAATTTGGATTGGTTCCAGATGTTATCTCAGGAGTATGTTCTAGCTCTCCGTTATCCATAAGGGAGTTAAAAGAATTTGCAAATATTCCCGTTGTTAATAATATAAATCCAAATATTAAAGAATTTTTTGAGATATTAAAATAATGAGTAAAATTTCAATAGCACAATATAATGAAATAAACAAAGATTGGCACGATGCTAAAAAAGAGCTAGAAGAGGCTGAAATAGAGTTTCATAAAGCAGATGCTTGCCAAATTGTTGATAATTGTCCAATTTGTAAAGGAACAGGAGAAGTAGAAGATGGTTATGGGAATCTTAATCATAATCCTTATGGGGTGTTATTATATAAAGAATGTAGTAAATGCAATGGTAAAGGATATATAGAATAATGAAAAAGAAAAAAGTTAAAATATTTGGATGGAACGAATTAGATAAAAAAACACATGAATTGTTCGAAACTGAAGCTGAAAGAAAATTCTTTACTGTTATTGACGAAATGACGACAGAAATTATAGGTAATCGAGTAGTAGATCAAGCATATGCTACAGGTCGTTGGTTCCTAAATGCCAATGAAGCAAAAAAAGCAATAATGGACCAATTGCAAAGTGGAATAAATTGGAGGACATCTGCTTTAGAAAAAATAAAGAAATTGAAAAGGAAAAAGGAAAGTAATGAACGATAGATATATTAAAACAGAGAATCTTATTGTTGAAAGAGATAAGCAGATCCGAGAACTCCAATCTGAAAACAAACAACTAGAAGAACAGCGAAAACTTTATGCAAGGTTTGTTCATGATTTAAAAATGGAGTGTCATTCTTGTGAATATAATGAAGATGGACCTTGTTATGATGATTGCCATAGCGATTTAGCAAGGCAGCTCGAAACCAAAATAAAAGATATAGAAAAACAAGGAAAATAAATGGATTATCAAAATGAAATCGAAAAGATAGCAAATTGGCTTTTAGACTATCAAAAAAATAGCGGGTGTGGTGGCTATGTGTGTGGTATTTCAGGAGGAGTTGATTCGGCAATAATTTCATCTCTTTGTTGTAAAGCGGTCGGCAAGGGTAAGTTTATAGGAATTTATCTTCCTTGCGATTCTTCTCCCATAATGGAGATAGACAGCATACAATTGGCAGAAAATTTAGGGATAGAATTAAGAGTAGCTAATCTTATCGATAGTTATAATGCTATTATAAAAGGATTAGAAGAAGGAGGAGAAACTGTTAGCATATTAACCAAAGCTAATACTAAAGCAAGACTTAGAATGACATATTTATTTGCACTTGCTAACCAATATAATTATTTAGTTGTGGGGACATCTAACAAATCTGAAATGGATATAGGATATTGCACTGTTGGAGGAGATCAAATTTGTTCAGTTGAACCGTTGGGGAATTACTACAAAACAGAAGTTTATGAGATGGCAGAACTAATTTCTGAAATTCCTAAAAATATTATTGATAAACCAGCAAGTGCAGATCTTTATCAAGGACAAACTGACGAAGAAGAGCTTGGGATAACATATGAAAGATTAGATATAGTATTGAAACACTATCACGGAAAATATGGTGGTTATAATAATTATCAGGGAGATGTCTCTCAAGAAGAATTTGATAAAGTTTCAGCTATGGTGGAAAAAGCAAGATATAAGAATAAGGTTCCACCTAGATATATTCGTTAATCAAGAATCTTAGCCATAGAGATCATCCATTCTTTCATTTTATCATCATAACCAAATCTTTTTTGATTTATCTCTATAGATTTGTATATATTACCATTTTTGTGGCGGTGTGTGGCGCTTTCCCAATCACAAATTAACTCTAATCTATCTAATTCTGACATATCTTGAAATCCATTCTCATAATGCTCAGGATGATGAGAATTTTTTTTATAATGATGTTGAACTGCTGGCTGTATATGCTCTAACATTTTTTTATATTCTTCTGTTCCATAAGTAGAGTGTTTTAATTTAAAAATTACTTTTGCATAGTGTTTTGCTTCATACCATCCTAATTTACTAAAATCGTGTTTTATTCCTCTCCAATATAATTTCCATTTGTGAGGAGGATTTGTTTTATTAATTAGAGTAACGATATTTAAAAGGACTCTAAATTTATGAATTATTGTTTCTATTTGTGTTTTTAAATAACCAGCTATAAATTTTAACATTTTCATTATTTTTTATTTTTCATTGTATTCCACAACGACATTTTTGATTTTTCTTTCTTCACCATTTTTATTGTTTCTGGGGACTGGATAGAATCCATTATCCCCGTCTGCCCATCTTCTCCAAATAGTTCTGCTTTTTTGTCTGATGGCAATTTAGTTTTTGTTGCCTCTACAGTTTCAACTACTTCTGAAAACGCTTTATTTTTAATATAAATATTATAGAGAAGAATTCCCGCCATAAGGAGCAGTAATATTCCTCCCCCAATAGCCAAATATAGAATAAACTGATTGACGAATATAGCAATCATCAAAACTAATCCGCATCCTCCTGCCGCCATTAGTCCTCCCTTACTCCCCGTATAGAAGAAAAGGACGATGAAGGCTCCACACCCTACGATGCACCCCACGATCAACCACCTTAGTGCTTTATGTAAAGCAGAGTCTCTATCAGCTTCTGCTTTTCTTTTATCTTCTAATGCTCTATCTCTTTCTTCTGTCATTGTGTCTAGAGCTTCTTCTACTATAACTACTTTTTTACCAGCACTAACTAATAGACTTTTAGCACCTTCTAATTCAGCAGATGCTTTGTTGATTATTGTTGTGTCTTCTAAGATAGCCGTTGAACTTTCTTTAATTGAATCCAGGTGAGGATCGATTTTTGATTTTGCATCTGCTGGAATTTTTCCTTTGACTTCATTTGCTTCGGTATTTATTTTATTTGCTTCATCAGCTATTTCTCCAGAAGCTTTTTCAATAGTAGCAGAACTTTCTTCTACTATTTTTTGAGTGTTTTCTATATCTTGTAGGGTATTCACTTCTGGCTTATTGGATGGAGGTTCAGGGCAGAACATGTTGAGATTTTCGCACATCCAGTTCCCACACCCGCTACACATAAGCATTAAAGTTATTATTAAAATAAGTAATTTAGTTTTCATTCTCTTCTCCTTTATTGTCTATAAAGACATTAATATTTTGTTCTTTGTCAATACCATTTAACCATTCTATAATTGTGAAGGAGATTCCTGCACAAATAGCTCCAGAGAAAGGCCAAAAGAAATAAGTTCCTCCAGAGATTACAAATAAAACGATTTCTGCGATCAATGTTACCCAAAAGCTAGTGCAAGTTGTGCAAAACAGCATTTGAGGTGCTTTATAATGAATTTTTCTTAATAAAAGTTGTAAATAGATTCTATATTTTCTTATAGGGAAGTCTTTTCCCTTCTCTACAAGTAGGATAGACATTCCGAAACCAGTCATAACTGAAATAATTAAACATATAAAAAAATTTAGCATAATATTATCCTTCCTTTCTTTTATATCGACATTTTTGCAGGTTTTTATAATTTATTGCCGAAAAGAATAATAATGAATTGGTATAAAAAAGCACAAAATACTTGGCAACCTTTAAACTTACCAGAGAATGTTTCTAAAGCATTCGGAGACTTAGCTTCTCAGCAAAGAGGTGAGCCTGAGGGTTATGTATCTTCTCCACGCTCCCAAATATCTCAGTTGTTTAGTAATGATATGATGCATTGTCAAGATATCATCCATAGAATGAGTGAAGAGATAAATTTCTTCAAAGGCGGAATGCAGTATGTAGAAAAGAAAGTAAAAATGTTAATCAGATCTTTAAATAGAGATAGTCAATGGATGCCATGGCTTGATGATGTAAAACAACAAATTGAGAATAATAGAAAATATCATGAGAAAAGAGAAGAACCAACTGATATGAATACTTATGAAGAACTTATAAAGTATGGCAGAGAATGGGCAGAAGAGATGGCTCAATTACCTGTTTATAATAAATTGCAATGGCACGCTAGGGAAGCTGCTATTAAATTAGGGAATTTAAGAGTATGGGACGCTCTCGATCACCTTTATAAATTAGACGAAGCATTAAATGCTGGATTTGAAGAATATTCTAGACAGGCAACAGAATATTCTCTTAATGAAAATAATAATATAAACACTTACAAACCTGAGTAATATATGAATTGGTATAAAAGATCACAACAGAATAGAAAAGAATATTTAGAGCAAGCTGCTCTTAAAGAATATGGAGAAACAGAGAATATAGACTGGGCTGGATATATATTAGATGATGGAAGAATGTTAAATTTTAATGAAGGTGGAGGATTTAGATCATTAGATCATAGAAATATTGGAGGAATAGCTGATTTCGGTATACCTCAAGAAGCTTTTGCATCAGCAACAAAAACTATGAATAAATTTATGAATGAAACAGGATCAGTTAGAGTAATATCTCATAGTGGTCAATTATCCATACATTCCAATACTCCATTATCTACTCAACAGATTAATACAATAAAAAGAAATTTAAAAAATTATAATAATATAAATGTTGATATCTATAACGGCATTGATGAAGAAAGTTCATCTGGAGATAAATTATTAAATACTACAGTTGATCTTCAATTTTCTCATGGAGAAGGAATGAGATTTTTAGATAAGATCAATGAGGCATTCAAACCACCTTATACTGCAAAATATGAAGATGATATATATGATCAAGTGAGAGATATTGTAGGAGATTACGACTATTCTAATGAGGATATAGATTATGATCACGACACTGAAGAATCTATAAACGATTTATTTGGTAAAAATATGTTTGGGGAAGATTGGGAATGAATTGGTATAAAAAAGCACAATTTGAAGATCAAGAAGATTATTCTTTATATCCTGAGAAAGAATATGCTCGATTAATTGGTTTAGATCCAGAAAGTTTAACCCATATGGGACAAGGTGATAACGGAGAAGCTTTTGATGCAGGAAACGGAAAAGTAATTAAAGTTACTAGCTCTAGTTCAGAAGTTGAAATAGCAAAACAACTTTTAGGAAAATATGGTGCTCATGCAACAATATATGATGTTAAGCAAGTAGGTAGTAGTTTTGTAATATATCAGGAAATGCTTAAAATGGACAGCGATATTGAATATAAATACTATCAGCTTGAAGAGCTTTTAAATCAGCAAGGACTGCCTATACAATATATAGGAAATTTCGATGAGGATGAACTAGGCCCAGCGGATAAAATAATTTATAATGAACTATCAGATTTTATAATCGGAATAGAAAATATAAATAGAGAATATAGAATTTTAGGAATAGAAGCTTCTGATGTAAGACCCGAAAATATGGGATATGATGCTCAGGGTAATTTAAAAGCATTTGATTTAGATGATAAAGCAAAAGGGCGAGGTATGTGGTATAATGAATTGGTATAAAAAAATAATTAAAACGGCTTCTATTAGATATTTGTATCATGGCACTAGTATAAATAATTTAGAATCTATACTATCTGAAGGGTTAAACAACCATCATAGTTCTGTTTATGATGAAACATTTCAAAATAAAGGAGGAGAAAGATCTGTTGAAAGTTATGGAGGAGTTTATTTAACAGATAACTTAAGAACTTCTCTTATGGCTGGTTATACTGCTTCCGAAAAAAACAAAGTTGAAACCGATACTTCCGTTATAGCTATTGTTCAAGTGGAAGATAGAACTCCATCTATTCTTTTAGATGAAGACTTACTAGAAACTCCTCACTTTGCTCTTCTTGATGCGGGAATTAGCCCAGAATTTCCTCGTAGATTAGTAGAATGGGTCACTGGAGGTTTTCAAAATATAGAAGAAGCAGTTGATTCTTATCTTAAAAGACTATCATCGGGAAGAACTAAAATAGATGATACTAAATTTTTACAAGGAATAAGACCATATGTTTATGATGTGTTAAAAACATACGCGATAAAAAGAATAGCAGTAAATTTAAACTCTCAACAATGGGAAACAAATGATTTAAAAAATTATTATGACATGAATGGTTTGCCAGATATGGATACAGCTATTCAAAATTATAGAGACGCTAATTCTTTATTTATGCAAAAAGCTCATCGTTTAACAACGTCAATGGACAATATGTATGAGAACAATATGAGAATAATAGATCCAGTTTCTTATAGAGGTAGAAATAAAATTGTTTTAGTTTCAACATTTACCAGATTACCTAACGACATGAGAGAAAGAGAAAAACAATATGAGGGATATTCTTATGTTGTTAAAATTATGTATATGTCTAACAGTAAAGCTTTAGACCAATATGTTAATGATATAAAAACCCAATATAGTGATAATATATTAGTTACATATAATGATAATATTTTATATAACAATCCAAAAGAAAGAAAAAATGAATTGGTATAAAAAAATATTGACAAGTGATTATAATAATGATATAATCCCAAATATGAAAAAAGAACTTATAATTATGAGGGGGACACCTTCCTCAGGAAAATCCTACCTTGCTAAACAATTAGCAGGAGAAAATGGATCTGTATTATCTGCTGACGACTTCCATACAGACCCAGAAACAGGAAAATACAATTGGAAACCAGAGAATGTAAGCAGAGCTCATAAATGGAATCACCAAAGAATAGATGAAGCAATTGATAAAGGAATTTCTCCTATTGCAATTGATAATACTCATATTAAAAAATGGGAACTAAAAGCATTAAAACCTCTAGTTCAAAAAGCAAAATTAAATGGTTATGAGGTAAGAATAGAAGAGCCAAATCCTGACTGGTATCATTATAACACAGCTTTTGACCCAGAAGCTCTATATGAAAGAAATAAAACAACTCATAATGTGCCTCTAGAGTCAATTAAAAAGATGGTTGAAAATTATGATGAAGATATCACTATTGATGATATTATAACTTAATTGCTTTAGAAGTTATGTCCTTCATCTTTATATTTTCTGTTTTATACCAACCTGTCGGCATATCTTTAAAATGTTGATTTATATACTTACCATAACTATTATACCAGTTTTTTCTTATATGTTCTGCTGATTTATTAACTTTTTTTCTTTCTACTCCAGTTAATTGACTAGCATATTTTTCTGCTTCTTGATTCATTTCTTCAGATTCTTTTTTATTGATAAAAATAGGTCCCCAGTGAAGCAATTTTCTATCAGAAGAGATTGCCCAACAATCTATATTTTTTGCTATTTTTAGAAATTTCTTACTAAATTTTACAGCTAATGGGTCATATCCTTGATTCTCTAAATAACTATCAGAACAAAAATCTCCTATTATTTTTTTATCTATAGCGATTAGGTCTCCAGAGTGAAATTGAGTTTTAGACAAGATATCAATATCTCTAACTCTATAGTCTGGGTTATTTATATTATCAAAATAAGATCCCCATATATAAACAGATTTTACTCCTGCTGTTTTTTTAAAGTCTTCTACAGAAGCAGCAATATATGGTTTTATGTCTTTAACTTTTGGCATACATTTTTCATACCACGAATTCAAATAAGATTCTCCTTAATGTTTATTTATATCTTATTATTCGGCTAAAATATTAAAATACCTTTACTCATTAAGGATATTTACTTATTTTTCCGATAAATAATTAATCAAACTAAGGAAAACAATATGAAAAAGAAAATTTATAAATTTATTGATAATGACAAAAAATATACTCCACTATTGGCCAATGAGCTTGTAGATATATTTCAAAAAGAAGCAAATCAAGAAAATGTAGATTATAATTTTACGATTGATGGAGAAACTAAACAAACAAAAGAGAACGATGCTAATACATACTTTTTCTTTGACACAATGGAAGATACTGTTTTACATAAATTTAAAAAAGCTCTTTTTGATGAAGATCTTAAAGATATAGAAGAAGGCAGTAAAGAAGAAGAAATATTAATGAACGATGTAAGAGATTTCCTTATGAAAATCTGTAATGTAATGACAGAAAAACATAAAGAAAATTTACAAGAAACCGTTAGAAGGATAGTGTTAGGTGGAAAATATGATAAGAACACAGTCCCATTAAATTATATAGAAGTTGTTTCTATTGATATAGCAGACTATTCATCTATTTTAGAATCTCATAAATATATATTAAGAATAGGAAAAGAGTCAGGAGCAGAAATAAACACAGATGAAGTTATTAAATTTATCCAAGACAGACAAGAAAAAACAGGAATGGACATAGATGATATATTCACAATTGAGAAGAAAGCAGGAAATCCCCTATTTGAACAAGTCGTGTCTGTTGAACAAACTAGAAAATTTCTCAACGAAATATCTATTTATTTTTATGTAGATTATTCAATAAAAACAGAAAAAGAAGCTAAAAGTGTTTGACAAAGTGATAAAAAAGTAGTATAATCTCAGAATGAATAATAAACCAAGTAAATACTACATAATCACAGATACCCACCACTTTCATAATCGGATTGTTACTGATTTTGGGTTTCGTCCTGCTAATTTTAATGAATTAATTATTAAAAAATGGCAAAGCACTGTTAGTGAAAATGATGTTGTTTTTCATCTTGGAGATGTAACATGGGGAACAAAAGAACAACTATCCTCAATTATGTGCCAACTACCAGGAACAAAAATATTAATTAGAGGAAATCACGATAGAAGTTACTCTAATAACTGGTTTATTAAAAGTGGTTTTGCAGTTGTTTTAGAGAAAGCTCAAGCTGGAGGTGCTATTTTGTCTCATTTTCCAGCTATTCTTAATAAAGAAGAGATAGATAGAGGAATTATTAATGTGCATGGACATTTTCATAATAATCCTGCTGAAAGATGGGAGAAACGCTTTACAGACAGAATCACAAATAATCATTATTTATTAGCTCTAGAATACACTGATTATGCTCCAGTTGCTTTAGAATTAATTTTGAAAAAAAGATTTGTTAAAAATTCTAAAGAACTTCTTAAAAATTGTAAAAACAAACAAAAAGAAGGAATATAGAGTTATTTATTGAAGAAAAGTATAATGGAAAATGATGCTGATAATATGGATTCTGACCCTCCTAGTCGAAAGAGACTAAGTGGATATTTTTTAAACGGGAATAATACATATGCTTTCACAAGGACTATCTACAGATATTATAAAATATCTACAAGAGAAAAAAGGAATGTCGATAGATGATATAGCAAAAACTATGGATTCTACAAATGAGCATATTCAAAAAATTATAAATAAAAAAACACTTCTAACAGCAAAAAATCTTAAATCTTATTTTAATAACACAAATACTCTTTTTTGGGAATTGGCAACAGAAGCTAATTTGTTAGAGTATCTTCCACTTAAAATAAAGAAAAATGTTATTCTTTGTCAACAAATATCACAATCAATCGAGAAAAAAAAGAAAAAATAACTTGCAAGCGAATAACTTTATGCTATAATAATCAATTATGAATATAGTTAGTTGAAAGTCGAAATAATGGATAGAGAAGAACTAATTCTTGGTTGTGATTGTATGAGTTTAGATCATGTTTCTCTAATGATTTATTTTCCTCCAAAAACAGAAGAAGAAAAAAATGATGAAGATAATGTAATTTATTTTACTGTAAAAACACGAAATTACTTAAATCAAATTATTCCTCCTCTTAGTATTGATCCTCGTAATTGGTCTTATGATTTTAAAAATTATTGCCGATTTCATATTTTTAATAGAATACCTATTGCTATACGTTATATTTTTAACCCTTCTTATACGAAAAAGTTTGGAGTTTTAGACTGTTTTGATTTTCAAAATAAAGATCTTTCTAAAATGAGAGAATTCCTTTCTCAATTAACTAACGAAGAGAGTGAAGAAATAAAATTTGATAAGAAGTCATTAAGCAACTATGCTGGCAATATAATAAGTAATTATCTTTTTTATCTAGATAATGAGAGATGGGGAATAAGGTTTATAGTTTGGCAACTTGATAAAGATATGCCTTTTTGGTTAGGTTGGGAAATTCAATTTCTTCCCCGAAAAATATTAGGAAGAATAAAATATGCTCTTAAATATATTTTTGGTAGAGTTAGTAATGAGCAAGAGTTTGAAATAAATGAAGAAACAGCTAAAAAAATAAAAGGGCTAATAACTGTTGTAGAAGGTTTAAATAAGTAAAATCCAGACAAACAAAAAATTAAAAACATAAGTAGAATGAGCAAATAATTAAAATAATAATTGAGGTAAAATAATGTCGGATAAAAAAAGAATTAAAGAGTTAGAAAAAACTATAGTTGCTCTAGACACGGCTTTTCACGACACAGGAGATGATTGTGTTGATCCATTCACAGGGGAAATAATACTAGATAACGAATATGATGCTTTAAAAAGAGAACTTCTTACTCTTTGTCCTGAATCAAAAATATTCACTACAGTCACAGCTTCAAAATCTAAAATGAAGGGGGAAAAGATAATTCATGATCCTCCAATGACTAGTATAAACAAGTGTAACGGAAGCGAAGAAGAAAAACAAGATATATTAAATAAGTTTTTTGAAGATTGTAAAAAAACTATTAAATATGCCAAAGAAACAGGAAAAAATTTAGATCAATTTTTAGCAGATAATTTTAGTATGTCTTACAAAATAGACGGTATTGCCGCTAGTTTAATATATAAAAACGGAAATTTAAAAAGTTGTGGTCTCAGAAGTAAGTCTGGACAGGATGGTATCTCTGTAACAGACAAAACTCAATATATTCAAGGTATTCCTCAAAAATTACCTTTGCCTATCTCCTGCACAATTAGAGGGGAAATATATATAAATATAGATACATTTAATAAAATTAATAGTTCTTTACTAGAAAAAGAGAAATTTTCCAATGCTCGCGCTTTAACAGCAGGGAGCATGAATCGTAAGACAAATAGTAAAATGAAAAAAGGTATGAGGTTTACTGCCTATAATATTCTTAATTTCGAAGATGATAAATATAAAACGGAAATAGCAAGGGCATCATGGGCAGCAAAAAGTCTTGGCCTAGATTTTGTAAAAACTATTCCATTCTCTTTTGAAATGTTAGAAATATTTGAAAACCAACATCGCAGGCTGAACCATATGACAGACGGAGTTGTCATTAGTATTAATGATTTAGAACTTCAAAAGGAAATGGGTCATAATGGAAGTAAAGACACAGGAAATTTAAAAAGTAAAATAGCCTGGAAGTTTAAGGATCAGATAAAGACGACAATTGTTAGGGAAATATTATGGAGTTGCGGAAGGCAAGGAGCTATAACTCCAGTTCTTATTATAAACCCTGTTCAGCTCGAAGGTACCCAAGTTCAACGAGTAACTGCGCATAACGTTGGCATCATAAAATCAAAAAAAATCGGCATAGGTTCTGAAATAGAAATCATCAAATCAGGAAAAATTATTCCTAAAATTCATAAAGTTGTTAAAGCACAAGGATCTGCTAATATTCCTACAACCTGCCCATCTTGTAAGGGGCATATTGAAGAGGTAGAGGGCCAAAACGAAGCCTTATCTTTAGTTTGCGATAATTCCGATTGCCCTGCTCAAAATATTAAAAATCTTAATCATTGGTTTAAAATATTGGGAGTTAAGGGAATTGCAGAGAAAAATATAGAGAAGCTAATAAATGTTGGTTTAATTTCGACTCCAGGAGATTTCTATCGTCTAACTATTCCTAATTTAGAGATAGCAGGGTTTACTAAAAGAACAGCAGTCCTTATCGTGGCTAGAATATGGATGATAAATTCTCCAGAGAATATAAAAGATAATGATCTTTTAACAAAATCTATAGAAGGACATTCTTCTGAGAAAATTAAAATTCCTATGGAGAAATTTTTAGCAGCATTCGGCATAAACACAAGCGGCAAGGAAGCTGGGAGAATTTTAGAAAAAGAAATAGGAGATTGGCAAAAAATAAAAACAGCCACAGTGGATATGTTAGAAGTATTTGATGGTATTGGTCCAACTATGGCCCAGGAAATAGTTTCTTTCTTCCAAAAAAATAAAGAAATGGTTTCAGATGTTGAACAGTATTTTGAATTTGAGACAAAAGTATCAGGTGGTAAGTTAGAAGGAAAGAGTTTTTGTTTATCTGGAAGTATGGAGATGGGGAAGGAATACTGGAAGGAGCAAATAGAGGCTCAAGGGGGTATCTGTAAATCTTCTGTGTCTAAAAAACTTGATTATCTTGTGGCTGGAGATGGTTCGGGCAATAAGAGCATCAAAGCAGAGTCTTATGGCATCCCAATATTAGATGAAGAAGCATTAGAAAAAATGTTAAACAGTTAAAAAATCTAAACATTTTTGAACGAGGGTGTCTAAATCTTTATGTAATTCGTGATCCCATACAGTTAAGATTTGATACCCTCTCTTTTCTAATCCTTCATATTTGATCTTTTCATAATCTCTTGCTTCTCCTGCTGTTTTGTTTTTATTATAAGCAAACCATCCAGTATCACTATCTTTTAAAACAGGGAGCGGATGCCAACAACTCCCATTATATTCTATTACTTTTTTAGATTTAGAATTAACATAATCATATTTAAAACATTTGCCATTACAATTTATTCCAAATTCGTTATTCAAAGTAGCATAGTATGTTTTATCTTTATATTTTTCATCTATATCATTATATATAACATCAAATAATTTCTGACTTTCTTTTGAATATCCGCAATTAGAACATTTTAAACATCTTTGTCCTACTTTAAAATTATGAAAATTTATTTTAGAAATGTTTCCACAAGAGCATTTATATTTCATAGGAGTGTGAACTCCACTATATTTTTTTTCTAATAATTTGCAACCGTGGTCTTTAAAATATTGTTTAACATCTTTATATAAAAGCATATTCCTCTCTGATAGTTTTTTTAAACCGCATTTTTCACATCTATGTCCTTTTCTAAAATTAGAAAAAGATATCTTACTAATATTTTTACAACTACAAATATATTTCATTTTTGTTTTGTTGTTAATATATTTTTTTTCTAATAATTCACAGTTATGATATTTAAAATATTGTTTAACATCTTCAAAAACATAAATAGAGTTACCTCCGCACTTAGCACATCTTCTGCCCATTTTAAACTTACTAAAAGTTATTTTACTAATGTTCCCACAACAACATTTATACCTCATTTTTGCACCACTATTCTTATACTCCTCTTCCAACAACTCGCATCCCTTCTCCTCAAAATACCCTTTTATATATTCTAATGTATGTTTTTTCATTTTTAATCTCCACAAAAAAAG
>Ga0307377_10005097_pt1 | contig 14173 bp, 15 predicted proteins | sample TR3MG_FD_202535 | JGI IMG/M metagenome (GOLD analysis project Ga0307377, IMG submission 202535) | Soil microbial communities from Risofladan, Vaasa, Finland - TR-3 | ecosystem: Environmental > Terrestrial > Soil > Coastal area > Acid sulfate soil | place: Finland: Risofladan, Vaasa | collected... | reverse complement strand
ATAAAAATAAAGTCAGTTAATTGCATAACTATCACTGCAGAGTAGATTTCTTGCCTCTCGCCTCTTTCTTTAGTCGTCTTAAGTCTTACCTTTTAAATTAGAGTTTAATAATTTTTTACAAACTCCGTTGATTCATTCCTATTGCTTTCTCTTATAATTTTATTATATTTGATTAGAATAACAACAAAGTCCAATTTTTGTTTAAACGGGTTTATAGCCCTAACTATGCTATCCCCTCTCTGAATATTCTTCACATTTTAAGTGTTACGTATTTTTTAGATTAATATTTTAACTATGTATCTAACGTTTAATTTAAAACCAATACTATATCTGAAGGTTTAAAACAACTATGAAGAACAAATTAAAAATGATATTTAAATATTATTCAATAAACCTTAACTAGGAGACCAGATGATGAAAATGAGACCATTATCAGCCGCTTTGTTGATGTCTATCGCAGTCCTAACTACATCCTTCGCCCAAATATCTAACTACAAGGATCGGCTTAGCAGAGTTAGGGACCTTGTAAATTCAAATGAACTTATTATGATATGGAATCAGGGAGATAACCCCACCAATCAATTTTGCTATCAAAGGATTTTTGATCTGGATTTAACTCACCCCGGTGGACTGGATTCCACCCTCATCAGAAAACCACTGCACATTGATTCGACAATAACCGGGAATAAAAAAATGGCAGTAGCAACCGGTAATTTTCTTGGCGGAAGTTTTAAGCATTTTGTCTCTGCCTGGGAAGGAGAGAATAACACAGTAACCATTGCTATTCCAGAAGTTGAATCCAGCATTCTTTCATGGAATAATAGTTATAGACTATCATTATCCGGATTGTCACCGATTGGAAAGAGAAAGATTCATCTTGAATCCGGAAATTTTCTTGGCAACAGTCAGGACGAATTTGTAATTGCATATCCCGGAGCAGATACAACTATACACTTACAAATTTTTTCTTTTAACCCGGGTAGTTTAATTCCGCAGCTGCAAGGCAGTATTAATGATGAAATTATAATGCCTCCAGGCACATCATTGGATGACTGGGATATTGTTGTTGGTGATTTTGATAGTGACGGGCTTGATGATATTGCTTTATTATTTGTAAAACCAATGGGTGGAACAAACTGGTCCCTTTTTGTAAAAATATATTCTGTTAATGAATTGGGTAGTATTATACCAAAATCATCACATGAAGTTTTTCAAAAGCCTGCTTATCAGATCAATGGTATTGTCGTTGACGGCACAGTCGGGGCTTTTGATACTGACGCATCGGTGGAAATCGCTTTTGCTTTCTGTTTCAATCAGGATATGGCATCTGAACCCGATACATATGTATATCTTGTGGATATAAAGAATAGTCTTTCAACTATTGTTTCAAATGATACAAGAAGAATTGCTCGACAGGAGTTGAATGAGAATGAACTTGAACCTATGAATGTTGCAGCCGGCGATCTTAATAAAGATTACAGAGACGAACTAGTTCTTATGGTGGGACCGAATATTTATGTCTATACAACGAATGATCAGCTTGAGCCTCAGTACAAATCACAAAGAAGTGTCAGCACAACGGGCGATTATCAAAACAGTGATGCTTTTCTCGCTGTTGAAGATATGGATCTGGATAAAAGTTCTGAAATTGTTGTAGCAAAAAGTTTTGTTGATACAGAGCCAAACGGATTACAAAACTTTGAGTTGAATGTTTTTAGCGTGGATACAACACTTACAAATTATACCGTTAAAGCAAGAAGGCTAAATGAACAACCGATACTGACAAATACTGGAATAAGAAATTATGCAATAGCTTTAGGAGACTTTGATGGAGACAGGACAAGATTAGGTGATCCGGTACATTATAGAAAGACCGGTGTTATGCAACCCACAGTTGTTCTCTACACACCTCCTATACATTATGATATTTTTGATAATACAAGTTATGATCTCAGCGGTTGTTATCCTGATCAGAACTGTGGATTCTTTTCTTCCTATATCCAATCAACAACAATTGATACAACGATTACTACGGAAATTAATGAGGACTGGGGTGTTGATGCATCTTTATATATACAACTCCCCATGGCTTCATTAAGGACCAAGGCAACGTATGGAGATAAATTCAGTAGGAGAGAGTCATCTTCGAGTTCTTACACAATAACAACAGGCAGAACGGCAGCAGGAGATGATTGGGTTTATGCAAATGTATATGATATTGACTTTTATGAATACCCCGTATATGACAGTTTGAATACAACCCCTATTGGTCATTTCCTCGTCTCAATTCCTGGTAATCCGCGCCCCTTATGGATTGAAGGTAAGGATGACGGAGTTCTGGGAAATCTTTTCCGGCCAAATCATGAAGTCGGCAATGTACTATCCTACGGCACTGAAAGCGCTGCTGATACCTCACGAACAATTGTGAACTTTCTAGAACAAACAATTGGAAACAGTGGCACGAGCCATGTGTCTCTTGTACTTAGCACATTTCAAACAAACAACATCGAATCAAGTTGGGATGCAGGATTAGAGGTCGGAGTAACTGTCGGGCAAATTGGATCGATAGGTGTCGGCGAATTCGTCTCGTATTCTTTTCCAGTTGGAGTAGAAATAGGTGTTACAGGCCGGTACAACTACGGAGAGATATACACACAAACAGTAAATGTTGGTCAGTCTTTAGAAGTCCGATGTGACTTTGCCCATCTTCAGCCCCAGTTTGGAACTTCAGGTACTTATTACGTGAAACCTTATGCATATTGGACATCTTACGGTGCGCTTGCATTGGACTATAAAGTTTCACCATTACCTATGGGTGGAAATTCATTCTGGCAGGAACGGTATGGCGGTAAACCTGATCTCACATTCAATCTGCCATGGAGGTATGATACCGAGAAAGGATATCCGATGCCTGGCAACGATTCAACATATCGTCAGCATTCAAGAGATATTTTCCTTTCAAAAGTTAATCCGGTCGGAGGAGATTCAGTAATGATAGCAGCCAGGATTAGAAACTATGGATTGCAGTCTGTTTCTGCACCCTTTTCTGTAAGGTTTTATACGGGCGACCCAAACGCAGGCGGCACTCAGATAGCCGAAACAATAGTTGACACAACCGTTGATGCCCGTGGTTTTATAAATGTTGTTGTACCATGGACTATTCCGCTTTCACTTCCATTGAATAATTTAAGGATATATGTTGTAATTGACCCGGATAATTCAATTACAAATGAAGTGCATGAAAATAATAATGTTGGTTGGGCTCCGGCTATTGCTCTTGGTACACTAACTGATGTTGAAAATGAAAAAATATTACCGGAACATTATACCCTGTATCAATCGTATCCCAATCCGTTTAACCCCACAGCTACAATTAGCTTTGAACTCCCCTATTCCGGCAATGTATCTCTTAAAATATATAATATGCTTGGTGAAGAAGTTGAAACACTAATTGAAGAATTCCAGACTGCCGGTAAACACAGCGTACAATTTAACGGAAGCAAATTAGCAAGTGGTGTTTATTTCTATCAATTAAAAGCCGGTGATCCTTCTCCAAGATCAGGACAAGTTTACGTTGAAACTAAAAAAATGATATTGTTAAAATAGTATCAAATATTACTGCAGGGATACATATACTTGTGTCCCTGCATTTTTTCTTTCGTTTTCATTTCTCATTTTCTTACATCTCAATTTTCCCGTCTTTCAAAATATTAACTGCCAATAAAGCCCCAAATGGCACTAATAAAAATAAAGTTAGTTAATGGCGCATGATTTACCTAAATTATTTGTCTCCGGTAATAGTCCGGAAATTTATTTATTATTTATTAGAGGTTCTTTGTGAGCACTAAATTATTTGTAGGTTCGCTGCCATGGTCGGTTAGCGACGTAACGTTAAAAGAAACATTTGAAAAACATGGTTCCGTATTATCTGCAAAGGTTATTATGGACCGGGATACCAATAGATCCAGAGGATTTGGATTTGTTGAAATGGAAAATCCTACAGATGCAACTAAAGCTATAAAAGCTTTAAATGAATCAGAAATTGATGGAAGAAATATCGTAGTTAACGAAGCTAAGGCACGCAGCTAATGGTTTAACCATCACTGCAGAGTAGATATTCTGTTATGATTTCTAAAAGGCGTCTCTAAGGCGCCTTTTTTATTTTTCAGCCCTGGCTCAAAACCTGTCATTATCAATTTTTGGTAGATAATAAATTGTTAATCATCCATTTTAATTTTGCACTACACTTACCGCCAAATTTAGTATACCTAATGTAATATGGTTCATAGTAATTTTTGCACACTGACGGTAGAATGCACTTATAACTACTCCTATTTGATCAACATTTATACGTAAACTAACGGAACGAAAATTGAACGTAAATATTCGTCATTTAATAAAAAAAGGAACCTTATGAAAATCAACAAATTAACGCTTATATCAACTGCAGCAGTATCCTTAATGCTATTTGCATTTACCGCCTGCGATACAACCGAAAACAATAATGCAACAATGTCATTATCATTCTTACAAAGCTCGTCACTACCAAAAACAACTGCTGATGTAATAGAATTAGACACAATAAAAATTCTTATCCGTGATATTAAAATCAAAAGTAAAAGCGGAACTGATTCTTCCAGTATTAAAGTCGGACCGTTTGTTGTTAAATTAAACCTTACCGGTAACACAACCGATTTTGCAATTGGCAGCATTCCGGCAAACAGCTATGACAGAATAAAATTTGAAATCCACAAAATTGAAGCGTCAGAAACATTATCTGATCCTGAGTTTAGAGAAGGCACAGATGAGTCTTTAAGATATTCAGTAATTGTAAAAGGTAAGTACAACACAGTACCATTCGTTTACAAATCACGTAAGTCTGCCAAACAGGATCTTAAATTAGAAACTCCTGTTACTGTTGAAGGAAATGGAGTTGCTAATCTTACAATAATTGTTGATCCGTTTACCTGGTTTACTAACAGCACGAATACTCTTGACCCCACAGATCCTGCAAATGAAAGTGTTATCGATAATAATATCAAAGAATCATTTAAAAAAGCTTTTAAAGATAACAACCACGATGGTAACGAAGACTAATTCCTATTTATTTAAGATGGCGGAGTTTTGCTCTGCCTTTTTATTTATCTAAAGAATTTATTTTGGCTAACGGAATTGACATAATCCGGAGCTACAAAAGTGATGAATTTTAATTATTGAGAGTGCGGAAATATTGAATTGACAATAGCCGTCAATGCGTTTATGTTTATGTTAAATTTTTATGTATCACACTTTATAATTAAGTAATATTTTAATGCAGCAGACAATAAACATAATAGTAAAACCAACAGTAATAACATCAGCAATAGAGTACCAAACCGGGGCCGTGGTTAGCAAACAGATTCTTAAAAAAGGTGCCGGCAATGTAACCTTGCTCGCTTTTGATAGAAACGAAACTCTAAATGAATCTACATCTTCTTACGATTTACTTCTTCACGTTCTGGAAGGAACAATTGATCTGAAAGTAAATGGTACTTCTAATCTTTTAAAGGCTGGCGAGTATTTTGTACTGCCGTCTAAAATTCCGCATATCATTGAAGCAAAAGAAAAAACAAAAATCCTTTCTACGGTTATAAGATAGAGCCACAAAGATTTTTATTTGATTTTATTTTAGCTTCTATACTTGTCCGGCTCCGGTTGCTTAACAACCGCACCCTTTCTGTCTTTCCAGTTTAATCTCGTTCTACTCTTTCATCTCACGTTTTACGTTTATAGTTTTGTATTGAGTTTATGGGTAGCGTTTACATCCTCTCTTAATTTTTTCATTTATCTCTGAGGATGGGGAGTTGGTGAGTAAAGTGTTTTCCTTAATTCTTAAGTTAACTAAAGAGGCTGTTAATTTATGGCAAGTGGAATCACACATATTCTTCTAATAAAAAACCTGCAGCAGGTTTTACCTATCGGAAAACCAAAGAGAAAGCTTGCTCAAGCCAGAGACTTTTTACAAATCGGTGCTATTGCACCTGACCTTCCTTATGCAAGTATTGCCGATGATGATTTCTTTTTGACAACTGAAAGCGATCTTGCGGATAAATTCCATTATGAAAAAACAAACGAGCTTCCATTAAAAGCTTTCCAATATATTTACTCAATAAAAGAAGATATAACAAAGACAGAATTAAATTTTATGTTCTCGTTCTTTATAGGTTACATTTCCCATCTAATTGCCGACGGTATTATTCACCCATTTGTACGTGATAAAGTTGGAGATTATAAACAAAACCAGACAGCGCACAGAGTTTTAGAAATGCAGTTAGACGTTTTGTTCTTTGAATATCTTACAAAACACAGTGGTAAACCATTAAACTTAAATTATACAAACATACACGATGAGTTAATTAATTTTGATGAAGGTGTTTACCCTGAAGTAAATTCTGTAGTAAAAATATTCAGCGATCTTATAAATGAAGTTTACGGATTGAGCTATACAAGTAAAAAAATACTCGGCTGGGTTAAAGCTATACACAGAATGTTTGGTGTTGCAGAAGGAGACCATCCTGCAATTTACAGGAACATAGGATTCATTAAACCGTTTCTTTTTCCTGACCTGGATGAATTAAGAGATAAGAATAAAGACATATTAGTACTTACAAAGCCGGTTGATAGAGTCGAGAATTTTTTAAAGCAGCCGAAGATTGATTTTTTTGATGACTGCGTACCAATGTTTTATGAAAAATTTATTCCTGTTCTAAACAAAGCTTATAAATTTGTTTATAATGATGGAGAAGAAATTACAGAATTAGATATTAAGGGTATCGATCTTGATACCGGTAGAGATTTGGCAGTTAATAATGATTTGAACGAAATTCCTTTATACTGGAGTTAGTTATGAAAAAATTATTTTTAATTAACACGGTTTTATTATTTATTGTTGGCTGCAGCCCAAGCGTTACAACTATTAAAGAAATTGATGCTCACTTTTTGTCTGACTTAGGTTCTGAAAACAACAGGATTGCCGCAGATTTAGCAGAAACAATTTTTGATGATAACCTCGATACGCTTAGCTATAATTTTTACATAGACTATTTAGATAAAAACAGCACTCCTTCTGCTGAAGGTTTAGTTTGTTTAATAAAGAAAGCAGACGAAAAATATTTTGAAACAAATGAACATTCGTTTTTTCTTGTGCTGTATTACAAATGTAATGGACAAATAATTGGCGACTATTCTGAAACTTCTTTTGTTGATACTGTTATTACCATAACTGGAGAAACCGATATACCATCTTTTAAAAATTTAACTGAGTTATTGATGAAATAAAAAATATATGACTAACTATTAAACGAATAACTATATTTAAGACAGAAGTCCTAAAACTTTATACTAACTGAATAAAAACACTATAGAATGCCAACTCAAAATCAAATATCATTTCTCCTTGATACTTATTTATATAAACAAGATCTGGTTTTTACAGATTTAAGCTCCATCTTGAATCAATTATTACAAAGTGGAGTAAAAGAATTTAGAATTAAAATGTTTTTAAATGAAGATAATATTTTTGAAAAAATAAAAGAAGGAAATAAAAATAATGTCAGAATTAAGATAATACATAAAAATGATGTAGTTAGAGCTCTTGAATTAGATGGGGAATATGGAAGAAAAAATATTCAAAAAATCGTTGGAAAAGTTTTAATAATTAAACATCCGGTATATAAAAAGGTTTGGATGGCTATTACTGATGAACCAAATGAATTTATTAAAAGACCATTAAAATATTTTCTGAGATCTATACACCCAAGAAGTACTGCAGTCATATTGACAACACCTCAAATGGAAGAATTATTACTTTCTTTTCAGAAAGACTTAGGTAGCCAAGTAAGAGTAAAGCAAATCGGGCAAAGGGCTAAAATAAAAAGTCTTGGGGCTACTAAGAGTATTGAATCTGACAGGAGATGGACTGATTTAAATATTAATGAAGCATTTTCTGAAGCAAAAGAAGCTGGTCAATGGCTGACGGATATTACCTTGGAATATGGGCCAGAAAATTCGGGATCTTTACTAAAAGTCGGACGTTATGGAGAATTTTTATTCCAGGGTCCAAGCAAGGTATCTATTGATCATTTTGTAAATCTTGCAGCTAAATATGGTGAATATAGATTTAACTTTTTAAATAACAGAGAAAAAAACAGAAGTAATAATTTTACGTCAACACCATTTTACATCAATTTTAATTACCCTGTTTTCAAAGAAAAGGAGCAATACGATAAATTAGCTCAAGCATTAAAAAAAATTCCTTCTTCCTCATTTACAAAACTACATGGTAATCCATATTTTCATGCTACAATGGTAGACTATAAAGACGGATCAAATTATGAGGTTATGATAATGAATACAAAATATTTAACTGTAATACCACAAGGACGATCAACTGTAAGAGCTTTGCAAAGACTATGCTCTAGTATTTTTTCAAATTTTAGAGAAGGAGAAATCGTCGGGACCATTAATGAAGAATAATACTGAAATAGAAAAATTAGCACAACAACAAAGAAATGAGATTGACGATTATTTAGGAAGTATAGTTGGATTATATGCATTTGCTGAATCAGCTTGCTGGGATGAGTCGTCAAGAGCTAAAAAAAAGGAAAGTCAGTATAGTATCCCTCATAAGTTTAAAATAAATGAAAAAGAAATCACCCCGGATTCTGCGATCCAATTGAATTCGGACTATGGCATTGTTTCGGAAATGAAAAAGCATTTCAATGAGTCAAAACCAAATCAATTTGAACAATTAAAAAAATATGATAATGATTTAGAAGGGTGGTGGACGGAAAACAAAAAAATAAAAACACATGATTTGGTATTACTTTGTCATATGTTTAGTAGTATTGGCGCAGTTGACAATTATAATAATTGGGAAAATGAAGGGAATAAATTTGATAGAAATTTTGCAATAATTGAATTTTCATATATGGACTCAGGACAGAAACAAAATTTTGTTTTAAGAAGATTATATGGTCAATTAACTGATAAAGAACATGATGAAGCTTTGCGAAGAACGAAAATAATTCCACCCCAAATTGTAGAGAGATTATTCAGTAAATATAAGTTTTATGATGTTGATCCACCTCTTTTTCACGTTCCAATATTAATTTATAATTATATTTTACCATTGTTAGTTGCCCAAGAAGAATTTGAAGAGAACTCAGGTCGAAAAAAGCGAATTGTAAAAGTTGACGTTGATACTGTAAGAAGAATTCTTCAAGAACAGTTCTTACCATTAAATCATTATTTGTCTTTACCTAAAACAAAGTGGGTGATTTATGCATTAGATTTTCTTGTAAGTATTAGTTTAGGTGTAAAACTAGATGAAAAAAATTATCAATTAATATTACAGTCCCCAACTCGTAAGGATTTATGTGAATATTTTAGTAGTAAATTAATAAGCAAACAAAAAGACAAACAAAAAAACAATCAAAGTATGTCAACCAGACAACCAGATTTGTTTTCTAATGAATGAAATCCTTCTTCCCAAAACCAGTATTTAAAGTTGATGATATAATTAGTTATGCAGAGTTAGTTGCTGCGGAAAATGCTAACATACAAAGGGGAATGAATATTTATTACTCAAACTCTTCAAAATAAGTTGGATAATGTGCGCCGGGATTGATTTTCAAAAATCTTTCCGTCATCTCTTTATCGATTTCAATACCACCTAATTTATTAATGTTTGTTTTTATTAGTGGTACACAATAAGACTCGATTTTTTCTCGTATCTGTTGAGAGTTAAATCTTATAATGTTCCAACCATTCGAAGAAAGATCATTATTCCGAAAATTATCTTTCGCAGAACCTTTGGGATTATGATGCCATCTATCGCCGTCAGTTTCAATGTCAAGTTTACCCTTCTTGCAATGGATTGCAAAATCTAAAAAGTAAAAATTATCATCAACTTTTACTACCTCTTGTCTTTCTGCACTAATTCTATTTTTTTTGAATTCATCCCAAAGCCTATTTTCGAGGATACTGTCATCAAACAAATCATTCATCTCAACTGCATTCATAAATTTTTTATATGTTGTTTTAATGAAGATTATTACTCTCTTTCTTTGACATAAAATTGGTTTAGGTAATGTGAGAAGTTTTTCAAAACTAATTTTGTAGTAATTTCGGTGTGCCTTATAAGTTTTCTTTTCAAAAGGGAAAAGTTCTTCACGAGTAGCTTTAGTTATATCAGTAATTCGGGCATAGTTAATTATCATCTGCGAATACTCTTTTATTCGAGTAGTATAATAAAAGGCAATCCACTTTGGAGGCCAACGTCGTTTAAGATGCTTCTCGGCCTTGTCAGCGGGTATTCGATACCAATGTTGATTTTTAATTATCTTGAAATCAGAAACCCTATTTACAATTCCTACAAGTAATTCCTCTTTACTGTTTATTGTTTTAGGAGACATTTCTAAACCGTTGATATCTTATATCTAAAAAATCAGATTTTGGTTTCTCAATATTTTTTGAAGGCACAAATATTTTACTTCCGTTTAATTCTTTAAGACCGTGTTGAAGCATTGGCCCATTAAACTCTTCAAGGATATCTTTTCTTACCTCAATTTTGTAGTCAGGTGTAATACCAATAAAATATTTATCAAATGCTGCATGATGAAGCTTACAAAGAGACAGACCATTATCAACAGTTGGTTTACTTTCTGGTTCGCCATCAGGAATTATATGGGCTGCGTCTAATAACTCGCTGTGCTTTAATCGGCACAAAGCATATTGAGATTTATAAGCATATAAAACTTTTTCTCTAAATGCCTGTTGGTGTAATCTAACTTTAACCATTGTTGTTATGTATAGTTTTCTGCCATCGGGCTCTTTGACTTTACCTTCATCTTTCATTATCGAATTTAATTCGTCTACTGCAACAGTAAAACTTAATCCAGTTGGATTATCACCAATAATATAAACAGGCCATACTGGTAAATATTTGCCCGGGACTAGTCCAAGGAGATAAATCAAGGGTATCCCTCGTTTCATACATTCTCTTAAACCAACATTATCTCTATGATAAATATTATTACCACGATATTTATAATTTAAATATTCATCTTGTCTGAAAGCATCGTCATATTGGCTTAGTGGAGTAGTTGTTATAGAGAGTGGGAGTTCCATTAATCTTGGTTTAAAAATTCCTTGTGGTGCAACTAAGGGTATTCTTTCATTTTCAAAAACAAAACCATTTCGTAATAATTCAATGGATAAGACCTGATCATGTATTTGTGTTTGATCTCTTAACCAATCAAAGGCAGCTAATCTTATTTGCTCATCGATAGTTGGCATAAAAACATTACATCCATTGACACTCAAACAATTGTTGTTGTGTCCGTTGTCTTTACCATTAATTTAATAACTTCATCTTGAGGAAATATAGAAGGATTTTTAAATATAAGCTCTTGGAATGTGTTTATGATTACATCAGAAAATATAGCATAAATATTATAGTAATCTTTTGAATCGTGCTCAACTCCGAAGATTCTTTCATCCTTAAAGTAGATTCCCGTCCTTTGTGCTTCTTTAGCAATTTTATATGCTTCTTCAAAATCCGGCTGAAATTTAAGATTGTGAGCATAATTATTTCGCATCTTATTAAAACTTAATAGAAAATCTTTCATTTCCTCACTAATCTTCCCTTCGGATTTTAACAAAGTAACTTTTTTATAAAATCCATACTTTTCAATGTTTATTGATTAATAATCAAGAAGCGAATTTTGTAGAATCTTATTTAGTAAGTATTCGATACATAAATGGCCCTTCATAATAAAAATCAGTGTCGGGTCCTGTTCATTCACAATCAATTCCCAAATATTTGGTTTTTCATTCATATTGTTTTTTCCTTTGACAAACTAAAATACAATATATGTGTATAGGTTAAAATATTTGTAAGTAGTTTTTATAAGCGGAACAAGTTTAACTACTGATAATGTTAGAATATTGTGTATGAAGCATAACCCGCCACGGCGGGCAGGCCTTAAAAAGTCTAATAAAATTATAACCATACCGCCGTTTTTCTTTTCATAAAATTCATTCCTGTGGCAAGTAATCTTCTCTAACCGGAGAAAAAACTTCAACCACAACAGAATCTTCGTGTACCTTTACACTGTGTTCAACATTACCCGGAATAGACCAGCTATCACCGGCATAAGCGTTATAATCCTCACCATTAATTGTAAATGTCATTTCTCCGGAGATCATATAACCGGTTTGTTCGTGAGGATGATTATGATTAGGAATTACACTCCCTTTTTTAAGTTTGAATTCACATAGAGAGGTTTTATTTCCGAAAGACAAGGTCTTGTAAGTAACACCTTCAATAGCTTTTTTATAATTATTGTGGTCCTTTTTATAAAACATTTTTAACTCCTGTCTAATAATAAGTTTTATAATATTCTAAACTAATACAAAGTTTAGTCTTTCCCAGCATTTATTCAAACTGATTAAGTTTGCTTGCAAATTTCTGTATCTCTTCTTTAAGTACGATCCGCTTTCGTTAAGGACTAATACTTTTTTTCTTTTACCAATCAATTTTCCTTTCGTCAAAAAGTATTTGAATTATCTTTATTATCACATTATATTATTTGTGAAAATTTAAATCAGGAATAATAAAATGGAATCAATTTATTTATCCCCGCTTAAAAAGCAGTTAAATGAAAGACGCGAAAGACTGCGTGCAGCAGACAGGTATATGCCAAATTCAATATCGCTTTTTAATCTTCTTAAGCAAGTAGATGCCGCTCTTGAAAGAATTGACAACGACTCGTATGGCATCTGCGATGTATGTAAAGATCCAATTGAACAGGAACGTCTTATAGCCGACCCGCTTTTAACTGTATGCCTCGATCACCTGAACACTCAACAGCGAAGAGCTCTTGAGCTGGATCTTGAATTTGCATCGAAGATTCAGAGAAACCTGCTGCCGCAAAATAATATTTCTGTTGAGGGATGGGAATTCAGTTATCATTACAGCCCTGCCGGTCCGGTCAGCGGCGACTTCTGCGATATGATACTGATGGCTGATGACTCGGCATTATTTGTACTCGGTGATGTTTCCGGTAAAGGTGTAGCTGCATCTTTAATGATGTCACATTTGCATGCATTAATACACAGCCTCCTTTCATTCGGGTTATCGGTAAGTGATCTGGTTGAAAAAGCAAACCGTCTTTTTTGTGAGAGTACAATGAACACCAACTATGCAACAATGGTTTTCGGCAAAGCCAATCCTTCCGGAGAAATTGAAATCTGTAATGCCGGGCATAATCCGCCGCTGCTTCTTTCTGATGGAAATATAAAACCCATAAATGCAACAGGTATCCCTATCGGTCTCTTTTGCGAAACGGATTACACTGTTGAAAAAATTTTATTAAATAAGGGAGATTCGCTTCTTCTTTATACTGACGGATTAACAGAATCTTTTGCTGATGGAATTGAATATGGTGAGGAGAGAGTAAAAGCGCTGCTTATGAAAAACGGAAATTATTCTGCCGGATTGCTTGTTGAATCATTTCTAAAGGATAACGTAGAGTATACTAAAAACTCTTCCCCAACCGATGATATGACAATAATGGTTATTAAGAAAAAGTGAGGGCTGCTATTATTTTTTTATATTTTTCAACTAGAATGCAGTAAAAAATTTTTGTGTCCTTCCGTTTAATAATTATTTGAAAGAAATTAATAGTAAACTTTTTTTTGTTGCACTTAGATGAGAATTGTATCAATAAAATATTTAAAAGGTTAAAAATGAAATCCGAAGAACTAAGAGCACTGCAGACGCCGTTAAAAGAGCAGTACAAACTAAAACCGGAAGGTGCATACATAACTTTAAGTGCTGAGGGAAAGCTTGGGGATGGTATTACCTGCAATGTAAGCACAGGTAAAGCCCTGGCAAGCGCCGGTCTTCATCCCGCAACAGGCGGCACCGGATTAAATATCTGTTCCGGCGATATGCTTCTTCAAGCACTTGTGGCTTGCAGCGGTGTTACAATGAATGCAGTTGCGACAGCAATTGGTGTAGAAATAAAGGAAGGAATAGTAAGATCGGAAGGTGATCTTGATTTTCGGGGAACTCTTGGTGTCTCTAAAGAAGTGCCCGTAGGATTTCAGAAAATCCGTCTGCATTTTG
>Ga0307377_10005096_pt1 | contig 14173 bp, 34 predicted proteins | sample TR3MG_FD_202535 | JGI IMG/M metagenome (GOLD analysis project Ga0307377, IMG submission 202535) | Soil microbial communities from Risofladan, Vaasa, Finland - TR-3 | ecosystem: Environmental > Terrestrial > Soil > Coastal area > Acid sulfate soil | place: Finland: Risofladan, Vaasa | collected... | reverse complement strand
CATATAGGACAGCATAGTGCCGCTTCTTATGGAATGGTCTTGCAGGAAACAAGACTGGCAACAGAAGAAGAATATGCTTCCCTCAAACAAGAGCTGGAGGGTATAGGGTATAATCTGAAAGTGCAAAAGCGAAAATCAGCATAAAGGAGAAATGGAAATGGGTAATGAGGTATGTTTAGGTGAAGCTTCTGTTGTTATTCCAACATGGAACCAAGCAGGACTTGGATTGAGAATTGTAAATATTGCAGAAGAAGGAGAACTATCTTATCAAAATGTTGAAATTAGTGCAGGAGATAATGTAGATGGCACAGTTTCCAACACAATTACCATTGCTGGTATTGATATTGACAATGGGGCCTTAGATGCCTTAGAGGATTTTGGTGTACAAATCATTGAAGCAGTGAGGGTAGCCAAAGAACAATTGGAACAGAAAGCATAAAATTCTCTCATTCTGGTTCTTTTCCTTGGTAAAAAACAATGCAAGCATTATTGGTGATTGATGTTACCCTTGAGTATTTAACAGAAGAGTTTTTCGCTGTTCAAATCGAGCCACAAACATATGATGATTTTATTGATGGCATTACACAACGTGTAGTGAACATTAATAATGAAAGAGTGTTTTTCTTCTATGATAGGGTAGGAAAAAATTTACCTGAACCACTTGAAGATTTAGCTCTACAGCATACCAAAAGAGAGAAGCATGATATGAGTGCATTTGATGTATCTGGTATGCAAATTCACAAATCAACACTTCATTTGGAATTAAGGACTAACAACATCAAGATTATTGAAGTTTGTGGTCTTTATTCCAACTATTGTGTTTATTCTACTGTTTCTGATGCTCTTTGGCTTGGATATGATGTTCTTGTTAATCCAAGGCTGATTTTGGGAGCTAATGGGCAAATAGGTGCAGATATAGATTCTATAGTCAACTTAGGAGTTCGTCCAAGTAATAAAGGCACTCTGAGAATATTAGCTTGAAAAAGTTTTAGCTTCTGGTTATTCTCCCTGTAAGCCAATCACAGTCAGAAAGGGTGTTAGTCATGGAGATTAAGTATCCTCATATTAAGGTGAGGTTGGTTGGTGAGGATGGTAATGCCTTCTCTATTATTGGTAGAGTCAAGAAGGCTATGCGTGAAGGTGGTTGCACAGAGGAACAGATGGATGAATATGTAGCTGAGGCTACAAGTGGGGACTATAATCATCTGCTTACTGTCACAATGAATACTGTGGCAGAGGAGAGTGCGGAAGAGGAAGAGGACTATGATTTTTCTGAATTAAATGACTATGATGAAGAGTTTAATGAAGATAATTATGACTATAATGACTATGATGAAGAGGAAAGAGAAAATAATGAGGACTAACTAATCAGGAGAGATGGCAGAGTCCGGTTTATTGCACTGGTTTAGAAAACCAGAGGACCTTCGGGTTCCAAGGGTTCGAATCCCTTTTTCTCCTCCATAAAGGACAAAGTTTTACTCGTAATTTTTCTTTCTCCTGGTTAATCCCTAAGCAAGAACACTAAAGAATGAAAGGTTAGCTATGAATATCAATCGGTGGATGACTGAGGCTATGGTAGAGGCTCAGAAGAGTTCTCTATCAGAGTGGAGAATGGGAGCAGTCATTGTCAAGGGTAATCGTATAATTGGTAGGGGTTTCAATCGTTTTTCTGCTGATGTAGAGAAGTTTAGGTTGCAGTTTGGGTTTAGTGAGACTGAGCTTTGGTCTCTTCATGCAGAAATGGATGCCATTGCAAGCACTGAGGAGGACTTAGAGGGGGCTGTGATGTTTGTGGCAGGCTTCAAGGGTAAGAATGGCAATCCTATTGTTTGCAGGCCCTGTAAGAAGTGTCAGGCTATTCTGCGGCATGTCCCCATTGAGGCAGTTTACTATCAGAATCGCAAGGATGTAGGAGTTATCTATGTAGGAAATGAATGAGGAATAAATTTGAATAAGAAAAGGTATAAGGTGTATAGGATTAGAAGGAAATCATCCCTATCATTAGATAAAAAGATATTGATAGGCATAGCCCTGTTACTACTAATTTATTTGCTCGGCACTGGTATAGCAAGAGAGTATGATAGTCTAACTATACAAGACAAAGAGTGGGTTAAAGACAGGTTTGATGATGTTCCTTGGAATTAGTGTGATACAGATTTTAATATTTAGAAAATAGTGTTTAGAATCTCCAAGTATTGGTATAATGTTATTAAGTTGGGTTCGCCTCCAACAAGCTACTCCTCTGTTGAAAAGGGACTTTCTGGGAAACTTCCCAGAAAGTCCCCTAAAACTATTCAAGAAATTCTTATACCAGGTTGCAATTGGTATTTAAAAAAAGTATTTCTCTGGTTGAGTAGATTGTGGGCTCGTAGCTTAATTGGGAAAGCACCAAACTTTTAATTTGGGGAGAGAAGGTTCGATTCCTTCCGGGCCCACCATTTCCAAAATCCTTTATGAAAAAGGGAGAAACATGGATATCAATCTGACAATTAAGTTCAATGTTGGTGATACTGTTTATGCCATATCTAGTTTCATAGCAACAGAGAATTGTGCAGAATGTAAAGGCTATGGTGTAATAGCAGAGAACAATTCTCTGAAGACTTGTCTTGTCTGTAATGGTAGAAAGAAAAATAAAGTTACTCGTTATCAGTGTCAGAAAATTACCATTAATTATATTGAGGTTAAATTTGATCGAGATGATATTGATATTAAGTATTGTATTACTAATGATGGTAATCAGTGTTATAATGATGATTTTTGGCGTGATAATGAACTCTTTGCCACAGAGGAAGAGGCTCAACAGACAATAAATCATAAATGAAATTATAGCTGGAAGAAAGTAGGACCAATTATGCTTAAGACTACTCATGAAATCTTACAAGATAATGCCATCAAAGAACTAGAGGGCATACTATGTAAAGTTGAGAAAGATCTTACAGCAAGAATTGTGGTTGCAAGTAGAGAGTTTGGTTATCATCAATACTTAGTAGATAACTTACATGTTGTAGAATATGGTGAACCTGGAGACTTTGAGAACTCACAGTCAATCATACTTGACCACACAAGAAAGGCAGCAGAGTTTGAGGCAGTCTCAGAAGCCCTGATAGACTTTTGGACAGGTAATTTTACTGCTGATAATTGGACTTTTAGCAATGTTATTACTGACTCTAATATCGTTGGGCAAGAAAAAGCTGAGGCTGAACTGAAAAAAATGTCATCTTCTGGTTCTGATATTGAGAAAAAGATGGTAGGATAAGAATTAAGGAGAGAAAATGATAAAGAATCATATGTCTTTAGAAAATCCTACCTTTGTTATTAATTCAGATGGAGATTGTCATGCCATAGATGCCAATGGCATATATCATTGGCTAAGGCATAATAAGTATGGTGCTAATCAAGTTGAACGAGAAGTAACAGAGGCTAAAAAAATCCTTAATGAAGCTAATACTGCTTTGTTAGAGAAGTGGTTAAAGACTTATGATGCACTTCCTCTTTTTTGGTTTGAAACTGGGCAGCGACTTTGGGCTGCAAGAAATGAAGATGAGGCTTGTGTTTGGCTTTCTGTAGAATGGTTTGCAAGCACAGATGAGACTAAGAAAATGGTTCAAAAGTTTACAGAGACTGTAGGAGGTTATTTTTGGGTATTGTGTGAGGACCCCTTTGAGGAAGAGCTTGGTTGTATTCAATATTGTGTAGACATCAATGTTATTGACCTTACTCCAATTGAGTTAATGAAGAAGATTATAGAGGTTTGTGAGCTAATAGGAAAGTATAATAATACTCCTAATCTTTCTCTTTGAAATTTTACAGGAAAAAATAAGTACTCTGGTTATATCCAATATAAGATGAACCTTGACAATTAGAGGCTTGGGGAGGGAGTATAGAAGAGTTAGCTAACAGGAAATGACAGAGGTGTTGTTCATAATTGAATTGCCTGTTAGTGAGTGGCAAGAGTTAGGTGAAACTAATGGAGTCATTGTCATACCCCCCTGTCTATGTTGTCTCTATCTGATGGTTTAATGGGATGTTTTATGATATAATATTATATCTTCTTCTATTTCTCCCCAAGTCTCTAATTTCAATCAGGAGTGAACAAGATGGAAAGAGAATTCACAATTGTTTATCAATGTGGGCATTGTAAGCGTATTCATGTTGCAAGAGACGCTGCAAGAGGCTGCTGTGATTCGAGATATCATAGGAGTAAAGGCACAATTTTCACTGGACAACATTATGACCATTTGGAAGTAATTTACAGTGATGAGGTTAAAAGACAGCAGAGAAATCAAGATAAATCTATGGGTGGATTAAGTGATTGGAATGATTAAGGGGTGAAATATGCTTTTAAGAATAGCAACTGAATGTCCTTGTGGAAAGACAGGATGAAACTGAGTTTATTTATCCTGAAGCCCCATAAAAATTCATTGCTCTGGTCATAAGACCTGAAAGGAGAAAGAAAATGGCTAAGAGTATCACAAGGGCAGAAGCAATTAGAATGGTGGAAAACTTGACTCAAAATGATAATGGTGTAATTTTTACTGTAGAGTTTATCAAGCGCACTCCACCTCATGAGACAAGGCTTATCAATTGCAGGGGTGGAGTTCACAAAGGTGTACAGGGCATTGGATTGTCTTTTGATCCTGTTGACAAAGGTTTGTTTGTAGTCTATGATATGCAGAAAGAAGCCTTTAGACTCATCCCTGAAGAGGGATTGAGGATTATCAGGGCTCATGGCAAAGAATATATAATAAAGCATTAGCCTTGGGGATTGGGGGTTGGTGTATGGGGGAGAGGAAAGAGAGGTAAGGTGTTTCCTCTCTTTCCTTTTTCTTTTTCTGCTGGTCATAACATTAGAGGGTGAATGGAGGTATTTGAAATGCCACAAATTGGAATACATGTTTATTCAGAAAAAATCATAGATGAACAAGGACAAGAACTATATGTTCCTACTAAAAGGGGAACTATTTGGACAGACAGAGACTGTACAGGTTTACCATGTGATACTCCCATAGAACCCCTTATCAAGACTAAATACTTAGCAGATAAGTATGATTTTGTTCAAGAAAGATTGGAAGAAGATCCATCATGTGCAGATTTTCCTGTTACTCTTAAAGGTGGCTATCCTCCAATAAGATGTAGTGGCAGATTGAAGTTTTTGTTCCATGATGCAGAGGTAGTGTGTCCGGTGTGTGGCTGTGTTTATGAGATTTATCAAAGCGGATAAGGACTGTACAGGAGGTTATTATGCTACTCCATGTAAGAAAGAGTAACAAGGGTTGTTTAAGTTGTTATTGTGTTGCTAATGTTTTAAATGGCTCAGAGAGAATGGGTAGAACTTGGCGTAGATGTTCCACAGAGGTAATAGATCAAAAAGAATTAGCTAGCTGTCTTATGCTTTTTATTGCAAAAAGTGAAAACTTTTACTATCCCTTGGTTGTAGTGCCTGAAGTTGCCATTGTAGATGCCTTAAAGGGTAAGAAAATTACTGATGTTTGTGCAGAATATGAATGCATAATTTTTGATAATACTGAGGGGTTTACCAATGCTATGACTCCTCTAATAAGTGAACTTTTGGATATGGATATAAGGAGGGAATAAAATGGCTAAAGAAAGACTTTATGCTCCTGCTACAGACTTACTTAATGCTGCTGCTGATGCAGGTGTTATGCCTTGGGAACTTCCTTTTGACATAGCCACACTTACCGAGGCAGAAATGAAAGCAAAGATGAAAGAATACAAAAAGAAAAAGTAGTTTTACTGGTTTAACTTATCTGAGGACTTTATACAGGAGTTCCATGATAGGCCGCAATTCCCTGAAGGAATGATCTTTGTGAAAGGATTTGAATATGTATAAAAACTGTCCTTGTTGTGGAAGTACTGAGAAACGGAATACAAATGTTTCAGGAGTTTTTAAGTGTTCTTGTGGTGCTATCTATGGTGAATGTAATAAAGCAGAGGCAGACCAGTTTGTAGGAAGTAAATGGTATAAGGGGCAATGTGAGGCTCCTGAATATGTTGATCTTATCATTGATGGCTCAAGATTTCATGGTTGGGTTGAGCCTGCAACAAAAAAGATTGTTCAGGTGGGTTAAAAAACAGTTGCTTTGGTTGCAAACTTTGTGTCACCTCGACCACACTGGCTCGCCATTGGGGGTATGAGAAAAATTTCATGCCCCCAACTATTTTTTTTCTCTCTCCTGGTTATATACTCTGAAAGCAAACATCCCCTAAGAAGGAGTAGAGAAATGAGTGTCCTGCTGAGGAGTAAGAGTTTTCAGGTTACTGATGGTAGGAGAGGGCAGGATTATTCTGACAGAGAGAGTTTTGCAAGAGTTCTTGACACACTCAAGGAGAATATGGAGGCAATTGAGAAATTCATTGCCTTTGTTATTGAGGAGTTTAAGGTTCCTTTGGGCTGTCTTAATATTATTGCTATGGGTAAGAGGAGGTTTCTTGGTTCAGCAAGTAGGGAAAGAGGATACATTAAGCTGACTCCCTGCCCAAACTATAGTGAGAGGACTATTTTGCATGTTTTAGTTCATGAGTTGGGGCATATTATTACTCCTATTGGTGTTAAGTGGGGAGAATCTGGTCCCCGAAGAGACATTCATGGTAATGCTTTTAAGGCAAACACTTACAAGTTGTGTAAGTATGCTTTTGCAGTTGGACTCTTGAAGGAAGATGAAGTCAGATGGGATTTGGGGCTTTCTTTCCTAGAGAAAGAGGGAAGAATGGATGAGGCTGCTTCTTCTCCTGCACCACAGACTATGATTGCACAGCCACAGTTTGTTACTTTCAGAGTGGGGGATGTTGTGACTTGGACATATAGTGGATATAAGCATGGGGGAAGATATACTGGCAAGATTGTTAAGGTAACTACTAAAAAGTATAAGGTTACTGAGCTAACTCGAAATGATCAGGTTGGTAGAATTGGTATGATTTGGACTATCCCAAAGACTTCTGCTCTAAGCAGGTTGGAGGATTGAGTTCTTTCAATAAAACAGAATGCCCTGGTCAGTAATTATACATAACAAAAGGAGAAATACAAAATGCAAGAAATCAGTGAAGAGTATAGAGGCTTAGACTATTGTTCTTTAGGATACATTCAGAAATGTATTGATGAGGGTTGTCCTGAGCCTGTGATTGTAGAGGTAGGGTATAGTTTACCAGGTTCGGTTATGGTTGTTAGCATTGATGCTACATTTTGGTTAGTGGTAGTAGGCTCTCTTGTAGCATTTGCAGGTTAATCAATAATAGGGAGGCCAACATGAAGATTTGGCAAGTTTCTAAAGGTTATTTTGATGGTGACCATGATCATGGTTACTACAATCTTGGTCTATACACCTCTAAGGAGGCTGCCATGCAAGCAGCAGAAAATGCTGCTATGGCATTTGGTGCTGACCGAGTAGAATGGCATGAGGATGTTTTGTTTGTAATTACTTCTTGCCCAAATTGGGGAGATGACATAGCAACCATTTACATTAAAGAACAAGAAGTACATGAACAGGCAATTAACTTTAATGAAGAAGAACTTAAAAAGCGACTTAGAATTACCTATACATAAAAAGGAGTTCTCTGGTCTTTCATGTTACAATGGAGGTCATTATGAAACCCTGCACTTACTGCAACGGACGTGGAGTCATTTTTGATGATGGTTACAGAGGGGCTTATTGTGATATGCCCTCTGGTTATGTTTCATGTCCTGCTTGTAATAGTAGTGACAAACAGGGGGAAAAGTTTGATTACATTGAGACACTTCATACTGAGGGATTAGATCAAAAGGATTTTGAGCCTGATAAAAAGATCCCATTTAAGCCTATTTCTTATAGGCTTGCAGATGGGAATGTGCTATCAGGAAATAATAAGGTTTGGTGGACACCTAAAGATGGGGGTTTTCCACCTATCAGTATTATTGAGGAGGAGTAGTTATGTGGATTTGTCCAAATTGTCATGAAATTGAGCAGGGAATTGTTTGTGGTGGTGATGAGCCTTATTACAATCATGGAGAACAAGAGAAAACTTTCACAGGCAACATTTATTTTATGATGGAATTGTCTAGTGGGAAGCTCCTTGAAATTCCTTGGACCTCAGTAGATTTTGAACTCACTCAAGAAGATTGGCAGGCTATGCATCTACATGCTTTTGGTGGTTGTGCCACAGAACCACAATGCCCTGAATGCTTTGAATACTTAGACCAATAGGAGGTCATTATGTCAGAGACACTAGCTGAGCAAAAAGAAGCAATTAAACAACTTGAGTTAGCTATTCCTAGCGTACAGCTTCATATTCTAGATGCTGTTGCTGCTGCACAACATGAACTTCTACCTGCTGCACAAGAGGTTTACCAACTTTCTCCAACTGAGCAGAATCAGGAAATTGTGAAGAGAGTTGAAGAAGCTATTGCTATGTTAAAAGATGTTGCTTTCAGCATAGACAATCCCTCACAAGAAAGTCTGTATGGTCTGGTTAAAAAAATAGAGGAAACACTTACTGTCTTTCAGCTTGTTTAAGCTCAAAATTAGACAACAAAAAATAAAGGAAAAAAACTTACTTATAATACAACCTTGAATATAGCAAAGGAGGATGATTTATGCTATATCCAAGGTGGATATGTTCAGATTGTGAATGGGCGTTGTTTAGAGAACTCTCTAAGGATGATGGTATACTTACAGTGGGTTTCCAATGCACTTATCCAGATGAGGCACAAAAAAAAATGGCACAAAAGCAAGTAGAAATTTGTTCCCATAAAAGAAAATGTCCTGTTGGTGATTGGGAGCTTTATTTAGCAGGACAAATTCGTATACATGAGGTTCCAATGCCCTTCCAAGACTTAGAAACTGCTACGTAAAAATTTTTTGGAATGCTGGTTAGCTTACAAGTAGGTTGTAAGTCTAAAGATTGGGTTGTGTGATAACAACTTATTTCTTTGGGGACAGTAAGGAGGCATCCTAGGCTGTCTAAGACTTACAACCTGCTTTTTTCCAAAGAGAAGCTCTATTGAGGACACATCCCCTTCTCTTTGTATTACCCTGCTCAGGGGAGAGAACATTGACTGAGGTTCAATGGTTTATATCCCACTCTCCCCTGAAAAATTCATCATAAGGAGTAATAATAATGGAAATTACTGCTAAAATTACAGGTGACCATACTATTATACAGACTGTTGTTCACAGGGTTTTTACTGTAAATGGTGTAGAAATCACTGATAATAATGATAGATTTCTCACTATATTGGATGAATTGGAGTCCACTGACTCATTTATGGGGGGTGCAGTTTACATTATTGATGAAGTCATAGCTAAACAAATGATGGATGCTGGTCTTATGGTTCGGGCAGGAAATCGCTATGGTAGAAACTCCTACTGTGCAAGTGAGAATCTAAATGCTAACTATGATGAAATCTTTGAAGCATGTTGCAACACAGTTAGAACATCCTGAAAGAAGGTATAATTATGGATTGGGGTTGTTCTGAATCACTTCCACCACCGCCAAATGTAACTGTTCTATATAGAAATGGAACAGATGGGTTTATAGAGGTGGAGGTACCATGCTGAGGAACCTGATGGCATTTGGGTTAGTCCTATGCCTGCTTCTGGTTATGTATCCATAGGTGAAGTAGAAGCTGCAATTGAAATGTTACAAAGGGCTGTTAAAACAATAGATAATTTATGATGAAAGAAAGGAAAGAATATGGCATATCCCACACTCAAGAATTATGATCCGGCACTCATTTTGCACCCTCAGATGAAACATGCAGAAGATTGTCATTATTGTGAGGATAGTGACAATGGAGACCCTAATCATCCGTGGAGAGGAACTTGGGGATATTGTTCTTGTGCTGGTTATCCTCAATGCAAGTGCAGGCATTGTGGGGCTGTGCTTGATGAGGAATATGGTCCCCCTCTAGAAGATGAGGAACCTAACATTGTTACTAAACATGTATGTGGAGACGAAAATACTTAAATTAAACTATAAGGAGACTATCATGCCACAAGAACATGGATTAATTACACAGGTTGTAGCAGACTTAGAGCAGGCTATAGTTAGCTTAGAAGCCATTCAAGAGCATTTGAATACTCTAACACCTAAAGAGCGTAATGCTTTTGGTCAGGAATTGAGTAAGTATAAGGAAGCTTTCATTAAGGTACATGGTTTCAGATATATTTTCCCCAACATTCACCCTTGGGATTTAGATGAATTATGGACCGAAGAAGATTTTTAATTCTCCTAGTTTAGCATAGTGAACAAGAAAGCTCAACAATGAGAAAGAAGGTTAAGAAATGGAAGCTACTTCTGAAGTGAAGTTTATTGAGAAGATTGAGGAAGCATTGGCAGCAGGAATTAGAACTGCTAATAGTGACCTGGAATTCTCTTTTGATGGAGATAATGATTCTTGTGAGGTTATTGTCTTTGATGGAGAACACCAAATTACCATTTCTACAAGCAGAGTAGAACCTGATGAGGGTAAGTGAGAATATAAATTGAGGTTTTAACTAAAGGAGAAACTGAAAATGCTTAATGATAATGATTTTGATAAGCAATTCAAGCAAACAGCTAATATAGTGAAAGTAGGCTTCATTTTTGTTGGGGTTATTATTCTAGTTAGTTTGGGAGGGCTTGCTTGGCTTGTCTCTGTTCTCCTGAAGTATTTTGGGGTTATCTGATTATAAAGGAAACTACCAATTTCAGCCTAAAACCTGAAATTTAAAAAGCAAGAGATTTAGCAGCACAGGGGAAGAAACTAAAAGAATTGTAAGAATAGAAGAATTAGAAAAACTCTGGTCAATCTTCCTGTAAACTAACCTCCTCTAAAGGAGAACTAAAATGGACAGTTCTATTGAGGCTCATGTTGCTCAGCTTGAGGATATCAATGATGAGGGTTTGGCTTTAGCTAAGGCTATGGAAACCTCTCTTGAGATTGCTATAATCATGCTGAAGCAATTTCGTGCTGCAATTTATTACAGAGTTTATGGTGTTGCTGCTAAGGCATATACTCAAAAAATACGCAAGCCTTTCAATTGGGAATATGAGGCAGAGGGACGTGTTTATGGAAAGATGAATGGTTGGTATGAAGCCATTACAAGACTTGTTCCAAATACTCCTCAGCAAGTAGAAATATATATGGGCAACACTCATGATGAAATGGAAAAGGTGGTTCAGCAAGAACATCCTGAGTGGTTTTCTAATTCTTCTGGTTAATTACTCTACAAGCAAAGTGCCTCGGTAGCTCAACGGATAGAGCACCAGCCTTCTAAGCTGGGTGTTGCAGGTTCGATTCCTGCTCGGGGTACCATTACTTTTTTGATGGAGAGAAAACATGCAAGTCCTAATTGATAAAGTGGTAATAGAAAATGGCTACCTGTATGATCCCATCATTCTTATTCCTACTAATGGTAGTAGAAGAACATACATTAGTAGGGATGGTATTGTTTTTCTAAAGAGCTTGGAAACTTTAGAAGAGCAGATTCACCCACTTTCTGAGGATGGATTGAAGATTTGTTTGTTCTTGATAGCAGAGGGTATCATGAAGGAGATTCCAACAAGGTTTGGACTACACTATACCTTTGTGGTTCCTCATGAAAAAATTATAGCTAATCTGGTAAATAATATAGAAACCAAACTTGCTGAAACTGAGAGAGAGAGAAATCATGGCTAACAAAACAAAGAGAAATAAGGGGAAGAAGACTACTCCTCTACGTTTGGAGAATATGCAGCTTAAGAACTATGTAGAGTATGACCTTGAAACCTATGAGACAGGTAGTGATTATGATTGTTATACTCATATTGAAAGGGTTATACTCACAGAGGCAGACCTTGAAAGCATTGCACGTGATATTACTACCAATGACTTTGATGCTTACTGTGCTGAGAGAATCATGACACATTTCAGTTGGTATGATGATGACATGTGGGATTTTGATTGGCGTACTTATTACTATGGTGATGAGGTTTTTGGTGCTAAGCCTGAAAATCTCACAGAGGTCTCAGATACTATTGATAGATGTTTGGCACTTCCTGAAGATGAGAGGATTCCTTTTCTGCTTGAATTGGAATATGGCTACCTCTTAGATGTAGTCAAAAACAGAACTTGGGTAATTGAGACTATTGACAAAGAGGATATTATCTTTGGTTCACAGTATCATAAGACTGAAGTAATTGAGCGCTATAAGAATTACACACTTCCTGTCTGTATTGTCTTAGAAACACCTGAAGGCTTAACACTTATTGATGGCTACCATAGATTTGTAGTCAATGAGGATAAGAAAATTCTTGTTATAGTGGGAGAAAAATAACAAAAGAGGTAAAAATATGTCATTCAGAACAGATTTAATAGATTTTTTCCAAGAACCTATTCCTCTTTGGGATAGACATGATAGTAAACAGTATACTGATTTTCAACCTGATGATACTCCTCTTTGGGATAGGCATGATAGTAAACAGTATACTGATTTTCAACCTGATACTCCTTTCTATGATAGATATGATACCTGGTTAACTCATTGCAGAAGACATAGGGAGCTAAAAAAGCCTTAGTCCTGGTTAATTAAGAGGAACTAAATCTTCAGGAGGTAATTATGTATATTTGCCCCAAGTGTGGTAATAAAAATAAAGTCTTTACCTATGTATCAGAGGGGGCTTGTCATTATACATTAGGTGAAAATGATAATCTTACTCGGACTTCAATAGAAGTATATGACGAATCAGAATACTTTTGTGCTGAGTGTCCAGGTTCTGTAGTAATGAAATATGAGAAGTAAATAAAAAAAGTTTTAGTCCTGGTTAACTCATAGGCAACCAACAAGGTAAGAAATGGTGATGACCATGTATGAGTCTTGGTGTTGTAGCAAGTGTAAGCAGGCTTGTAACAATGACCATATTGAGGTCGGAGTACCAAGAAGCATGACAAGTGTTGCTCCAAGTATAACTGGCAAGGGATTTAAGTTCTGCAAGAAGTGTGCTGACGAGTTTGTGCAGTATATTATGAGGTCCTGTGATATAACAACACTTGCAGAAAAATTCATTCATCCTGGTTAACTCATTGGTGATTAACTATGAATGAATTCTTCCCCAACCTGCTTCTTGGTCATCTTGTAGGAGACTATATGTTGCAGTCAACTATGATGGCAACCACTAAGGGGCAAAGTCACACTGTACAGGGATGGTTTTGGTGTAGTCTACATTGCATCATCTATACACTTTGTATCTGTCTTTTCCTGTGGAAGCTTACTCCTCTGCTTTTTGTAGGTATCTTTTTCTCCCACTTCTTTATAGATAAGTTTTCGCTAGCTGAAAAGTGGAACACTCTGGTAAGAGGACGTACATTCAAGGCAGCACAGAATGAAACAGATGAAAACAAGAAACCCTTTACAGTTGCTTTTACTTGCCTTGTCTATGTGGTGGTAGATAATACAATGCACTTTCTGCTCATGTGGGCTGTGCTGTATGCTCTCAATATAATCTGAGAGGAATCGACCATGAATGCCTTGGATAACCTGAAGAAATGGGCTATACTTTTTGTTTATCATACCAAGCATGGACATAAAATGTCCACTGTACAATTACAAATGGCTTTGGAAACAGAGCTTTTGAATTTTTGTCCCTTTTGCCATGCAAGTTATAATTGGGAATACATTTCAACCTTAGTAAGAGAAAAGCAAGATGGCTCTGTTTACATTACTGTTAATGCTTTTTGCCTTGGCTGTGGTGATTATAATGATAGGGGTGACAAGGTTCGTGAGTTTATCATTACTCCTGAAGAAGTCCTGATGTATGAGAATAACTTCTATACTGCATATTACAACTAACCCCTAAAAAAAGTAACACAAGAAGCATAGATAGAAAACTGATACTTCTGGTATAATAGGTAGAAGAAAGTGTCCCCATAGTCCAATGGTTAGGACTCTAGGTTTTCAACCTGGCAATCAGGGTTCGACTCCCTGTGGGGGCACCAAAAATTCTTTAGCTCTGGTTTTATTACATACAAACCATTTTGTCTAAAGGAGTAAAACAATGGCAAGGCTTGGTCCTCAGGATTTCATTGACCTTGCAATTCTGAATTGTGCTCCCAAGGTTGCTCCTGGTCATGTGCAGCAATTGGTTCATCCGGTTTCCACTGCTGCCAAGTTGGTGCTCACTGGAAGAGGACAGGAGAATGTTGGTGTAAATGTTATAGTAG
>Ga0307377_10005095_pt1 | contig 14173 bp, 13 predicted proteins | sample TR3MG_FD_202535 | JGI IMG/M metagenome (GOLD analysis project Ga0307377, IMG submission 202535) | Soil microbial communities from Risofladan, Vaasa, Finland - TR-3 | ecosystem: Environmental > Terrestrial > Soil > Coastal area > Acid sulfate soil | place: Finland: Risofladan, Vaasa | collected... | reverse complement strand
TTGCGTGGCGTGGACCTGGACCTGTTCCGTGGCGAGTTCGTGGTGCTGCTGGGGCCCTCGGGCAGTGGCAAGTCGACCCTGATGAACATCCTCGGCGGGCTCGACGTGCCGACCGCCGGCGAGGTCTGGTACGAGGGCCATCACCTCACCGGCGCCGACCAGCGCGAACTGACCCTGTTCCGCCGCGAGCATGTCGGTTTCGTGTTCCAGTTCTACAACCTGATTCCCAGCCTCACCGCGCGCGAGAACGTGGCCATCGTCACCGAGATCGCCGAGCAGCCGATGACGCCGGAGGAGGCGCTGGCGCGGGTGGATCTGGCCGATCGCATGGACCACTTTCCGGCGCAGCTTTCCGGCGGCCAGCAGCAGCGGGTGGCGATCGCCCGTGCCATTGCCAAGCGGCCGGCCGTGTTGCTGTGCGACGAGCCCACCGGGGCACTCGATTCGGCCACCGGCGTGCGCGTGCTGGAGGCACTGGAGCGGGTCAATGCGGAACTGGGCACCACTACCGTGGTGATCACCCACAACGCCGACATCGCGCGCATGGCACACCGCGTGCTGTACCTGGGCGACGGCCGCATCGTGCGCGAGGAGCGCCCGCCGCAGCGCACCCCGGCGCGGGAGCTGAGCTGGTGAGCGCGCTGACCCGCAAGGGCTGGCGCGACCTGTGGCACCTGCGCGGGCAGGCGCTGGCCATCGCGCTGGTGATCGCCGGCGGCGTGGCCACGCTGGTGATGTCGCAGTCCACCTACGAATCGCTCACGGCGACCCGCGAGCTGTTCTACCGGCAGGGCGCGCTGGCCGACCTGTGGGCGCCGCTCAAGCGCGCGCCGGATACGCTGGTGCCGCAACTGCAGGCGATTCCGGGCGTGCAGACCGCGCAGACACGATTGCTGGCCATGGGCACGCTGGGGGTGTCCGGTTTCAACGAGCCGGTGCGTGCCGAGGTGGTGTCGCTGCCGATCCGCGGTGGCCAGCCGCTGCTCAACCGCGTGCAGTTGCGCAGCGGCCGCCTGCCCGATCCGGACGTCGACGACCAGGTGGTGGTGGGCGAGGCGTTCGCGGCGGCGCATGCGCTGCGTGTCGGCGACACGCTGCGGATGACCCTGCGCGGCCGCCAGAGCCGGCTGCGCGTGGTCGGTATCGGTACCTCGCCCGAGTACGTCTACCAGAGTCCGCCCGGCGCGGTGTTTCCGGACTTCCAGCGCTATGCCGTGCTGTGGATGAACCGCCATGCGATGGAGCAGGCGCTGAACATGGACGGCGCGTTCGACAACGTGGTGCTGCGCCTGCTGCCGGCCGCGCGGCCGGCCGCGGTGATCGCCGCGCTCGACCGCCTGCTGGCGCGCTACGGCGGCGTTGGCGCCTACGGCCGCCACGAGCAGACCTCGGCGCGCTACCTGGAAGAGGAGATGCGCCAGCTGCGGACCATGGCGCGGCTGTTCCCGGCGATTTTCCTGGGCGTGGCCGCGTTCCTGCTGCATGTGGTGTTGATGCGCCTGCTGGGCACGCAGCGCGACCAGATCGGCGTGCTCAAGGCGTTCGGTTACTCCGACCGCGCGCTGGCCGGCCACTATCTGACCATGGCCGCGTGGATCGCCCTGGGCGGTGCCGTACTGGGCATTGCGCTGGGTGCCGTTCTCGGCAGCTGGTTGGCGCACGTTTATCAGGGCATCTACCGCTTCCCGTTCCTGGCTTATCACCTGAGCCTGCGAGCGGTTGCCACCGGCGTGGCGGTCAGTCTCGCCGCGGCAGCGGCAGGTGCCCTGATGGCATTGCGTGCCGCGCTGGAACTGCCGCCGGCCGAGGCGATGCGCGCGCCGGCACCGGCGCGCTTCGGACCCACCCTGATCGAGCGGCTGGGCCTGCAGCGCTGGCTTTCGCAACCCGCACGAATGGCCTTGCGCGATCTCGAACGCCGCCCCGGACGCGCCGTGTTCACCGTGCTGGGACTGGCGATGGCCTGCGCGGTGATGATGGTGGGGCGCTTCCAGGGCGATGCGGTCGAGCACATGGTCGACACCCAGCTCAGCATCGCCCAGCGCCACGACCTGTCGGTCACCTTCGTGGAGCCGGCGCCGCGCCGGGCGGTGTTCGAACTGGCTGCGTTGCCCGGCGTGCGCGAGGCCGAACCGGTGCGTGCGGCGCCGGTGCGTCTGATTCACGGTCATCGCAGCTACCGCACCGTGATCGAGGGCCTGCCGCCGCAGGCACGGCTGCGCCGGCCGCTGGACACGCAACTGCGGCCAGTGATACCCGCCACCGGTGGCGTGCTGCTGACCGACTATCTGCAAGGCATGCTGGATCTGCAGCCCGGCGACACGATCGAGGTACAGGCGCTGGACGGGCACCGCTACCGGCGCAGCGTGCGCGTGGCTGGTTTCGTGCACGAATACATCGGTGCGCAGGGCTACATGGATCTGGACGCGCTGAACCAGCTGCTGGGCGACGGCGACGTCGTCTCTGGCGTGCTGCTGGGCGTCACCCCCGGCGCGGAACCCGATGTCTACGCCCGACTGGACCGGCGCCCGTGGGTGGCCGGGGTCAGTTCGCGGCTGGCTTCGGTGCACAGCTTCTACGCCACCATGGCCGAGAGCCTGCTGGTGTTTACCTGGGTCGCGGCGCTGCTGGGCGGGGTGATCAATTTCGGGCTGGTCTACAACGCCGCGCGGATCAGCCTGTCCGAACGCGGGCGCGAGCTGGCCAGCCTGCGCGTGCTGGGCATGACCGAGGGCGAGGTCAGCGCGCTGCTGCTCGGGCAACTGGGCTTGCTGGTGGTGCTGTCGCTGCCGTTCGGCTTCGCTGCGGGCTGGGGACTGTGCTGGGTGATGGTGCAGGGTTTCCAGTCAGAGCTGTTCCGCGTGCCGGTGCAACTGACCACGGCCACCTACGCGTTTGCCGGCATGATGGTGTTGGGCGCCAGCGTGGTCTCGGCGCTGCTGGTGCGTCGACGCATCGCCCGGCTCGATCTGATCGCCGTACTCAAGACCCGCGAGTGAGGACAGGAATCGTGACCATGAAACGCGGCAGCCTGATCGTTTCAATCATCGTTGTCATCGTCGTGGTGGCGGTGGCGGTGTGGGCCCTGCAGACGACACCTCGGCCGGTGGACGTGGTGAGCGTCCACCGCAGTGCACTGGCGCAACACTTCGACGAGGAGGGTCGCACGCAACTGCCGCGGCGCTGGCTGCTGTCGGCACCGATCGCCGGCACGTTGCAGCGGATCGACCTGCTGCAGGGCGACGCGGTCAAGGCCGGGCAGGTGCTGGCGGTGATCGAGCCAGCGCGGGCAACGCTGCTGGATCCGGCCAACCGGGCTCGCCTGCTGGCCGAGGAGCAGGCGGCACTGGCATCGATGCAGGCGGCGCAGCAGCGTCTGGCGGGGGCGCAGGTCGATGTCGCCCTGGCCTCGCGCGACGTCGGCCGCATGCGTACACTCGGCGCTTCGGGCGTGGTGAGCGTGGCGACACTCGACGAAGCCGAGGCGCGCCTGGGTCGCGCGCAGGCTGCTGCGGCAGCGGCGGTGGCCGAACGCCGCGCGGCCGCTCAGCAGCGGGCGGCATTGGCGGCGCTGCTGAGCGGCCAGGGTCGCGGCGGTGGGCAGGAGATCGAGGTGCGTTCGCCGATCGACGGCGTGGTACTGCGCCGTTATCAGGAGAGTGCCGTGCCCGTGCAAGCCGGCCAGTCGCTGCTGGAGCTCGGCGACCTGGACCAGTTGCAGGTGATGGTGCAGACGCTGTCGCAGCAGGCGATCACGCTGCGGCCGGGCTCGCCGGCGCAGATCCTGCGCTGGGGCGGCGAGGGCGCGCTGCCGGCGCGGGTGGTGCGGATCGAGCCGGGTGGGTTCACCAAGGTTTCGGCGCTGGGCGTGGAGGAACAACGCACCCTGGTGTGGCTGGACATCACCGCGCCGCGTGCGCAATGGGCGCAACTGGGCGACGGTTACCGCGTCGAGGTCCGCTTCGAGGTGGATCGCCGCCCCGACGTGCTGCAGGTGGCGGCCAGCGCGCTGTTCCGCGACGGCCGCCGCTGGGCGGTGTACCGGGTGGTCGGTGGCCGTGCCCGGCTTGCCCTGGTCCAACCCGGTGCGCAGGGCGATGCCGAAGTGGAGATCGTCGAGGGCCTGAAACAGGGCGATCGTGTCATTGCCTACCCGGACGATCGCATGCGCGACGGGCAGCGCGTGCGTCCGCTGGACGCTTCGCCCCAAGAGCCCGGGCGGTAGAAACCGGGCGAACGAGGCCAAGCGATCTTGACGCGAACTGCGCGGTATCCGCGCGCCTGGCTGGGCTGGAGCAGCATCGCTTTCGCGCTGTTCGGCATTCCGCTGACCCGGGCCGCCAGCAGCGGCCCGTCGTGGCTGGTCGCCGGCAGCTTCCAGACCACGGTGCCGGTCGGCTCCTTTGCCTACCCGCTGGGCAACCGCAAGCTGCTGCATCTGGGGCACAGCGGCGGCACGCTCAACGCGGTGCAGCGCGCGAGTGGATCGAGTAAGGCGATGCATGTTCGAGGCTTTCGCAGTCGCGCATAAGCACAGCGACACATTTTGTTCGAAGATGCCGGGATGGGCAGATAGCTGTCGCAGGATTTGCGACGGCCGTATGGATTCATCATCGACAGTCAGACGCTGCGCGTGTTTGGTGTTTCGTCTGCAAAACAACCATCTCGTCTGTTGGGCAGATCCAAGTCGGGATAACCACGCCAAATGGGCTTCAACCGTTAATGCAGGATGATGCGGGCATAGCCCATGGAGCAGTCAATGATTGACGACAGATGCAGGAACATCTGGGCAAAAACCAGCAAGACGGATGGTGAAAGCTGGCACCCGTTGATGCTTCATGTCTTGGACGTTGCCGCCAGTGCCGATGCGATCCTGGCACGGGAGCCGGAAAGCACGCGAAACCGACTGGCTGGGGCAGTGGGTCTTGAGTGGATCAAGGCTCGCCCATGGTTACTGCTCCTGATCGCCTGTCACGATCTTGGCAAGTGCAGCCCCGGTTTTCAGGTCAAGTGGAAAAACCTGTCCGGGTTGGATGCTGGCGCGAGTCCGGATACCAAGGTCAACCACGCCTTTGTCAGCCAGATTGAATTGTTTGGATTTCTCATCGATCTGGGCTGGCCTGAAGGATTGGCGGATTTGGTTGCCGATGCCGTGGGATGCCATCACGGTGAGCGCGCGAGTCCCATCACCCTTCAAGGCCTGGAAGGCAATCGCCGGGCGCTCGGCAAGTCTGAATGGCACGAAACCCGTCGCGCCATTTTCGAAGCCTTGGTCGAAGTCTTCGCGCCAACCGAATCGCCCACCAAGCCTACGCTCACCGGCCCCGATTTCATGCTGCTGGCTGGGCTGACCAGCTTCGCCGACTGGATCGGCTCGAACGAAGTCCACTTTCCCTTCGGGATCACCGAAGATTGCGATGACCTGGTTGGCTGGTTCCAGATGCGGCGCAATGGTCACGCTGAAGCCGCGCTTGATGCGCTGGGCTGGATGCCGCGGCTGCCGTTGGCGACGACGCACATATCCTTTGCTGACGTCTTCGATTTCCCGACGCGTCCTTTGCAACAAGCCGTGGTGGAGGCTCTGCAAACCATCGATCGACCCGCGATCATTCTGGTCGAGGCGCCGATGGGCGAGGGCAAGACCGAGGCGGCGCTCTACGCCCATCTGGAATTGCAGCGTCGACTCGGCCATCGTGGGCTCTACGTGGCCTTGCCGACCAAAGCGACGGGAAACGCGATGTTCCGCCGCGTCCTGAAGTTTTTGCGCAGCCAGCATTGCGACCGCCCGCTCGACATGCAACTGCTGCATGGCGGCGCGCTGCTCATCGACGACTTTCAGCAACTCAAGCCGGGCGGCATTTTCGATGCCACCGCCGGTGGTGACGTGCGTGCGGGCGAGTGGTTCACCCACAAGAAGCGCGCGTTGCTCTCGGAGTACGGCGTCGGCACCGTCGACCAGGCGCTTTTGACCATCTTGCCGGTGCGCCATCAGTTCGTGCGGCTGTGGGGGCTGGCGAACCGCGTCGTCGTGTTTGACGAAATCCACGCCTATGATGCCTACACCGGAACGCTGTTGCTGCACCTGTTGCGCTGGCTGCTGGCGCTGGGTTCGTCCGTCGTGCTGCTGTCGGCGACCCTGCCTCCGCAGATTCGACGCAAGCTTGCCGAGTTGACCGATGCAACGCCGCCTGAGCAAGACGCAAGCTACCCGCGCCTCTCCGTTTACCAGCCCGGGCAGGGCGTGTGCCAAATCGCATTCGACGCAGATCCCGCGCGACGGTTGGAGCTTGCAGTCCAGGCTGTTACCGCCGAGTTGACCGCATTGCGGATTGCCATCGACGAGCGCCTTGCCTGGGGCGGCTATGCACTTGTGCTGCTCAATACCGTGCAACGCGCCCAGGATCTATACCGGGACTATGGCGCAGGCATTCCCTTGTTGTTCGACGGTCAGACGGTTGGCAAACGGCTGGAGGATGGCACCGAGATTTTTCTGTTCCATGCGCGCTTTCCCGCCGATCAGCGACAGCGGCGTGAGGATGCCGTGCTGAAGCTCTTCGGTCCGCCCGATCGCGAAGCGCCCATCCTGCGCAGCGGGCGAAAAATCCTTATCGCCACGCAGGTGGCTGAGCAAAGTCTCGATCTCGATTTCGATCTGATCGCCACCGACCTGGCACCCATCGACCTGCTGTTGCAACGCGCGGGCCGCCTGTGGCGGCATCCGCGAGGCATACGCCCCCTGGCTTTCCCGATCCTGATCGTGGCCGGGCTGGCCGATGACGCGCCGCCTTCGTTTGGCAAGCCGCTCTGGTGGGGTGCGGTTTATCGCGAGGACGTGTTGCTGCGAACCTGGTGTCTGTTGCGCGATCGGCCGAACCTGCACCTGCCAGGCGACATCGACAGGCTGGTGACTGCGGTGTACGAGGAAGACGTCGTGATCCCCGAGTCGTTGCAGCCCCGGTTGCAAAAAGCCTTGGAAGAGGGCGAAGGAAAAATCTACGCCCAGACGTCCGTGGCGAACAAAGCCATCATCGGCTTTCCCGACGACGCATCGTGGAACGATCCGGCGCGGTTCAGTCTCTACGATGAGGGCGAGCCCGGCGTGCACCGCACCCTGATGGCGCAAACCCGCCTTGGCGAAGACTCAGTCGTTGCCATTCCCTTGTGGGAGGCGGACGCTTTCGATGCCGCCGTCGAGCCTGATTTTGCAAAGGCCAAGAGCTGGTTTCTGCGCGCCATGAGCCTGTCCAGCAAGCGCATCGTCAAGCCGCTCCAAAAGGCAGGCGTGCCGGAAGGCTGGAAAAAGAGCGCCTTGCTTCGCAACGCCTATCCCCTGCGACTGGATGCCGATTCATGCTGGATCGACGACACCCATGTGTGCCTCACCGACGATCTGGGGCTGGTTTACGTGACCGAGGAGATCAAATGAGCCGCTACAACCTGATCGACGAATCCTGGATTCCCGTGCGTTTTCCGGATGGAACGCGTGCGGAACTGGGTCTGCGCGAGGCGCTGCTGCGGGCGAAGGACATCGCGGTCATCGAAGATCCTTCGCCGCTGATCACAGCCGCACTGCATCGCTTCCTGCTCGCCGTGCTGTACCGCGCACTGGAAGGTCCGACCGACATCGATCAAGCCAGAACCTGGTTCAAGTCGGGTCTGCCCGCAGAGAAGATCGCGACCTATCTGGAGCGCTGGCGGGAGCGGTTCTGGTTGTTTGATGAGAAATATCCCTTTGGGCAGATTCCCGATTTCGAGCCGAAAACGTGGCGTGCCTGGACGGTACTGGCTGCCGAGCACAACGCTGACAACGCCAAAGTGCTTTTCGACCATATCGACGTGACACGCCCGGACGCCGTGCCGGCCAGCGCAACGGTTCGCTGGATGCTGGCGACGCAGACTTTTTCGGTGAGTGCGGGCAAGAGCGAACTGTCACACACTGGCACCGCGCCATCGGCGACGGCGGCGATGGCCTTGCCGTTGGGACGCAATCTGGAGGACACGCTGCTATTGAGCCTCGTCCCCCAGAACCGGGCGGTATTTTCCCAGGATCTGCCGATCTGGGAGCGCAGCGCCGAATCGTCGGCAAGTCTGAAGTCGGGCATCGAACGCGCCATCGGTGGATTCGCCGACCGTTACACCTGGCGAACCCGCTCGATACGGTTGCGAAGAAATGAGACTGGCAACGTGAACTCGTTGGCTTTTGCTTCCGGCGTGGAAAACACCTCGAAGGACGGCATCGATCCCATGCTCGCTTACCGCGTAGACAAGGACAAAGGCCGCTTGCCGATTCAATTCAAAGAGCGTGGCTTGTGGCGTGATTTCGATTCCTTGCTACCCGACGACGCGCGCCTTGCACCGAGTGTGATCGAACACGTTGCCGCGCTCACCCGCTTTGCGCGCGATCGTTTCCCACGTTCGATCATGGTGCTGGGGCAGTTCAACAACAAGGCGAAGATCGAGTATTGGCGCATGGAGCGCTTCGCTTTGCCGCAAGCCCTGTTGGGCGACCGTTCGACTCACATCCGCACCGAAATCCGCCAACTCCTCGCCGACGCTGAAGAAACCCAGAAAGCGCTGTGGCAGGCCTGCCGCAGGTTTGCCCGCGATCTCTTGAGCCGTGGCGAACGCGAGCCTGACGGCAAGGATGTCGGCAAATTTGTTGAGCAGATGTCCGCCAGCGCCCGCTATTGGTCCCGGCTGGAAGCCGCGTTCCACGACATGCTGCATCACTACACGCGGGAGCGTGATCCAGACGACATCCGCCTCGACTGGCTGAAAAGCGTGCGCGCGGCCTTGCGCGACGCCTGGGCACAGCACGCCACGTCGGTCTCGACCGGGGACGCCTGGTCGATCCGGGCGTTGGTTCGAGCGGAAGCCACTATCGGCAAGCAACGAAAAACCCTGAACGAAGAAATCCAGAAATACGAATCGCGTCGCAAGCCTACGGAGGAAACAGCATGAGCGGACTCATCGCGTGGTTGGAACAGTTGACCGAGACGGACGGCAAGGCCAAGGCGGTATTGCGACGCAGTTTGGCCTTCGATCCCGGGCAGCATATCCCCGCCTTTCCTTACGTTGAGTCGTTTCTCAAAGGCGAGGCAGAAGGTTGGCACAGACAGATGCACTACCTCGTCGCCGGCCTGTGGGCCGCGCACTGGCGCGAAGGCAGGGCGGGCATGCCGCTGCCCCTCGCCAAGGCTTGCGCGATTCATCAGCTCAACAGCGGCTCGGCAAGCACCGAGCGCCGCTTCATCAATTTGCTGGACGCCGACCGTGAGCAACTGCCGCACCGCTTGCGCCAGATGATCGCGCTGCTGGGCGAGCAGCCCATCGACTTCAGCGCGTTGCTACGCGACCTGCTCGACTGGAACTGCGACGACAAGCGCATCCAGAACAAGTGGGCGCGCGAGTTCTATCGCACCATCAATCCTTTTTCCCAGAATGAACCTGACGCCGCCACGGAGACCGTCGCATGAAAACCCTGATCGAGATTCACGCCCTGCAAAACTTCGCGCCTTCCAACCTCAACCGCGACGACACCGGTGCGCCCAAGGATGCACTGTTCGGTGGTACTCGTCGGGCACGGGTATCGAGTCAGTGCGACAAACGAGCGGTGCGACAGTTTTTCGATGAGAAAGTACGCGAGGGTGTTTTCAGCGAGGATGAACTGGCAGTGCGCACCAAGCGTGTCTATCAGGCCATTGTAGATGCGCTGGCTGGCAAGCGTGATCCGGTGGAGACGCGTACAAAAGCTGAAATTGCGCTGTCGTACGTCAAACTCAAAGCGGCGGAAGGCGGCAAAACGCAGTATCTGTTGTTCCTTGGTCGCCGGGAAATTTCGGCACTGGCAGAAACGATCGATGATTGCTGGGACCAGATTGTGGCCGCCGAGGAGAGCCTCGTCGAAAAGCCCAAGGGCAAGGCCAAGAAAGCCGCCGCAAACAGCGCGCCCAAGGCAGTCCTGGTGCGTATCGAGTCGGCTTTCGACGGTGGCAAGGCCGTCGATGTGGCCCTGTTCGGCCGCATGCTCGCCGACATGCCCGAGAAAAACCAGCACGCCGCCTGCCAGGTTGCGCATGCCATCTCGACTCACACGGTCGAGCGCGAATTCGACTTCTACACGGCGGTCGACGACCTGAAGCCGGAAGACACAGCAGGCGCCGACATGATGGGTACGGTGGAATTCAATTCGGCCTGTTACTACCGCTACGCCGTGGTCGATTGGGCGAAGCTCATCGAGAACCTGCAGGGCGACGCGGAACTCGCCGCCAAGGGCCTGCGCACGTTCCTGCAGGGTTTTGTCATGGCCGAGCCCACGGGCAAGCAGAACAGTTTCGCGGCGCACAACCCACCGGAGTTCGTGGCGGTGACGGTGAGCCATGATGCGCCCCCTCGGAACCTCGCCAACGCCTTCGAGACGGCGGTTCGCGCAAAACCGGGCGAATCGTTGACACGCAAATCAGCGGAGGCGCTGGCTAGCAAGGGACGCGTGTTGGAAACTGCTTATCCGAGAAAGTGCCAGACCTTTCTGCTCAACCTTGCCCAAGCCGACCTGGGCGGCTTCGGTACGGAACAAACCTCGCTGGACGATGTGCTGGAAGCAACGCTCAAAGCCGTGCGGGGTTGAAGCCATGCCCACTCTGCTTTTACGACTGGCGGGGCCGATGCAATCCTGGGGCACGACCAGTCGCTTCGACCAGCGTGATACCGGCAAGGAGCCGAGCAAGTCCGGCGTGATCGGCCTGCTCGCTGCCGCGCTGGGGATAGACCGGGAAAACTGGAACGACCTCGAACCGTTGACGCGGTTGACGATGGGTGTGCGGCACGATCGGCCCGGCGTTTTGAAGCGCGACTATCAAACCGCAGGCTGTGCTGCGACTGACAAGATGCGACGTGCAGATGGCTCGCTATCCGAAGATGGTGTGACTTCGCAGCGCTACTACCTTGCCGACGCGGTATTCCTGGTCGGTCTGGAAAGCGCGGATCGCAACCTGCTTGAACGCGCGCATGTCGCGCTGCAAAACCCGGTGTGGCCGCTTGCGCTCGGACGCAAATCGTATGTGCCATCCGAGCCCGTCTGGCTGGCTGGCAGTGTTGTCGATGCGCCTTTGCTAGAAGCGCTGGCCGCAATGCCGTGGGTCGCCACGCCGCGACATGGCGAGACCTCGCCCGAGCGTTTGCTGGTATCGATGGAATCGCTAGACGGCAGTGGTGCACTGCGCATGGATCAGCCTTTGTCTTCGTTCGCCGAGCGGCGTTTCGGCGCGCGCCACGTGCGCACCGAGTGGCTGAATTTGCAGCAGGAGGACGCTCATGCGCCTGCATAGAATCCACCTGAACCCGCGCTGCAGGGAGGCGCGCCGTGACCTCGCCGACGCCTACCAGATGCACGCGACGCTCTGCCGTGCTTTTTTTTCGCCGGAAACGCCGTGTCCGGCAGGTTCACTGTTGTGGCGACTGGAGCCGGAGACCGACGCCGAAGGCCGGCCTCGTGTATTGATTCAATCCCGCGCGACGCCCGACTGGTCGCGGATTCCTGTTTCCGCATGGCTTGCCCAGGCCGAGCCCGGTATCGACCTCGTGCAGAAGCTCGCGCTCGATACGATCAAGCCAGGGCAGGCGTTTCGATTTCGGCTGCGCGCCAATCCCTGCAAGACCGTACAGGGCAAGCGACATGGGATCGTGCATCCCGACGCGCAGCGGGAGTGGCTGGTGCGCAAGGGCGAACAACATGGCTTCGCGCTGCCGGAATCCGATACGCCCGATTACTTCGATGCCATGCAGAGGCCAGAGTGCCTCGCGTATCGCGATGTCCGTGTCTCGCACGAGCAAATGCTCAGGGGGAGCCAGCACAGCGGTCATGCGATCCGGGTGTACTCGATGCTGTTCGAAGGGCGGCTTGCCGTCACCGATGCCGTGCAATTCAGAAGGGCATTGGAAACGGGGATCGGCCACGGCAAAGTCATGGGACTCGGATTGCTGTCCGTTGTACCGTCTCCGGGGTAGCTTGCATCGCGTCAGTCCTGCCAAGCTGCTTCGCGTTCGGGCCGCGGCAAGGCTTGAGTAGTTACGTTGTGAAGGCGGAGAATCATGCTAGGAGTCTGTCGGGCTTTGGTTGGCCGGGCTGCGAGTCCGTCTGCGCGGTCCATATTTCCGCCGCTTCTTGGCCCATAGAACCACTATGAGCCAAGAATCGTCGAAAATCTGTCCTCGCACAGCCGAATTCTCGCCTCGACCACCAAAGCCCGACAGGCTCCTAGCAACGACGAGGAACCATCACATGCGAAAAAGGAGCGAATCATGGAGTGGCGAGACCGCATTGTTTCCGACCCAGAAATCCTGGTGGGTAAACCCGTCATCAAAGGCACGCGCATTTCCGTCGAGCTCATCATCGGCTGGCTGGCCAACGGCTGGACGTTTGAGCAGTTGCTGGAGTCTTACCCGCACATTACCCGCGAAGACATTCTGGCGGCGTTGGCTTTTGCGGCCGAGATGATGCAGGAAGAAAAGTACATCGCCCGCCACAAGGCCGCTGCGTGAAACCACTATTGCTGGTCAACGAAAATTTTCCAGCACCCGCGCTCAAGCGATTACGGGCTGACGGTTTCGATGTTGTCGCCGTGACCGAGGAGATGCCCGGCGCGTCAGACCGGACGGTGCTTGAACGGGCCCACGAGCTTGGGCGTTGGTTGGTTACGTTCGACCGTGACTATGGCGAACTGGTGTTTCTCCATGAACTTCCGCCGCCGCCTGCCATTGTTTACATCCGGCAGGAGCCGATTCCTCCCGATGCCCCCGCTGAATGGCTGGCCGGCCTATTGTCGGATCCGGAGCTGCAATCGGGCTGTTTCATTACCCTTGGCAGCAAAACCATCCGGCGGCGAGCCTTGCCTGCGGCATCTTGATGGCCGATCTGCTGCCACCACTCAAGCCCATTCCGATCAAGGATCGGCTGTCTATTCTGTACATCGAGTATGGCAATCTCGATGTGCTCGACGGTGCTTTCGTGGTAGTCGACAAGAGTGGTGTACGCACGCATATCCCCGTGGGAGGCGTGGTGTGCCTGATGCTGGAGCCGGGCACGCGCGTTTCGCACATGGCGTGCGCGCTGGCCGCGCGGGTCGGCACCTTGCTGGTATGGATCGGCGAGGCTGGCGTGCGGCTGTACTCCGCGGGTCAGCCCGGCGGCGCCCGTTCCGACAAGTTGCTGTATCAGGCGCAGCTGGCGCTGGACGACAACCTGCGCCTAAAGGTGGTGCGCAAGATGTATGCGCTACGTTTCGGCGAGGAGCCGCCGCAGCGGCGTTCGGTGGAGCAACTGCGTGGCATTGAAGGTGCGCGCGTGCGCGAAACCTACAAGCGCCTGGCCGCCCAGCATGGTGTGGCCTGGAAGGCGCGCAACTACGACACCAGCCAGTGGGACAAGGGCGACCTGCCCAATCGCTGCCTCTCCGCCGCCACCGCCTGCTTGTATGGCGTAACCGAAGCGGCCGTGCTGGCCGCCGGTTATGCTCCGGCCATCGGCTTCATTCACACCGGCAAACCGTTGTCCTTCGTCTACGACGTGGCCGACGTCTACAAGTTCGACACCGTGGTGCCGGTCGCCTTTCGCATCGCCGCGCGCAGTCCGCATAACCCCGAGCAGCAGGTGCGATTGGCCTGCCGCGACGTGTTCCGCGAATCGCATCTGCTGGAGCGCATCATCCCCGGCATCGAAGACATGCTGTCCGCCGGCGAAATCAAGCCACCCGAACGCTTCGAGGAACAAGTCGGCCCCGCCATCCCCAATCCGGAGGGTATCGGCGATGCTGGTCATCGTGCTTGAAAACGCACCGCCGCGTTTGCGCGGACGGCTCGCTATCTGGCTGCTGGAAATACGCGCTGGTGTCTACGTGGGCAGCTATTCGGCCAAGGTTCGCGACCACATCTGGAGTCAGGTAGAAGTCGGCATTGGCGAGGGCAATGCCGTGATGGCTTGGCGCGTGGGTAATGAGGCGGGCTTCGACTTCAAGACCTTGGGAAGCAATCGCCGGATACCCGTTGAATTGGACGGCGCAAAACTCGTCTCCTTCATGCCCGAATTGCCCTCCAATAGTGAAGCCGTAAAGGGCGTTCAGGTCGGTAGAAATATCGATAGCGCAAAAGCTCTTTGATAACATTGGTTTGAGGGAAG
>Ga0307377_10005094_pt1 | contig 14175 bp, 18 predicted proteins | sample TR3MG_FD_202535 | JGI IMG/M metagenome (GOLD analysis project Ga0307377, IMG submission 202535) | Soil microbial communities from Risofladan, Vaasa, Finland - TR-3 | ecosystem: Environmental > Terrestrial > Soil > Coastal area > Acid sulfate soil | place: Finland: Risofladan, Vaasa | collected... | reverse complement strand
TATATCTCCTCTATTAGATGCAAGAGAATCTTGCTATTGTTGTCGCCATCCTCTATTATATGGTCTTTACTCAACAGTCCCCGTAATTCTTGACTGTTGTATATCTCTCCATTGTGCACCAGCGATAAAGTACCATCAGAAGACCGGAATGGCTGTATCGCCTCTTCGTCTCCGCTAACAATACTCAATTCCGAATGCCCCAGACATATTCTTGCCTTTTCACTGCTTTCCAAATCACTTATCTCTCTACCCCTTTGAATCTCACCATCTGCATACAATCCATGCGCATCGGGACCTCGATGCTCTGTCTTCTGGAGCATATCAGTAACGATACGCGTCGGCTTCTTCTGATAAGAATAAAAGCCGCATATCGAGCACATAACTAATCATTTCTTATACACTGCTAAATAGGTTATTTGAGGATAAATAGGAGAATAACCGATATTTCTGAAGAATCGGAAGCTTTAAATGGATGGCGTTATTATGTATAAATAATGGTGGGCAAAATAGATAATACGATACTCGAGATACTTCAAGGGGATGTAAGGACGCCGATATCTAAAATTGCAAAAGAGGTCGGTTTGAGTGAAAATGGTGTGAGATATAGGCTTGAAAAACTGGAGAAGGGGGGCTATATCAAGAGTTATACCATTTTGCTTAATCCTAAGAAATTTGGTAAGGAGATTTTGGCGATATTTAATCTTGAAATAGAACCTAAGATGATGAAGAGCACATTATCTAAATTGGAAGGGCTTGATGAGTTTATCAAAATATATCAGACCACAGGTCAGTTCTCGATTAATGCAATGGGTCTATTTGATAACGAAGAGAGTTTGACACGGTTTATAAATAATAAGCTTTTGTTTGAGTTTCCCATCCAAAATTATACTGTTGAGATAGTTATAAGGAAGGTTAAAGATACAGATTATGAAATATAAAGATTGGTATGTTTATACATCTTCTTTTGATATTTCATAACTCAAAATCATCTCATTTATAGTATTACCTTCGCGGACAACAAAACCTTCTGGGTCAATAATCAAGCTTCCACCCAAACTGATTTTTTCATTATTTAAGCCAACGGCATTGACTTTAAGTACAAATAGATTGTTTTCAACAGCTCTTGCAATCGGCAAAGCTCTATTTTTATTTAGTTTCTGTATCGCTTCGATTGGCTCATAAAAATGTGCCGATAAGATAAAGATAGCATCCGCCCCCAACGTTTTATATTTGGCGGCGAGCATCGGATCATTCTGATCCCTGCAAATCAAAACGCCACACTTAACATCACCCAACCGAAAAATTAATGGTTCTTTGCCTTTTTTAAAAAATGCTTCATCAGAAGAAGTGAGATTGATTTTATGATAAATATGCCTCTTCCCACTCGTTAGCAGGACTATTGCACTATTAAAGAGTGTTCCTCGTTCAAAATACGGTGCTCCCACAATAACGTTCACACCACTGTGTGTTACCTGTTCTTGAATAATATCCAACGTTTCTATTACCGCGTCTTGATCAACGGTATTAAAATCACGCACATAGCCAGTAATACTGCATTCTGGAAAGCACAAGATGTCTATATCTTCTTTCGATGCCAATGCGATATACTTAGAAATAGTCCGTACATTTGCATCAATGTCCTCGTAAAGCTTGATTTGTGCCACAGCAGCCTTCATGCTTCTAACCACCTCCATATGCTTATCATTAATTTTATTTTCAGAAAAGTACCTCTGTGAATAACAAAACTTTGTCTCGAAAATTCCCAGTAATCCTGACAATTTTTACCCACACCCATCTTAAAGTTTGTTATGACTGCTTAAACACCGGTATTGTTTCTCTTTTATGCTGCGACGCGGCCATCATCCGTTTCACTCGTTCCACTAATTCGGGATCGCAGCCGCCGAAATTACCACGTTCGAGTGCTAAGATGATTTTATCCAGCACATCATAACCCATTCCTATCTCGGCTTCGTCTGTTTGACCCTCCCACAGACCTGCACTTGGTACTTTCTCGATGATAACTCCGGGAATGCCGAGTTCCTCCGCCAATCTCCGCTCTTCTGTCTTCAGCACGTCGCCAAGTGGAAGTATATCCGCAGCACCATCGCCGTATTTGGTAAAATATCCTATAGAGAGCTCGCTCTTGTTACCTGTACCTACTACCAGATAATTACGCTTGTTGGCGAAGTAATAAAGGCAAATCATCCTGAGACGCGGCTTGAGGTTAGCAACTGCAATATCTATATTTATATCTACCACTCCTTTCGCATCTCCATCGTTCTCGCGCTCTTCTACTTCTAATAGCTTTAATAAGACGGTGAAGATATGAGAAAGGTCTATCTCCTTCGTCTCTATTCCAAACTTCTTTGCAACTATTCTTGCATGCTCTACATCTTCTTTACGTGAACCGCACGGCATTATCAAACCAAGCGTGGTATCGGGGAACGCTTTTTTACATAACACTGCAGTGACGGATGAGTCAAGCCCGCCACTCATTCCCAGGACCACGCCTTGGGCGCCTGCCTCATTCACTCGTTCCCTTATCCATTCGCTTATTCTCGATGCCAGATCAGATGGATACATGCTTCTTCTCGTACTCTGCTTACATTTATATCAAGAAGTACAGTTAGTTATTGTTGTAGTGTGTACAAATTAAAAAGATGCGTGTTTTTTACCGCACGACCTCAGTTTTCTTGAATAAATAATAACCGAGGCTCAATATGCCAAATTTCCAAGTGTAGTAACAAAATACGCAATCAAAAAGCTCCTGAGTCCTTCGCGCGTAACCTCGACGAGCGCCTCAGGCATGAAATGCGCAGCTCTTAAATTCGCCCGCTGCAGCGGTGTGACGTATTCCTTCTGCTCCCACAGGAACAACGGGAAATTAAAGGGATAATATTCCTCTATATCAGCGAGGTAGGCAAAGTTATGCCCCATGATACCGCATTTTGCTAAAAAGGAGGGATAATAATCGAACTTTATATGAGCATTATGCGTTGAAAATCTCATTACTCGTTCTTCTGGGTATGGTATATAAGCGCGGGATTTTTAAATTGATACCAGGTAGAAGGATCGTATTCAATCCTGAAGCTTTTGAAAACCTCGGTTTCATAGTATCTCAGCATCATTTTAAATGCCTTATCCCACTCCGTTTTGATCTTTGCTATCTGGTGAGACGGATCGGTTTCTTTCATTTTTACTACTATTTATTAGATCGTGGCGTTAAGTTTATCAGAGATTATTATGCCAAAGTGGGAAGTTCATGATAAATGGGCGGAGAAGATGAGACTATCCAAAGAGATTGTGAACTTTGTCAATCATTTAAGCGACTTTCCTGATAAAACTCGGGAGTTTATAGAGTTCTGTGAACGAGAAGGAGAAGAAATGATTTTGCAATTAGTACGGACTCACGATTTTAGCATGATAATGAAGATTCCTAAGTATCTTCAGTTAATGTTTATGCGTCAGAAAGGGAGTGAATATATGATGGTTTGGTATTTGCATTATGTTTTGGATTATATAAGAATGGCGCCGGCACTCACTGCTGGAGAGGTACTACAGAGGACAGAGGAGAGATTTGGATCGTGTGACGAGTTGGAGCGTGTGAGGAAATTCATATTGGAGAACGAAAAGGCGGTAGTAAGCGATTGCAGGGCGTAGACTTCTACTGGAGAGAGGGCCAATAGGCGCTACCTGCGATCCGCAATCCGTTTTGGTCGCCCTTTGACGCGGTACAGTTCCAAATCTCCAGAGCCAACGAAATTGAAGATAATCTTGAAGGTGTTTTCGACATACGCCTCGGCAAGCCGCGGCTTATACTGGAAGAAAGCCTTGAGGAAGTTCTCTTTGACTACATTCTGACCGCACTCGCTTGGATCACGGCATTCCACGCTCACACGCATTGTCGTCTCGCCCTCGTCGTCGCCTCCATAGAGAAAGGCCTCGTACTCGCCGGTCAGGTATTCCATATTATCACGCTGGAATACGCCACGTTCTACGTCCACGCGGTTGAATGGCGTCTCCGCAACCCAGAAGGTCTCAGCTTCGCGTTGTGGATTCATAATCTTCATGTGCGTTCGACCGCAGGGGCATTTATCCCGCGTGATAACCACGGTCGTATCCTCCGTATCGTAGTTGAGAAGGAGTGTTCCGCATTTCCCGTCTACCGGTAAGAGCGTCGTAAGTACAATCCGTCCGCATTCGCCGTCAGATACGAAATTAGCCAGCATTGGATCGTAGACATCCAGATGCACGAGGTCTTCAGGTACGTGAAGACCAGTCTGGTCCGTGCACTCGCCGCACATCGTCCCTTCTGTGCTCCCGTACATGTTGTAAACGTCGCACCCCCAGAGTTCGGCAAGGTACGTCCGTGATTCATCGGCAAAACTCTCGCCACCGACAACGAGACGTTCGACACTTGACTCGGGCGGCGGCAGGTTCTCCGCAGTCATCCGGTGGGCAAGATGCAAGAGCTTGAAGACGCTACCTACCAACCCGGTCGGCTTATAGGATTTGACTATGCGAATCGGAAACGTGCACTTCCCTTCGGGGATAATTGTCATACCCATCTTTTGTGCCGCGAGCGTCATCGTATTCGCACCAACGTTCATGCCGTAGGATGCGCAGACCACGACGCGATCGCCGGATCCCAAGCCCTGTGACGTGAAGATTCGTGCGTATTTCTCAGCATAGCGCTGCCAGTCCTCCCACGTGAGAAAGAACGCTTTTGGGGTTCCACTCGTCCCGCTCGTCTCGTGAAGTGTAAAGACTTCGTTCCACGCAACGCTCTTGAATTCGAACTCCGCAGTCTCGGGAGGCTGATGCGCCCGTATCGTCTGGCCGGAGATTATGGGTAGTTCTCGTAAGTCCTCGTGCGCGCGGATATCAGCCACGTTGATGTTGTGTTCACGGAACCACTTGCGGTAAAACGGCGAATGTTCGTTCGCGTACGTAACCGTATAATGAATGCGTTCATCGACGAACGCATCGAGATCACCGCGCTCCATTGTCTCTATCTCAGCATTAAAGAACGATTTTCCTTTAGCCATACCTTACTTGAAAATAGGAGGGTTATTTGTTATATACCTGATGCTCGACCGAAGATTTGTTACTGATTTTGTAAGGTGTGTGACTTCTTATAGTCACCATTTTATCTTCTGAATTCTACCTAACAATCAGTCACCGTTAAATGATACAATTACACTACGAAAAAGGAACACTTGTTGTAAAGAGCAATTTCACGCTGCCACATACAGTGTGGGATACAAGGTCAGGCTGTTATAGATGCCTGGGTATGTTCTACCGCGATTTGATCGAGTATCTCAAACTCTCCAAGCTCGATTACGAAGATACCGTTCTGAATGTACTGCCGATGCCGCATTTGAAGTTTAATGTGACCTTACGCGATTATCAAAAAGATGCATTGCATACCTGGCTCCGAACACGGAATGGCGTTTTGGTCTTACCTACCGGTGCGGGTAAGACTGTAATAGGAATAAGAGCGATTTCAGTGCTGAATGTACCTACGCTGATTGTCGTGCCAACGCTGGAACTGGTAAAGCAGTGGAAACACGAGCTGAAGGAGAAGTTTGGACTGGAAATTGGCACTTACAGCGGTGAAAGCCACGTATTAAAGCCAATAACCGTGTCAACCTATGATACGGCGTATTTGAGAGCGGAAGAGCTTGGAAACCGATTCCTGTTATTGCTCTTCGATGAGGTGCACCATCTGCCATCACCGGGCTATGCGAACATAGCCGAAATGTTTATCGCTCCGTACCGGCTGGGATTGACCGCAACGTACGAACGAGAAGATGGACGCCATACTGAACTCGAACGACTGGTAGGCGGTAAGGTTTATGAAATCGGGGTTGATAAACTAAAAGGGAAGCATTTAGCAGAATATAAAACGCGGAAAATCGTTACCGATTTGACGGACGAGGAACGAAAGGAATACGAGAAATATCACGGGGTATTCACCGATTTCTTGAAAGAAAAGCACATAATCCTGAAATCACCTAAAGATTTTAGATTGCTCGTTATGAGGAGTGGTCGTGACGCGAGTGCGCGAGAGGCGTTGCTGGCACGAAACAGAGCAAGAAGAATAGCGTTAAACTCACAATCGAAGTTACAGACACTGTCTGAAATTCTGGATAAGCATTTCGGTGAACGGATGATAATATTTACGGAGCACAATTCGTTAGTCTACGCAATCTCCAAAGAGTTCCTTATACCTGCGATTACGCATACCACACATAAAGATGAGCGAGCGGAAATCATAGATAATTTTCGAACGGGCAAGTATAAAACGATAGTAACCTCTAAGGTTTTGGAAGAGGGCATTGATGTACCTGAAGCATCAGTGGGCGTTATTTTAAGCGGAAGCGGGAGTAAAAGGGAATATAAGCAGCGATTAGGTAGGATCTTACGGAAGAGAGAAGGTAAACTCGCTGTTCTATACGAGATCGTATCAAAAGGGACCACTGAAATCGGAATTGCACGGAGACGTAAAGATGTTACCGAGTGAACTGCTCATCACAAGGATAAAAAAGGACAGAATCTATCCCGATTTCGCTCAGCTTGACGCAGCAGAGCATCTTGAATTGGCTGAGGAGCTTATAGACGTTTACGAAAATATAACAGGCAAGAAGAAGAGCGAAATAGATGAACTCCTGGAGGAACTTGAACAGGGCTTGAATTTCAAACGTGTGCGTGGCTTGAGAACGCTCTTGGAGCGACGGTGCACGTTTACATCGAAGTTCGTCATCGAACATGTGCTTGCACGGCGAGCGGTTTTCGAGGAGGCAAACATCAAAAAAATCACGAACAGAAAAGAAAGAGCAGAGGTTATCGAATCGGTTGCCAATAACCTGACCGTCTCAGCAGAGGATTTGGAGCACTCGTTATGGGCAGACCAGGAATCCGAGGTTATTTTAGAGAATTTTGAACCTTTGAGTCCTGAAGCGCTGTTAAAGTGGTATAACCTTTCGCTTGCTCAAACGCTGTTATTCAAATCAACTGGTATGACCATTGCTGTTAAAGGCAATGCGAAAGAGATTTTTAGAGCGATAAAATATTTTGGCTTGATGTATCTTCAGGAGGAGGACAACAAAATACGGATTGAAGGCGCTTCTTCGTTGTTGAAATTGAGCGAGAAGTACGGTACGGCACTGGCAAAACTGCTGCCCGTAATCGTAAAGAGCGAAGAATGGGCGATAGATGCTGAGATTGTTATTAGACGAGACACACCGAGGATTTATCATTTCATCATGGACAGTCGTGACAGAAATCTGTTGTTGAGTGAAGATTTGATGCATGAAGAGGCGACAACGACCTTTGACAGCGGTATTGAAAAAAAATTCTATAACGAGTTTTTATCGCTACCTGTAGCAAAGAGCTGGGAATTGATACGAGAGCCAGACGTGATTTTCACAAGCAAAGGCGTGTTCATACCTGATTTCAAGTTCAGGCATAAAGAGCTTGATATCGAGACCTATTTTGAGATAGTCGGGTTCTGGACTGACTCATATATAAAGAGGAAATTGGCAAAACTACGAGCTTTACCGTTTACGATGCTGGTCGCCATCGACAGAAACTTAGCATGCTTCAATGCCGCGCAGTTCGGTTTCGGGCTTGATCAGCCTGTGATCCAGTTCAGCAAGAAGGTGCCGATTGGTGATGTCGTCAGGTATTTAGCAAAGATTGAGAGTGTGGCGATAGAGAAACAGGTGGAAAGCTTGAAGGGAACGCAGATAGAGCTTGAAGGTGATGTGATTCATATTAGCGACATTGCCATGAGATGTTCCACGAGTAAAGAAGCGGTAAGGGCGTGTTTGAAGCATCTGGACTATGTGGTGTTCAAAGAAGTCGTGGTGAAAAAAGAGTTGTTAGGAAAAGTAAAAGAGAAACTGCTATCTATACACAAATATGTAGAGGCACGTAGAGCTACTGAAGATATGGGGCTGTCAAATGCAGACGAAGTGTTAGCTTACTTGGGGTTCAAAGTGCACTGGAAGGGGCTGGATCCAAGTGCGGCAACCCTTGCGCTTCAATAAGTGTTGTATTAAAACCAAAAAATTCTAACGATGAAGCTAACCCGCCGGGTCAAGCGATTATGCAAACCCGTCGAGCGTTAATCAATCCCAGTCGGGTTGTGCCAAAGATAAATATCAAAGACTCTGTCCATAAACCATTGCTCCTCTGAAATTTTTTTAATGTAGTCTTCAGTTGCTATCATCGGATTTGTGGTATAATTGCTCATTTTGTACAGTTTTGCGCAAGCCCGCTCAATGCCTTTTAAGTTACGTTCATATGCCTCTTTCCATTTAATACAAAAGTCCTCATAATTTCCCGTTTCCGCTTCTATGGCGGTTTTGGTCCGGCTATCGTAGATAAGAATCGGGTGTCTAACCTTTAGCCAAAGAAATTTCGTCGTTAATGATAAAACTTTTCCCTTATGGTAGCTATCAGATATGGCTTTTTGTGCTCCATTGACTACGTTAATCACCTCTGATTCTTTAGTGGGATGAGTGACTTTATCGATAATATCTAAAACGGGCTGATATCTTCGCATTCCCTTTTTTGTGTCGCCAGTTTCTGGCAGGTTTCTTGCGACCTTATAAAATACTGCCGCTTTCTTAAGAATTTCTAATTTGCTGTCATTGCTTTGGCCCGCGAGAGTTTCTACAAATCGCTTGTCATTTGAAAGCCATTGATTTAGGTAATGCAAAGAACAATATTCAAACTTTATTTCTGAGATCATTTGTTTTAGGCCTAACATTCACTTTTATATTATTGTCATGTACCATAAAAGTTTTTCTATTTTTGGTACTAAAATGTGATGCACTCATTTTCATGCTCATGGGTGGCCCCCTTGGGTCATGATGGTTTCTTTTGTGTAAAGATATTGAAATAAACGGAGGCAATAATTCAAGGGGATCCCCGACAGCCGTTCGAGCGTGTTTGAAGCATCTGGACTATGTGGTGTTCAAAGAACTTGGGGTTAACAAGAAGTTGTTAAGAGCGGTAAAGGGAAAACTGTTGTCTATAAAATCATATATAGAGGCACGGAGGGTTATTGAAGATTACGGGCTAAAAAACGCAGACGAAATATTAGCTTACTTGGGGTACAGGGTGCAGTGGAAGGGGTTGGATGTTAATGTGGCTACTATTGGGTTAGATTAGGTTTTCCTGACTTTGGAAATTGTAAAGCATTTGGACGAACACCGAGAAGCACCGAAAAAATGATACCCCGCTTTTTTCCTATCACACTGCTATCTTCAAAGCCTAAATAGTGATTGCCATGAGATAATCCATGCTTACCCGCCCATCGTTCAGGATAATGAGTATATGATCTCAATATAAAAAAGTTGGGGCGCACTTAAAATTTTTCCCGACTCATCCCGACTTTTTAAGTATATCCTCGATTTTTTTCGTCGCTCTTCGCATCTCCAACCTTATCAATCCCAGATTGGCTTTTCTCTGAGCAAAAAGAATGAGAACAAGTTCCTCCCTTATCTTCTTTATAAAGACCTTTTCAGAATCCGACTCCACGAGTATGTCTTCCAGCTTCCCCTCACCCACTTGCTTTAGCATCTCCTCAATAGCACCGAGAGCCGCCACACTCGCCGCCGATATTAAAGAAACGTCGCTTGAATTCTCCCACAGGACTGGAAGGCCATCCAAGCCCGTAATTACCGAATTTCTAACGCCATAGACTCCATTCAGCTCATTCAATACCTTGCTCAGTTCCTCTTCTTTCATTTTCCAACTCCATTAACCTATGAAAGACTTCCTCCACACCTTTCCCGTAGATCGCAGAGGTGGGAATCACCGGCACTTTTGCGGAGATGCCCAGCCCTTCTCTCACTATTTCCAGAGATAAGTTTGCCAAATCACTCTTGTTCACCGCTACGACATAAGGCACACCCTTGCTTTCAATCAAACCCCCTATTTCCCGGTCCACTTCTGTTATCCCCACGGTAGAATCTATAAGCAAAATAGCACCATTCATCCCTTTTGCAAGTACTTCCCACATGAAATCAAATCTTCTATGTCCCGGAGTGGTGAATAAGTGTACCGTCTTGCCGTTATATTTCAACTGTGTGAAATCAAGACTCGTCGTCATACCTTCATAGCTCCCCTTCATGCTCAACTTTTTTTTACTCGCGCGCTCTAAGAAAGTGGTTTTTCCCGCATTCAAAGCTCCGAAGACCACTATCTTCACAAAATTCCCCATTTTCACACCCTTACTTAATATTTCGCCATAACCTTTTTAACCCTTATGGCGGTTCTCTTCATTTCGGAAAGCGCCGAGTTAACGTTCGCATCTTTCGATGTCAGCCCGGTGAGCAGAGCATTTTCCCCAACACTCATCAAAATCGCTTTCATTTTACTGCCCTCTATAATTGCTTGAACCATGTTGCCGGCACCCAATTCATCACAGACCCTATCCGCAGTCCCAAGCACTACCAATGCCATAGCCGCAAATCTCTTCTCGCTTATATCTTTCGGTAACGCCGAAGCCACCAGCTGTCCACTTGGTTTCACCACCGCCACACCGAGTATGCCCCCCTGAGGCCTCTCTTTCGAATCCTTCAGAATTTTCCCTATATCCTCCTTCAAGCCCAACTTTCTCACCTTAATAAGAAACTGATATGATATAAAACTCGATATGAAACCATTCCTATTTAAAGTTACGTTATACCAAAGCGTCCCCTGAAGGAGAATATACCACTCGGGAATAGAAAAATAATTTACAATACAAAGTGATTTGATTTTGCATAAAAGAATTGCTGAATGGAAGAGTTTATATACTCATTGCACATAAAATAATGATTGTTATGGCAGCGAGAGTAGATCTGTTAAATAAAAAACTAAGGGAGTTGGAAGGGACTTCACCGGATATCGAAGGTGCGGCGGTTGCGAGTTCAGAAGGGTTTATAATGGCTTCTGCGCTACCCGCGGGTACTGATGAGGAGCTTGTTGCTGCAATGTCCGCACTGATGGTCTCTACGGCGGAGAGGAATACGAAGGAGCTTGATAGGGGCGAATTGAACGAGGTTTATGTAAGGGGCAGCGAGGGATACCTCCTTATGAGAGGCATTGGAGAGAACGCGGTCCTCGTCACACTTGCGAGGAAGGACGCAAAGCTCGGACTTGTATTCCTTGATATGCGTAGGGCCGCTGATGAGATAAAAGACTTGGTATGACTATGAGATGGAGCTAACACCGGGACGCCCTCTGAAGAAGGATATACGACTCGAGAATGTCCAGTTAGACGTAGAGCTGGCGAGAATAAAAGAAGAGCATTTTAATGGTTACGTGCGTATTTTTAGGGCTTTAGCAGATGGCTATTCCGAGCAGATAATTCTATTCGAAGAGGGTAAAGTCATAGGTTGTGAAGACTCATATCAGGGAATAAAAAGATATTGCAGGGAGGCACTTGAAGGGATATTTTTGGAAGGAGGAGGCTACCTTGATATCTTTGAACTGACAGAGGAAGAGCTAAACGCAATAAAGAGGAGGAATCCAGAGGCAAATCTAAATAAACCGCTCGATGTCGCTGAACTGTTTGTTCCCGGAGTTTTTCTTGAGACGAATAGCGACGAGTATGTCGCAGGAGATGAGGTTATTGTAACATTTAAGGTTGATGCACCGATTTCAGAAAATGCTGATGTAAGCTTCTCTATTTCTTCGGATGAGAAATGCCTTTTCGAAGAGAAAGGAGTTCTGGCAAGTGGCGAGAAGGAACAAGAATACAGGGCGATACTTAAAGACTGCGGAGTTGCGATGGCCCTTACACAAATAACGGTTGGAGAGTTTGAGAAGGGGGTGGGGAAGGAGATAGAAATTCTCCCTTTTGACTTCCAGCTATTTGCTGAACTCAATAAAGATTCCTTCACAGAGGGCGGAGATGAGGAGCTGCGATGTATCGCAAGGATAACCGCACCGGAATATCTTATGGGAAGGACGCTTGGCATGATATTCCAGCTATTTGCGGATGGAGAACTCGTAGAGAAGAAAGAGAAGGAAGTGACCATCCAGGAGGAAAGAGGTTTAGAAGAGACTTTCAAACTCAAAAGCGATTTAACTGGACCTGCAAGGCTGGTCGTGACCGCCATTGGGGGTGCAGGTGCGGAAAAGTCCGTTGAACTACCTTTTGACGTTTCTGGCCTAAAAGGATCTCTTGAGATTGAAAAGGATGTGTATAACGTGGGTGATAATTTCCTCGGTATCTTGAACATTTCAGTGCCTTCCGGTATGAAGAATGAAGTGGAGGTTTTATTCGCCCTCACAATCGACGGTGAAGAGGTACACTCCGAAGCGGATACTATCACTGTTGAAGGGGAAATGAGGCGAGAATTCGGAACGGTCGTTGAAAAGGCGGGGAAAGCAAAAGCAGTTGCAAAGATGAGATGCGGAAAACTTGAAAGGTTGGTAGAGAGTATTTTTGATATCCTTCCGTTTGATTTCGAACTCTCTGCCGAACTGGATAAGGACGTATACACAATTGGTGAGGAGTTGAGATGTATTGCAAAGTTCGTATTCCCGGAACATCTTACAGAGGAAAGGTGGGAACAGGTTAAAAAGGATATGCCAGCAGAAAGGGCTTTAAAATTCCGTGAACGTTTGATGGAGAGGCGTATGAAGGTTGTATTCCAGTTGTTCTCAGAGAACATGCTTATAGAAACTATGGAGAGGGATGTGCTATTTTCAGGAAGTGAGCACATTGAGGAGTTCAGAGTGATGCTTGAAGCTCCGGATTCGGCGCTTGCCCTTGTATCTGCACAAGGGCACATGGTCAAACTGCCTTTTAAAATAGAACTACCTTCTGGGATGGAGATAGCAGAAGGAATCCCTGATTTCGGTGAGTTGTCAGAGGGGTTAAAGAGAAAGTTGAAAGAGGAGGGTCTCGGGCATCTCATAACGGGGAAAGAAGAAGAGGTAGAGGGAGAGGAGGAAGTAAAGGAAACTGTGGGTGAAGTTATCAAAAAAATTGCGAAGCAGCATCGAATTTATATTAAGAATTATGTCCTCAACATCGAAGAAAGAACTGTAAATCTCTCATTTGAGTTCAAACCGCGAATGCTCTCCTCTGCTAAGTCAGAAAGTATTGCGAGAGCGCTCGTAAAGGCAGAGTTAGATAATGCTCTTGAAAACGCCGGTCTCCTTACGGTGGTTCGAGCGGTTATGGTATAGCGTAAATGCAAAATGCAAATTGACTCCATGAAAAAGTACTTTCTTAAAACCCTTTCAGAGTTTGCGAGGACGTAGGAGAAAACCACGATTCCACTGATTTTTGAGCAGATACAAATGATTCAATAAAGCTTTCCTGCATTTTTTATTTCTTTTAACCATTCTATGTCCCTTGCCAAGTGCTCTATTTATTCATCGGTGATTTCTGAGAAAGCTTTACTGGATACTGCTATTAAATTATTGCAATTGCGTGTAAAACTGATTTGCACCGAACACAGATATTATGCAGAACCCATACGAGTAAGCGGCTCTGGTAAAGTATCCTGCATGACCAAGTCGGACGGATTTGTCGGGATAGTAGAAAATAAGGAAGGAATAGCAGAGGGTGAACGTATAGCGGTAACCCGCTATTGCCCATATTAAGCAATATTGTTTTCCATTGGAAAAATTGCCAAAACCTTTATATACCCCTAGTCCATATATAAAAATGTCTGACCGCTCTCAGAGGTACGTGAATACGTACGATATCCCGATAAAGCGTTGCAGCATCAAAATAAAAAAAATAGGAGGGATGAAAAGGTAATGGCTGAAGCTTTTGAGTTGGCGATAGAAGAGGCAATTCCAGATGTCGGTGAGTTATTAAAGGGAATAAAGAGAAGGTTGAGAGAAGAGGGTCTCGGACACCTCATAATCGGTGGAGAGGAAGAGGTGTAGGTAGGTAAAGGAAACTGTGGATGCAGTTATCTTTTAACCATTACTATGTCCCTTGCTAATTGCTATAGTTCTTCATCGGTGATTTCTGACTTCGCGTTCAATGCATTAACCTTGGACTTTAGCCACTTTACCATCACGCACAGCAAAAGAACATAAGAAAGAAGATTAACGGTGTAATCAGCAGGTAGCTCAGCGGAGGCGAAAATAATTCTGCGTCTTCCATTACCCGTAGGCTCGCACCGACCACGATGTAAGGCGATACGG
>Ga0307377_10005093_pt1 | contig 14175 bp, 14 predicted proteins | sample TR3MG_FD_202535 | JGI IMG/M metagenome (GOLD analysis project Ga0307377, IMG submission 202535) | Soil microbial communities from Risofladan, Vaasa, Finland - TR-3 | ecosystem: Environmental > Terrestrial > Soil > Coastal area > Acid sulfate soil | place: Finland: Risofladan, Vaasa | collected... | reverse complement strand
TAGTTTTTGTAATAGAAATATTTTTATTTTCTTGTTTTTTATCAATAAGAACCCCTGTTCTACAGTTCTTTCGATACACCGTAATTCCTTTACACCCGTATTTCCAAGCAGACATATAAATATTGGACACATCCTCTATTGTCGCTTCTTCTGGCAAATTTAAAGTGCTAGAAATACTATGATCGATATTTTTATTAGCTGTTGCTTGAAGTAGAACTCTTTTATTCCAATCGATTTCTTCAGCACAGCATCCGTGCCAAGGAGACTTAGTTATATCTTTTTCTTTTGTTATTTTTTCCCACTCTTTTATTTTAGGATGAACTACTTCAAAATTTTGCCACCTATCTCCACTATTATCTACAAAATCGACTTTTATATTATCATCATTTACATTAATTTTTTTTCTGCGCATATATGATGTTTGAAACAATGGTTCTATGCCAGATGTAGTTCCTGTTAAGATACTTATAGATCCACTCGGGGCCATCGTTAGCATACCTATATTTCTTCTACCAAATCTTTTCATATCTTTCCACAATTCTAAATCATCTTCTTTTATTCTTAATAAAAAAGGATTATTTTTTTCTAGATCATGATTCCATACGTTAAAAGGTCCTATTTCTTTTGCCATATCTACAGAAGACCTATAACATCCTATTTTTAAAGTTTTAAATATTTCATCAACGAAATTAATACTTTTTTTACTTCCATATTTAAATCCACATGCAGCAATTGTGTCTCCTATTGCGTTTAACCCTGTTCCTGTTCTCCTTCCATCATGGCATGATTTTCGAACATCTTCCCATAATGATAACTCATCTCTTTTTATCTCTAAAGGCTCTGGATCTTGTTTTATTTTTTTAATAATATTATCAATATTTTCTATTTCTAAGTCTATAATATCATCCATTAATCTTTGAGCAATTTGAGCATATTTATAAAATTTATCAAAATTAAATTTTGCATTTTTTGCAAATGGATTTTCTACAAAGCTATATGAATTTAATAATAACAAACGACACGAATCTCTCTCGCTTAGTGGCAATTCTGAACAAGGATTTGTTGAAGTTGATTGAAAATCTGGATAACAATCAGCTGGACTTTCTCTAATAATATTATCCCATAGCAAAATACCAGGTTCCGCGGAATTTGATAAAATAATCCCATTTGATAGTATGAATGTATGGTTGTCTTTTACTGTTATGTCGTAAACGGTTTCGATATTTTTTATCTCTTCTTTTTTTTCTAGTTTCAAATAATAGAAACTTCCTTTTAAAAATCTGCTAACATTTTCGTCTTCTTCCAACCTTAAGTGATTTTTAATAGAAGATGTTTTTATATATTCTCTTTTATAACTCCCCATTTCATTATATATAAAATCATAGCTCAAATCTAATGGAACTCCAAAATTAATACTATCACCTTCCTCATTTATCCTATTTGATTTATTTTTCTGAAAAAATCCTATTTCTTTTTTAAAAACATCGTTAAATTTAGAATATATAGTCAACTTGTAACTCTCTTTGATGTTACACGTTTTTCCATTTATTTCTTTATGTCCTTTATTATTCTTTTTACTTATTGAGCAATGAATCCCGAATTTTAGTAATAATTTCTGAATATCTTTTATTATTATCAAATTAGATTGTGAAAAAGAAATTACACCTTTTTTGCTTACAGTGCCGTCCCCGCTAAAAACTCCTTTTAAAAATGCTGCTACGTTTTCTTTTATAGAAGAATTTATAAAATCAGGAACCATTTTGTCACATAAGTATTTTTTTAAAGCAGTTCCAACTATAATTTTTTTTATAAAGGAGCTATTAAAATTAACACAGCAATAATTTCCTTGAATGGTGTTTGAGTAATTACAATCAAAAATATTAGACACAAAATCAAAAACTTCTTTATATGATTCTAATTCATCTTTATGGATATGAAATCTTACATTACCTCCGCTGTTATAGCTGCCCTCTGCGAGCCATATTCCTAAAAAAGCACAAAAATATTTATCGACTTTTAATTTAAATTGTACCTTTTTGTTTTTTCGAGATAATTTTAAATATAAATTATCTATTGTCAAATCTACAATATCTTTAATTTTAAGATACTCCCTTATCGGTAAATGATCCTTATCTTTATAGTATGTTGTTTTGTACCATCCGTTATCATATTTTCCCAATGCTTCTTTTACATTATTGTCATCTAAGATTCCTGTTATTTCTTTACCACAAACACAATATCCATTATCTGTAAACATTTCTATCATATGCATTAAATTTATATGCTGATTTGTTCCAAACTCGCTTTTTTTGGAAAAAGCTATTTTATCTCCTATTTTTATATCTTTTATTTGGGTAGGAACAAGACCATTATCTTTTTCAAGTTTATAAAAAATATGGTCTTCTGTGACTATTAAATCACCGCTACCTATTTGTATATTATAGGTTTTTTTGTCATTAAAATATTCTTGAGAATTTATTATCTCTTTTTTTTCTGTTTCTAAAGTTTTTAAATTAAGAGACATTATTTCATATTTATGACCTTCTTTACCGCTGTTTTCGCTATACTCGCTATGAAAATCTCCTATTCTATATCTTTTCAATTTTTCGTTTTTAAAAACATCTATCTCAGTATCATAGTCAACACATTTCCACGAGCTATTAATAATTTGATCCCATACCTCTTTTGCTTTAACCATATTGGAAATCTTAGGTTTTTTAGAATCAACAGGCCATCTTTGTTCATAATCTTCATTATTTTCAACTGCTTTTAAAAATTCATCTGTTAATCTTATAGAAACATTTGCCCCATTAATCTTATTTAAATCCTGTTTCATTTTTATAAAATTAACTACTTCTGGATGATGGACTGATATAGTAAGAATTAATGCTCCTCTGCGTCCTGCTTGACCCACTTCTCTTATTGTATTTGAGTATCTTTCACAAAAAGGAACTATTCCTGTTGATGTGTGAGATGCATTCGAAGTTGGAGATCCTATAGGTCTTAAATTAGAAATATCAAAACCTATGCCTCCCCTCCTCTTTGAGATACTAACTATTTCTTCATCTGTTTTGCAAATAGATGAATAACTATCTAACGGAGATTTTCCAACAAAGCAATTGGACAAGCTAATATATTTATATTTATTACCTATTCCGCTTAATCCGCTGCCTCCAGGGATTATATATTTAAAATCTTTTAAACAATTATAAATTTCATCTTCTAATAATGGTTTTTTAAATTTATTTTTTTCTATTCTTGCAAATTCTTTTGCTATCCTCCTATGCATCTTATCAGGAGTATCTTCTAGAATATTACAATCATTGTCTCGAAGTGCATACTTATCTAAAAATACTTTTACTGGTAATTCTTCTCCCCCAAAATACTCTTTACTTTTTTCAAACGCGTAAGAATAACTAAAGATTTCTCTTTCATCTGTCATAAAGGCTCCATAAAGTCAAATGTAATATACGATAATAATATAAAAACTACAATCACTTTTCAAGACAATAAAAGATTTTCTATTTCTTCTCTACTAGTTTTTTTATCTTTGATCATCTCTACTACTTCTTCTATCGTATATTTTTCGCTAAAAACTTTATTATCGGAGCAATTTAGAATTGTCTTTCCTGAACTATTTTGTTTTATAAATTTTAATCCACTAACACAATCTGGAAGAGTGTGCCTTTTATGCATAGAATTCTTTCCATAAAAGTCTGTGTCTCCTGTTTTTTTATCATAACGGCAGTCCATTCCTACTAAAATGATAGGGTCACACTTCAAAGCATGAACAAATTGATAAGAAATAGCACCGCTGCTCCCTCTGCCACAAAGATTGTGTGTAGAATGAGATAGCTTCGATTCTCTTCCGCTTAATTTAAATGTATACTTCCCTCCTTCTGTCTCCGCTCCTTCTCTGCAATATTTGATTGCTTTTAATTGTTTAACTCTTTTACTTTCTTGAGACCATAAGGCAAGATCTTGCCATATTAAAATGGTAGGGTCATATTTTAAAAATATTCTATTAATGCCCACTGTAAAATAATCATCAAAAATTGAAAAGTCTTTTATTTTATTAAGAGAAGGGGCATTCCCCATAATAAAACAAGGAATGCCCTCTAATTTTCCACACCAGTTTCTTGGATCTAATGAGGGTTGTCTTTTTGATGGTACTCGCGGCGCAACCCTATTTTTTACTGAACGATTTTTAACAAATCTAGTTGGTCTTCTCATGCTGTCTTGTGCTTTATAAACTTTTTCCAAGATTCTGGTACTTTTTTCTTAGGATCAATTAAAAGATAATCATAAGATGGTTTTACAGGCGATTTAATTAACTTTAATCCTGCTTCTACCGGAGTTTTATCTCCTTTTTTTCTATTTATATCTTTTGAACAAACAACCATATTGTCCCAAGTATTCTTTCCACCTCTAGAGCGTGGAATAATGTGGTCAATATCAGATTCTGACTGACTCATTTGCTTTCCTGTATATTGACAAGTGTAAGCGTCCCGAAGATATATGTTCCTTTTTGTCAATCTAAGACTCTTTTTGTGAACTTTATCATACTTTGACAAAACAATAACTTCTGGAACAATTACTGCTGAATGAACTGTATGAACAATTTTGTCAGTTTCTTTAATTGTCCGTTTTAGCCAATCTTCCCAATTATAAGCGTAGAAATTTTCAGGATCTACAGCAGAAGCCTTATTTGCAAACAATAAGGTAAAAGCTCTTATCGCTGGGATAACTCTAATTGGCATCCACATTTTATTTAGCACTAACACCCGGCAATCTAGAAACGACATCCTTTTGCTCCTTTTTAAAAATTCCTAATTTATTTGCTATTTCATTACATTCTTTTATAAATTCTTCATTATCATCAATAATCTTAATATCTAATACATCTTTATATCTTTTACATCTTTCGATTGTAATCCTTGCAACACTCTTTTTATCTAATTCTCCTGCATCTATCCCTATTCCACAAATAGAAACTGATTTTGCCTTATCTTTTATAAGTATTTTAAAAACATTCATCAAACTTTTTTCTACTATATAAATAGAAGTGAAATCACTTTGCAACCTTTTTATTACAAGATGGTAGATTTTTTTTAGTCCTCTTCTTTTTAATCTACCTGCATTTGTCGTAAAACAATCTCCTATTTCTATCTTATTATTCGTGATAAAATTATTTATTTCTTTAGAAACGCTCTTTAAACTATCTTTAATTATCCTTTTTTGAACATCATTACTCATTATCCCTAAGGTATTTGCAGGAATAATAATGGCTTCTGATTTAGGATAACATATATCTCCTAATATTATTTCAATACTCATTTATATCCTACTTTCTACTATCTGTATGTAACTATTTTCTATTTTTTTATACTTTTTTAATAAAATTACTATTTTTTAGTTCACCTTTTTACTTTCTAACGTACAATGAGGACAATATCGCATATCGCATATCGTCCTCTATTAACTATAGTATAGTACCTAGGGACTAGGGACTAGGAACTAGAGAACTAGGGACTGTACATATTATATTACATATAATATGCGCCGACAAACAAAAATCCTTAATATAATAAATCTTCATCGTTACATTCTCTAATATACTCATTTACATCTTTTCCAAAAAAATCTGGATTTCTTTCTATCTTCTCTTTCATCCTATCTAATAAGTCAGAATGTATTTGACTTATACGAGATTCAGAAGTTCCTAATTTTTCTCCAATCTCACTCATTGTAAAATCTTTATAATAATAGTAATATATTATTTTTTGTTCAAAAGGAGAAAAATTTTTGCTTATTAATTTATTAAGAAACTCTTTTCTTACGATCTTACTATCAGGAGAACTTGTTCTCTTATCAGCTAAATCTGTTAAAAAATCTTGATTAAAATCAACTTGTTTGTCAGAATTTGAAATATCAGAACCTTCTAGACTTACAAAATTTAAAGGACTATACTTTTTTGTATTTTTTAAATATTCTTTTTGATCTATACCTAATTCTTCTATAATTTCAAATTCTGTTACTTTTCTACATTCTTTACTTTCTATTTCCTGTCTTGTTTTATCTATTAATGTAGAATTCATTCTTACAGATCTGGGTATTAAATCTTCTCTTCTTATACCGTCGATCATAGAACCACCTATTCTACGATTAGCATAAGCAGGAAAATCTACTCCCCTATCTATAGAATACTTCTCTATTGCTATATATAATCCATCTAATCCAAAACTTGAAAGTTCTTCAGGAAGAACCTTCCATTGTAGATTTTTAGCTACTTTATAGGATATTTTTTGCACTAATGGATAATACAACTCTACAATTCTATTTCTCAGCTTATCCTTTTTTGTTTTAATTTTTTCCGTCTGGAATTTTTTCCATAAAACCAGATGTTTTATTTTTTGTTTTTCCATAATAATTTTCTTCCCTTAAATATAATAATTATATACCTTTATACACTTTTATACATTAATTGTTTTCACTTTTCAAAGTTTTTTCTTGAAAGTGGTTAGTTTTTATGTTATTCTCTTGCAAATTGTAAATTTAGAAATAGATTTACAAAATTCCAGACGAACAAAAAATTAAAACTTATAAACAGTTGAACAAAAATAATATTTAATAATGGAGTAAATAATGCCAGAACCTATAATTAAAAGCATGTTAGATAACGATCTCTATAAGGTTTCAATGATGAATTTTGCTTTAGAGCTCTTTCCTAAAACAATTGTGACCTATAAATTTAAAAATAGAGGTAATCAACGATTTAACCAAGAATTTATTGAAGAGCTTCAGAAACAAGTTAATTATTTAGCAAATCTTAAATTAACAGATGAAGAATATCTCTATTTAAAAGAAAATCTTACATATCTAACTCCCGGATATATTGAATATTTGAAAAATTTTAGATATAATCCTTCAAATATTTCTATAAAATTAACAGAAGACAATAATTTAGAATTAGAAATAAAAGGGAAATGGGTTGAAACAATTTTGTTTGAAGTTCCTTTAATGGCTATAATTAGTGAATTATATTTTGAAATCATTGATACTGATTGGAATCATAATGATATTGATGTAGAAGTAAGAGCAGTAGAAAAATATGAGGATCTTTACTCTAACGATTGTCTTTATGCAGAATTTGGAACAAGAAGAAGAAGAGCTTTCTGGGTTCAAGATCTTGTTGTAAATAAATTTTCAAAACTACAAAATAAATTTAATAAATCTTGTTTTGTAGGAACAAGTAATTTATACTTATCGAAAAATTACGGTGTTAAAGCTATTGGAAGTGTCGCACATGAGCAGATACAAGTTGCACAAGCAATAAATAGTTATAATCATTGCAATTATTATGCTATGCAGAATTGGTTAAAAGTTTATTCTAATATTGATATTGGGACAGCATTAACAGACACAGTAACTGTTGATATGTTTTTAAAAGACTTTAACAGAAAACTATCAATGTTATACCCATCGGTTCGGCACGATTCGGGTTGTCCTTTTGAATTTACAGACAAAATGATTAATCACTATGAGAGAATGCTAATAAATCCAAAAGAAAAAACAATAATTTTTTCAGATGGACTTAATGTTGAAAAGGCGATTGAAATAAAAGAATATTGCGAAGGAAAAATTAAATGCTCTTTTGGGATCGGAACTTTTATGACAAACGATTTTAAAGATAGCCCTGCTCTTAATATGGTAATTAAATTATGGGATGTTAATGGAATTCCTGTAGTAAAATTGGGAGACAGTGGTATTGGAAAAGAAAATGGAGATCCCCACGCTATTTCATTTATGAGGTGGCTTGTAGAACATTCTGTTTAAGGAATTCTTATAGCTGTATGGAACTCTGATATGTTCAGAAAAAATAGAAATAAAAGGGTAATAAAATGAAACACATACTAATAAGTGGCGGCCCAGTTCATGCTTTTATCGATGATGTAAAAATTATCACTAATAGATTTAGAGGCGGATTGATGGCAGATCTTGCAACTCAATTTGTAAAATATAGTGAGCAAGATATGGAAGAGAAAGACAGGATTCACATAACTTATCTTTGCTCTAAAGATTCCAAACACCCATGGAATGATGAAATGATAGGAGGAGAATCAACCCCCTATTGCACAGTTGTTCATCATGATGGGATAGACGACTATATGGAAAAAGTTGTAAAACTATCTCCACATATGGACGCTGTTGTTCTCGGGGCGGCTGTAGCCAACCTTATTCCAAAAAATAAAATTAAAGGGAAATTCCCAAGTCATAACTATAAACCTGGAGACACAATCCCCATCGATTTTACAATTGCTCCTCGAATTATTGATGAAGTTAAAAAGGCGAATCCAAAAACTTTATTGTTTGGTTATAAGCTTCTTTCAGGAGTTGATTATTGCGAGCTGATTAGAGCAGCTTATGGAGTGCTTCTTGAATCTAAAGCAGTAACAATTTTTGCCAATGATGCAATGGACTTAATGATGAAATATGCTGTGACTAAAGAAAGAGGTGTCCAACCCATCCATAATAGTCAAGTTCATAAATGGATTCTTAATAGAATGGAAGAAAATTATTATTCCACCATTATTTCTGAAACAGATGCTCTAAACAAAGAAATGTTAGAATGTAAAGATTATCTTGTAAAACTTCTTTGTGATAATAGAAGTTCTTTTATAGAAACAGATGAAGGATATGTTTTTGGTTCTGGAGCCATGTCTATTGATGATAGTGGAGAAAGATTTGTTACAACCGCAAGAGGTAAAAAAGAAATGGAAGAAATTGCGTTTGTTAATAGAGTAGATAATGATGAAAGAAAAGTTTATTGCGCAACAACAAAAAAAGCTACTTTAAATGCTCCTTTGTTCCATTATATTTTTGTTAACTTTCCGAATATAAAACAGATTCTTCATTTTCACTACCAAAGAGCCGATCTGCCGACTTTGGAGTATGCTACTCCCGGAACGGATATGGATAGTATAAGGGATGAAACAAAATCTCCATCTTTTAATATAAAAGGACATGGTTGTATCCTGAGTTATGATAAAAATGGGAATTTGATAAAATGAAAATACAAACTCTTCAAGAAAAGGCAGAAGAGATTGTTAATCTCTATATCTCTAAGTATAAGTTAGAACCCATTAATATAAGAGTTAAAAAATTAAGAGCTTGTGGCAGAGCAAGATATAGAACACGATTTCTCTCTGTCCCGGTATGGACATATGAGCAAGGTGGTATGGAATATTTTACTGCTTATACTATACATGAGGTTGTCCATTTTATAATGCATGATATTCATAATTATAAAGGAAATCACGGCAAAAAATTTAGAGAAATGGAAATACTTCTTTTAAAAGAGCACAACATAGTTCCTCTGGAATATAAAAAAGCATATTATCAAAGAATGGAAGATGTAAATGGAAAATTATTATGGCTTGATACAAAAGCTAAAAGAATAAAAGAAAGGTTAAAAGAATATGAAATATCCTGATATAAAAACATATGAAATTCTATATGCAAGATTTTTGTTAGGAGATAGGTCTAAACAAATGATGGATCTTGTAGGAGATTTAGAAGGAAAAGTTTTTATGGATATTTGCTGCGGGAGCGGGAAATTAACAAAAGAAGCTATCTCCATGAATACAAAAAAGAACATTATGATTGATGCAGAAGCAACAATGATTAAAGACAATTTTTGGTGTGCTAAAGTTGCCGATATTTATGTTGAAGAAGTCCAAAATGCTTTTATTAAGCTTTTTGGGAATTATTATGATAAAATAGATGTTGCAGTGTGTCAGCAGGGAATTAATTACTGGTTGGATAAAGATAAAGCAAAAAGACTATCTTTGCTTATGAAAAAAGGTGGAATTTTTGTCTTTAATACATTTAATCAAAAACCATCGACTTTTCCATCAACAAGAGAATATAGTCTAAAAAATATTTATGGAAAAATCAGACACTATATTGAAGTTAGTTGGAGGATAGAAGGAGAACATAATGATGTCCAGCATGTTCAAATTTGCGAGGGGATTGAGCCTCATTTTACAAAATTTAAATGGATGGATGAAGAATATATTAGAAATTGTCTTGATAAATTTTTTGAGATAGAAATAATAACAGATGGAAAAACCGACATCTATAGATGTGTTAAAAAATGAAACCCAAATGGCTAATTGAAAATTATGAGCATGATAGCTCTTTAGATCCATTAATTGATGAAATTAAAAATCAAGACATGGAGGTAAAAGTTGTTAAATACGAACCTTTTGAAAGTGGGAAATATGACTTCTATAATGTTGATGATTGTGTTGTGTTCTATGGCACTTTAAATCTTGGAAGACAGCTACAAAGACAAAAACCATGGATTCCAGGAGTATATTGTAATTTTAAAAATCTTTGTTGTCATACTTACTTCTCCTATTGGTCAAAATATCTTCTTAATCAAGATTATATAATGTTGCCCATGATAGAGATATTAAAAAAAAGAGAATATATATATAATCATTTTGGAAAAAGAGAAGTTATTTTTATTCGTCCTGACTCTGGAGCAAAACCTATAACAGGACAAACTCTTAAGTACGAGGATTTAGATAAAGAATTTAAACTGTTTGGAGATTATGCAGGTAATGATTTAGACCAAATCATTGCTATTATTTCTTCCCCTAAATCTATCAATATCGAATGGAGATTTGTCGTTGTTGATAAAAAAGTAGTTGCTGGTAGCCAATATAAAAAGAATAACAAATTAGATATTAGTCGTTTTTTCGATGTGGAAGCTTTTGAGTTGGCAAATAAAATAGCACAAGAAGATTGGCAGCCAGACAGAGCTTATACTTTAGACATTTGTGAATGGTGTGGAATGTATTATCTGCTCGAAGCAAATTCTTTCAGTTGTAGTGGTTTGTATGAAGCAGACCCAAAACCTATTGTAGAAGAAATATCAAGGATAGCACTTGAAGAATGGAAAGAATATAATGAATAAAAAACCAGTTCATGGTGGCGAAAAAATGAAATATCCAATTTCTATGAGAATAAAAATTTCAAAAAGAAATAATAAAACCCGAATAGAAATAATAAAACCCGAATAGGAAATTAACATGGGACTATCACCTTTTTCAAATTGGACAGGGAATTATCAATCTCCAGCAGTAACTGGGAATCCTGATCCTCAAAATTTTAAAATAATTAAAACAAAAACTATCGGAATACATTCTTTAATATATGTTAATTTTCCTGATTGCAAAAATTATGGTGGAGATAAAATTCTGCTTATAGTTGGAATGACGAATAAAGAAATTAGAAAATTGAAAAAACTTGACCCCCACTTTCATGATGGGCAACCAATAGGAGAGCCTTATATCGTTGCCAGATTCACTCCGACAAAAGCAGGTTGGGGAATGGGTCTTCATATGTTAAAAGCTATTAACGGTGAATATATGGCATATGAAACATATCAGAAAAAAGAGAAGAGAAAAAAGAAAAAAAATGAAAAACAAAGCATATGAAGAACATCTTTGGGAACAATATTTTAAATATTTAGATGATGAGGATGATACTATGGCAAAATGTGGATACTGTATTTCATGGGAAGTAAAAGAAATATGCAACTGGAATGGAAAATGTATAAATAAAAAATCTAAAAAATATAAGCAAAAAATAACAAGCGGACATTGTGAAGCTTGCAACAAGTATGAGGAAAGACCATCAAGACCATAAAAAGGATAAAAACTGTCAACAAATGACAGTATCTATAAAATTCCAGACGAATAAAAAATAGGAAACTCATAAATATGGAAAATATTAAAAAACAATGCCCAATATGTGGAGAACAATCTCTAATCGAAAAAACAGGGGATTTTCATTTTGAACCACCTGAAAATATTCCTGGTGGAACTATGATTATTCCCAATTCTGAATGGGAAGAATGTGAATCTTGTAAAGAAGTAATTTTGCTTCCAGAATTAATTAAAAATCTTGACAAACAAAAAAATAAGAGGATCGTCAATAAAAAAGACTTTACCTGCCCCAATTGTAAAGGTGATAAATCTATATTTGTAAATGACGGACATTCTAAACTAACGAAAATATCGTGCCCTACTTGTAAGGGAATAGGCCTATTTTTTACGAATCAAGAAAAAATAAAGAAAATTAAAGAATGGCAAGAAAGTGACTACGTTCATCAATTAACATGCAGCTCTGGTAGTTGCAATCATGTTGTTTTAATTCCAATTGAAGAAAATTACAAAGTAATTTTAAAATGTCCTGAATGTGATTATGTTCAGACATTTATACCTGAAGCTGTTTTAAAAATAGATATGAAACAAGTAGAAAAAAATATAAAAAATTTTGAAAGTTGAGATATGAAACATAAAATAAAACTTAATTGTATAATCCCAAGTGCAGCTAAAACAATTAGTAAAAACAAGATATCGGAATATGAATTTATAGATAAAAATCCAGAAGTTGGAGATGTTATTTATGGAAAAGTTGTAAATCTAGGACAACACGGACAGATTGAAAATAAGAATGGAAGAGTGCATACTATTACAGAAGGAATTAAAAGTCTTTTTGTTTTTGGCAACAGATATGCTCCAGATTATTATGAAGGGTTCGTTCCTCAATCTATGTCGAATGAAGTTGAATTAATAGCTAGATCAGGAGTTGTTGGTAAGGTTAATGTTAAAAATAATAAAATAAAAGATCCAACAATTATTAAAGTATTAGGATATTTAATTGATAAAAATGGAGATATCATTAATACAAGAAATTTTAATACAATTATCCCTATTAATAAAAAAACTCACTCAAAAAGAGCTAAATTGATTTTAAATATTGGGACATCTATGAACTCTGGCAAAAGCATGTCCGCCGCAGCATGCTGTTCTGTTTTGTCATCGTTAGGAAATAATGTTAGATTTTCAAAAGTAACAGGAACAGCAAGTTTAAAAGATATTTTAAATGCTCAGGACAGGGGGGCAGAAATTGTAAATGATTTTACTTTTATGGGATATCCCTCAACTTACATGTTAACAGAAGAAGAACTTTTGAATATATTTAATTCAATTGATCTTAAAATCGCTAATAATTTTAAAAACTATTGGGTAGTAGAATTTGCTGATGGAATATTGCAAAGAGAGACAGCAATATTATTAAAAAATGAATTTGTAAAAAAAAGGATACATAAACTAATATTCTCCGCTGATAGCGCTTTTAGTGCTATAGGCGGAATTACCATTCTAAAAGATAAATTTGGTTTATTTCCAGATGCTATTTCGGGAGTTTGCTCTAGTTCTCCATTAATGATAAGGGAACTAAAAGATTTTACTACTGTTCCTATTATTAATAATATTAATCCAAATTTTAAAGAAGTTTTTGAAATAATTAAATAAAGAAAGGTCGGAAATGAGTTATTGGAAAAAAGAGATAGATAACATAGCTCAATGGATGAGAGAATATTTAAAAAATAGTGGATGTAAGGGGTATGTGTGCGGCATTTCAGGAGGAATAGATTCGGCAATAATTTCATCTCTTTGTTGCAAAGCAGTTGGAAAAGGTAAATTCATAGGGATATACCTTCCATGTGAATCCTCCCCTTCAATGGAAGAAGATAGTGTTCAACTTGCAGAAAATTTAGGCATAGAGTTAAGAGTGTCTAATCTTATTGATAGCTATAATGCCATCATTCAAAAATTAGAAGAAGGGGGAGAAACTGTTTCTCAATTGACTAAAGCCAATACGAAGGCAAGACTAAGAATGACGATGTTGTTTGCACTGGCCAACCAATATAATTATTTAGTTAGCGGCACAGGGAATAAGAGCGAATTAGACATTGGATATTGCACTCTCGGGGGAGATTCTGTAGTCTCAAATGAGGCTCTTGGAAACTTTTACAAAACAGAAGTATATGAAATGGCAAAACTAATGCCAGAAATACCTCAAAGTATTATTGACAAACCAGCTTCTGCTGATCTTTGGGCAGATGGATCTCAAACAGATGAGCAAGAGCTAGGAATAACATATGAGAGATTAGATCTGACATTAAGACACTACCACGGAGAATTTGGAGGATATGAGAACTATCAAGGAGATGTTACTCAAGAAGAGTTTGATAAGGTATCGAATATGGTAAAGAGAGCCATATTTAAAAATAATTTTCCTCCTAGATATGAGCGT
>Ga0307377_10005092_pt1 | contig 14177 bp, 15 predicted proteins | sample TR3MG_FD_202535 | JGI IMG/M metagenome (GOLD analysis project Ga0307377, IMG submission 202535) | Soil microbial communities from Risofladan, Vaasa, Finland - TR-3 | ecosystem: Environmental > Terrestrial > Soil > Coastal area > Acid sulfate soil | place: Finland: Risofladan, Vaasa | collected... | reverse complement strand
TCCTTTGATTGTTCTTATATAATGCATAATTCTTGGAAATTTGTATTCTCCATCTTTCACAAGAAGACGATATCTTGAATTACCAGAATCCAGATAATTAATAATCATATGATCAAAAGGAAATACTCCAGTTTTCATATCTCGCAGAACTGGAAATACTTTTTTATTAATAAAAGTGTTTAAATCTTTTGAAGTATCTACAGAATAAAGTAATATTTTTTGATAGTTGCCTGGAAATGCATCGGCAGCTTGTTTGAGCATATTTGTGATAAAGAAACCGGCTCTCTGTCTATATGTAGTTGGTTTATAAACTAGGTCAATGGCATTTGTATATTGTGATAGATCTATAATTACATTTCTTCCCGCTGGTACTTTTTGTTGCATTGTATAAGGAATAAGACCAAGCAATCTATACATCTTTCTAAATTCTGAAGTCATTCTAGTTCTTGGTATTCGTGTAACAGGAACAGCAACAACACGAGCATCAATTTTTTTAAGATTTAATTTCGGATAGTCACTTATAAAATTTGAATTTTCAGAGAAATAAACTAATAGAAATGGTTCTTTTGCATCTTGCGGAAATCTTACACCATCAACTACATGTGTGTATTGTCTCCATGATTTAAATTGAATCATTATTTTCCTTTCCTCTCCACCAAATCTCCACTAAGTACCTTTTCCAGAATACTTGGATCTCCGCCTTCTTCTGTAATCATACCAGTCTTAATAGCTTCATTAATATTTTCAAAAGCAAGTCCCTGAATAAAGCTTGTCTTGAAAACAATTTGTTTAATGTTCATCATAATTGGATCCCACTTCTTTCCAAGTCTTGCAGGTATACTAGGATTCTTTTTATCTCTAAGCGCCTGTGAAAGCAGAACTTCTAGATGAACAGCATCCATATTTCTAAGATCGCCATATACTTTAAATAGTTTTAAGAATAAATGACTTGCATCTTGATAAATTTCACGCCCACCAAGAAGCCTTTCAACATATTGAATCTGTGCTTTCGTTTCTCCAATTGACATGGGAACTTCTAGAAGTGTGCTATTCTTTTTGTAATGTAATTTGATGAATTCTTTCCCGACTTGTTCATAATCATATATCTGTAATTCAACAGGATAATCAAGAATAATATTGAACAATACATTTTCAAATTCAATTCTACAAACTACAGCTTTTGCTTTCAATACAGTTTTGGTTTCATTGAATACCAAATGTCCGGGAAGTGGGTAATCTGACATTGTAATTGTAATGGTACAATCTCCATTACATGATAAAGAGTTTTCAGTTTGTGTTAATAACTTAGGTATAATAGTTTGACTTGCTAATGCATCATTACGAATTATATCACTAACTATATCCGTTTTAACTAATTCAACTGCGCCACCTGTATGAAATGTTTTCATAATTGTTTGGGTTCCAGCTTCTCCGACTAATTGAGCTGCAATAATTCCAGCATATGGAGTCTTGTGACGTTCAAGTAATTTTCCGTAACAAGTATGACATAATTTTTTGCCTTCACAAAATACAGGACTTCTTAGATGAATGAGACTTCCTGATTTAAAATCTTTAGGATCAAACAACTGTGGTTTTCCACTTTCAAGTATATAACGACCTTTTATTCTTCCCGATAGTTTGCTTGTAAGTCTTAAGTCAAGAGTTCGTTTTGTTTTACAATCAACTAACTGTCTATCAATTTCAACACTATTTAAAACATATGCTAATTTTCTAGACATATATCCAGTATCAGCAGTATTGATTACTCTATCAATAATACCTTTTCTTGCGCCTCCTGCTGCTGTAAAATATTCTTTATTTGTCAATCCATCACTTAATGATCCTGCAATTGGAGGTAATACATTTCCAGATGGATCTGACACAAGTCCCTTTGAAACAAGTATTTGCATTGGTTGTAACCAACCTTTTCCAGCTCCGGATTCAACCAAATCATATAAACCTGTATCTTTAAGATGCTTAATCAACATTACTTCCATCTTTTTTAACAACACTGCAGCCTCTTCCGTTGATGCTCCAGCTAATTGTGTTTTCAATTGTAAAATTTCAGATGGTAATTGTAAATCCTCTAGTTTAATACTTGGTGCCATAATAGTTGAAAATTTAAATCCTGTTTTTTCTAAAGCTGAAAATGTTTTTATTGCTTGTTCTTGACCATATTTTTTTAGAACAATTGGAATCATACCATTAACAATTTTCTTTGTAACAATCCCCTCATAAAATGGAAATGTAACAGGAAATGCACTATTGAAAATCGCTTTACCCATTGTAGTTGTTTTCTTTCTATATACGACTGGAATATATGGATCAATTGCTTTTTCTAAATCTTTTTCACTTACAGAAATCGGTGGTGTGGTTTTGTTTACATTTTTTGTCATTATGAATAAACCAACACACATTTCTTTTGAAAGTTCAAACACAACAGCATTTTCATTCGAACCGCTTTCAGACTTCATCATTTTAGTTTGAGCTTCTTGTTGTGCTTCATTTGTTATTGGATGGAAGACTCCCATTGCATCTCCATCAAAATCAGCATTGAAGCCACCAACTTGAAGTGTACATAATTGAAGTGTGTTTCCTCTGGTTAATATTGGTTTAAATGCTCTAACATTTTCAGCATGTAAAACGGGATCTCTTTTTGCTAATACTACACGTCCCATCATAGCTACTTCTGTAACTTCAAAAATAATTTCATATAATGTGTTAGGAATATTATCTCCATTTGCTATAGCTTTGAATACAATTTTCATACTATCAATTGATAGCTCAACTCCAGTGAACTTTTTAACCTCATCACCAAGTTTAACTGGGTCGACTCTACCTGAATGGAATAAACGATGGATAATGAATGGTTCAAATAAACGTATTGCCATTTTTAACGGCAAACCAATCTCATTTACTTTTAAATCTGGACCGGGTGTAATGACAGCGCGACCTGAGAAATCCGTTCTTTTTCCAAGCATCTGTGAACGAATAAGTCCATGTTTCTTTTGGATTAATGTCCTTATGAAATTGTCATGGTCAACCACTGCTCTTTGAAGTTCAAAATTTAATAAATCAAACAATGGACCGGATTTTGAAGCACTTTTAACTTGATATGCTCTTTTTATTATAGTTTCATAATAATCATTTAAAGGATCTCTAATCCATCTACCTGATTCATCTTCGTACGCATCTCTTTGTGCAGGAGGGATTATTGGCATTATATCTAGAAATAGAGTTCCATTCTTATATGATTCTTCAATCTTTTTGACGAACTTATCTCGAGTGTCAGTCCCTCCTCTGAAATTTATCTTCGGAATCATTTTTCTAAACTCTGATATACCAGTTACACCATCAGGATCTATTTGGAGTATTCCTTTTGAATCTAGCGAAAATGTTTCTTGAGCAGAAATAAATAATCCAATTCTTTTATCAAGTTGCAATAAAAGCATATACGCTGATGGATGTATAACAAATGCATTTAAAATAATATACGAAAATGTTTTCTTTCTTTCAGGTGATTCCACACCTCCAAAGATCATTTCAGAAAAAAGACCATCTGGATGAAACTCGCCAGGTTTAGAAAACATCTCAGTTGTGGTGACTGGTTTCAATCCTTTTTTGAAATCATTAACATTCAGAAAATTAATCATTTATTCCTTATCGCCAATTGCCTTTGTTTTATCCATATCAAGATATTGTTTAATATTCTTAAACATTCTTGTTACTTGTGCTTTCTTTGCTGCCGCTGATGCGGGTTTTGGAATTTTTTTGATGAATGTATCATGGCTATGTTGTAATTGGTTTAAAATGGATTGTAGGGTGTTTATATCAAATTTACCGGATGAATCATCCATCAATTTTTGTATCACTTTTAGGGATACACTGATAACTTTGGGGTCTTCTAAACCAGCTCTATTACAGATGGGTAAAAGATACGGTGAGGTATCTCTACCTATAGGTAAGAGCTTTAGAAAACACTTTGGTTTATCTCCATACAATCTATCTCTTATGTCCTTTTTCAATAAATATGCTAGACTATCCTCTGGATTAATCAGCTCATTTGCCTTCCTAATTAATTCTGAAAGCTGTTTGAATTCTTCCTTTAATTGGTTACTCATTTTATATATCCCTCCGGATACTGGGTTTAACATCCTATTTTTATTTTGTTCTGAAAAATAAACTGGCAAAAAAATGGAGCGGGGGGTATTAGCGCTCCAGTATTATCTAGAATTCTTAGGAACTCCCCCCCGCACATTTAAAAATCAGCGTTCATTAATTTTGTCATTTCAGCAATTTGGTCATTTAACTTACCCGCAAAGTAGTATGTAAAGAAATTAATCATCCCAATTTCAATCTTTGAGAGAGGAATTCCTCCTAGTTTTCTTCCTGTCAAAATATCACAGAAGTCAACTCGAGATACTCTCCCAACAAAATGGCAAAGTAATGCATGAGGTAATATCTTTGTACTGAATCCAAAGAAATTTTGTGTATCTTGCTGAGCTTTAAGATAATCATGAACTGCTTTTATTTTATATGTTGTGCTGATAGAAGGACTCCTTAGTGGATAAAAATTCAACAATGAAAATAAATCCTTATAATCACTTCCAAATACTCGTCTAAACAACACTTGCATATATACTGATATTACCGCAGAATGCTCAGGGGATAGTGTCTTAAAATGATGATAGGGTATTTTTGTCATTTGCGATAAAACCGGAAATACTATAGTTTCTGATAATGGAGAAATAAATTCAATGCTCGCCGCCCGCTCATGAAATGATACAATATACTCGTCGTCATCAATTTTATCTGTTGTCATTGTTGTTTGTTTTTGAAGTAGCTCATATATTTTTTCATATGCAATGCTTTTCATTCTTCCAAGGGTATCATTATAACTATATGATTTTAAGTTATCGGTATTGATTCCTTGAATATCCTCTGTGGAAATACTATCGTCATATACAATTGAGCCTTTGTATACCGACCGTAAAAACCATTTGACCGATTCATCAATAACACCAACAAAATAAGTAATGGGATTTTTATCTTCTTCACACATAATTAAAATATTATTCATAATAAAATTAAATATTTCAATTATATGAACTCCGATATCTTTCCCCTGTACATTTTTAATATATTCCCACATAAATCTATCTGTGAGATTATATCTAAATGTTTTGGTCTTAATTACATCATAGATTTTTCTTACAATATCAGTTTCCACAATTGTTAATGCGAACTGATTATAGACATCTCGATGTAATTGTTGCCCCAGCTTAAAAAATTCATTGTTTGATATGACTGAATAGATCTTTAAATAACCTGATAGTCTGATAATTAACTCTATTTCATCAGGTTCAAATAAAATAGAGTTTTTCTTAACTTTTGATCTGTCAACGAACTGACTATAATCAAATGCCGTGTGATCAAAATACTTATCTACATATTCTTTAATTTGAGGGACACTGTCAACAACGGCCTTCGTTCTTGTGGTTTCATTTTGACAGGCGATCAGTAAATTCATAAACCAGCTGCTGAAGCCTTCTCCATTAAATTCAGCAACTCTCTCTATAAATTTAGTTACAATAAAATATTTATTGGTAACTGAAGAAGGTGAGAGAAAGAGTTTTATTGGTTCTTGATCCTCAACTATGACTGACCATTCCTTTGGTCCATTCTGTTCAATTCGTAACAAAATAAGAGACCTCCTTTTTTTTAGATGGACACCCAAAGTTAGTGAGCGGTTCTAACGATGGGTGCCCGTGAATCTCTTTGTGGTGATTGCCACTGGAGATCCAAAAATTTTAACGAAACATTTCTATCTATCATTAGTTATTAATATATATAGTTAAGAAATTTATAAGTGGTTAGATTGGCGAGGTGTGTGATATTCTCCTTTTTTGAATTTCTTCTGCATAATGATTATGCATCAACACAACGTTTTGTATGAATTTTTTATTTGGTGGGTTGAATTTAATTGCTTTGTTATACATAGAGTGAATTTTATTGTGTGTTTTAATTAAGATTCGATCCTGTAATAGTGTAGGATCTGTACCATTTAAATTTTTAATTGTTCTATATGCATCTGACTCAAATATCCTTCTTTGTATAAGACTTTGTGTTTGTGCTTTTCTTTTCTTTTGACAGCATACCATAGATTAGTCTCCTGGTGCAAACATTTCTAAAGCATTTTGAAATACTTGTTTTGGTACAGTTGTTGTTCCTGATTGTGTTACTACATATGCAGCACATTTATTAGCAATTATTGCTGATTGTACAATTGGATACCCGAGAGATACACAAATTCCCATAATAGCAACGACTGTATCCCCAGCACCAGATACATTGTAAACATCAACTGCTTCTGATTCTAAAGGAGGCCACTTTTGATTTGTATTTCTATCGTGTAAAATCATTCCATCTCTACCTTTTGTTTCAAGAACATATTGAACATTTTTTAAAGAATATTGAGATGTTAACTCCATCACTGCCCACTCTTTTTCATTTGGAGTTATCATAAAAGTATCACTATATAAAAATCCATTGATTGGTTTTGGGTCAACTATAATCTTGGCGCTTTGATTTATCTTTAAAAAATCCATCAACCCCTTAGTAATCATTCCCTTGGCATAATCAGAAATAATTATTATGTCGTAATTAAGTCTAGCACCTGCTTTAAATGCTTCAATTGCCAAAGATGGATCGACTCTTTTAACTGTTTCTCTGTCAATTCTTATCATTTGAACTTTTCGTTCATCTGTGATAATTCTTTCTTTTACAATTGTTTCTTCTGACCCACGAACAAGCATATGCTTACAATCAATTTCAGATAAAGCATCTTCAACTAATTGACCATCGGCATCTGATCCAATTGAAGCTAAACAATCGACTTGAGCTCCTAATTCTCTAATATTTCTTACAACATTACCACACCCACCAAGAGTATGATATTCTTCATTTACATGTACTATTGGTACTGGAGCTTCTGGCGATATTCGTTCTACATTACCTACCACATATTTGTCAAGCATAATATCACCAACAACTAAAATTTTCACATGTTCAAGCTGCTTTGTCATATATAGAATCCACCTTTCAGATAATTTAGGCAAAAAAAGGACGATACTCTGTCCTTTTTATTTTGTTCTAAGGTTGAGTAAAAGCAACTCAAATGTTAAATGTTATTCGGTGGGATGATCTTTGGCCCACTGTGCCCCAACAATCTTAATTGGTGCTTTAAGAGCAGTAGCCTGAATCCAAGGTTTATCCCTCATGCCGGCCCATGCCCGACTGTATCCCGTGCCACCGCTTGCGATCATACTACCATTATCACCATCAAACATTTTGGCAGCTGAACCACTGAAACCAATTCCCCAACCAGAGGTCATGGTGTCACGACTGGCACCCTGTGCTGTAATCTGAAGAACATCGGCGCCTTCACGGAGTGCATCCAGAGCGGCCTGTGCCATAACTTCCAACATGGAAGTCTTACGATTATCGGCCTCGGCAGTTGCATAACCAATCAGACCATGATCTGCCTGAATCTCGGTTGTTGCGATGACTTTAATCCACCTGGGTTCCCCTTTTTCATATTTGGCGCGAACTTGCATATCTTTTCCACGCATAACTTCCAATTCGTGAATGGTATCTGAACCACCACTTACGATGTCTTCCAGAGCACCTTCGGTGAATATACAGGCATATTGCAGCAATGTTTCAACTGGCCGAAACTGTGAAGAAGGAAGTGGTTTGCCGTAATAATTGATGACTGGCCCATAACCGACGCCGCCAGGAACTGCAAAACCACGTTGCATGGCTTCGTTGACACTATGGTCATCAATGGATTGATTCTGATTGGCACCGGCACTTGCGCTGACATCTTCAACACTAGCATTGGTGGAATTATCAACGGAATTATCATCCAGAAATGCCATGGCCGGAACGGAAAACAAACTGATTAGTGTGATCGAAAGAATGATTGTTAGTGCTTTACGCATAACGGGTTCTCCTTTATTTCAAATTATAAGGTTAATGTGTATGTATGTCTTAATAAATAATTATAAGTCTAATGATATTCAAGGAATGAATATCACTAGACTTTTTAAACTAGGTAGGATTGCTACTAAGTCAAATGACGATTAGTTGGAAGTGGCAAAAGATGCTCCAGAAGCTTGTGAAGAAAAGCTGCTGGGTCCAACAGTGGCCGAACTCTGCATAATCGTAACACCAGCACCAGCAACTCCACCGGAGTAACTAAAAGATCCAGTGGCTCCAGCGACTGCATAACCGCTGTTGTTTTCGGCATAAGCTTGAATAGCAGCATCGCCTCTACCGCTTACGTGATTGTTCTGATAATCGGCACCTTGAACGCCCGCTACAGCCATATTTCCGACAGCTGCAAACGCAAATTGCGTATCGCCATTGGGCTCGATGTATGCAATCGATCCGCCAGCGGAGAAAGCAGCACCCGTCATATCAATACCGGACCTTGCTGTATCACCATAAGAACCGAAGAACGCTCCGTCAACCGCGAGATCTGTATCCTTCGTAGTTCCGTAGAAATTAGCTGCCGATTCTTCTGAACCTTGCGCCCAGGTAAGACCGGAATTAATTTCATTCACATAACTACCACGAACAACTGAACCCTCAACGATTCCAGTGGACTCATTATAAGCAATTCCGCCACCAAGAATACCCATTCCAGCAAATCCTGAAGCACCATCAGCTGTGACATTAACGACGGTTCCAATGGCGGAACCGGCAACCGACAGCTGTGGTCCTAAGGGGTAATTGATATAGGGAATGGAGAGACCAATATCCAGGGCAAATGCGCCTGCATGGGTAGCACCTTGTGCCGTGGCATTACCTAATGCGAAGGCTGTGGTGTTTCGGAAGGGAATAAGAGTTCCAGCAGCTGCTGTACCCAAATTCTCGGAGCTACCGCCGGATCCACCCTCGGCCCAAGCTCCATCATCTCCACCAAGATTCCAATTAAGGATGGTCCAACTGCCCGGAAGTTTGGGGCTAACTGCAACTGCACTATCGAACGAAGCTCCACCGGCTGTCGGGTTGATAAAAGCTGTGGCTGTGGCTGGTGAGCTCGAATACTCTGCTGGTCCATCGCCGAAACCACCACATGGAGAGTTTTGATTTCCGACACCATTACACTGCGTGTTGAAGAGTTCTCCACCTGTCTCACCAAATACATTTGTACCGAACATAATCAATCCTGCAACCATCAAACCAATAAATAATTTTTTCATAATTAATTCCTTTTCTTTTTTCTCGAGAGTAAAATTTAAATACACGATCGTTTCTGACAATTTACTGTAGAAGATTATCCGCCTTAGTTGGACTTAACTGGTGGAACCAAGAGTATAGCGTTCTTGAGAATAATAGTTCTCTCAACAGGATTGAGCTGATCGGGCTCTTTCTCTATATCAAGATGGGCAGGTCTTCCGTTGGTGTCGTTTGGATCTTCTTGAGTGAAATTGGGAATTGCATTATCCTTACTTTCCTCACAGAATGCTCCCCCAACGCCGACACCGATAAACATAATGGCCAAAATCATAATAAACAGTTTTTTCATAAAGTCATCTCCCTGTAATGTGTTTCATCCCCCTTTAGTAAGACATGTTAATATCCAGCCTAGTTTAGCTGATATGCAAACGTTCCGATCCTCATAAATGATTCTTTACCATTTTCATTAATAAGTTCTACATTATATGAAATGGTAAGCCCACGTTGCTCACTTGAAATAGGCAATTGAAACAAATATTGTCTATACTTCAATTTACTTACAGCCACCATTCCATCTGTCAGTTCAACATTATTTTTAAAATTAGTTGGTTTTATTTGCTGATGGGTTTTGACTATGTAAATTGTTTCGGTTGGATTATAAACTTGTAATATAAGTTGGAGTTCTTTGAAGTCTTTACTTTTAATATTTTTTATATTACGGTCTAAGTAGATGGGTGTGTATTGGGATGAATAATCAACATCTTTAACTTCGACCAAACCAACATAATAATAAGTTGCTCTAATCTGTGTGGTCGAAGTAGAAGTTGCAACGTAATGAGGATCTGGCATTGGAGCACCTTCTGGACTTATTACAGTTAACCGTGGTCCAGCACATCCACTTACAAGTAAAATTAGGGCAAGTAAAAAATAATTTTTAATCTGCATATCAACCCCTTTCTCAATAGGTTAAAAAATTAAACGTACAGTGGGCAACTGTTTTTTCATTTTATTAGTAATTAATATATATAGATGATTGGTTTATAAATGAAAAATTTTACTTGATAGTAGTCAGCCATATTAAGAATTTATAATATGGCTGACTGTTATTTAATACTACATCTTCTTTCTTGATGATACCAATTTAAATTTTTCACGTTTTAGATTCAGTGAATGTAACACTGTGTTTAATTTCTTAATATAATTCCCATTTGCTGAACAGCGATCTTCGCACATCTCTCCCTTACCCGCATCGCAATGTGGGCATTTTACAGTTAAATCCATCGACATTTTAAAACTCCTTTCAAAGTAGGTGGGTAAAAATCAAGACAAACTTCCTTTTCACTAAAGTTATATATATAGATGATTGGTTTATAAATGAAAAATTACTTGACAATAAAGCGTCTGACTTGTGCGATGACTCTACCTTCATCAATGAAATCACCGGGGCATGACAGCTCTTTATTAGAGGAAACATCTCTGTGGAATTTAACTCTTTGGGGGGAAAGACCGTATTGTCTTAATAGGGGATTGATTAATCTGTATGCAAGCACTTGATACATTCTTAATTGTGGAACTTTGAAATCGTAGTTACCCATCAATGCAATATGGATAGCTCTATTGTTAATGTTTGGTTCAATATCTTCCCAGTCACATAAATAAACAAAAGGACGTGCCGTAATAGCCACATAGTCTGTTAAGATCATATCAATAACAAAATTATAATTTACATCACCTTGTTTCTTTTCAAGAACTCCATTAAACAAACCAGTCATTTGATATTTTGGATTGTCAATTCTTGACTCAGGTGCAGGATACATTTCTGCTGTGTGATGTAAAATTATCCACTTGACAGTTTGTCTCCTTCTGGTTAACATAGAAGGTCTTAGTGGGATTCTTGTTGGCATATTTATGTCCTCTAGTTTATAAGGTGTTTTGGATTGCCTGTAATTACTGTACCAATGTTACAACCTGTTATCTGACTTCCGAGTGTAGCTTTACCTTTATTATTTACAAGAGCATTTGGACTACCTGTTATAATAATACCTGTATGTCCACACCAACCAATTGTTAAATCGCCCACTGCAGCTTGTCCTTTACCGGATGATATTGCATCTGGACTTCCTGTTACAATAAAACCGCCCATGTCAATACAGTCGTGTCCATCTTGGCTTGGATGATCTTTGTCATGACAGCAGCATTTTCCAATCCATAAATCGGTTGCTCTTGCACTGGCTGGCATTATAAATACCTCTCCAGAACATCTACCGATGCATCTACTACATCTTTACCTGCTTGTACAGTTGTTTTGGCAGATTCATATGCATTAATTAATGCGTCTAAACCATAAGCTGCACCTTGTTCAAGTGGGTGTGTAATGTAATCATTAGCAAATGCAAAGTCATCTATAAAAGTTTGGATGATAGGATCGTTATCCCAATTAGTTCCCAGATATTCATACATGGTATTACCTGTAGAATCGAGAATTGCAAAGTCAGTAATTTGACCAGTAATATAATCAACGACCCCATAATCTGGTTCATAAACAACAGAAAATGGAATGCTGCTTGGGTTTCCATATATAAGCTGAATTTCAATTACCTTTGTGCTGTCTAAATAAGCTGCTTGATCTGTTGCTGCTACACCACAAACATCATCTTCCAGTGCGGTACTTTTATCTTCAAGTTCTGACTGTGTCTCATTTATTTGATCGAGATTTTTTTGAGCAGCTTCTGACTGTTCTGGTGCCGCATTAATCATTTCACTTAGGACTGGATTCGGAGTTGTCATGAAAATAACCCTCCTATCTTACTTGCTTGTTGCATAGCGCTCTTTGCACCGTTAACTGCATTTACTCCAGAATTTTTTGCATTGTTTAATCCTGTTTTTGTATTGTTAATAGCATTTATTTGATCGTCGTTCAATCCAGCACCCTCAGGTGGAGAACCATATATTACATCATATTTAAATTTGCCATATTCTCCCGATGTACCGTCACCTATATTCAAATCATCATATAAAGCTTGAAGTTCATCTTTCATTCCGTTTAATTGTGGACTATATTTATCTGGGTCTATTAGTATGCATAATTCGGTTAAACAATTTAAGAGTTTATCAGCTTCTGCCAATAAAGCTGCAAGCGCATCTCCTCCTGGAAGACCTGGCAAAGCGTTTAATAAATTATCAATTATACTTCCAAAATTAGCTGCTCCAAATTCTGGAAAATTTAAAGCATCAAAAAATTCATTAATCATGTTATCTATCTCATCAGATATTCCAAGAGCAGTTCCAATTAGAGCAGAAATTGGTTCTAACTTTTGAAGATATTCACATCTATCTAAAAAATCTTTAATTCGCTGCAAATCATCAAGTTCATCTCCAGGTAAATTATCTTTAACTTGATCTTCAAAATCATTTAATGCATTTTCTAAATCAGAAGTTGGTAAAGTAAATAACTTAAATTTCACCATCTCCTTTAATTTATTTACCATATCATTTTTTGCTTTTATAATTTTACTTTTAGCTGCATAAACAGGAGCGAGAAGACCGTTCCAATCACTTAACAATTTATTGCATAAAGTTTTTTCATTATTTCCCATTATGTTTTCCTTTCGCCTTTTGGATCAGCATCAGTTGCACCGCCAGGTGATTGTGCACCAGTTGCTGCTCCTCCTTGTTGATTCAAAATCGCTCCATCATCATTGATGTTTCCGCCAGCTTTTCGATTTATTGTTCCTAAGCATTCTATGTTAGCAGAATTTTGAGCTTTTATATGTTTTGATCCACCAGCCCCAGATTTATAATCACCCGATACTTTAACATCAAGATCGCCAGCAGCAAATTCAATTTTACCATCACCTGCGTTTGATTTTATATTAATGTCTCCATCAACGGTCAAAAAGAAGTCTCCATCACATTGAAGTTTTATATCATTTTTAAAATAAGCTTGAAGATTGCGTTCATCAATATCAACATGAAGAAAATCGCCTTTATATGTTCTGATTAAAAGTTTTTGTTTTCCATCTCTTTCATCAAGTAGAATTGTGGTCATATTATCATCAATCTTATATACAGAATCAGTATCCCCAGTTGGAGGTGTGACCATTTCTCTTTTCTTTCCAGTTATTTCAACTCTTGCATCATCTGGATCATCTGAAACAACAACTGCTCGACCTTCATGAGTTTTTAATATAACCCATTTCTTTTCATAATTTGATCCAACTTGATTCTCTGGTAATACAGTTGTATTCTCTAAATCCAATGCTCCAAAATAATATGGTAAGTTTATATTACCACCTTCAAAAAATACAAATACCCATGAACCTTTTTGAGGAATATATGATGTACCTGCATAATGATTATCTGAATCAGCTTCCATGTTACGACCACCAAGAGGGTTATTTGCAGGTCTGGCCCAGATGCCTTCTTTTTGATCAACTTCAGGCATCATGTCGGGAATCCACACTAAAACTCTTCCAAACTTTTTAGTGTCTTTGTTATCAATAACCTGTGCTCTCCAGTTACCATAAACGGATGCTCTATCCATATTATTTCCTTTTTTTGAATATTGCTTTGGGTATCTCTAAAATTCTATTAAAATCTCGTTCATTATATTTATGAAGATATGTGGATACAACGTTGCTACCTTTTACATCTGATGTTGCTATGCTTGCAATAAATCTTGATAAATCTTCCAATGCTGGCAAAAAGGTAAACCCAAATTGCCTTAATACTCTTCCAGTAAATACATGTTTATTTAAATTGGGCATAACACTTAATTCAGATAATGATAATATAAAATCATTTATATTTTTAAAATCGTATTTTTTTAGTTTATCTGCGATAGGTCTATAATCAAATGCAGATGCCGCTCCCGCTCGTTTAAATGCTGCAGGGCCAATCATACCAAAAAATGAACCAAGAACATATGAATT
>Ga0307377_10005091_pt1 | contig 14178 bp, 24 predicted proteins | sample TR3MG_FD_202535 | JGI IMG/M metagenome (GOLD analysis project Ga0307377, IMG submission 202535) | Soil microbial communities from Risofladan, Vaasa, Finland - TR-3 | ecosystem: Environmental > Terrestrial > Soil > Coastal area > Acid sulfate soil | place: Finland: Risofladan, Vaasa | collected... | reverse complement strand
CGTAATGGGAAAGAACCGTTCGCCCCGCATCTTTTGGTACTCAAACCATCCTGGTGTGCCTACGGGGTATGGGACTCAGACCGCTCAGGTCGTCCGCCGTCTGAAGAAGCGCGGCCACGATGTTGTGGTTCACGCGAATTTCAATCAGCAGATGGGCGAGGGCAAGTGGAACGGCATCCGCGTCCTCCCGCAAGGGTTCGACGCTTGGTCGAATGACATCATCCTGCCGCACTACGGATCGGTGAAGGCCGAGTCCGACCTGCCTCTGCGGATGGTGACGCTGTGTGACGTGTGGGTGCTGAACAATCCGCGTCTTGCCGAGCTGGACAAGATTTGGTCGTGGACGCCGGTAGACCACATGGGCGTGCCACCGCAGGTGCTGGCATGGTCGAAGCGTGAGAACGTGCTGCCTATCGCAATGTCGCAGCACGGGAAGGCTGCGTTTGACCGTGCGGATGTGGAGTCTGTCTACATTCCGCACGCTTTGGAGAGGCATTGGAAGCCTACGCCGATGGAGGAAGACCCGTTTCCCGGCAGGTTTGTCGTGTCTGCTATCAACGCGAACAAGGGTGTGATGCCGAATCGGAAGGCGTGGGGGGAGAACCTGCTGGCGTTTTCCATCTTTGCGAAGGATCATCCTGACGCGCTTCTCTACATGCATACGGACATCAAGTCGCCCATCGGTATCGACCTGATCGCGCTGATTCAGGCTTGTGGCATCCCGAACAGTCAGATTGTGTTTGCTGACCAGTATGACCATCGTCTTGGGGTGCCGGATGAGAGGATGGCGCAGATTATGACGCGGACGGACGTGCTGCTCGCTGCGACGATGGGTGAGGGGTTCGGGCTGACGGTGCTGGAGGCGCAGGCGTGCGGCACCCGTGTCGTCGTGTCAAACTTTTCGGCGCAGCCCGAGCTTGTCGGTGATGGCGTAGCGGTCGAGGTGCAGCCGTCGTGGAATCCGACGCAGGCCCAATGGTTCGCCACTCCGATTGTCGGTTCCATTGTGGATGGGCTGGAGTGGGCGTATCAGAAGGGCGGAGGCCATTCGGATGCGGCTGTCGAGTTCGCGTCCGGTTATGCGGCAGACAAGGTGTTTTCTGAGGGCTGGGTGCCGCTGCTGGATTCTGAAAGATGATGCTTGTAGTCCCGACGCTGACCCGCCACGACCTTCTTCAGCGGATGCTTGCGTCGGTGGACGGCAAGGTCGACCATCTTGTTGTCATCGACAACTCGGGCCGGGGCGTGGACCTTCCTGACGGGCCGTGGACAGAGTCCACTCTGCTTGTCATGCCGTCGAACTTAGGTGTTGCTGCGTCGTGGAATCTTGCTATCAAGATGGCGCACCGTGACCCGTTCGTGATGATTGCTTCGGACGACATGTGGTGGCCGGAAGGTGCGATGGACCGGATGGCGGAAATGTCCGGCGAGGACCGGCTGGTCGTGTCCGAGACGTGGCCTCATTGGTGTGCGTTCACCATCGGCATGGGTGTGGTGTCCAAGTTGGGCCTGTTTGATGAGGGCTATTTCCCGGCCTATTTTGAGGACACGGAGTATGAGCGACGGATGACGGAAGGACATGTCGAGCGGCTGTTCGGTCCCTCCGTCGGACACGACAATTCTTCTACGCTGAAGACGCCAGGTATGAATTGGGATCGTCGCGGGTCGTTTGCTGAGAACGAAAGGCTGTACCGCTCGGGAGAGCGACGCGGGTTTGACCCGTACAGGTGGCGTGCTCAGGGCTGGGTCAGCGCTTGATTCCGTAAAAGTAGAGGTCGTGCGAAACCGGGTTGTACCGAAACTCGTATTCGGCGAACATGCTGTCAAGGTCGAACTGATCGCGGAAATCCTGCTCGTTCAGGTTCCGGTAGTAGTCCCATTCAAGTGTGAGCGGTGACGAGTTGGGAGATGACCGGCGGGTGCCGTGCTCGGGCCGTCCGTCGCTGGCGCAGGTGAACACGACGTATTTGGCGGCCAGCCGGTGCATGTTCGCAAAGGTGGCGGCCCATTCCGGGTTGTGCTCAAAACATTCGGCGCTGATCGCCACGTCGAACATTTCGTCCGGCACGTCAATGTCCTCGCCGTTGGCGACCACGTCTACGCCCGGTCCGGGTCCAACGTCCACCCCGAGGTAGTGGGGCGTTTGGAAGAAGTCTCGGACGGTGCCGTTTATGTTTAGGCTGCCGATTTCTATGACGCTGACGCCCGAGAACATGTCGGGGAACCGTCGTGACAGGTCTGCGAGGTACTCTCGCTGCTGAATGTGGGCCATGCGTGCAGACTAGCGTAGACTGATGCGGCCCGGAGGTGCCTGATGGCTAACTACTGCACCGTTGACCAGCTCAAGGCTGCGCTGCGAATTACGGACAGCGTTGACGACACGCTGCTGACCAACGCGATTGACGCTGCGTCACGGTTCGTAGACGGCCATTGCCAGCGAGATTTCGCCGTAGCGTCCGGCACCGCGACGAAGGACTACATCCCGTCCGGTCTGATGGAGCGCCTTCCGATCCTTGATGCCACCGCCGTGGTATCTGTCAAGATTGACGACGACCTTGATGGTTCGTTCGCCACAACCCTTGTTGCGGGCGTGGACTACCAGCTTGAGCCGGTGAACTCTGAGGTGTCGGGGCTGGACTGGCCGTACACGTCCATCGTTCCGATTGAGGACGGCTACTGGCCTATCGAGTATGGGCGGAAGACGGTCCGTGTCGAGGCAACCTACGGATGGCCTGCCGTTCCTGCCGCTGTTGAGCAGGCGACGCTGATGCAGGCTTCGCGCCTGTTCGCCCGTCTCGACTCTCCTCTTGGTGTCGCAGGGTTCGGTGAGATGGGTGCGATGCGCGTTTCGTTCAAGGTCGACCCTGATGTTGCGATGCTGCTCAACCCGTTCCGCCGTCTGAGGTTCTGATGGCTTCGGTCACCGACATCCGTCAGGGAATTGCTACGCGGCTTGCGACGATTCCTGGGCTGCGGTCGTCTGCGACGATGCTTGACGATCCGCGACCGCCTGTGGCGATGGTCATCCCTGAGCGGATCGAGTATGACCTTACGTCCCGCCGGGGCATCGACCGTTACATTTTTCTCATTCAGCTTCTCGTGTCGCGGGCAGACGACCGTGCGGCGCAGAACAACATTGACCCGTACATCGTCGGGGACAACTCGGTAAAGGAGGCGCTGTTCGCCGACCCGACCCTGAACGGCGCAGCGCAGACCAGCCGTGTGACAGACGTTCGCAGTTACGGGCAGGTACTTTATGGGGAGACGCTCTTTCTCGGCGTGGAGTTCGTTGTGGAGGTTTACGCATGAGTTGGAAGGTCAAGTCTGACCGGCTGCCTTGGGCGGCTGGCACAGTCCTGAACGATGCGGACCTTGCAGGGTGTAACATTGCAGCGCTGGTGGCAGGAAATCACCTGTCTCCGGTGAAGGCGACAACCAAGAAGACACCGGCGGTTGCGCCGGAACCGACCCCCGATACGGGGCAGGAGGACTAGCACATGGCCCGCATCGTTCTGACGAACGCGGTGGTCAAGATCAACGCTGTTGACCTTTCCGACCACGTCGCGTCTGTTGAGCTTTCTCAGGAGGTTGAGGAGGTCGAGACGACGGCCTTCGGCGACACCGCACGGACCCGTACCGGCGGTCTTGCCAACAACACCCTGTCGCTTGACTTTCACCAGGATTTCGCGTCCGCGTCTGTTGACGACACTCTGAACGGCCTTGTCGGTGGCACGGCTTCGTTCGAGATTCTTCCGGCGGGCACGGCTGTTTCGGCGACGAACCCCAAATACACCGGCACCGTCCTTCTGACGGAGTGGACCCCTGTCTCGGGTGCTATCGGTGAGCTGGCGACCGCGTCGATTACTTGGCCGATTTCCGGTGCTGTTACGCGAGCGACTTCCTGATAGGAGACTGAATGTTCGGCCTCAACCTGCGCGTCGTCACGAAGGACGGCGAGACTGAAGTTCCAGTCACCCCGAAGGTGTCCGTGGAATTTGAGCGGCAGTTCCAAACGGGCATTGGGCGTGCGTTCCAAGAGTCGAAGGTGGAGCACATCTATTGGCTCGCTTGGAAGGCGTCCGGCTCCAATGGAACCTTTGAGTCGTGGCTTGACAACCTGATCGACGTACAGATGGTGGAGGGAACAGACCGCCCTTTGTCCGGCAGTCAGCGACCTGGCTCGTAGCCCAAGTCGCTGTCGAGACAGGTATCGCGCCCCGGTACCTTCTTGAAGACGCTTACATGTTCAAGGCCATCGTCGCGGTCTTGAACGAGCGGAACAAGAAGAAGAAGGCGGGTCGTGGCTGACAAGTCGATGAAGGTGGATGTCTACAACCAGCGGAAGCTGGAGAAGGCTCTCCGCGCCATCGGCAAGGATGCGGTTGACGACCTGAAGATTGCCCACCGTAAGTCTGCTGAGATTGTCGAGGCGGCGGCGAGGCCGAAGGTTCCGGTGCGATCCGGCAGCAGTTCGGTGGTTTCTAACAAGCCGTACTGGCCTGGTAGGCGTAGCGGTTCCGGTGGTGACCTAAAGGGGACGCTCCGGTCGGGCGCGTCTGCCCGTGCTGGTGTGGTTCGTATCGGGAAGAAACTGGTGCCGTATGCGGGTGCGGTGCATTACGGCTGGCCGACACGTCCAAGTCCGTCGCAGGGCTGGCGTGGCGGGCCGATCCCGCCTAACCCGTTCCTGTATGACGCTTTGGACGAGCGCCGTTCTGAGGTTGAGGACGTTTTCTACAGGTACCTTCAGGACATTCAGAAACGCCATCTGTGACGGAGTGACCTGTGGCAAGAGGTAAGAGCGTCATTCAGGTCGTCGTCACCGGCGAGTCCAAGGGTCTGAAGCGGGCGTTGGATTCCGCTGGCGGGGCGATGGTCGGCTTCGCCGCTGTCGGCGCGAAGCTGGTTGCCAGCGCCGCATCGGTCACCACCGCTATCGGTGTCGCGTCGGTCAAGGCGTTCGCAGACTTTGACGCTGCGATGACGAAGTCCACCGCCATCATGGGCAACGTCTCGTCCGCGATGGAACAGGACATGTCGCAGGCTGCTCGTCAGGTGGCGAAGACAACGACGTTCTCAGCCGAGGAAGCGGCTGAAGCGTATTTCTTCCTTGCGTCTGCCGGTTTGGACGCTCAAGCATCGGTGGCAGCTCTGCCTCAGGTGGCGCAGTTCGCTCAGGCTGGCATGTTCAATCTGTCGCAGGCGACTGACCTTCTGACGGACGCGCAGTCCGCCCTCGGTCTGACGATTCGGGATGATGCTGCGGCGAACATGGAGAACATGGCGCAGGTCGCCGACGTGCTCGTCAAGGCGAACACCCTCGCCAACGCATCTGTCGAGCAGTTCTCACAGTCGCTGACAAACAAGGCCGGTGCTGCCCTGTCCGTGGCGAATAAGTCCATTGAGGAGGGTGTGGCGGTCCTCGCCGTGTTCGCCGATAAGGGTGTGAAGGGTGCTGAGGCTGGCGAGCGCCTGTCGGTCATGCTGCGAGACATTGCTCGCGCTGGCGCTGCGAACGCGGACGAGTTCGCCGCTCTTGGGCTGCGGGTGTTCGACGCCGAAGGCAACATGCGGAACATGGCCGATGTCACGCAAGAGTTTGAGCGTGTCCTCGGCCCGATGTCTGACGCGCAGAAGGCTGTCACGCTTGACACGCTCGGACTGACCCGGTCTGTGGCGGACAACATCAAACTCGTTCTTGGTTCGTCGGAGCAGATGCGGGACTACCAGGCTGCTCTTGAGGATGCCGGTGGTACCGCCGAGGATGTCGCTAACAAGCAGTTGCAGACCTTTTCCGCGCAGATGGACTTGGTTCAGTCGTCTATCGGGGACGTTTTCCTCACCATCGGGTCAAAGCTGGTTCCCGAACTGCTGAGCATGTTTGAGGCGTTCGGTGGCGTTGAGCGTGTGCAGCAGATTGTCGACCGGCTTGGGAGCCAGTTTGCGGTCTTTTGGTATCAGACGCTCCGTCCGACCATTCGAGCTCTAGGAGAACATCTTCCCGATGCGCTGTCATTCGCGGGCAACATGTTTGACACGTTCCTCCGACCGAAGATTGAGTTCATCACCGAACTGTTCAGGGAATACCTTATTCCTGCGGCGATAGATGTCGGCAAGTTTCTAATGTCTGACGTGATGCCGGTCGTGGAGACAATCGCGGACTACGTGAATCAGCACTTTGCGCCCGCCTTCTTCTTCCTGACGGAACTGATCGTGGACAAGGTGATTCCTGCGATCAAGAACGTCCTGCGTCCGGCTCTTGAAGGCATCCAAATTGCGTTTGAGTTTGTGACTAGCCGGATTAGTGCAAACGCGGACAAGTTTGACGAGTGGTACGGAAATGTTCTGCCGCTCATCAACTGGATTCGGGACACGGCAGCTCCGATTATCGGAACCGTCTTCAAGGGTGTTTTCGTCGTCCTTGGAGGGGTCATCGGCGGAACCATCGACCTGTTTGCAAATCTTCTTGCGATAATTAGTCGGACCATCGCTGCCGTGGTCGAGTTCGGACGAAAGATTGCGGATTCTGCGGTCGGGCAGGCGCTCGGTGGGATTATCGACGCGGTGTCGGGCCGACAGTTCGGTGGTCCGGTCCATCAGGGGCAGGCGTACATCGTCGGTGAGGCCGGTCCTGAGCTGTTCGTGCCGACCATTTCGGGGTCGATTACGCCGAACAACGAGCTGGCGATGTCCGGCGGCGGTGGTGTGACGAACATCAACATTACGGTCACGTCTGCCGATCCTGATGCGGTTGTGCAGGCGATTCGCCGGTACACCCGTTACAACGGTCCGCTGGGCCAGGTGGTAACGCTGTGACGACCGTGAAGGTCGAGTACGGGAAGGGTGTGCTGTTCACGCTGGGCAGTCCGACGAGCGGCGTGCTGGGCGTGAACTTTCTTGGTATTGGCGAGTCGCTGGTTGACGTGTCGAACCGTGTGGACTCCCTGTCGGTGTCTCGGGGCCGTGCGGATGCTTTGGAGCCTGTCCGTGCGGGCGTGGCGCAGGTCGTGTTGCAGAACCGTGACGGGCTGCTGGACCCGCTGAACACCGCGTCGCCGCTGTACCCCGGTGTGGAGCCTGCTCGGACGCTGAAGATTTGGGCTGACGACATTCAGGTGTATGCAGGGATTGTGGACGACATTTCGCTCGGCTATGACCCTGCCGGTGTTGCCATCGTGTCCATTAGTGCGGTGGACGGGCTGGAGCGGTTCTCGCTGGCAGAGTTTCCGTCTGCGGGGACGGCGCTGCCGGAGGAGCTGTCGGGAGCGCGGGTCGAATCGGTCCTTGCGGTCGATCCTGAATGGTGGACGGGGACGACGGACATCTCTGCCGGGTATTCGGACATGGCGGCTGGGACAGCAGAGGGGAACGTCCTTCAGTATCTGAATCGGGTGTCGCTGTCTGAGGCTGGCGCGTTTTTCGTGTCTCGTGAGGGGGTGCTGACCTATCGGGACCGTTATTACGAGGTGACGACTACGCCGCTGGTGATGGCTGATGATGGGACGGGGGATGTGGCCTATCAGGTGCTTTCTCGCCTGTCTTCTGCTGAGGATTTGCGGACGGTCGCTCAGGCGGAACGTGCCGGAACTATCGTGTCCCGCTCGTCTTCGACGGGGATTCTGCGGTATGGGGTGCGGACTCTGAACTTGGGCGAACTGTTCCTGACGACGGATGACGCTATGGAGGCGCGGCTCGATTTTGAGCTGAACCGGCGTGACACTCCGTATCCGACGGTCGCTCAGGTTCAGGTGTCGCAGCAGCGTCAGGCTTCGACGGCGACGCTGGCGCTAGAACTTGGCGACCCTGTTGAGGTCATTTTCAGCCCGCCGGGTGTCGCTTCGGTGACCGATGAGGGGGTGGTCGGGGCTATCGGCCATTCGTTCAACATTTCTTCGGGTTGGCGGACGACTGTACGCTTTGAGCGCGATCCGCTTGGGGCCGTGTTTGTGTTGGGAACGAGTAAACTCGGCATAGGAACTCTTGGCTGGTAGGAGGAATCGTGGCAGGCGCAGGTTTCAGAACATTTGCGGACGGTGAGGTTCTTACCGCTGCGCTGGTTCAGAACTATCTTCAGGACCAGGCTGTCATGGTGTTTGCGGACTCTACGGCGCGTGATGCTGCGATTGGGACGGCGGTCGTTTCGGAGGGGATGTTCACTTACCTGGCGGATACGGACACGTTGGAGTTCTATTCGGGGTCGAGCTGGGTTCCGTTTTCTGCTGGTGCGAAGGGTGGGGGGACGGATCAGGTTTTCTATGAGAATGGGACGGCGGTGACGGCTTCGTACAGCATCACGTCCGGTGCTAATGCGATGACGGCGGGGCCGATTTCGATTGGTACGGCTGCGACGGTGACGGTCCCTGCGGGGTCAGTTTGGACAATCGTATGAGTGGGTCGAGGATTCGTTTGTATGGGTCTACGTCGGGGTATGTGGAGTTGGAGGCTCCGGCGGTTGCGCCTGACGGCGTGCTGACGCTGCCTGCGACATTTTCTAGCAGCATCCGGCAAATCGTTTCTGCCACTAATGCCACAAATCAAACGACAACTTCCGCTTCGTTTGTGGATGTGACCGGCGTTTCGGTGACCATCACGCCAACGTCTGACACATCCAAGATTCTTGTTGTGTCCGTGATGACCGTCTACTCGCAGCGAACAGACCAGAACAGCACGGACTCATACTGGCAGTTGACTGACGGTTCAAACGTCGCTCTTCAAGGCGCAGAGGGGATGAGGGTTGGCTCTTCCCAGACACTCCGCGTAAACCCGACTTTTCAGATTCACTCTCCCGTGACGCTTATCGGTCTGGCGGAGCCAGCGACAACGTCTCCCGTCACCTACAAGGCGAGGTTCAGGCGAGGTAACGATACTGCGGGGATTTTGGGCGCAACTAACACGTCCAAGATTTATGCTATCGAGGTGGCAGTATGAGTACGGTGAAGACGACTAACCTTCAGCATCCGTCTGCGTCTGATGTGGGTATCACGTTGGGTGCGGATGGTTCGGTGGTGCTGCCGCAGGGGTTCGCTGGGGGGCTTGGCACGAACGTGGTGCAGACCGTCAAGACCGACGTGTTCACCAGCACGGCCAACTCTTACAAGAACATCACCGGGCTGTCGGTAACAATCACTCCGTCGTCAGCGTCGTCCAAAATCCTCCTTGTCGCCCAGTTGACTGTCGGTGCGAACGCCGCTGCCCAATGGGGTCACTTCCGGTTCTCAGGTGGTAACTCGACCGCCTACGTTGGAGCAGCCGCTGGCAACCGCACACGAGCGGTGTTCGGTGGACTGAATAATCAAGGCGACGGCTTCTATCTGTCGGCCTTCTCAATGGTGTACGTCGACAGTCCCGCTACGACGTCGCCCGTCACCTACGTCGTGCAGGGCATGACTGGCACGACAAATGCGACGACGTTCTACATCAACCGTTCCCAGCAGGACGAGAACTCGAACCGGCAAGCCCGCGGCGCTTCGTCTCTCTTGGCTATCGAGGTGGCAGCATGACTCGGCAGGTAATCTTCACGCACGCAAGGAGCAACTGACATGGACATTCCCGCAATCCTCCAGCACCTTCACCCCGGCGCATCATGGTCACTCTCCGGCGACCAGTACGACGGACTCGTGTGGCATGACGACACGCCGATGCCGTCTGAGGCTGACCTTGTTGCGGCGTGGCCTTCGGTGCAGGCTATTCGTGCGAATGTGCAGGCTGAGGCTGACCGTGCTGTGGCGTACAAGGCTGAGGCTGACCCGCTGTTTTTCTATTGGCAGGCGGGTGAGGGTTCTGAGGATGTGTGGTTGGCGAAGCGTGCGGAGATTCGTGGGCGGTTTCCTTATGTTGAGGTGCCGTGATGAGTCTGTCGCTTGCGGGTGATGGGACGATTACGGGTATTGATGCGGATGCGTCGGACCTTGTTTCGGCGTTGGGTGGTATCGGGTCGAACGTCGTCAGCGTTAGCAAGGTAAACGCCTTTACTACGACTTCGACGTCGTTTGTGGACATCCCCGACATGACGGCCTCTATCACGCCTACCAGCAACACAGCGAAGGTGCTGGTCGTTTGCCAACTGTCTGTCGGTGGCCGTAACGACCAGAGGATGTTTGTCAACTTGCTGCGAGGCGAAACCAATCTCAATCAGTCGACCGGTGGAACACTCGACGCGACAATCAGCATGGGAATGTTCCCTAACGAAGAGGGCATTATTCCCGTCATCATCTCGTTTCTGGATAGCCCTGCTACTACCTCTGCGACGACCTACAAACTGCAAATCAGGACGACCGCATCTAGCACGACCGTGAACAGGTCACGGGCTAGTGTTACGGCAGGTTCGACCTCGACGATTACGCTTATCGAGGTGGCAGCATGACCGACTACGCCGCAGTCCTGACCGCGCTTTATCCCGGCGCCGAGTGGTCGCTGTCCGGCGACACCTACGACGGCCTCGTGTGGCACTCCGATGGTGTCGCGCCGACGAAGAAGACGCTGGATGCGGCGTGGCCGCAGGTCGAGTCGGACCGTAAGTGGGGTCAGGTTCGTGCGGAGCGTGACCGTCTGCTTGCTGCGTCGGACTGGTCGCAGATGCCGGACAACGCTTTGGACGCTCCGACGATTGCTGCGTGGGCCGCGTACCGGCAGGAGTTGCGTGACGTTCCGCAGACGCAGGACGACCCCGACAGCATCGTGTGGCCCGAGGCCCCCTGATGGACCCTCTCGTGATGGTGGGCGCGTGGGCTGCAGCGCTGCTTGCTATCGCAGGGGCAGGCAGGCTGGTATGGCAGGGGTTTTCGCGGACGGTCCGTGCGATTATCCGTGAGGAGTTGAGCAGGGTGTGGAAAGACCAAGATGACATTGAGGCCCGTCTGTCGGCGCTTGAACTCAGTCTGCGGTTTGTTCGTGACCAGTTGAACGAGTTGCGTGAGATGATGCTGGCACACATCACGGAAGACTGATGGACCGCTGGAAGCATCGGCGGCGGCTCGTCTACTTCACCGTCGGCTTCGCCGCCGCAATGATCCTCATCGGCGCACTCGACCTGTCCGACCGGCAAGTATCGTCCCAGCTCGTGGTTGGCGGCGTGAGCCTCCTGTCCCTTATCCTGTCGGGATACGTTTTCGCCGCGACGTTTGACGACAAATGGAGCAACTACCGTGGACCTTCTGACTTCCCTCCGCCGGACCATCGTCCCTATGGTCATGGGATGGCTGATTAGCCTTCCTATCGGCCCGTACATTGACGAGCGTTCTGTCGAGACGGCCCTTGTCGCCATCATCGGAGCGGCCTACTACGCCGTCATGCGGCTGCTGGAGGAGCGCGGCATCCGCCTCGCCTCCTTCCTCATCGGCCTTGGTGTGACGGTTGCGCCTAAGTACCAGGACGAGTGATGCGGATCGTTTCTCGTGCGGAGTGGGGGGCTGTTCCTGCCCGCTCTACGACCCCGCTGAACCCTGCACGGGTCCACCTGTTCGTCCTGCATCACACGACGGGTTCGTACCGTGGGCAGAAGACGGTGCAGCAGATTCAGGCGTTCCACCAAGGGCCGGAGCGGGGCTGGGCGGACATCGGCTACAACTTTCTTGTCGCGCCTGACGGGATGGTGTATGAGGGGCGCGGGTGGGGGTTCTCCGGCGCGCACGCCCGTGGGAAGAACTCGGAGTCCATCGGGGTGGCGTTCATCGGCGACGGATCGAAGCCGATGCCGGTGGCGGCGCAAAAGTCGGTGCTGTGGCTGCTGTCTGAGGCGGAGCGTCGGTTTGGGCAGCTGAGTACGGTTGGGCATCGGGATGTGGGGTCTACGACCTGCCCTGGGGATGCTGTTTACCGTTGGTGGACTGTAGAGCGTCTGAGCGGCGCGCAGGAGCCTTCTAGGGGTTGTGTAGCGGAGGAGGGGCAAGTCTTGTCAGGCGCGAACTCAGAGCCTCCTAGGGGTATTCCTGATGTTCGGGATGGTTGGCGGCGTTATCTGTCAAGGATGCGCGTCAGATAGTTGACACACAGGTTGTCCACAGTATCGTCCGCACCATCTTCTACAGGAAGGTCTAAGGGTGGACGAGTTCGTGCAGGAGCAGGCGGAGCGAAAAGCTCCAGGGATGCTCGGATGGTGGGAGCGGGTTCTGCCCCAACTGTCCGACGATCAGCGTGAGTCTCTGATGGAGGCTGCCGTTTCGCGTGACATCAAGCACAGCACTATCGCCATCGTTCTGAGGCGGTGGGGCTTTGATGTGAACCAGGCGATGGTGGGGCATTGGAGGCGCAATCATGTCGGCTGAGCGCAGGTTTGTTGAGAACGCTCGAAGGCTGCGAAAGGCGCAGGGCCGAAGTGCGGCGTGGGTTGCAAGGCACGCCGGATGGTCAAAGTCGAATCAGACAAAGTTTGATTCCGGTCAGCGTCGGGTTTGGCTTGACGATGCCGTTCGCGTCTCGCAAATCCTAGGGGTGGACTTGCCGGTCCTTATGGGCGAGTTGACCGACGAAGAAGTTGACGCGCTTGCAACGCCGAAGGTTGAGGGGGTACGCAATGTCCGCTGACGAGTTCCTGAAGGTCCAGCGCGACATCGAGGACGCGAGCGTTCCGCGCCGGTCCCATCCGAAGGGGTGGGAGCCGGGGGTGGACACCGCGAAGGGGACGCTGACTGTCCAGGCCGGGGACACGCCGCCTACCGAGTGGTCTGCGATCATCCGCGAGTTGGGGTTGGACCCTGATGCGTGGACGGTGGACGAGTCTCAGCCGGTGCAGGTTCGAACGTGGGACTCCGGCGACCGGCGCATGTACTACTACAGGGCCACCGTCGTTCCCGTCGGAAACGCAACCGACGTTCCCGACATTGAAGCGCTCATCCGCGAGGTCAAGAAGCGGAAGCCGGGAAAGCCGCCTGCTAATCCGCTGCAGGAACGCGCCCTCGTCGTGGCCCTCGCCGACTGGCAGGTCGGGAAGGCGGACCACGGTGGGGTTGAGGCGCTGGTAGAGCGGCTGCTGGCGCTGAAAGATGCCGTGTCCAAGCGGATACGAGAACTCGCGAAGGCGGGCAAGTCCGTGTCGCACCTGTATGTCATCGGTATGGGTGACATGGTTGAGGGGTGCGGGGATCACTACGCGCAGCAGACGTATTCGGTCGAGTTGGACCGCCGTCAGCAGGTCAAACTGGTCCGCAGGATGCTGGTTGAGATGCTGACGGAGTGGAGCAAGTTGCCGGTGACGATTGTTGTCGGCGCTGTTCCTGGCAACCACGGCGAGAACCGTAAGAACGGCAAGTCGTTCACGACGTTTGAGGACAACGACGATCTTGCGACGTTTGAGCAGGCTCAGGAGGTTCTGAACGCTGCCGGGTTCGACGGAATCTCTTGGGTCATTCCTGATGGGGACATGACCATCACCCTTGACGTGTGTGGGACGACGGTGGCGTTCGCTCACGGTCATCAGGCTCGCGGGTCCGGCATCCCTATTGCGAAGCTGCGAACATGGTGGAAGGGGAAGATGGCGGCGATGCACCCTGTCGGCGACGCTGCCGTACTCGTCTTCGGACACTATCACCATCTGCAAGTCCTTCAGGATGGCCCTCGGACCATCTTCGGCTGCCCGTCAAACGATGGCGGATCGCGGTGGTTTGAGGAGATGGGTGGGCCGACGACGGCCTGTGGCACACTCACGTTCGTGTGCGACAAGGACGGCTGGAATGACCTCGCAATCCTCTGAGTGCCTGTTCTGCTTCAGCCCGTGTATGGGAGAGTTCTGCGGTTCTGCGTGCCGCGAGGCATGGTGGATGGACGGTGATGAGGGGTGGAACTGACCCTCGGCCCGTATTCGGTGCAGGTCATCCGTGATGAGGCGACTGACCTGCGGCTTGCTGAGGCGGGACTGTCCGGCGAGTCGAATCTCACGAAAGGTCTGATTTACGTTAGGTCGGACCTTGACTATTCACGCGAGCGTGAGGTCATCATCCACGAGCTGCTGCATCACATCGTCGGGCTGACGCATCTGCAGGCGCGCTGGTCGGATGAGGAGCAGGAGGAGGTCATCCGGGCGATTGCGCCGTGGCTGGCGTGTGCGGTGACCGTCACGGCTCAGGACTAACCCGAAATAACGCCTGACGTTATTCCGACATAAGGGTAGGCATTTCTAAACGGTTCGGCACGTTTCGTTTAGATAAGCCTTCACGTGGCAACATTTGTTCGCATAACGGTCAA
>Ga0307377_10005090_pt1 | contig 14179 bp, 14 predicted proteins | sample TR3MG_FD_202535 | JGI IMG/M metagenome (GOLD analysis project Ga0307377, IMG submission 202535) | Soil microbial communities from Risofladan, Vaasa, Finland - TR-3 | ecosystem: Environmental > Terrestrial > Soil > Coastal area > Acid sulfate soil | place: Finland: Risofladan, Vaasa | collected... | reverse complement strand
AAAGTTGTTACTTCGCTCCCGCTGCTTGTCCACGCCTCGCTCAATCGCTATCGGCGTACGTCATTGCAACACTTACCGTCATACTCTGACCCTCGGAATCGCTGTTCAGTGTTGGCGCCGTACTCAGACCAGTTGTCGCGGCAGTCCACTGTGGGGCGGAACTGTATGTGGCTGCGCCACACGCCGTCGACACGGCACCTGCGTAGACATTGATCGTGTAGGTATCTGTCGCCCCTCCCGTAACTAGCGCAGGCCACCCGGCAATGGGTACCAATAGTCCGCTGATCTGGGATACAGGACCGTTGTAGTACACCCATGGATGGCTGGACCATGGACCGCTCGACGCCTGCCTGACAATGCAGACCGAGGCCTCATTGACGATCTGGCTCGAAGGACTGGCGGTGAGTTTGAAACTGGTTTCATAGGCCGGAAGGCTGCCAGTGCTGGTTGCGGTCATTGCTTGGTCACCGGTGGTGAATGACGAGCCGACTGGTCCCAACGGATTCAATGTCACCGACTGGCATCCATCTGTGTAACTGGTACAGAGCGGATCGTTTGGCGCCGACAACGATACGGCCAGGGTGCCCGCTGTTATCGTTTGGCTGTTCACTGAAGCAGTAGTGAATATGGCGTGAGAGCCAACACCAACCAATCCCAGTCCGGCAGCGCTCATCGCTCCCACCATTGCCATCGTCTGAAGCCCAAGTTTCTTCATATATGTTGCCCATCTTCCAGAGAGTCCGCGTCCATTTATTTCTTGTCTATGCGCTTGCCATGATGCGTTGTTGATGCGAGCACCCGAATCAGAGCCACTTCTTCTGCCCGGGCGCAAAATGACGTCTTACACGTCGCGACTGCGTACTTGCGAGGGCCGTTCACATGCTCTCCTTTTTTGCCTGGTCCAGACCTCACATATCGGTTCACCAATGGTTCCCGCAACGTCCTCGCGCAAGGTCGATTCGACGATGTCAAGCGACAATGCAGGTCAATCAGGTGCGAAGCATTGCGTTCGATACTGGTTTGACCCTCATCGAGTACTCGGTGCATCAGGATCGGCCTCCGATGACCTCGGCTGGAAGCCTGCTTCATTTTCTCCCGCTTGAGTTCACCTCATTCGGTCTGACCGACCATAGGAGGAATCGTGAAGATCCCCCCTATGGTCGGTCAAGCTACCTACGCCGAGTAGTTGTACGTGAACGTCGTTGCAAGGGTTCCGCCCTCCGCGGCGTTGGTCAAACTGGCTGGCGTCGAGTAGTTGTGACCTACTTCGTTCCACCACCTCGTGTCGGTGTGGGGTCCGTCACTGTAGCCGTGGGTTTGCAGCGCGTTCGCACCGGTAGTGCATGAGGAATCCTGGCCCGCGTAGAAGTCCATCGAGTACCAGAGCTGTTGTCCCGGCTGAATTGTGACCGCATTCTCTACGACGGTCGGGTTCAGGGTGACGGCCGCCGACAGCGGTCCGGTCGCCTCAACCCAGCCTGTCGCGGCTTCGGGAGTCGGGAGTGCAGTTGGGTCCCAGCTGCGAAGGCACACATTCGCCTGGCTGTACAAGGCGACGTCAGCCGGAACGCTAGAAGGCGTCACTCCGATTTGGATGGATGTTTCGGTCACCGGGATGTTGCCACTGTTGTACATGTAGACGATGCTGGCTGGCGTTTCGAACGTCGACCCCACTGGCCCCACCGGATTCAGGGGAAGTGTTCCACTGCACGTCACCGGATCGTTCTTGGCAGCGGTAAGTGTTTTGCAGCCGTTGCTGGCGTCAGTCGACCACAGCACGACCTGTGGCGTACCCGCGGTAATCGCCTGGGCACTCACCGACGACGTCGTGAATACTGCGTGTGTACCGACTCCGACCAGGCCGACGCCCGCAATGCTCATCGCTCCGATCATTGCCAAATTCCTAAATTTGAATAGTTTCATTTTGAGTGGTCTCCCTTAGTAGTTTGGTTTGGATTTCTTTTTCCAGCAGGCGGTGGTTTCGCCATTCGCTCACCACGGGCTGGGCGACCAAACAGGGCCCGTGGATCAAAGCGTCAGCCTCTACTTCAACTGCAAGGGCATCTTGAATAGAAATGCCCCCTTTTGAAGCGGACGGGGTTCGAATGGCCCTGGCCATCGTTCCCCTCTTCCGCCACACCTTGTGCTGCGAGACCTTGTGAGAATGTGCGAGTGGAACGTCCGAAGTCGGTGAGTTGGTGAGCGGGCTCCCCATACAAAGGGTTTCGACTAGCCGGCGAAGATCCGTGAGCGCGGACGAGATAGGCGCTAAGAACCTCACATTGGAGGAAGAATGGCGATCGTCGACGAGGCGACTGGCGTCGCCGAATGCTCCGATTTCCCATGAGTCCATGACGCCTCCCCGAACAACGGTTTCTTTAACCGCCCGACAAGGCAAAGAAATCGACTGAGTGTCGGGTTCGCCATTAGCTCCCCGTTGGCAGGGCGACCAAGTACAGCCAACGGATCAGAACTTCACCCATGCGGACCGAAGAATACGCATCAGTAACTTGAATGGGTTTATGTAATTTGGCGGGTTGAATCATTTCGTTGCCTCATTGCCATTTCGGCGTTACACGAATGTAGTTATGAAGAATTTGAATGATGGTCTAATGAATTCGTAAGACAGAACTAAGAACCTGAGGAATTCTGTAGTTCGAAATCCTCGGTTTTCGGAGCTGCAATGGACGATGCGTTGCGCTCGCGACGTGCCAATCGATGACGTTAAGAATGATGAATTCTCGACATGAAAGTCTCGTCGAGTGCCGCGATCATGCTTCGAGGGGCCGGCCACGCTTAACAAATCGGTGGTTAGTGGATAGTAGATTTGACGCGTGTCTGAATTCAGCAACGAGAGCGTGAGCGCCATTGAGGCGACATTGAACGATGTCGATCGCGCGCTCGAGCGTTTACGCGCTGGTAACTACCGTCGGTGCCAGGTGTGTGAATCGCCCATCGACGAAGCGCAGCTGATCGCGAATCCGTTGCTCGCGAACTGCCCGGCTCACCCCGAACTCGCGTAGCGAACTCGCCAACATGCAAAAAATCCGGTGGCCGAAGCCACCGGATTCTTCGCTGTCAGAGGTATTACTTCTTGGTAGCCCAGAAGAGTTCGGCGATTGCGTCGATTTCGCTCAACAGGCGGTCCGCGATGTTCACGTCATTCGACTTCTTGGCGTCGCCGGCGGTCTTGGTGGCCATCCAGAACAGGTCGTGCAGGTTCGGGAACTCCTTCAGGTGGTCGACCTTGAAGTAGTCGGTCCACAGGACCCACAGGTGGTGCTTCACCAGTTCGCAGCGCTCTTCCTTGATGATGGTGCAGCGGACCTTGAAGTCGGGGTCACTCGAGGCGTTGTACTTCTCCATTATGGCCTTCACCGACTGGGCCTCGATCCGGGCCTGGGCCGGGTCGTACACGCCGCACGGCAGGTCGCAGTGCGCCGAGACGACGAGTGGGGCGGTACGGGCGTCCAGCAGTGCATTGATACGTGAAAGAAGCGTCATGGCTTCACCTTTCGATGGTCGAGGACTGCGTTCCGACGCAGACCGTTCCTACTCCTCGCAGGTTAGCCAGTGCGCTCCGATAGCGTTCACCCCATGGGCCGGTGGCTGGAGTACTTCGTGCGGCGCGTGGTCGTGGAGGGAACGTCCATGATGCCCACCTACGCGCCCGGTGAACGTCTGACGGTACTGCGCCCGTGGCGTCGGGTGAGCAACGGGGACGTCGTGGTGATCCGTGATCCCCGCGACGCGCAACGCTGGTTGTTGAAGCGCTGCGTGGTGCGCCAGGGGAGCAGCCTCGACCTGCGGGGTGACAATCCCGACGCCTCGACTGATTCGCGGGACTTCGGGTTGGTACCGGCCCGTGCCGTGCGGTACCTCGTGGTCGGCGGGTCCGCGCTCTCAGGATCCCCCCAGCTCAAATCGGAGAAACGCCGGTAGGCTCGCCGCGTGGCTCGTCTCGCCGTGCTCTCCTATCACACCTCTCCGCTGGCCCAACCGGGTACCGGCGACGGCGGGGGCATGAACGTCTACGTCCGGGAGTTGTCGAGCGCCCTCGCGCGACTCGGACACGACGTGGACGTCTACACCCGCCGCGACAACATCCAGTCGCGCGACATCGTCAACGTCGAACCGGGCTTCCGGGTCCACCACGTGACCGCCGGACCTCCGCGGCATCTCTCGCGCGAGGAACTCCCGCTCCACGTCGGCCAGTTCACGAACGCCGTCGCCGCGTCGTTCCGTTGCACCGGGCGCCCCGACGCCATCCACGCGAACTACTGGCTGAGCGGCCTCGCCGGGCACCGGCTGAAGCACGAACTCAACATCCCGCTGATCATGACCTTCCACACCCTCGAGCGGGTGAAGGCCGACCACTTCGCGGGCGAGTCCGAGGAGCGCGCCTTCCAGGAGGCGGCGATCTTCGCCTGCGCCGACGCGATCCTCGCGAGCTGTGAGGTCGAGGCCGACCAGTTCGAACAGTTCTACGACGCCGCGCCGTCGCGGATCCACATCGTGCCGCTCGGGGTCGAGCACGCCTTCTTCACCCCTGGGGACCGGCCCCAGGCGCGCCGCGCCCTGGGTATCGCTGGGGACGCGCCGTTGCTGCTCTTCGTCGGCCGACTGCAGCCCCTGAAGGGCGTGGACCTGGCCCTCGAGACCCTGATCGAACTGCGCTCGCGCGGACGCGCGGCGACCCTCGCCATCGTCGGCGGGCCCTCGGGCGCCGACGGACGAAAGACCCTCGCCGATCTGCACCGACGTGTCGAAGAGGCCGGCGTGATCGCGAGCGTGACCTTCGTTGCGCCCCAGGCCCACCAGTTGCTGTCGACCTGGATGCGCGCGGCCGACGTGATGCTGGTGCCGTCACGGTCGGAGAGCTTCGGACTCGTCGCGCTCGAGTCCTCCGCCTGTGGCACCCCGGTCGTGGCGTGCTCGGTCGGGGGACTCACGACGCTCGTCGAGGACGGGCTTACCGGATACCTCATGAACGACCGTGACCCCGCGGTGTGGGCCGACGCGGTCGAGTCGGTGCTCGACGCCGAGCGTGCGACCGCCATGTCGAACGCCGCGGTCCTGCTCGCGCGCTCGTACACGTGGCGCTCGGCCGCCGAGTCCCTGGCGGCGCTGGTCGAGCGACTGGCCCTCTCGGGCCTCGTCAACTGCTGACGTGACCCGCGCACCGCTGGGCGACGCCGACGACGAGCGGCGCCTCAGCGACACCCTCGCCACCTGGGCGCGCCAGTGGGACGCCAGTGGCACGCTCCTGGGCATCGAACACCACGAGGGACCCGACGACCGGGGACACTTCCACTGGCTGATTCGCCTGCGGGGCGAGGAGAAGGACGTCATCACGCTCTGGCTGTCGCTGCGCCAGCGCACGGTGTACGCCGAGACCGAGGTGATGGCGGCGCCGGAGCAGGACCGCGAGGCGGTCTACCGGTTCGCGCTCAAGAAGAACGCCGACCTGCGCGAGGTGCACCTGGCGATCGGCCCCGAGGACGGCATCTATCTCGTGGCCCAGGTGCCCATTAATGAGGTCACGCTCGACCGGCTCGACGAATTGGTCGGGGCCACGCTCGCCTACGTGGACGAGATCTTCCCGACGGTGATGGCGTTGGGCCTCCCCGCGCTCTACCGGCGCCGTCGCCGGGGTTAGCGCTGAACGCCTTGTAGCGTTGGGCCGTGGCCTATCAACTGATCATCATCGGCGGCGGACGGATGGGCTCGGCCCTGGCCGAAGGTCTGCTGCGCGCGAAGTGGTGCGCACCCCAGGACCTCGCCATCGTCGAGAGTTCGACCGAACAACGCACGGCGCTGCTCGAGCGGCTGCCCGAGGTGGAGGTCTTGACGACGCTCGAACTCGGGCACGTCGACGCCACCACCGGCGCCGTGCTCTGCGTCAAACCCGATCACGCCGAGGGGGCCGCGCGACTCGCCGGGGCCTGCGGGGTCACCCGGCTGCTGTCGGTGGTGGCGGGACTCTCCACGGCGAGGATCGAAGCGGTCTTCGTCGCTCCGGTGGCGGTGGTGCGGTCCATGCCCAACACCCCGGTGCTCGTCGGCAAGGGCGTGAGCGCGATTGCCGGAGGCTCCACCGTGACCAAGGCCGACCTCGACTGGGCGGAGTCGATCCTCGGTGCGGTGGGGACGGTCGTGCGCGTGAGCGAGCGCAACCTCGACGCCGTGACCGGGCTCTCGGGTTCGATGCCCGCCTACCTCTACCTGGTGGTCGAATCCCTGATCGACGCGGGGGTCCACCAGGGACTTTCCCGTGAGGTCTCGCGGCAACTGGTCGTCGGGACCTTCGAGGGCTCGGCCGCGTTGCTCGCGGCGACGGGGGAGTCGCCCGAAGAGTTGCGCGCCCAGGTCACCTCGCCGGGGGGCACGACCGCCGCCGGATTGCGCATGCTCGAGGGCCGGGCCGTGAGGGCCGCGTTCCTCGAGGCGGTGGCCGCCGCGACCGAGCGCAGCCGCCAGTTGGGCCGCTGAAGACGCTCAAGTAGCGTAGGGCCATGGTGACCCCGCGCCTTCGTCCGAGGAAACTCTCCGAGCCGACGATCGCCCGTCTGCCCGTGTATCAGCGCATCGCCGAAGGGTGGATGCGCCGCGGCCAGAGCCGGATCGATTCCCAGCAGATCGGTGAGTTGGCCGGCGTCACCGCCACGACCGTGCGCCGTGACCTCGCCGGACTGGGCTCGATCGGGACCCGGGGCTCGGGCTACGACGTCAAGGTACTGAACGACCGCATCGCCGAGGCGCTCGGTCACGACCGCGAGTACGACGTGGTGGTGGTGGGGATCGGCAACCTCGGCCGCGCGCTCGTCAACTCGTCCAATTTTCTGATCCGCGGGGCCCGCCTCGCCGCCCTCTACGACATCGACCCCGCGGTGGTGGGCACTACGGTCGCCGGTCACGTCGTGCAACCGCTCGACGAATTGACCGAATCGGCGACGGTAGCGGTGATCTGCGTGCCGGCGAGCGCCGCCCAGGCGGTGACCGACCGACTGGTTGGCGCCGACATCCACGCGCTGCTCAACTTCTCGCCCCAGGTCCTCACCGTGCCGCTCGGCACCGCGGTCCACTACGTGGACTTCTCCATCGAACTGCAGATCCTGATGTACCACCTCAACAACGGCACCGGGCCGCTCGGTGGCGGCCTCCTGCACTCCCTCGGGATCTCGACGCCCAATCAGACGCGGGCGTCGTAGCATGGCCGACACTATGGAGACCTCGTGGCACTGATCTCGGTCGGCATCGATCACGAGCACGCGTCGCTCGACCTGTTGGAGCGCGCCACCGTGCTCGAACACGAGTGGAGCAAGGTCCTGCGCACGCTGATGAGCCAGCGCGACATCCACGAAGCGGTCTTCGTCTCGACCTGTCTGCGCACCGAGGTGGTGGCGGTCATCGACCGATTCCACGGCGCCATCGACGACATCACCCACGCGCTCGCCGACGCGACGGGTCTGGCGGCCGGTGAGTTCGCAGACAAACTGACGGTCCACTTCGACCGCGGCGTCGCGACGCACTTGTTCAGCGTCGCGGCCGGACTGAAGTCCGTGGTGCCCGGCGAGTTCGAGATCCTGGGTCAGTTGCGCCGGGCCCTCGAACTGGCGACCGAGGAACAGACGGCCGGGCCCGAGATCACCGAGTTGTTCCACCGGGCCATCGCCGCCGGACGGCGGGTGCGCAACGAAACCACGATCGCGCGCGGCACCGTCAGCTTCGCCCAGGCGTCGGTGGCCATGGCGACCGACCGTCTCGGCGCGGAGCTCGAGGGCGCGTCGGTGGTCATCATCGGCGCCGGTCAGTTGGCCAGTGGCATCACCAAGAGTCTCCTCGACGCCGCACCCGCGGTGGGCCGGATCGTCATCGCGAACCGCACCACCGACCGGGCCGATCGACTGGTCGCCGAGATCGCCCGATCCAACGTACGCGCAGCCCCGCTCGAGGACCTCCGGGAACTGGTGCGCGACGCCCGCCTCGTTGTCACCGCGGTCGAGGTGGCGACCCCGGTGTTGACCACCGCGGACCTGGGCGACCGGCTGGTCGAGTTGCTCATCGTCGACCTCGGCGTCCCGAGGGCGGTGGCGGCCGACGTCGCCGGACTCGACGGGGTCACCCGCATCGACATCGACGACCTGCGCGAGCGGATCGAGCGCGCGCTCGGCGACCGCCGTGATGCGGTCGACGCGGCCACGGTGATCGTCACCGACGACGTGGAACGGTTCCTCAACGACCAACGGGCCCGGGGCGCCGCCACGATCGTCAGCGAACTGCGTGAGCACTTCGACGACGTGGTGGGCAGCGAGCTCGCGCGGCGCGACCACGAACTCGACGACCTCACGCCCGAGCAGCGTGAGAAGGTGAGGTCGCTCGTCCGCTCGGTGGTCGCGAAGATCGCGCACCGCCCGACGGTCGCCTTGAAGGAGGCGGCCGGTACCGACCAGGGCATGCGGTTGACCGAGGCCACGCGCAACCTGTTCGACCTATGAGCGGGCTGCGCCTCGCGACCCGTCGCTCCCCGCTGGCCCTGGTGCAGGCGCAGTACGTTCGGGCCCGACTGGCGGCGATCGGCGTCGAGAGCGAACTGGTCCACATCGACACGAGCGGGGACCGGCGTCACGATGTCCCCCTCGAGGTCCTCGGCGGCCAGGGCGTCTTCGCCGTCGAGATCCAGCGGGCCCTGCTCGACGGCGAGGCCGACGTCGCGGTCCACAGCGCGAAGGACCTGCCGAGCGTGACCCCGGCCGACCTCGAACTCGTCTGCGTGCCCGAGCGCCGTGATCCCGCCGACGCCCTGATCGGACGCTCCCTCGCGGGGCTCGGGCCGGGGGCCACCGTGGCGACCGGATCACCTCGACGCCGGGCCTTGCTGCTCGAACGTCGCCCGGACCTTCGCGTCGTCGGACTGCGCGGCAACATGGCGACCCGCCTCGGGACCGCTGGTCACGACGGCGTCGACGCGGTGGTCGCCGCCGTCGCGGCGCTCGACCGACTGGGTCAACTGGGACTCATCAGCGAGCGGCTCGACCCCGAGTGGTTCGTGCCCCAAGTGGGTCAGGGCTCGCTCGCGCTCGAGGCGCGCGTCGAGGACCTCGTGACCCACCAGTTGCTGGCGGGTCTCAACGACGCCGCGGCGATGACGGCGCTGCTCGCCGAGCGCGCCTTCCTGCGCGAACTCGGATCGGGGTGCAGCATCCCGGCCGGTGCCTACGCGACGGTCGACCACGACCAGGTGACCGCGCGCGGTGTGATGCTCGCGGTCGACGGTTCACGCAGCGTGCGCGCCGACGTCACGGGCACCGATCCGCAGCGAGTGGGCGAGGAACTCGCGCGCCGGCTGCGCGACGAACGCGGCGGCGCCGCCTTGCCGGGCTGGAGCGACTGAGGCCGTGCGCGTCGTCCTCACTCGTGAAGCGGGGCGCAACACCGAGATGACATCCTGGCTGCCCGAGGGTGCCGAGGTCGTCGAGGTGCCCCTCACCGAGACCTACTACCTCGACCGAACCGAGGTCGAACGGCGTCTCGACGCGGTGGCGACCGAGGAACGGTGGGCCTCCCTGGTCATCACGAGCGCCCGCGCCTCGCGCTACGTCGACCTGGCGCTGGCGCGCTGTGCCAGCGGGGCGGAGGTGTTCAGCGTCGGCCCGAAGACGACCCGGGCGCTCGCATCGTCGGGCGCCACGGTGCGCGCCCAGTCCGTCGGCGGGGCGATCGATCTGTCGCTTCAGATACGTCGGGGCCCGGTCGCCGTGGTAGGCGCGGCGACGATGCGACCCGAACTGGCCGACGACCTGCGCGCGCGCGGGTTCGACGTCGCCACCATCGCCTGCTACGAGACCCGCCCCGTCGTCCCCGACGCCGTCGGGCGCGCCGCGCTCGCCGGCGCGGACGTGGTGTTGATCGGGGCCCCCTCGGCGTGGTCGGGTGCGAAGGACCTCGTGTCCGATGCGGCGTGGGTCGTCGTGCCCGGTGCCTCGACCGCTCGGACGGTGCGCGCGGACCACGCGCGGGTCCTCGAGGGATGGGGTCCATCCTTGCGCGCCCGGCTCCGGACGCCTGAGGACCCCACGGGGTAACGCGCCGGACGGGCAATAGGCTGGGGGTGTGTTTCCCACTGAACGCCCCCGGCGCCTCCGCCGTACGCCCGCCCTGCGGCGCCTCGTCGCCGAGACGACCGTGGCCGCTGGTGACCTGGTCGCGCCGCTGTTCGTCGCCGAGGGACTGCACGAACCCCGACCGATTTCGTCGTTGCCGGGGCACTATCAGCACACCATCGAGTCACTGGTCGCCGAGGTCCACGCCCAGGTGCGCGCCGGCGTCGGCGGCGTCATCCTCTTCGGTGTCCCGTCGACCAAGGACGCGATCGGGAGTGGCGCGTGGGACCCCGACGGCATCGCCCAGCGCGCACTCGCGACGTTACGCGACGAGTTCGGTGACGACGTGGTGCTGATGTCCGATCTCTGTCTAGACGAGTACACGAGTCACGGCCACTGCGGCGTGCTCACGCCCGACGGGGTGGTCGACAACGACGCGACCCTCGAACTCTACGGCCGGGTGGCCGTCGCCCAGGCCCGCGCCGGCGCCGCGGTCGTGGCCCCGAGCGGGATGATGGACGGCCAGGTGGGTGCCATCCGCCACGCCCTCGACGCCGAAGGGTTCGTCGACACGATCGTCCTCGCCTATTCGGCGAAGTACGCGAGCGGACTCTACGGACCCTTCCGCGAGGCCGTCGGCGTCGAGATCACCGGGGGCGGCGACCGCAAGGGCTACCAGCAGGACCCCCGCAACCGCCGCGAGGCGCTGCGCGAAGCGCGCGCCGACGTCGCCGAGGGCGCCGACATGATCATGGTGAAGCCGGCGATGACGTACCTCGACGTCGTGAGCGACCTGCGCCGTGAACTCGACGTGCCGCTCTGTGCGTACCACGTGAGTGGCGAGTACGCGATGGTCAAGGCCGCCGCCGCGAACGGCTGGATCGACGGCACGGCCGTCGCCCTCGAGCAACTCGGGGCGATCCGTCGCGCCGGCGCCGACTTCGTGCTGACGTATTTCGCTCGTGAGATCGCTGAGGAGCTCGGTCGTTGACAAGTCTTAATCAGGCGTGGTTCGACCGCGCCCAAGCCGTCATCCCGGGGGGCGTCGACTCGCCGGTTCGTTCGTTCCGCTCCGTCGGCGGGACCCCCTACACGGTCGTGCGCGGCCAGGGTGCCTACGTCGAGGACGTCGAGGGGACGCGCTATCTGGATTTCGTCCAGTCCTACGGTGCGTCACTGCTCGGTCACGCCCACCCCGCGGTGGTCGACGTGCTGCGTCACGCCGTCGGCGAGGGCACGACCTTCGGCGCACCCACGCCCGGTGAGGTGCTGCTCGCCGAAGCCATGACCGCGCGCGTCGCCGGTCTCGAACAGGTGCGGCTCGTCTCGTCGGGCACCGAGGCCGTCATGAGCGCCGTGCGACTCGCTCGTGGCGCGACGGGTCGGGACAAGATCGTCAAGTTCGACGGCTGCTACCACGGCCACTCCGACGCGCTGCTCGTCGCCGGCGGCAGCGGCGTCGCCCAGATGGGCCTGCCGGGATCGGCCGGCGTCACGGCCGGGGCGGTCGGTGACACCATCGTCGCGCCCTACAACGTCGTGCCCGTCCTCGACGACTCGGTCGCCGCGGTGTTGGTCGAGCCGGTGGCCGCCAACATGAACCTCGTGGCGCCCACGGCCGGATTCCTCCAGGGGCTGCGCGCCGAATGCGATCGCGTCGGCGCCCTGCTGATCTTCGACGAGGTCATCACGGGATTCCGCCTCGCTTACGCGGGCGCCGAGGAGTACTTCGGGGTGACGCCCGACCTCTGGTGCTTCGGCAAGGTCATCGGCGGCGGGCTGCCGGTCGGCGCCTTTGGCGGTTCGCGACGCGTGCTCGCCGCGTTGGCGCCACTCGGACCCGTCTACCAGGCGGGCACCCTGTCGGGCAATCCGCTGGCGACGGCCGCGGGCGCCACGGTGTTGAGTCTGGTGACCCGCGACGACCACCGCGCGTTGAACGAGCGGGTCGGACGGTTCTCCACGCGGCTGGTCGAGGCCATCAACGCCTCGGGGCTCTACGCGCTTGCGCCCACCCAGGGGCCCCTCGTCGGGCTCTACCTCTCGCGCGAGCCGGTAGCGGCCCCGAAGGACTTCGACGACGCCAAGGTCCTCTGCGAGAACGGCCTCTACCGGACGTTCTTTCACGCCATGCTCGAGCGCGGCGTCGCGCTCGCGCCGGGCGCCTACGAGATCCTCTTCGTGTCGCTGGCCCACACCGACGCCGACCTCGACCGCGCCGTCGACGCGGCCGGCGAGGCCGCCCTCGTGAGCGCGCGGGCCGCCCAGTGAACCCACTGCGCAGCGACGGCTGGTCGGTTCACCCGAGCTTCGTGCCCGACGGGCCCCACGGGCCGGTGACGTTGCTCGCCGACGACTTCGCACTCACGCAACTCGCCGGCGAACCGGCGGTCGCCTGGCAGACCCCGTGGACCGAGTTGTCCAATCTGCAGCTCACCCGTTTCGCGCGCGGCCTCGCCTTCTTCGCTACGGTCGACGGCGTGCGCTACAGCTGGCGCACGTTGCGCGTCGACCAGTTCGACGCCATGGCCGACGTCGTCGAGGCGCACGGCGGGACCGTCGTGCGTCAACGCCGCCGCGCGGGCACGGTGCTCGTGGCCGTCATCGTGCTCGTGGCCGCGCTGGTCGGCGGACTCGGGGCCTGGCTCAACCGGGCCAACACCGTCAACCACGAACTCGCCGCCGCCCGGGCGGTGAACCTCACGCTGAACGACTTGCCGAAGGATTGGTCGCACTCGGCCCCGACGATCCTCTCGTACCTGTTCTCACCCAGCGGGCAGGTGGTGACGTCGACGACGACCTCGACGTCGACGTCGACGACGACGCCGGCCCGCAACTCCACCTGGACCACGATCTCGCACCTCTTCCAGAGTTGCCTGGGGGTGTCGGCGCAGCGTGACCGCGTCTACGGCGCCGCGGGCCAAATGCCCGACTACCAGGTGTCGTCACCGGTCTTCACGTCGGTGAACGGCGACGTCGTCGTCACCTCGATGACCCAGTACTACGCGACGACCACGATGGTGCGCCACGACGTCGCCGAGATGTCCAAGCGCTCCTTCGGCTCGTGCTTCGCGACGTCGAACGCGGCGGTGCTGTTCTCGATCGCCGGCGTCGCCCTGCCGACCAAGGACATCGGGACGACGTGGAAGCCGACCACGTTCCTGCACGGGTTCGCGGCCGGCGGCGTCGTGAAGATCTCGTCGGGTGCGCCCAACCGGTACCTGGTCATCGCCACCACGGCCAGCGGACACTTCGAGGTGACGCTCGCGGCCCTCGTGGATTCGTGGCCCCAGTCCCAGACCCTGGTGGCGAACCTGGTGAACACGCTGATGTCGCGCGCGTCGTCGACGTCGTCAACGCCGGCCTGAGACCTGGTCAGTTCGCCGTCGACCGAGGACGGGGCGCGCGACTGAGGTTGATGAAGATCGACACGCTGAGCGCCACGTAGAGTCCCCAGACGATGGCCTGGAGCACGGTGGGCTGGTCGGCGTAGCCGACGAGCTGGTGCAGGACGTCACCGACGTTCGAACCCTCGGCGAGCGCGCCGCTCGAGTTCCACATCACGTGCTTCGCGAAGGGCAGCCACCCCAGTTGCTGGAGGTTCTGGACGGCGTCGGCGAGCAGACCCGCCGCGAAGAGCATGAGCAGGACCCCGAGCACGCGGAAGAAGCGGCGCAGGTTGACCTTGGCGCCCAGCTTGTAGATGGCGAAAGCGACCACGAAGGCGACGACGAGCCCCGCGATGGCGCCGAACAGCAACTGGTGGCCCGACTGGGGCACGGCGGCTTGGCGCGAACCGGCGAAGATGATCGCCAGGGTGAAGACCATCGTCTCGAGGCCCTCGCGGCCGACCGCCTGGAAGGCCAGCACCCCGAGGCCGAAGCGGTTGCCCTTGGAGAGGGCCACTTCGCCGCGCTGGCGCAGTTCGGCCGACATGGTGCGGGCGTGCTTGTGCATCCAGAACGTCATGACCGTGAGGAAGGCCGCGGCGATGAGGTAGGTGACGGTTTCGAAGTAGGCCTGGATGTTCGAGCCGCTGTAGCGGTCGATCAACACGTAGGCCGCGATGCCGCCCA